>Ga0206130_10000193_pt1 | contig 105479 bp, 91 predicted proteins | sample Helgoland_Spring_9_FD_148637 | JGI IMG/M metagenome (GOLD analysis project Ga0206130, IMG submission 148637) | Pelagic subsurface seawater microbial communities from Kabeltonne, Helgoland, North Sea - Helgoland_Spring_Bloom_20160512_1 | ecosystem: Environmental > Aquatic > Marine > Epipelagic ...
ACTCCGTGCCCGGACTTCCGTAGCTTCCCGAGAGTGTGTCGATCATAATAGGTGAGATGTTTGTATCTGGTGGTCATTGTGTTTGATTGTCTTCGGTGCGGTGTTGCACTTCGATTTTCAAATCACACTTCGGGGGTTGGATTGTCAGAATGGGGGCATGAAGGGGAAAAAGCGCTGGATTGCACCGTGGGCGGATTCGGAGGAAAAGCCATCGATCTACCATTGTGTGTCGAGGGTTGTGGATAGGCGGTTTGTGTTTGGCGATGAGGAGCGAGAGAAGTTCCGGATGTTCATGCGGATGATGGAGAATTTCAGTGGTTGCCGGGTGCTTTCCTACTGCGTGATGTCCAACCATTTCCACATTCTCCTTGAGGTTCCGGCAATGCCTGCGGGTGGTTTGAGCGATGCGGAGTTGCTGCGGAGGTTGGGGGTTTTCTATGGGGAAAACTTCGTGAAATCCGTAGGAGACGAGCTGCTTGCGGCAAGGTCGGAGGGTGGGGTGAAAGGCGGAAACCCGGAACGGGTGGCGGAGATCCACGGGCGTTTTAGCAATGCGGATGCATGATCTGAGCGACTTCATGAAAACGCTGCTCCAGAGATTTACCCGCTGGTTCAACCGCACGCACGAGCGGACGGGAACTCTTTGGGAGAACCGTTTCAAGAGCGTGATCGTGGAGAGCGGGACTGCAGCGCGGATGATGGCGGCTTACATCGATCTCAATCCAGTGCGGGCGGGGATGGTGGATGATCCGGCGGAGTATCGCTGGAGCAGCTACGGGGAGGCGGTTGGTGGCGGGAACAAAGGGAACGGTAAGAAGGCGCGGGAGGGGCTGGTGCGGGCGATTTCCTCCGACACGGATACAGGGTTTGATGCGGGGAAGTGGAAGGAGGTCTCTCGGCGGTACCGCAGGTTGATGGGGCTGGCGCTGGCGAGGAAAAATTCAAATTCTGAATCTCAAAATTCAAGGAAGACGGTTGCGGCGGATGGGATGAATGAAAAGGAGGCTGTGGCTGCGATGAAGAGAGGGGAAGGAGCGGCGACTGAAAGTCACCGCGGTCTGCCGGAGCTGGGGATGGCGAAGATGTTGCGTTGCCGAGTGAGATATTTTTCGGACGGGGCGGTGATCGGAGGGAAGGATTTTGTGAACGAGGTATTCAACGCGTCGCGGGAGAGGTTTTCTGAGAAGAGGAAGGACGGAGCGCGGCGATTGCGGGGCAATGCGAAGGCGGTGGCTGGGGTGCTATGGTGTGTGAGAGATTTACGGGTGGATGTGGGGTAGGGGTGTCCGCCTTTACTACTCCACTTTCAGTTACACCCGAATCGATTGCGTCCCTCACTGCTTTCTCGCTGGGATGTCGATATGGTCGATCAAGCGGACATCGCCGTAGAAAACCGCACAGGCCAGCACCGAGGGTGCGGAAAGGCGATCGACGGGGAGCAGTGTTTCCGAATCAACGAGGGAAAGGTAATCGATACGGGCGTAGGGAGATGCTTCGATGAGGTCGCCTGCCACGCGAAGAATTTTCTCCGGTGTGCCCTGCTTTGATGCTTCGAGAAGTGCTTTTTGAATTCGAGGGGCGTCATTCCGGTGCTCCGGGATCAGCCTTTCGTTGCGGGACGACATCGCGAGGCCGTCATCTTCGCGGACGGTTGGATGGGGGATAATTTCGACGCCCAGATCGAGATCCCTGATCATGCGGCGGATGATGGCGAGTTGTTGAAAATCCTTTTCCCCGAAGACCGCGGCATCGCAGCGGCTCAGGTTGAAAAGCTTGAGGACAACCGTGCAGACGCCGTCGAAGTGGCCCGGGCGGGTGGCACCGCAGAGATAGCTGGAAAGGGATGATTCGATGACGGTGACGGATCGGTCCGGGGAATACACTTCACCGGTATCTGGGACGAAAATCCCGTCGGCACCATGGCGTTCGCAGAGTTCGAGGTCGGTGTCCAGTGGGCGGGGGTAGCTTTCGAGGTCGCTGCCGCGGTCGAACTGGATCGGGTTTACAAAAATGGAAACGATGACCGTGCCGGTATCTCCCGCTTGCTCCTTTGCAAGGGAGATCAAGGATGCGTGACCGGGGTGCAGGGCGCCCATGGTCGGCACGAGAATGACCGGTTCCTTGCAGGTGCTGAGATGAGCCTGGAGTTCTGATTTTTTGTTGGCGATCCACATGATGTTCCAGAGAAAACCTAGCCTTGGGCTTCACTACGAAGCATGACGACGCCTTGGCGGATGTATTCTGCCATCGACAGGAGTATGAGAACCGAGGCGAAAAGGCATGGATAGGAGGGCGGGAGATTCGTTATTCGCAGCATCACCCAACCGAGCACAACGAACAGGGCGAAGGTGCAGGCTTTTCCCGTCCAATGGGGCTGGATCGCGACTTTTTTCCCGGCGGAGTAGAGGATGCGGATACCCACTAGGATCACGCAGTCGCGGAGAATCACGATCCCGCAAAACCATATCGGGAGACCCCAGCCGTCGGGACCCCAGTTTAGAGCCGTGAGGATGATGACTGCGCTGGATACGAGCGCCTTGTCCGCGATCGGGTCGAGATAGGCTCCAAGATCCGATTTCTGGTTGAAACGGCGGGCGATCCAGCCGTCGATCCCGTCGCTGGCGGCGGCGGCGATGAACACTGCGAGTGCGGCCAAGCGGTAATTCTCCCGTGGTGTGCCGGCTTCGACACTGAGACCATACATGATCGCCAATACGGAAAAGACCGGCACCAGAACCATCCGTCCGACGGTGATTTTCGTGGCGAAGGTCATGCCACGAAGCTAACAGGCACTAGCGGAAAAGGAAACGCGGAAACGCCGTGTTCGGCTCACCAGTTGACGTTCTGGCCGCGGGTGTCGATGTGTGTGAAGCTGGAGTAGCTGCCGACACCACCCTTGAAGAGCCCGCGGTCGCGCAGGCTGCGGGTCGCTCTGGTGACGTTGTGTGCTGAAGTGTCAAATTTCACGTCAACTGCCACGTTCGCCTGGTGCCATGAATGCGTTTTCGCGCCTTTGCAGCGTGCGTTGTATTGCGGGCAGCGGTATGCGGAAAGGATCTCTTTTACGGGCACTTTCATGTCCGAGGAGATGCGGTCGATTACCTGGAGAGTGTAGCCCATGCGCTTCCACCATTGGCGCGGCGGGAGGGTGTTCCAGACGGAGCCACGCTGTTTCGCATGGGCGGAAATTACGTCCTGAGCGCTGATGTTGCGCATCTTTAGAGAGTTGAGGTAAGAGGCGTAGGCCTTGAGGTTGCGGCCTTGCATGCGCGTCCACTGATCCGGAAAGCCGCCAATTTTTTTGCTGGGTGAGCTGGTGCGACCGGTGCGACCGGCGCGTGAATCGCTTGGGATGGTCTTGACCTTCACGATGGGAAGATCGTCCTTCTTTTTCCAGAGCCAACCTGCGCTGGCCTGTATCGATGAGGCGCAGAGCGCGGTGCCTGCGAGTCCCAGCGTCCCTACGACCTTGCGGCGGCTGGTGAAAGAATCCGAGATATCTTCAGGTATTGTTGACGCGGAGGAAGAGGATATCGGGTCTTTCGTATCGGACATTGCGGAAGTGTTGATGGAATTGTCAGCTAAAAGCATGCCAAACACACCGTCTGGCGATGTGCAAGCACCTGAAAAATCAGGGCAAGCAAACCATTATCTGGAATTGTCACAAGCAAAAAAGGCGAATATCGGCCTAACAGTGACCGTAGGACGGGAGGAATTCGTCAATTAGGTGGCAATCGCGTTGTGTTTCCTGCATGCGAACGCCAGCACGATGCCGATGACCGATAGTCCGATGATCCCCCAGTCGCCGATCACGGCGTAGAGGGAGGTGGAGGGTTTGAGCGGTATTTTCAGTTCCGTGAGGAGGCTGCCGCGGACGAAGGTGCTTCCGTCCGCATCCGTGATGATCTGGGGTTTTCCGGTTTTGGGGTGGGCGGTGGAGCCGATGGTGTCGATCGCGGCACTGACTCCGGAGTTCGCGCAGCGCAGCATGGGGCGGCGCAGCTCGATGGCGCGGAAGCGGGCGTTGGCAAAGTGCTGGGCGGCGGCGGGGGATTCCTTGAACCAACCGTCGTTGGTGAGATTGACGATGATCTGGGGAGCGTCCCGGACGAATTTTCGGGTGAGACTGGGAACGGTATCTTCAAAGCAGACGGAGGGGATGATCTGCACTTTCTTTCCATCCAGCATCACTACCAGCGGATCGAGCGATGTCCCTGAAGTGAATGACCCGTTGTATTGGGCACCTGATTGTTGCTCGTAGATTTTTTTCAGGAGCGGGATGGAGTCCACAAAGGGGATGGTCTCACCGAAGGTGACAAGGTGATGTTTCCGGAACGTCTGGAGATCGTCATCCGCGCTCTGGATGGCGATGGAATTGTAAATGCGCGGGTTCTCCTTTTGGTAAAGGCCGTCATCGCGGGCTTCACCCTCGATCTCGACAGCTCCGTAGATGAGATCGAATTTGCCGGCCTCACGGACTCGTCCTATGGTATCCATGTTTTCCCGCCATGTGCCCCACTCGCCGTCATCGCTGCGTATGATACGGCCGGTCAGCGCGGTTTCCGGCCAGAGAACCCAATCGGGGCTGCCGAGCTGGATGCCGCCTTCCTTTCCCTTGGTAATCGCTGCCTGCAACTTTTCTTCGTCTTCCGCTTGGATTTTCCTCAGTCTCTCGATGGTCTCATCCTCGTAGGCCATGTGGACTTTTTCCGCAGCCCAGAGAACCTGGCTCGCATCCTGTGGAATGTTAATCTGGACGAGAAGAGCTTTCAGGGGGATGGATTCCTTGGCTCCTTCCGTGGCGATGCGAACAATACCGTAGGCGAGGAGCAAACCCACGGCCAGGGCTGCAATAGTGAAGTCCCAGCGCGGGCGCCGAATGCCATCGCTGGCCGTTCTTTTTAAGCGATGGCCGACCTGGACTAGCACCGACTGGAAAAACACGAGCATGAGCGAGAGCCCCGTCACGCCAAGAAGGTCAGCGGCCTGTGAGATGGCGAGGGTGTCATGGAAGGCGATCCCAAGGCCGTTCCATCCGAAGCCGACGTAGACCATTGCGCCGCGAAGCCATTCGAGCCCTGCCCATATTGAAGCGTGGGTGAACGCGGTGAAAAGGCATCGCAGCGGGTTTTCGGAAACCACTCCCCGCTGGTGCCATGGATTTCCGATGGTTGCGGCAAATGCCCCGAAAGCCCCCCAGTATAGTGCTAGGTAGAGGGGCAGCGCGATGGCTCCGCCGAGGGTCACCTCTGACAGCCATGAAAGCTGGATTCCGAAGCTGAGGGCACCGGCGAGATAGCCGATGAGGAAGCCTTTCTTCGCACGGTGTTTTCCATCCAGCGACCACAGTGCGATGAGCAGGGGGATGAGGCATAGCCATGCGAGACCCGCGAAGGAATAGGGAGGGAAAAGCGAAACCACCATCAGACTGGTGGCTGCGATGGCAAGAAACCTGAGGATGAAGGCGCGGTCGGGCATGGTTCAGAGTTTGGCGGGATTACCGCCGAGTGCGAGCAGAAGCGCAAGGATGCGCCAGCCCTTTTCGAAAGTGGATTTCCACGGGCGAACGGGGCGGAGGATAGGCCATCCGTTTTGGCCGGCGAGTTCTACGAGAGCAGGCTTGGGGTTCACCACGGTGGCTGAGTCGCAGATCGCAAGCATTGGCAAATCAGCGGTGCTGTCGGTGTAGCCGTGGGAGTTCACGAGTTTCCCACCGATGAAATGCGAAGGCGGTAGTAGTTTCCGCAGGCGGGTGACCTTGTTTTCCCCCTTGTGGTTCACTAGGTCGGGGAAAAGGCGGTTATCCTCCAGGACGGTTCCCAGCGAGATGTCGAAGTCCAGCAGTCTGCCGACTTCCGCCGCGTAGCATTCCGGGCTGGCGGAGCTGAGGATGGTGAGGTGGCCTGCTTCCTTGTGGCTGACGAGCTTTTCTTTGAGCTCGGCATAGATGCTAGGTTGGAGTTTTTTGGCAAAGCTGCGAGACAGCTCTGCGAGCCGGTCGGGAGGCATTTTCCAGAGGAAGCAGTGGAAGATTCGCTTCATGTTTTCCGTGCCCAGCAGCTTTGCGAAAGGCAGGAAGGCGAGGAACAGCGGAACCGAGAAATACCGGGCGGGTTCCTCGCGCAGGACGTGGTGGCGGAAAAGGAGCTGGCAGTCCCAGGCCAGCAGAGTGCCGTCCATGTCGAACAGGGCGATGCCGGGAGGTGGTGCGTCCGGCAGTGGCATGATATTTGATGGATGTATTGGCGACTGAAAGCCGCTACTCCACTACACGTAGTGGAGTGCTTTGGCGCGCTCGTTGATCGCAGCGTCGTTGTCGATGAGTTCCTGGATGGGATCCCAGCGGCCGGAAATCAGTGCATCGCGGGCGGACTCGGGCATTTTCACGGAGAACTCCAGGTCGCAGCAGGTGCTGACCTTGAGGTTCTCCACGTCGATGGTGATTTTCGTGTCGGGCTTGGCTTCGATGGCGGCGCGGAGTTTCGTGATATTCTCGGCGGATGCCATCACGCAAGGCATGGCGAGCGTGGTGGAGTTTCCGTAGAAAATTTCCGCGAAGGACTCGGCGATCACAGCCGTGAAGCCGTATTTTGCAAGCGACTGCGGGGCGTGTTCACGGGAGGAGCCGCAACCGAAGTTGACCCCGGCGATGAGGATGGAGGCATCCTTGAAGCGCTCGTCGTTGAGCGGATGATTGGTTTTCTCTCCGGTTTCGGAGTCGAAGCGGACGTCGTAGAAGGCGAATTCGCCGAGTCCATCGAAGGTGACGCATTTCATGAAACGCGCCGGGATGATGCGGTCGGTATCGATGTCAGCGCCGGGGATGAATACTCCGGTGCCGGAGGCTTGTGTTACTGGGTCGAGTGCCATGCTTTTAAATTCTAAATTTTAAGTTATAAATCCGAAACCTTAGGCGACGGCGGAGGTTTCCGAGAGGTCGAACAGGTTGCGGGCGTCGGTGACGTGTCCCTTGATGGCTGCTGCGGCGACCATGACGGGTGACATGAGAACGGTGCGGCCGGTCGGGGAGCCCTGGCGGCCTTTGAAATTTCGGTTTGAGGAGGAGGCGCAGAGCTGATCGCCGATGAGTTTGTCCGGGTTCATGGCGAGGCACATGGAGCAACCGGCGGCGCGCCATTCGAAGCCTGCTTCGCGGAAAATCTCCGGGAGGCCTTCCTGTTCGCACTGGATCGCGACGATCTGTGAGCCGGGGACGGCGATGGCTTTGACGTTTGCCGCGACCTTGTGACCCTTGATGTATTTTGCGACTTCGCGGAAGTCCGAGAGACGGCCGTTGGTGCAGGAGCCGAGGAATGCGACATCGATCTTGACTCCTTCGATCGGGGTGCCGCCGGGCAGCTTCATGTAGGCGAGGGCTTCCTCAATGCTTGCCTTTTCCTCGGGGGTGGAGGCGTTGAGAGGGTCGGGGATGTTTTCCGTGATGGAGATGCCGGCGTCCGGGGAGATGCCCCAGGTGACGGTTGGCTCGATGTCGGCGGCGTCGATTTTCACGATGTCGTCGAAGTGTGCGTCGGCATCGGATGCGAAGGACAGCCAGCGGGCGGCGGTTTCTTCGAAATTGTCGTTGTCGACGTAGGGGCGACCTTGGAGGTAGGCGACGGTCTTCGCGTCTGGGTTGACGTATCCGCAGCGGGCACCGCCCTCGATGGACATGTTGCAGACAGTCATGCGCTCTTCCATGGACATGCGTTCGAAGAGATCGCCCGCGTATTCGTAGGCGTAGCCGATGCCGCCGTTGGCGCCGAGCTGGCGGATGATGTGGAGGATCACGTCCTTGGCGTAAACGCCGGGGCGGAGGTCGCCGTTGACCTCGATGCGGCGGACTTTCATTTCCTGAAGCGCGATGGTCTGGGTGGCGAGGACGTCACGAACCTGGCTGGTGCCGATGCCGAAAGCGATGGCTCCGAATGCGCCGTGGGTGGCGGTGTGGGAGTCGCCACAGGCGATGGTCGTGCCGGGTTGAGTGATGCCCTGCTCGGGGCCGACGACGTGGAGGATGCCCTGTTTTCCGGATTTGAGGTCGAAATAGGTGACGCCGAAGTCATCGCAGTTCTTGCGGATGGCTTCGATCATTTCCGCGGCCATAGGATCGGCAGGCTGGTCCTGGTTTTCCGTAGGGACGATGTGATCGATGGTGGCGAAGGTGCGCTGTGGGAATTTTACTTTCAAGCCGAGATCGCGGAGCATCCCGAAAGCCTGCGGCGAGGTGACCTCGTGGATGAGGTGCGTGCCGATGAAGAGTTGTGTGCGTCCGTCGCCGAGAGTGCCGACGCGGTGTGAATCCCAGACTTTTTGAAACAGACTTTTTCCCATGATACTTGCCGCCGTGGTTCGCGGCGGGGCGGGAAGATGGATAGGGGACGGGGAAACTTCAACTCTCAAAACTCAAATTCCATGGCGGGTGGGATGGGGCGTTATTGGGGGGCGGCTTTGATTTTTATCGGAGGAGACGGAGGGAAGAGGGAGGTGACGGAGAAGGTTTTGGAATCCAAACCGAGAATTACTCCGTTACCTCTGTCATCTCCGCTTCCTCCGTTTAGGGGAAATACCGGATTTTGTGTCCGGATTGTGCAAATCGGCAGCTTGATGATGGGATTTTTGAGATTTGAATTTTGCAGTTTGGATTTTCTCGCTAGACCTCTCCTGTGGCTGCAAAACCGAAAAGCTCCCCGGCGAATTCCAATTTTCACGTGATCGTGGGCAGCGACGATGGGTTGGTGCGCGAGGAGGCGCTGGCTTTGTACAATCAACTGACGGGCGGGAACGACGACGGGTTCACTCACGAGACGATCGACGGGAATGCAGACAACTCCGAGGGCGCCTTCCAGCTTTGCTCCGCGGCGGTCCAGTCGCTGATGACCATGCCGATGTTCGGCGGCGACAAGGTGGTGTGGCTGCGGAACGTGAATTTCCTCGGCGACGATGTCACCGGGCGCGCTCAGCGCACTGAGTCCGGAGTGGAGTCGCTGCGGGCGACCCTCGAAAAGGGTCTGCCGGATGGGATCAAATTTATCCTCTCCGCCGACAAGGTGGACAAGCGGCGGGCGTTCTGGAAATTCCTGGCGAAGACCGCTTCCGTCAGCAGTTACGACAAGATTGATATCAGCCGCGACGGCTGGCAGGATGAGGTCGGCAGAATGGTTGATGGCCGCGCTAATGAGCTGGGGCTGGAGTTCGAGCATACTGCGATGGAGCTGTTCATTATGCTCGCCGGGGAGCAGACCAAGCAGATCGCGAACGAGCTGGAGAAGCTGGATCTCTACCTCGGCAAGGAACGCCGCACTGTCACTGAGGAGGATGTCCGCGCGCTCGTGCCGCTCAGCCGGGCAGCGGTGATTTTTGAGACGGGAAAAGCGATCCAGACCGGCAATGTCGCCCGCGCGATCCAGCTTATCGACGAGCAGCTCGCCGCGGAGGAATCCGCGATCGGGATCATGCGCGCCTCGATCATCAACGTCGTGCGCAATCTCTACATGGCGAAGCTGATCCTGGAGAAATTCAAGGCACCTTCGGGGAACTACTCATCCTTCGCCGGCGCCCTCAACAAACTCCCGGCCTCGGATCGTGCCTGGCTGCCCCAGAAAAAGGACGGTTCCGGTGTGAACGTCTATCCAATTTTCCTCGCGGTTCAAAACGCGAAAAACTTCGACCTCGCCGGCCTCCAGCATGTCATGGAGCAGACCCAGAAGGCGGATCAGGCGCTGGTGACGACCGGACTGGATCACCGGTTGGTGCTGCACCGCTTGATTGCTGAAATTGCGGCGGCTAGAAAGCGGAAGAGGTAGTAGGGAAAGTCGTCCTTCCAGGCGGCTGCCCAACCCAAGCAAAATCTTTAATCTGGATGAAGCCTTGGTGAAATTCTGCCGCCTAGAAGGACGGCGTTCCTTGCGCTCCCGTAGCGGCGACCAAAGAGCGCCGCTACGGGAGTTTCTCCATCGATCTGTTGTGGGGGATTTGGAGGAAGAGGAAGGCGGTGCTGGCGCCGATGAGGGCGCAGAACATGTCGGTCTGGGTGTCCCAGATATCGCCCTGGGTGCCGAGGAAGGCGGCCGATGCTTCGGCGGAAACGAGGGCGGCGGCCCATTCGAGGAGTTCGTAGATGGCGCTGACGGCCATGCAGAAGGAAATTACGCAGAAGGCGAGCCAGCCGCGTTTTGCGATGACCTTGTTGCGGATGAAAACCTCGCGGCAGAGGATGGCGGGGACGAGGCCCTGCATGAGATGGCCGAGTCGATCGTAGTGGTTGCGCGAGAGGTCGAAGGCGTTCTTTGCCCAATCGCCGATAGGAACCAGGGCGTAGGTGTAGCGGCCACCGACTATGAGGACGATCATGTGGAGTCCGAGGAGGACGAGGGAGAAATTGGAAAACCTCCAGCCCTTTGACTGGGCAATGAATAGGCCGACGAAGCCCATGAAAACGGGGGCGATTTCAAGCCACCATGTCGTTCTGTCGTAGGGATGAATTCCGGACCAGATGAGTATGGGTAGCATCGCCGCCAGCAGGAGGAAATTGGGATGGATTTTCATGGTGTTGCCTGAGCGAAAGCCAATGCTCGCAGTGCCGGGCAAAAGGTCAATGCGGCGAGTTAGGTGATCATCGCCAGTCCGGCGATGTGGCCTCCGGTCCAGGCGGCCTGGAAATTGAAGCCGCCGGTGATGCCGTCGATATCGAGGCATTCGCCGGCGAAGTGGAGGCCGGGGACGAGGCGGCTTTCCATGCTGCGGAAGTCGATCTCCTTGAGGCGGACGCCGCCGCAGGTGACGAATTCCTCCTTGTTGGTGGTTTTTCCCTGAACTTCGAACCGGCCTTCGGTGAGCTCGCGGATAAGTGTATTTTCCTTTTCCTTGGGGAGCTGCGACCACTGGGTTTCAGGGGAAATACCTGAGATCTCGGTGAGGCGTTCCCAGAGGCGACGGGGGATATCGCCTGGGATGCGGTTTTTGATGAGGGCTTTTCCGGAATCGGCGCGGAGGGAGGCGAGTGTGCTGCGGAGTTGCTCAGGGCGGCTGTTGCCGAGCCAGTTGATGGAGATCTCGAAACGGTAGTCCTGTGCCTGGAGCGTGCGCGCCTCCCAAGCGGAAAGGCGCAGGATGGCTGGGCCGCTGAAGCCGCGGTGGGTGATGAGGACGGGGCCGGTCTGCGGCGGGCTTTTCGGGAGAGCGCGGACGGTGGCGGACTGGACGGAGAGGCCTGCGAGGCCTTCGGTGCGTGGGTCGGTGACGTTGAAGGAAAACAGGGAAGGGGCGAGCGGTTCGATGCTGTGGCCGAGGTTTTCGATGGCGGAGGTGAGCGGGGATGCCTTGAGTGAACCGGAGGCGATGCAGAGCTTGTCCACGGCGGCTTCGGAGCCGTCGCCGAAAGTGAGGTGGAAGCCGTTCCCGGATACGGCGATCGTTTTCAGCGGCATTCCTTTGCGGAGGGTGATGCCGGCATCGCGGGCGGCTTTCATGAAGCAGTCGATGATGGTCTGTGAGCTGTCGGTGTCGGGGAACATCCGGCCATCGGGCTCGGTTTTTAGGGTCACGCCGCGTTCTGCGAACCAGGCTATGGTGTTCTGTGGTTGCCAGCGGTGGAAGGCTCCGCGCAACTCACGGGAGCCGCGCGGGTAGCGTTTTGCGAGTTCGGTGGGGTCAAAGCAGGAATGAGTGACGTTGCAGCGCCCGCCTCCGGATACTTTCACCTTGGTTAGGAAGGCATTGCCCTTTTCATAGACCGTGACCTCGGCTTCGGGATCGGACTCCGCGGCGGTGATGGCGGCGAAAAAGCCCGCTGCGCCGCCACCGATGACGGCGATCTTTTTTACGGAGTCCGAAGGCATCTTTGGAAAGTCCTAAGGCGCGGCTTGGTTCGGAAGCTCGGTTTCTAAAAGCCAGCGGAGTGCCTTTGTTAGAACGGAAGGAGGCGGCATCTGGTGACCGCCCTCGAAGGCGTGGACACTGACAACCGAGTCGGCGCGATGGAGAACCTCCGTATCTTTTTTCATGACCCTGATGGCCGCATAGTCTTTGTCGCCATTCACCATCGCGACGCGCATGCGGGGATAGGGAAGGTCATACCATTGTTCTCCCCCTAGCCATCCACCGCTTGCGAGAATGCCTGCCCATGGACGTGGAACCTGTGCTGAGTAGTGGTATGAGCGCCATGCTCCGCCGGAGGTTCCACCCATGAACATGCGTTTCTCATCGTGGGGCACGGCGGCCTCGATCTGCGGTAGGATGGCGGTGAAACGTTGCAACATTTCAGACTCCCTTTGCGGGTTATTATCGGTGTTTTTGAAATGGTCGAAGGACACCAACGTCACCCCGAGGGCGGCGGCCGTTTCGATATAGCGGTAGATGACGCGGCCGCCGTTGCCACCCGGATGGAATAGGAAAAGCAGGGGAGGTTTCGCATCATTAGCGTCCGGCTCGGTGGCTGGTACGTAAACTGAATACGTGGTGGCGAACGCCCCGGTGGTGGTGTAGCGGGTGATGGTGCCGCCGATTTTGGTGAGCTGGGCTTGCGCTTCCTCGTATTGCTCCACCCATTGAAGAATCCATGCGCGGTCGATTGCGGTGAACTTGGACTCATCGAGCTTGAGCGTTTTCCCTTTCGAAGATTGCAGGGTGACGATACGGGTGATTTCGTCGAAATCGGTGATTTCCGCCTGGATCTTTTCCTCGGAGGCGAACGTCCAATTCCGCATCTGGTCGTTCGCTATGGCAATGTTGATTAGACAAAGTGAGGCAATTACGGGAATAAGACCTTTCATCGGAGGATGTGATATCGCTTGAGTGGAGGTGAGACAAGGCGAATCCAGCCGAGGGAGCTATTGCGACACGGTCAACCCCGGCTTTTCTGACGGCGATCCTTTAGGGGATGGAGCGGTAGATTTCTTCAAGAGCCATCACGGTGTAGGCGGTGACAAGGACGGCGTTGGATTCCATCCAACGGCCGTTGTCGTTAACCCATGATCCGTTCTCGCGCTGGGAGGTGAGGAGCTTGCCGCCGAGGTCCTTGCGCCAGTCGGCCTCGGAGCCGTCCTCAAGCTTGAGTTTGTCGATGCCTGCGGCGTTGAGGGCTTTCGCCATTGCCTGATAGTAATAATACAGCCCCTCGGCTCCCAAATTTGGGTTTTCCTCGACGGTGTAGTTTCTCCCAAGCCATTCCATCACGGCGACCACACGCGGGTCATCGGGGGAGAGTTTGGCATAGATGAAGGACATCAGGCCGGCGTAGGAGATCGATCCGTAGGAGCGCAGGGCGACCTTGCCGTCGGCGGTCACGTCGGTGCCGGCCTTGGAGTCGCCGGGGCTGTAGATGAAGCCGCCTTTGTTCTTCGGGTCGTCCGAGGCCCATTCTTGGTCGTTGGTTGCGGTCAGGTTCTGACTGCGGGAGAGGAAAGTCAGCGCAGCGTCCCAGTTGAGGTTCGGTTGGTCGCCGAAATTGCCGTCCTCGATCACCTTGTCGGAAAGGGCGAGAGCCTCGAGGGCGAGGTAGGTGTTCGACATATCGGTGTGCTGGTCACTGGAGCCATAGCCGATGCCGCCGTCGTTGGGGTTGTCGGTTTTGCCTTTCTCGCCGATGTCCCACTGGTTGTTGATGAGGTGCTTGCGGGCTTTGACGATCGCAGGATCGAATTTGTCCATGCCAGTGGAAGCCAGTGCGGTGAGCGAGGTTGCGGTGTTATAGACGGAAAGCCCGCGGTTGTAGATCCCGCCGTCCTCTTTCTGTTGTGCGGTGAGCCAGTCAAAGCCTTTTGCGATGTGATCCGGGAGCTTGCCGCCGGAGAGGTCGAAGTTCGGGTCGCGCACCTGCGCGGTGAGGGCGAGGGCGGTGAAGGCGGGCAGACCACCGTCGTCCCAGAAGCCTTTATCTTTCTGTTGTTCCGCGAGCCAGGCGTTGCCGCGGGCGATGGATTGGCGGACCTCCTGCTTGATCGACGTGTAGTTGCCCTGTGCTTGGGCAGAAGTAACGGTCATGCAGATGGCCAGGGACAGGTAGGCGGTTTTCATAGTGGATTGGAGTTGGATCTGTGAGCGGGGAAATCGGCCTGCGGTTTCCTCAGTCCCTAAGGACTACGGATAGAGCGTCAGAAAGCTTAGGTTTCATTTTAAATATCCGCGAGCTTGGAAATTATTCAAGCGATGGGCGGTCTCGACCAGGCCGTCGATGAAGCCGATGTGGGTCGGAACGATGCCGAGTGAGATGTTGGGTTTGAGAGAAAATGTTTCTGGCATGGTAGGAGTTTATTTCGGAAATCAGGCGAGCCAAGGACGTAAAAAACCCGCCGTCCGTTTCCGGAGCGGCGGGTTGGAAGCTCGGCGGTAGAGACCGCCGGGCGTGAATTACTTGCGGAGAGCTTCTTCGCGCTCCTTGGCCTTGACGATGACTTCTTCCGCGATGTTGCGCGGGCAGGCAGCGTAGTGGCTGAACTCCATGGAGAACTGGCCGCGGCCGGAGGTCATGGTGCGGAGGTCGCCGATGTAGCCGAACATCGCGGAGAGAGGAGCTTCTGCTTTGACGCGGACACCGCCCGGAGTCGGCTCCTGGCCTTGGATCATGCCACGACGGCGGTTGAGGTCGCCGATGACGTCACCGATTTTTTCTTCTGGGGAGAAGACATCGAGTTTCATCATTGGTTCGAGGATCTGCGGGCCGGCCTTGACCATCGACTGACGGTAGGCTGCTTTCGCGGCGATCTCGAAGGCGATTGCCGAGGAGTCAACTGCGTGGAAGCCACCGTCCTGGAGCGTGACCTTGAAGTCCAAGCAAGGATAACCGGCGAGCGGCCCCTTGTTGACGGAGAACTTGAAGCCTTTTTCGACGGCAGGGATGTATTCCTTGGGAACGTTACCACCGACGATTTTGGATTCGAAGATGAACCCAGAGCCGACTTCGCCGGGCTCGATGGTGTAGTCGATTTTCGCGAACTGACCGGAACCACCGGACTGCTTCTTGTGGGTGTAGCTGTCGGAAACTGGCTTGGTGATGGTTTCACGGTAGGCGACCTGAGGTGCGCCGACTTCTACCTCGACCTTGTGGGTGCGCTTGAGGATGTCGATTTTGATGTCGAGGTGGAGCTCGCCCATGCCTTTGAGGATCATTTCGTTGGTTTCCTCGTCGGTTTCGACGCGGAAGGACGGATCCTCCTGGATCATCTTGCCGATCGCGTTGCCAAGCTTCTCGGCGTTTGCCTTGTCCTTAGGAGCAACGGCGATGGAGATGACGGGATCGGGGAAGACCATCGGCTCGAGGGTCGCTGGATTCTTGATATCGCAGAGAGTGTGACCGGTTTGGACGTTTTTGAGGCCGACGATAGCGATGATGTCACCGGCTTGCGCTACGTCGATTTCCTTGCGGTCATCGGCGTGCATTTCGACCATGCGGCCGACGCGTTCGGTTTTGCCAGTGAACGAGTTCAGGATGGTATCGCCCTTCTTGATGCTGCCCGAGTAGATGCGGGTGAAGGTGAGTGCGCCGAACTTGTCATCCATGATTTTGAATGCGAGCCCGCGGAGCGGTGCTTCCGGGTCGATGACGGCGAAGTTACCGGTTTCGGCGCCTTCTGCGTCCACTTCCGGGAGAGGTTTGACATCGAGCGGGTTAGGCAGGTAATCGACGACGGCGTCGAGGATGAGCTGGAGGCCTTTGTTTTTGAAGGAAGAGCCGCAGTAGGTGGGGAAGAATGCGAGATCAATGGTGCCCTTGCGGATGCACTTCTTAAGGGTCTCGATATCGGGTTGTTCGCCATCGAGGTATTTCTCCATGACATCGTCGTCCTGCTCAACGGCGGTTTCGACCATTTCGGCACGGTATTCGGTGGCCTTGTCGAGCATGTCGGCAGGGATATCTTCGATGGTGAAATTCTCAGGCTGGCCGGAGTCATCCCAGACGTGGGCTTTCATGGTCATGAGATCGACGAGGCCGACGAAATCGGATTCCGTGCCGATCGGGAGAACCATGACAAGAGGAGTTGCGCCGAGGACTTTTTTCACCTGAGCGACGACGCGGTAGAAGTCAGCGCCGATGCGGTCGAGCTTGTTGACGTAAATGATACGGGAGACCTCGGAGTCGTTGGCGTAGCGCCAGTTGGTCTCGGACTGTGGCTCAACGCCGCCGGATCCGCAGAAAACGCCGACGCCGCCGTCGAGAACTTTAAGGGAACGATAAACTTCGATGGTGAAGTCAACGTGGCCCGGGGTGTCGATGACGTTGAACTGGTGGTCATTCCAGAAACAAGTGGTGGCGGCGGATTGAATGGTGATGCCGCGTTCAGCTTCCTGATCCATGAAGTCCATGGTGGATTCGCCGTCGTGAACCTCACCGATCTTGTGGATTTTTCCGGAAAGTTTGAGAATACGCTCGGTGGTGGTTGTCTTGCCGGCGTCAACGTGGGCGAAAATGCCGATGTTGCGATATTTGGTGAGGTCCTTCATGCCTTTGGTGTGTAATGGTTTGTGAGAGCCGAGGGCTCTCGGCGGGGCGGGTTTTTAGCCGAGGATAGAGGTTTTGCAACCTTTGATTGAGGAATTGGCGGCGGGACCGTGCGGGTCTGTGGATTTTTAGGGTTGAGACGGCGGCGGAGGCAGGCATGGTTTCCAGCGTGACGGAGGTTGCGGTCGGAATGTTGAGGGTGCCGGGGCTCATGGGGCTTGAGGCCTCCGGAGTCGCGAACCGACTGCGCCATTTGGGCGGATTGGTGTTTTTCGACACGGCAGGGAACATCCCGGAAAAAGCGGGCAGGCCGGTTTCGGTGATCGCGGCGGATCCTGTGAATATATATAGGGGTTCCGTTTTCTCGGAAACGAATCTTGGCGCGCTGCGTGCGGCGCTGGAGTCTAATGCCTGCCAGGGCGGCGACCACGGATTTCCGGACGGCGGGCTATGCGGTTGGGTGGATTACGAGGGGGATTTTGTTTTCGGCGAATACCGTGAAATGCTCGTTAAGGATGAGGACACTGGCGAGTGGTGGGAGCGCGGCGGTCTTTCCGAGAAAATGTGCGATTCGGATGAAAAGGCCGTCGCGATTGGGAGTTTCCGGGAGGAGACGGGGCGGGGGAGTTTCCTCGAATCCGTTCGGAAGGTGCAGGAATGGATCGTGGCAGGGGATATCTACCAGGTGAATGTCACCCAGGCATTCTCGGCGGAGGTGAGTGGTGATGGTTCGCTCTATGGGCTATATGAAGTGCTCCGCGAGGCCAGCCCCGCACCGATGGCTGCCTGGATGGAGTTGGATGGAAAGGAAGTCCTGAGTACCTCCCCGGAGCTTTTTTTGAAGATTTCCGGGAACGGAGTGGAGACCTGCCCGATCAAGGGCACGCGACCTCGTTTCGACGATACGGATGAGGACAGGCGCTCTGCAGTGGAGTTGCAGACCTCGCCGAAGGAGGTGGCGGAGTTGGTGATGATCACGGATTTGCTCCGCAACGATCTCGGGCGCGTTTGCGAATTTGGCAGTGTGGAGGTGACGCAGATGCTGCAGTTGGAAAGCTTGGCTCAGGTGCATCACCTTGTCTCCACTGTGACAGGCACGCTTTGCGAAAAGGAGGATGCGCTCGGCGCACTCGCCTCCTGTTTCCCCGGCGGCAGCATCACCGGTGCGCCAAAGAAACGGGCGATGGAAATTATCTCGGAACTCGAGAGCAAGCCGCGCGGCATCTATTGCGGAGCGATCGGGTGGCTTGGCTTCAATGGTGAGAGCCAGTTCAATATCGCCATCCGCACCCTCGTCCGAGAGGGCGGGGAGCTCCGTTACCATGTCGGGGCGGGCATCGTCGCGGATTCGATCCCCGAGGAGGAGTATGAGGAGACCGAGCAGAAGGCCGCCGGGATCCGTCTGGGTATTGCGCGGTGGCAGGGGAAATGCCGGTAGGCGAGACCGGCGGAGGCTTCCATGAGGCTGCTGCGGTTCTTATCCGCAGCTTTTGGGGTGGCTGACAATCAAGCGGACAATGCCGGTATCGACCGATCGCTCCGGTAATCAAGCTCCTCCGTAAGAGCTGGGAATGAAGAATCCCAGCAGTCCAGAGCCTCCGGTGGAAGAAATAACCAAGGCAGGTGTGCACTTGTGCGTTACGGAAACATGGCACGTCACAAAGCAAGGATACTCCCTATTCTGTCCGAACCCGATCTCGATATCTCGTCGCTTATCGATATCTGCTTCCTGCTCCTGATCTATTTCCTCGTCTCTATGACGATCGTCCCACGCGAGCAGGATCTTGCGATGGCTCTTCCTGCCAAGGAACGGGAGAGCGACAACCAGCCGCCTATTCCTCCGATGGTCATAAGGATCGATGGCCAGGGAGCGGTGTATACAGGAAGCGGCCTGGCGGAGCGCCAGTTGGATACGTATGAAGACAGCAGGGATCTGCCCCTACTGTCCAGTCATCTCGTTCTTTTCAAGGATGCCGCTCGCACTGCCGGGGATCATCCCTCGGTGATGCTCCGCGTCGACTCGAATACCCGCCAGCAGCGCGTCATTGATGTGCTCAATGCGCTCGCCGCCGTCGGAATCTCATCGGTCACCTTCGAAGACCTGCTTGTCCTCTGAAAAAAAGGCTCAAGCGATCTCCGCCGTGTGGAATTCCTGCCAGTCGTCGAGATTGTTCAGGTTGATCGCATCCGTTGGCTTGCCGTCCGGAAGGCCGACGGTGGAAAGGATCCCTTGGCGCGTCTCATCCGTGTGCTGGTAACCGGTAATGGCGGCGTTGAGCTCGGAAACCGAGGTTTCGTTCAGCAAGCTGGCGCTTGCGGCGAAGAATTTTTCAAACTCCACGTAGGTCGGCTTCTTTTCGGAGACGAAGGCGACGAGGGTCTCGCGATTCACGCCCAGTGCATCGAGCACCATCATGTCATAGCCCGGTGCGCAGTTTGCGTAGCCGTCGGCGAGTTTGCCTGCGGCACCAAGTGACATTTTCTGCCAAAGGCGCGGAAGGTGGAGGACTCCGAGTGGGCCGGTGGTGCCGGACGAAATAGTTGGAACGATTTTGTTGCTCATGATGGCGCGACGTTAAACTTCAAATCTCAAAATTCAAACTCCAATGAAGAAATTTCTCAGCGGATTGATCACAAGCGGCACAAGCAAGAGCGTGGTTCGGACTTCGTAGTTTTTTTCTGAAAATAGAAACAATAAGACCCGTATTTAAGATGTCCAAAAACGCTCCAACTAAGAATTCGCGAGAGTGATTCCGGAGAGCTTGAACCAAAATCCCCCTTGTGCCCCTTGTGTAGGATTCTTCCTCTTTCCCTGAAGCGCATCCCTTGTTTCTGCTTGCGGGGCGGGGCGGGGTGGGTTTTCCTGCCGCCTCATGTCTTTACTCCCTACCGCTGACCTCCTGGCGCTCGATACGGATGGCTTTTCCAGCCGTCTTTCGAAACTCAGGGGGTATCTTTGACGTCCCTGTTTTAGAAAACAAGATCCAGACGCTAGAGGAAGCGATGGGCGCCCCGGATTTCTGGGACGATACGGACAAAGCCCGCACCGTTTCCGAGGATGCGGCAGGAATGAAAAAGAAACTCGAAGCCTTTACCGATCTGGAAAGCCGCAGCAAGGACGTCATCGAAGGCGTGGCACTGGCGAAGGAATTCGACGACGAGGAACTCGCCAAAGAAGCGATCGACGGCGCAGCCAAGCTCGAAAAAGACATCCGCCAATTCGAACTCCTGACCCTTCTGAACCGACCCAACGACGAGGCCTCCTGTTACCTCGCCATCCAGGCGGGCGCCGGCGGCACCGAAGCCTGCGACTGGGCGCAGATGCTTCACCGCATGTACACCCGCTGGGCGGAGAGCAAGGGATTCAAAGTCGAAACCCTCGACTGGGAAGACGGCGATGGTGCCGGCCTCCGCTCCGCCACGGTCAAAATTATTGGCGAGAACGCCTTCGGTTTCCTCAAGAACGAACGCGGCGTCCACCGCCTTGTCCGCATCTCACCATTCGACTCCGCAGGCAAACGCCACACCTCCTTCGCTTCGATCGACGCCACTCCGGAAGTGAACGATAAGATCGAGATTGAGATTGCCGATAAGGACGTGGAGATTAGCACCATGCGCTCCGGCGGCAAAGGCGGCCAGAACGTCAACAAGGTCGAGACCGCAGTGCTGCTACGGCACCTTCCTTCCGGGATACTGATCAAGTCCACCGCCTCCCGCACGCAAGGCGCGAACAAGATACTCGCCTTCCAAATCCTCAAAGCGAAACTCTTCCAGATTGAGGAAGATAAACGCGCCGCCGATGCCGAAGCCGTCTACGGCGAAAAGAGCGATGTCTCATGGGGAAGCCAGATCCGTTCCTACGTGTTCCAGCCCTATCAAAAAGTCCTCGACCTCCGCACCGGCGAGGAAAGCGGCAGCATCCAGGACGTTATGGATGGAGATATTGACGCCTTCATCGAGGCCAAGCTCAGAGGAAAAGTCCGAGTGAAGGGCGTGAAGGACGATGAGGATTGATGGAGCCCCAAGTTTCCGGGTGATCTCTACTGGTAGTGATACCGAGCTTGCGCCACCTCGATGGCATTTCCAGATATCCGGTAAACGAGCCGGTGCTCATCGGTGATTCTGCGTGACCAGAAACCGGAGAACGCATGCTTCAGCGGTTCAGGCTTCCCGATGCCTTGGTATGGGTCGTCCCGTGAGATATCTTGGAGTAGGGCGTTGACCTTTTTCTGGATCTTCCGGTCGAATTGCTGCCAATGCAGGTAATCCTCCCAGGCTCGTTCGGAGAAAAGGACGTTCACAGCAGCGCACCAAGTTCCCTGATGACCACCTTGCCCTGATCAAGTTGGGCGATGCCTTCGGAAAGCCGTTTGGCGTTCGCCGGCGAGCGCAGCAGGTAAGCGGTTTCCTGGAGCGATTCGTAATCCTCAAGCGACATCATCACCACGGCCTGATCACGTTTCCGTGTGATGATCACCGGATCATGGTTGTCACAAACCCGGTTCATCGTCGTGGCCAGATTCTCCCGCGCAGCGGTATACGTGATGGCTTCCATATGGACAGGATAACGGACAGGTCGTGACTGTCCAGTTTTTTGAGATATGCAGCTTTTTAGGCCATTTCGTTCAATCGAGGTCATTCGGTGCGGAGCGATGGATGATCTCTTTTTCTGTGTTTGTGAAAGTTCGCAGTTGAATTAAACACCGCGCCACAAAGACAACAGAGATGTGCGTCAGTTGGAGCCGGAAAACCCATTTTTCTTACTCTTGCCAGTATCGCCGAGCCGCCCTCACAGTGACGCCCCATGGGTGAGATTTATACGACAGCAATAACCGTCTTTCTCGGGTTCTTCGCGATCATGAACCCGATCGCAAACACCGCCGCCTTCGCCGGTCTTGCAGGGAATCGGGATAGATCCGAACAGGTTCAAATTGCAGCCAAGGCTCTACTCATTACCTTCTGCATCATCGTGGCCTTTGCTTTTCTCGGGAAAGCGATCTTCCACATGTTCGGCATCACCCTCGCCGCCCTACGGATCACCGGTGGGGTGCTCGTCTTCCTCGTCGGCTACCATATGCTGCAGGGCGGAGGGTCCGACATGCACTCGGCCGAGAAAGACGATGGCTCCGACATCGCCATATCACCCCTCGCCGTCCCATTGCTCGCCGGTCCCGGCACCATTGCCACCGCTATGAACTACTCTGCTTCCGGCGGCATCGTCGGCATCACTATCACCGTGAGTGTCTTCGCTGTCCTCTGTCTGATTACCTTTTTTTGTTTCGTCTTCAGCTCGAAGATCCTCCTCCTCATCGGGAAAAGCGGCCTCAGCATCGTTACCCGCCTCATGGGGCTCATCCTCGCCGTCATTGGTACACAGATGCTCATCGAAGGCATCGCGGAAGCAGTCCGCATCGCCCCCGCCTAGGACGGCAAGCGTAGCTACGCGACAGGGGTTGGGTGGCGTTCATGCTGCGGTTGACTGTTTTTCATGGGATGTGCTGCGTCGGGTCTTGATTCAGGATGGATTGGGGGTGAGGCTCCCGCATGGTTGAGCGGCTGAGAGAAGCGATCCGGGATGTGCACGATTTTCCGAAGGAGGGGATCGTGTTCAAGGACATCACGCCCATACTCGCCGACGCCGAGCTTTTCCGTGGATCGATCGATTTGCTTTGTGCAACGGCTGGCGGCACCAAGGTGGACAAGGTGGTGGGAATCGATGCGCGCGGTTTCATTTTTGCGGCGGCGGTGGCGGATCGGCTGGGGGTGGGTTTTGTGCCGATCAGGAAAAAGGGCAAGTTGCCGTGGAAATGCACCGAGGCGGCCTACGCGCTGGAATACGGTGAGGCGGTCGTGGAGATCCATCAAGATGCGGTCAAGCCGGGTGAAAAGATCCTGTTAGTGGATGACCTATTGGCAACCGGTGGCACGGCTGCCGCTGCGCTCAAGCTCCTCGACGGGCTGGGTGCAGAAATCATCGCGGTGTCGTTCCTAATCGAGCTTTCCTTCCTCAGTGGGAGAGGCAAGCTTGGGTCGCACGAGGTGAAAGCGATCCTCAAATACTGAGAATTTTTCGAAACGAAATATAATGAGCTGGAAAGAATACGACGAGAGTTTGGTGCGGTACGATGATCTAGGTTTCACCCTGGATCTCTCGCTGATGGATCTGGATCAGGGCTACAGGGAAGGCCTCGCGAAAAAGGTTTCCAAGGCATTCGATGACATGGTTGCCCTTGAGGGTGGCGCCATCGCGAACCCCGACGAAGGGCGCATGGTCGGCCACTACTGGCTGCGCAACGCCGATCTCGCGCCGACCCCGGAGATCAAGGCGCAGATCACGGAGCCGATCAAGGAGTTGAAGCAATTCGCGGAACACGTGCACACGGGTCGTGTGGTTGCGGCGAACGGGCAGATGTTCAAGGAGATCCTGTTGATTGGTATCGGTGGCTCCGCACTCGGTCCGCAGTTGGTTACACAGGCGATCGGCCAGAAGGCCAAGATGCCTATCCATTTTATCGATAATACGGATCCACAGGGCATCGACAACACGCTGGCGACCATCAACCTCGAGCACACGCTGGTGCTGGTGATCTCAAAATCCGGTGGCACCCCTGAGACCCGCAACGGGATGCTCGAAGCCAAGGCTGCTTTTGAGAAGGCGGGCATCGATTTTGGGAAACACACGGTGGCCGTGACTGGTGAGGGGTCCAAGCTCGACCATTTCGCCCAAGAGCAGGGATTCATCGGCTGTTTCCCGATGGAGGACTGGGTCGGCGGAAGATCTTCGGTGCTTTCGACGGTCGGTCTCGTGCCCGCCGCGCTGCAGGGGCTGGACATCGATGCGATGTTGGCCGGTGCCGCCGCGATGGATGAAAAGACCCGCAACAAGGACGCTGCGAATAACGCCGCGATGCAGCTTGCCATCGCATGGCACAAGGCGACCAACGGCAAAGGCGAGAAGGACATGGTCGTGCTGCCTTACAAGGATTCGCTCGTCCTGTTTTCCAAGTACCTCCAGCAGCTCGTCATGGAGTCGCTGGGCAAGGAAAAGGATCTCGATGGCAAGGTCGTCAACCAGGGGATCGCGGTTTACGGCAACAAGGGCTCGACGGATCAGCACGCCTACGTGCAGCAGCTCCGCGACGGGGTGAATAACTTTTTCGCGACATTCATTGAGGTGCGCCACGGGCGGAAGGGGAAATCCATCGAGGTGGATCCCGGCAATACCGCACAGGATTATTTGCAGGGGTTCCTGCGCGGCACCCGCAATGCTCTCTATGACAGCGGCCGGAAATCGCTTACGATCTCGGTCTACGAGGTCACGCCTCACACGCTCGGGATGCTGATCGCGCTCTTCGAGCGGACGGTTTCCTTCTATGCATCCCTCGTGAACGTCAACGCCTACCATCAGCCAGGCGTGGAAGCAGGGAAAGCGGCGGCCGCGACCTTCCTCGATCTCCTCGGCCAGGTACGCAGTCGCCTCGTATCGGAAGAAAAGAACGCCGAGCAAGTTGCCTTCGAGGTCGATGGTGATCCGGAGGCGGTTTATCACTGCCTGGTCCACCTCGCGAACAACGGCGAAGCGCAGATGTCCATCGGCAAGAGCCCTGTGGACGATCTGTTCCAGCTCTGATACTTGAAGTTTGGTGTTTATTGTTCGGCTTTTCGAGCTATTTTTCCGGCGTGGCGATCATCGATATTACGGAAAAGGCGCAGCGGGAGCTCGGAACACTGCTGGCTGGAAAGGCGGCGTCCCCGGACGCAGGCCTGAGGCTTGGCGTGAGTAAGGGCGGTTGTGCGGGCTGGCAGTATGAGATGAAAGTCTCGGAGCCGGAGGCCGGCGACGAGATTGTGGAACAAGGCGGTGTGCGGGTGATCGTCGCGGCGGACAGTTTGGATAAACTACGCGGTTGCGAGGTAGATTTCTCCGACGACCTGACGGATGCCGGCTTCAAGATCAACAACCCAAAGGCGCGCCGTGCGTGCGGCTGTGGGACTTCTTTCGAGCCGGAGGATGAGCCCGAGGGCAGCGGCGCGGAGGACGGGGAAGTTTGCGGCGGGGGAGGCGCTGCCTAGGCCGTGGCTGTGAATAGGCGGAAGAAGAGTGCGCTCGATGACGAGACGCCGCGCAGGCCAGCGTATTTCTGGTGGTTCCTAGCGAATACCCTCGCGCTCTGTTTCGCGATCTTTAGCTGGGCGGTCTGCCTCAACGTTTTCGGGAACCCCGAGACGCCCAGGAACTATGCGATCCTCAAGAAACTGGGACGCCTGCCGAAGTTGGAACGCTACACCGTGCTCGATGTGCCGAACGGCAACGCCCTGAATCCCAGCGAGCTTTACGGGAAATACTTCGGGCTCGACGAATCGGAGCGCGAGCGTCTCAACACCCTGCTGATGCGCAACTACATGCGCAACTTTGAGAAAAATCTCCTACTCAGTTACGTGGAGGGCGATTTCCAGGTGGTCGAGGTCAGGAAGCTCGATGCCGGGGGATTCATTCATCCCGGATTCGCGATCCGTGCGCAGGCGATGGTGAAACCGGACGATTTCACGCAGGCGGTGGGCTTTCCGGTGGTCATCGAATACATTTTTCCGACGGGAAACGAGACAGCCGCCGATAGATTCAGCGTCGGAGATATCCTCGAGGTCAGTAAGAATCCGAACTGCGCGGCGGTCGTCAATGTATCCAAGGTCGTGGTGGACGAGGAGCCGGCGCTGCAGCTGACTGTGATCCCGATCGCCTACGGGCCCTACCGGATTGGCAAAGAGAAGTCTTTCTCCATCGAGCCGCCTGAGGAGTTGAATCCCTTGGCAGGCCTGCCGATCTGGAAGTGACTGCTGAGAGGCGTCTCTCCGAGCGCCTGCACAAGCCCGGGCAACTGCAGATGCCCAGGTCAAGGCTGCCACTTTCGGTCACATACTCACTTTTTTTCCACCGTTCTGGGCGGATTCGTAGATGGCTCGGATCACCGCGACGGCCTTGCGAGCCTCGCCGGCATGGGTGAAGCACTGGCGGTCTTCCGCAATCGACTGCACGACTTCCTCGAAGTTGCGCTGGTGCTGGTAGAAATTGATCGCCGATGGATCGTTCGCCCCGAGTCCGGCCTCCTGGCCTTTCATCAGTGTCGCCTTGATCTCTGCATCCTCCGGTTTCTCTTCGCGGAAATTCCACATCTCGAAAGATTCGTCGGCAAGGAAAACCGAGCCGTCGGTTCCTGCGAGTTGGACGCGCGCCGGGTGGCCGTCCTTGGACCAGGTGCAGGTGGAGCATTCAATCACGCCGAGTGCGCCGTTCTCGAACTCGACTGTCGCGACGACGATGTCCTCGACCTCGATGCGCTCGTGGGCGAGGCATGCGGTGGTGGCCTGCACGGATTTGATCGGCCCGGCGAGGTAGACGAGCGCGTCGACCGTGTGGACCGACTGGTTCATCAGCGCACCGCCGCCATCGAGCGCCCATGTCCCGCGCCAACCGGCGGAATCGTAGTATGCTTGGTCTCGGAACCATTTCACGTAGCAAGAGGCAGATGTGAGTTTACCGAAACGGCCTTCGTCTGCGGCCTTCTTGAACGCATCCATGCCCGGGTGGAAACGGCGGTTCAGCACGGCGGAAAGTGTCTTGCCGTTCTTTTCGGCGGCTTCCATGAGTTGGTCGATGCGCTCGATGGTGATCTCAAGCGGCTTCTCGCAGATCACGTGCTTGCCGGCGTTGAGCGCGGCGAGTGCGGGATCGAGGTGGGCGCCGGAGGGTGTGCCGATCGTTACGATCTGAAGTTCCGGATCGGCGAGGAAATCTTCGATGTTGGAAAAGGGTTTTCCGCCATATTCGGCAGTGAGCTTTTCGGCGGCCTCGCCGCGCAGATCGAAGACTGAATGGAGTTCTCCGCCTGTCATGGCGGTGATGGCTTTCGCATGGAAGTGGCCGATCATGCCGGCGCCGATGATTCCGAATTTCATATGGAAAATGGTGTTGTTGGATTGGTGAGAGGCTTTTCCCTCCACAGCTATCGTTGGCCAAGAGGTGCGGGGCTGGCAAGGGTGTGTTTGTGGGAAATGGGGACTTTATGGGTAAGCTCCGAAACTCTCACTCGATGATTATTGCGCTGCGGGCGCTCTTGCGTGGTCTGCGGAAGCCTGCTGCCGCTCTGGGTTACGCAGCTTGCTAGCGCGCCCGGCGGCATTGGTGTCTCGCGGTCGGATGGAACCTAGGCTGCCCCCCTCGCAGCAGAGCGGCCTTGGGGGAAGTTACAGCGGATTTAGCTGTCTAGGGAGGCAGATCCTTATTCTTCGTGCCTCTGGGACTTGGAGGAATGATATGTAGGTGCTTCCTGTTTTGAACCTTTCTCTACCAAAGCGAAAAGTTTTTTTCCAAACAAAAGGGGCCTACGGAGTGAACCGCAGACCCCTGTTGGTTCGGCCTTTGCTGATCAGAAGGCGTATTGCCAGCCGAGGGCAAGGGTGTAGTCGGTGCCGAGGCTGAGGCCGTTGCGGTCTTGCCAGAGCGGGACGCGAATATCGGCGGCGATGCGGTGGTTGAGCAGGGCGCCACCGGGGATGACGAAGTTCACGCCGGCCAGTGCCTCGATGCGCTGTCCGCCATAGTTTTCACCGAAGGCGGTGGGCACGGTGCGGTTTCCGCCGATGTTCTGTGTGATGTCGCTCTGGGTTCCGTTCAGCTCGTCCTCCCAGTGGTAGGAAATGCCGGTGGAAACCGAGGCCCACTCATTGACGCGGTAGGAGATCCACGAATTGAGGTCGAATTTGTTTCCGAGGCGGTAGCCGTGATGGTTCCTCCCGGTGCGGATGGCTGCTGCTGCCTGCACGCCGGCTGACCAGCAATCAGCAACATAGGTGTAGGTGAGGGATGGTAGCAAATCAAACGTGCCGGAACCCAACTGCATGGCGGCGGGAAGCTGGCGACTGGTGCGCCCTCCGAGCGGGGGAGGCCCCGGGGTCACATCCTCCTCCGCGATGGAGCCAGTGGGGAGGCTGATTCCGATTCCGCCGTGGAAATGGTGCGACCCCTCATCCACGATGCGAATCAGAGCGCCGAGCTTGAGGTCTCCGATGCCATTGGATTTTGTGGTAAAGGTCGGGCTCCCGCCGTTTGATGCCTGCAGTGGCGGCGGGGCCGTCGGCGAGATCAGGTGATCCATTTCAGTGGCAAGGTAGGGTAGCATCGCGGACAGGGTGATGCGGTCGGTCGGCGCGTACATGGCACCGAGCATTTGCATCTCCATGGTCATGCGGGTCGGGGTGACATTGTAGCCATTTCCAAATACCCCGGCGGAGGAGATGGAATTCGAGCCCTTGTACATGCCGTCCATGTCCATGAACATGTATCGGTAGGAGAGCATCCATTCGCCGACGTTGTGGGCGTGGCTCGCCATGATGGAGATCGGCGCGTGGCTGTCGGGCCGGGCGAGATCGCAATGGACGTTTTGGGCGGATGCCACGGCGCAAAGGGCGGTGGCGACAGTGATAGATTGGTATTTCATTTCTTATGTAAATTTGGATTGGTGCGCGGTTGTGCGCATTGGATTGAGTATCCCGCTTAGGGATCACATGGGGAAACGGACACGCGAAAATCCGGTCGGAAGACCGTTTGCGAGGGTTCGTGGACACTCCGGGGCAAGATGCCGGAGCCATCGGGGCGCTTAGGAAAACCTCGGCGGCGGGGTGTCGGGGGACTTCCGAAAAACGGGGGAGAAAGTTCTCGGGTCCGCGTATCCGGGCGGGATGAAATCATCGTAGCGAGGCTTGCTCGCCGCGAGCTGTTCTGTTGACAGCAGGTTTTTCAACTCAAGCTTCTTCAGTTGGGATTTCCAAGGGATTTCCGGGGAGGTGGAATCAGATTTTTTCGCCTCCGCAATGGAGGCGCAGAGTTCGCAGGGGCGCTCTCCGCCGAAGGTGTCCTTCACTCCCTCCACCAGGCCTTTTTCCGCCGAGTAATCGACGATCATCTTCCCCCATGCGAACATCTGCATGACCCCGTAGTGGCCGCCGCAAAGATGCAGGCAGCCGGTCAGGACGAGGATGAAACGGAGAATTCGCAAAACCGGTGGCAGGGTGTGCGGGAGTGTATTGGGAGGGAAGCCAAAAATAGCGGCGAAGCGCAGGGGTGCGCTCCGCCGCCGTGAGGCGTTATGTTTTACGCAAGTGGATCAGGACTTCAGGTCGAAGCGGTCGAGCTCCATCACCTTGGTCCATGCGGCGACGAAGTCCTGGACGAACTTTTCGCCACTGTCGGTGCAGGCATAGACTTCCGCCAGGGAGCGGAGGACGGAGTTCGATCCGAAGACGAGGTCCATGCGGGTGGCTGCCCATTTCAGTTGGCCGGTCTTGCGGTCGATGCCTGCGAAAGCGTTGCCGCAGGGCGAGACTTGTTTCCACTCCGTTGCCATGTCGAGCAGGTTCACGAAGAAGTCGTTGGTCAGCGCCCCGGGGCGATCCGTGAAGACTCCGTAATCACCTCCGTCGGCATTGGTGCCGAGGACACGCATGCCGCCGACGAGGGCGGTCAGCTCAGGTGCGCTGATGGTGAGTAACTGGGCCTTGTCGATGAGCAGCGCCTCGGCGGGGATGGTGTATTTCCCCTTGAGGTAGTTACGGAAACCATCGGCATACGGCTCCAGGACATCGAACGACTCGGCATCGGTCTGTTCTGCGGATGCATCCGTGCGACCCGGGGTGAACGGGACGGTGACGTCGTAGCCGGCGTCCTTCGCTGCCTTTTCGACAGCAGCGCAACCGGCCAGTACGATGAGATCCGCGAGCGAAACTTTCTTGCCGCCGGACTGCGCACCGTTGAACTCGCTTTGGATCGCCTCGAGAGCCTCGAGAACGTGGGCGAGTTGCGAGGGTTGGTTGACTTCCCAATCTTTCTGAGGAGCCAGCCGGATCCGGGCGCCGTTCGCGCCGCCGCGCTTGTCGGAGCCGCGGAAGGTCGAGGCCGAAGCCCATGCAGTGGATACGAGCTGCGAAACCGAAAGCCCGGAGTCGAGAGCCTTGGCCTTGAGGGTGACGATGTCGCTTTCGTCGATGAGCGAATGGTCAACGGAAGGGATGGGATCCTGCCAGATGAGATCCCCGGCAGGGACTTCCGCGCCGAGGTAGCGGGACTTCGGTCCCATGTCGCGGTGGGTGAGCTTGAACCATGCGCGGGCGAAGGCATCTGCGAACTCATCCGGATTCTCCAGGAAGCGGCGAGAAATTTTCTCGTAGGCCGGATCCACGCGGAGGGCGAGGTCGCTCGTCAGCATCGTGGGCCTGTGTTTCTTCGAGGGGTCATGGGCGTCGGGAATGACTTCCTCCGCATTCTTGGCGATCCATTGGTTCGCCCCCGCCGGGCTCTTGGTGAGTTCCCATTCGTATTTGAAAAGGTTCCCGAAGAAATGGTTGCTCCACTGCGCTGGCGTCTGGGTCCAGGTGACCTCAAGGCCGCTGCTGATCGTATCTCCGCCCTTGCCGGTCGCGTAGCTGCTTTTCCAGCCGAAGCCCTGCTCCTCGAGTGCTGCCTCTTCCGGATCCGCGCCGACGTTGTCCGCCGGCCCCGCACCGTGGGTTTTTCCGAAGGTGTGGCCGCCGGCGATGAGGGCGACGGTTTCCTCGTCGTTCATGGCCATGCGGGCGAAGGTTTCGCGGATGTCGTGGGCGGACTTGAGCGGATCTGGATTGCCGTCAGGGCCTTCCGGGTTGACGTAGATCAGGCCCATCTGCACGGCGGCAAGGGGGTTTTCCAGGTCGCGCTCCTGGGTATTTTCTTCGTAGCGTTTGTCTCCGTCCAGCCATGTGGTTTCACGGCCCCAGTAAACATCCTGATCCGGCTCCCAGGTGTCGGGGCGTCCGCCGCCAAAGCCGAAGGTCTTGAAGCCCATGGTTTCGAGCGCGACGTTGCCGGAGAGGATCAAGAGATCCGCCCAGGAAAGGCTGCGTCCGTATTTTTGTTTGATCGGCCAGAGCAGGCGGCGCGCCTTGTCGAGACTGACGTTGTCCGGCCAGCTGTTCAGGGGTGCGAAACGCTGCTGACCCCGACCGCCGCCGCCACGGCCGTCACCGGTGCGGTAGGTGCCGGCGCTGTGCCACGTCATGCGGACGAAAAGCGGGCCGTAATGGCCGAAGTCCGCGGGCCACCAATCCTGTGAGTCGGTCATCATTGTTGCGAGATCGGCTTTCACGGCGGCGAGGTCGAGGTTCTTGAACTCCTCGGCGTAGTCGAAGTCTCCATCCATCGGGTCGGACTTCGTGGAGTGTTGGCTGAGGAGCTCGATTTTTAGGCGGTTGGGCCACCAATCTTGGCTGGTGGTGCCGTCGCCAGTGGTGGCGGAGGAGTGTCCGAAGGGGCATTTTGGTTCTGACATGGGTTTGGTTTTTTTGTTGTGTGTTCGGTGGTTTTGAAAAATTCAGGATGCGTGTGTACCGAGGCACTCCGGGCAGGTGCCCCAATAGACCACCTCCGCCTCATCGATTTGGAAGCCGCAATCCGCGCTGGCGGTCAGGCATGGGGTGTGGCCGACGGAGCAGTCGACATCGACCGTTTTCCCGCAGCTGCGGCAGACGAGGTGGTGGTGATTGTCGCCGGTTCTGTTCTCGTAACGGGCAGGGGAACCGGCCGGCTGGATGCGGCGAATCAGCCCTTTTTCCGCAAGAAGGCCGACGGCATTGTAGACAGCCTGCCGGGAAATCGTGCCGATTTCCGCCCGGACATCCACGGCGATCTCGTCCGCCGTGGCGTGTGGCCGACCCGTCACCGCCCGCAGCACAGCTAGTCGCTGCGCCGTTACTGGCACGCCGTGTTCACGGAGAAGATTAGTTGGAGGGTTCACGTAAGGGAGTTTCCGTCATTGTTCTGGACTCTGTCAAGAAGTTGCTCGAATCCATTTGCCCAAAAAGAAAAATCGGAGGGTAAGCCAAAGGTGGTGTCCCATCGAAATACGCGACATCACGCGGAGTCCCACAGGAGGGGCTGGCGCTGGTCTGCCCCGACTGTCTCCAGCCCACCAATGAAGCTGAAAAACTTGCTTTCAGGCAGTGGCGTCGTGGTTTTTGTGCGGGCAGTCGTGGTAGACAGAGCCATGCTCCACCGCGGTTTTTTCGATGGGAGCGGCGTCTCGAGCGCTGGATAATTAGAGAGGAAATAGCTGCAATCGGGGCATAGCTGAGCCCCTACTTAGCCGAGCGATACGTTCGTCGCCATTCCGCGATAGTTCTCGAAGTCCCGCGCTCAGCCAAGATTGCTTGAGGGACGGTGTTTCAGTTGCTTACGTTCCTTCGGCGAAGTGAAGTGCCATGCGACGAGGAGGCCGGCGAGGAGGAGGAGGATCCAGAGACGGGCGAGCGGGTCGGGGGCGGTGTGGAGCTGGAGAGAGGCGGAGTTTGAGACGGCGGCGAGCTCGGAGGGGGCGCAGGCGCTGAGGTCGGCTTCGCGGGTGTCGGCAAAGTGGACGGCGGCTTGGAGGAGGGATTGGTCGTCCTGGGAGACGGTGAGGAAACCGGGCTGGGAGGGGGCGCGATTGACGGGCGGTGCGGGGACGGATTTTCCTGCGGAATCGGTGGCGGAGACTTCGACCGTGATGCCGGGAGCGGAGGCGATGCGAATGGTCTGGCTGGTTTCGAGGTTGAGCGCCTGGGAGGCGATCTTGGCATCGCGGAGGGACTCGGCGAAGCGGTGAAGGAGGACGATGAAGGCGGGTTGCTGGGTGGAGTTGGAGAGGCGCAGGTCGAAGTTAAAACAGAGGATGCGCTTGCTGGCGTTTTCGCGGAGGAAGATGAGCGGGCGTTTCTCCTGCCAGAGGAGGACGCGATCCTCGGGGAGGCGGGGGAGTTGGAGTGTCTCGCGGACGAGCAGCGCCTGCCAGTTGATGCCGTCCATAAGAGGATGCGACTCGGCGAGGATCCCGCCTTTGAGATATTTCCCGGCAGAGGTGGGATCCTCGACGAAGAGGATGGCGTGGGTCTCCGGGAGGGCGGGATCGAGGGGATCGTAGGAGGTGATGACGAGGTCGGACGATGCCGCATCAGTGGAGGGGCGGGTGGACTCCAAAGAGCGGAGGAGCTTTTCCGTGAGATCGGCAAAGCCCGGGGAAGTGGCGGTGAAGAGGTTCAAGGCTTTGGGCCTCGGGGCGATGATGGGGAGGGTGTCATCGAGTGTGAAGGCGTCCGGGGTGAGGGTGAGGCGGACGTTTTCCGCTCCCTCGGGGAAGGCCGCAGAGAGGGTGACGAAGGATCTCGGGGCGAGGTCGAAGCTGCGGGGTTCGGTGGTGCTGCCGGATGCGTTGAGCGACCAAGAACGGGTGGCGGTCGAGTCGCCGTAGTTGCGGACGATGGCCTGGAAGGTGAGCGCTCCCTCCTTTTGTCTGAAGCTGATGCCGGTGAAGCCGACGTTGCCCGTGGGCTTGCCGACGGCGATGAGCTGCGACTCGTAGGGCAGCGCCTCGGCGGGGGTGTCGGTGAGGTAGATGACGATCCCGTCCTTGGAGACGATGGAGCGGGCGAGGCGGAGGGCGTAGGATGGATCGATGATGCCGCTATCCAGCGAGAGGTTTTCGAGGGCGTCGAGGAGTTCGTCGGTGGACTCGCCGGCGTATAGGCGGTCGGCGCCGGGGACGGAGGGCAGCAGGGTAAGCTCCATGGTCGAGGCGCTGCCCTGGAGAGCGGGGAGCTTGTCGCGGAGGGCGGCGATGGCGTCCTTTTTGAAGACCGTCATCGAGGCGGAGGAATCAATGACGACAGCGACGCGCTGGACGGAATTTTCCTTGTCGAAGCGCGGCTCTGCGAGGAACCAGGTGAGCAGGAGGACAGCGAGCAACTGCATCCACAGAGGGACGGAGGGGATGATACGCTCGAAGCGTCGGCCGGAGGTGGCCTCGCGCTGCGTGCGCTCAAGCAGGAACAGGGTGGAGACCGGGAGGGTGATGGATTTCCGCTGGAGGAAATGGATCGCAAGGATCGCCGGGATGGCGAGCAGGGTCAGGAGGCCGAGAGGGTTTGCGAACATGGTGAGGGAAAGCACGAAGGACTAAGCATGAAGTCCGAAAGGAAGAAGTTGTGACGGTGATGAGAACTAGCGGGGATGGGGGGGAGTGACAAGTGCCGGGTGCCGAGTGATCAGTGGTAGAGGCTTGGGTTGGGGGAGGCAAAGGCTTGAGTGCCGGGCAGTTGCCGGCTCGCCCCTTCTTGGGGAAGAGCAAGACTATAGTACTGTGGGCGTTCTGGAGAACGCCTAGCCCTACAGTTTCTTGAGGGGAAATATGGTGACGTCGACGGGGAGGGCGGAGAGCATGGAGGCGGGAGGGCTGTTCGGCACGGAGAAGTTGTTGAGGGCGAAGGGGGTGGTGGAGCAGGTGGCCTCGGGCATGGGCTCGATACGGTAGGGGCTGTGGTGGACCATTCCGCTGAAGAGGTTTCCTTTGGCATCGGTGGAGAAGAGGCGGTAGCGCTCGACGAGAAACCACTCGAGGCTGCCTTGCTCTGCGGGGGCGGGGGAGATGGATTTCGGATAGGAGAAAATGGATTCCGGGAGTTGATTGTTTTTTCTGATGCTGCGGTAGCGGATGTTTCCGGAATCCACGGAGGAGGACATGCGGGCGTGTTCGTAGGGAAGGTTGAAGCCGCGGCGGGCGATTTCTACGGCGAGAGGTTGGTTGCAATCGAGGGAGAAGAACCAGACTCCGGGGTTGCCGTTATCGTCGAAGACGTAGGTGCGGAGGTTGAGTTCGTGGAACCATGAGAGCCATGGCAGCGGCGGCAGGCCGACCGGGCGGATGCGCTGCATGAGGAAGGGGACGATGCCGAGCCATGCCTGGCCGTCGAAGGTATCGACGTGAAGGCCGGGAGGGAGGCGGGAGGCGATGATTTCCTGGTCGACTGGCCAATGGAAGAAGCCGAGGGATGCCCAGCGTTGCTTCATCACCGGGAAGCCGGACGGGCGGTCGCGTTGAGCGAGGCGTTGGGCTTTGGTGGGAGGCATTAGTTTTCAGTTTGAAGGCTAGGTTGATGGAGAGTTTGCTAGTGCCGAGTGATCAGTGATCAGTGGGAAGACTAGGATTCTGGATTTTTTTTGCCGCTAAGGAAGAGAAGTTCACTGAGCTGAATTCTAATAATTCCGAGTTCACCATGGTCTCATTTTTCTCCCTCAACCAGTCTCCTTATTTTCGAAATTCAATTTGGCGAACGTCTCTTCCTTGGTGGTTGGAAATTGTTTCATCGGGAGAGGTGACAGGAGTGGGCGGCGAAGCCGGCTCCGAAGGCGGTGAGCCAGAGGCAGGTGTCGTCGGGGTTGGTGCGTAGGCGCTCCTCGAGGGCGAAGAGGACGGAGGGGCTGGACATGTTGCCGTGGCGGAGGAGGACTTCCCGGGTTTCGGTGAGGTTGAAGCTGGGGATGGCGGCTTCGATGGCCTCAATGACATCGCGTCCGCCGGAGTGGGCGACGATCTGGTCGGGCTCCGCGCTGCGGCGGTTGTAGAGGGTGGATACGGCGGCGGCGGCGAGGTTTGGGACGCTGCGGTGGAGCTGGTTTTTGAGTTTTCCGCCGGAGTTGGTGAAGCGGATTTTCTCGCGGTCGGCGGGGACGTGGTGGGTGTCGAAGCCGTGAAATTTCCAGCCGGTTGCGGTAGATTTCTCCCCGGAAAGGATGGCGGCGGCGGCTCCGTCGCCGAACAGGCAGAGTGAGATCAGGACGCCGGGATCGTCGTCGATATAGAAGGCAGCGGAGGAGATCTCGACGGCGACCATTGCGACGCGGTGGGTCGGGTTTGCAGCGAGATATCCTTGCGCGGCGCGGAGGGTGGGGATGGCCGCGCCGCAGCCGAGGCCGACGAGATCGCAGAGATAGGTGTCGGGGCGGAGGCCGGCCTTTTCCGAGACGTAGCTCGATGGCCCGGGGCAGAGGTAGCCGGTGCATGTGCAGAGGAACAGGGCGTCGATCTCAGCCGCTTTGATCCCGGCCTTGGCGATGGCCTTTTCGAGCGCGGCGATGGCGAGATTGGGTGCGTGGGTTTCGAAGGAGCGGTTCAGTTCCTCCGCGTCCTTCTTGAAGACCGGGCCGAGATCGGGGGATGTGAACTGGCGGTGGCTGATCCCGGAACCGCTGTTGGTGAGGATCTTTTCGAGGAGGGAAAGGGATCGGGATTTGAGGCCGCCAATGTCCGGATGGGATTGTAGGGCGGACCATGTTTCCGGCTGGGTGAAGGTGTGCGGCGGGTTGGCGGTTGCGAGGGAGGTGAGATACATTCGGGAGAGTGGGTAGTAAAAAGTGATCAGTGGAAGAACTGTTCGCTACGCGTTTAGCGGATGAGGTGGAGGATGGGTTTCATTGGGGCGTGGCTGAGGATGGGGAGTGCTGCGGGGTGGAAGAGCAGGGGATGGATGAGTTTTGCTGCGGTGAGACGTTTTCTGAACGCCTTGTGTAGGGAGGTTTGGATTGCTTTGCAGGTATCGGGCCATGGGGTTTTTCCTTCGGCGAAGGCGATCAGATGGGGGAGTGCGATTTCTGCGGACTGGAAGGCCATGGTCATGCCGTTTCCGGTGAAGGGGGGGATGATGGCATGGGAGTCGCCGAGCGCGAGAACTCCGGGCATGGGTTCCTGGAGGCCGAGTCCGAAGCCTGCGACGGCGGTGAACGAGCCTTCCTTCCATTCCGCATCCCGGATCCGTTGTGCTAGATCTGTGTTGCCGTTGCCTTCGAGGTAGGCGGGGAGAAGGGCGGCATGCTTGGTCTTGATGGAGCTGTCGATTTTGAAGAGGCCGCAGGCATTGCTCCAGCCGTCCTCGATCGGGGTGATGCCGAGGTAGCCGCCCGGGCCACTGTGCATTTCAAGCTCGGCGGTGGTGGTGATCCCACGGATGTGCGCCTTGAGGCCAATCCAGTTACCTTTGACGGGTCTGCGCCCTGCTGCCCAGACAAGACCCGGAGCACCGGGCTGTGGTTTCATGCGGGATCTGGTTTGGAGATCGACCCCGCTGCGGATGGCCATTTGCTGCAGGCGGTCGTCGAGGAGGTGTCTGGATATGGCAAGCGCCGGCTCGCTGAGGGTGTTGCGCCGCAGCGGGCGGTTGCCGGAAAACCAGGATAGGCTGCGGTGCGGGAGCGCATCGGTGAGGGTTTCCGAGATTCCCAGGCGCTCCAAGGTGTCCGGCGAGATGCCGGAGATGAATTCGCCGCAGACCCGGTGGCGCGGATACGATCCCGCCTCGTGGAGGGTCACGGGGAGGCCGTGATTCCGGAGGGCAATGGCGAGGGAGAGCCCGCTGAGCCCGCCTCCGATGATCGTGATAGATTCCGTCAAGCCATGGAAGCTATCACCGCTTCGCCTGCATGCGAGGGCTACTTTTTGCGGGCGACCATGCGAATGGATCCACGCCAGTCCGTTGTTTCCGTGATCCGGTAATCCGCCGGGTCGAGTCCGAGGGCGGCGGGCAGTTCCCCAGGGCGGAATCCCGCCTCGATGCTCACGCGCATGTCGTGGCGAGTGTATGGGTGGACGAATGGAGTCGCCAGTTTTCCCATAAACAAAGGGATATGTGCTCTGTGAGGTTCACTGGTAATGATCGCTTTAAACGATCGAATGAAACGACCCAGTGAAGAAAGTTCCATCTCTGTGAAATGGTGGAGAAAGAGGTTGGCGATGAGTGTTCCGCCTTGGATATCTGGTGTTTGGGCGAAGAGATCGCCCTGGATCCAATTGGCATGGGCGGGCAGATCCGCAGGGGGAGGGGCGAGATCATAGGCAGCGATGGGAACGCCCGGACGAGCCCCGGCAATCTTGGTGAGTAGGTTACCATCACCCGCGCCGACCTCGGTGATGGAGGAGGTATCGGGCGGGATATTCTGAAGGATCCAGGATTCGCTGCCCATGAAACGGTTGATGCGACGGAGGTCGCGGCGGGAGCGGATCGCGCCCGGATCATCGTGCGAGATGCTGTCGAGGATCTCCGGGGTGAGTTTGCGGGTGGAAAGATTGTTCATTTCCGGGTCGGGTTTCGAAGTCACTGTTTGCAAAGAAAACCGTTATGTAGGAGAAACGGCTATGAAAATTTCCACATACACCGGCGGCATGGTGCAGACGAACGGCTATCTGGTGGAGACCACGGAGGGAAATTTTCTCGTCGACGCGCCTGCGGGGATCACTTCCTGGCTGGATGAAAAGGGGATACGGGTGGATGCGCTCTACCTGACGCACCAGCATTACGATCATGTGGAGGATGTGGCGGCGCTGCGTGGAAAAGGAGTGAAGGTGTATGCTTGGGCGCCCTACTCGAAGGATCTCACGCTGGAATCCTACGGATCGAGTTGGGGCTTGCCGGAGGTTGCGGATTTTCAGGTGGACGAGCTGATCGTGGAAGGGGACGGGAAGATGTTCGGCACCGCCGTGAAGGTGGGTCATGTGCCCGGTCATTCTGCGGACAGCCTGACGTTTTACGTGCCGGCTGAGGGGCTTGTTTTCGCGGGGGATGCTCTTTTCGCCGGCTCGGTTGGCCGCTGCGACCTTCCTGGCGGCGATTTCGAGCTGCTTCTTTCCGGTATACGGAGGGAGCTGCTGACGTTGCCAGAAGAAACGAAAGTTCTATCCGGTCACGGTGGGGCGACAACGGTGGGCCGCGAGAAGGTGAGCAACGGCTATCTCAAGTAGAAGGATATATCATTCCTAAATGAGTGTGATTTTTATCGATGTTTCACACACGGTAGGGCTGATCCGGCTCGGTCAGCCCACTTTAAAAATCTAGCGACCCGTCTCACCCACACGGAAGTGAGATCCCGGGGGAAATGCAGTGTCTTGGCGTGGCTTCACTCCCTTTCCGGAGATACGGCGCTTGCGTTTTTGATCAGGGTCGACCGAGCCGGATCAGCCCTACCATGATTGAATGGGCTTGGGCTGCCTCAGGCGAATACACCGATAAAAATCACATTTTTCCTAAATCGGCAGTTCGGATCGGATTTTTCACCACAGAATCGTAAAGGTCGCAGAAGGAGTCGGAGCCGGGCTTGAGTTTGGGAGTTGGGATTCGAAGAAACGGAAAAGGCACGCATTTTTCCGCCGGGTGATGCAGTTTTTCACTGCGGAATATGGGGTCATTCCGGGACGACGAGAGCCTTCGGCGGGGCTTTCAGGAGGATGTCGTTCTGTGCTTCCGGAGGGGAGGTGAAGTGGACGTTTTTCCAAGTGGGCTTGGAGAGTGGACCGGTGCCCCTGAACTGGAACAGGCCGTAGAAGGGGCGCAGCGGGAGAGTGATCAGCCCGAGCAGGCCACGGGCGTTGAGGCGTATCGTGAAGTCGATGACCTTGGTGCTGAGATCTACCTCGCCATCCCCCGTGAATGTGACGGAAGTCGTGGCTGTCTGGAAATCGCGGGTGCTCAGGATGCCGTCATTGATGTCGAAGGTGAAGAATGCCGATTTGGCGCGCTCGAAGCCCATACGCTTGTCGTTGAGCACTGTTGCCATGACGGTGGAGAGCGGGCCGAAGACGGGAACGGACAAGAGTTCCGCACCCTCCAGCCCCAGGAGGCCTTTGGCGCTCATCGTTTTCACGTCGGATCCGGTGATGCCGAAATCGATGCGGCCCGTGACGAGGCCTCCGCCCTTCATTTTGAAACCGTATGTGGAGGCCAGCGAGGTCATCGAAAGTTTAGACCAGCTGAGCTCTCCGGAAAACCGGGAATTGCCGGAGTTGAGTAGGTTTCCGGTGACGGATCCATCGAAGGCGCCGAGAGAGAGATCCGAGATGGTGACCTTTTTACCACGGATGGAAACGGTCGCCTTTGGTTTACTGAGCGTCAGATCCTCGCCGAGGAATTTGTAGTCGGCCTTGCCGGAGCTACTGAATTTTACCGTGAGGTCGGTGCGACCCTGCGGCGTGACATCGACGACCCCGGAACCTCTCAGCATGGGAGGGCTGTGGAAGCGGTATTGTTCGAGGCTGTCGGCGATTTTCGGAGAGAACAAGCGAATGAGTGGAGCTGCCCAAACCTCGCCAGAAACCGCTTCGACAGCGACGGTTTTGGTCGGTCTGTCGTAGCGGATCCTGCCTACCTTTGCGGTGCCTTTTGTGGGGCCGCCGTAGGTTTTGCGTAACGGATAGTCGGTGTAATCGAAGGTTACGCTGCCGTCGTGGAAATCGAGCTCGTTGTGGCTGATGTTGAAAGAGCAGTTGGCCGCCTTCACCGGAACGCCCCTGTAGGAGAGGTTTTTTAGGGTGCCATGTCCGCGGTATTTCCAGGCGTAGCGATCAGCGGTATCGAAGGAGCCATCGAGGAAAATCTCGGTGGACGGATTTTTGTTTTCGGTGAAGTTGGCGATGATTTTCTCAAGCGGTTTTCCGGGGAAAAACGGTTTAAAGAGTGGGGCGGGCAGCGTCGAGTGGAGGGTCAGTTGTACGGCGCTGCCCTGTTTGAGGAGTTTCGCCTCTGCCTTGCCGTCCGGGCGGATGAGGGTGAGATCGCGGAGGAAGAGGTTTCCGTCCTGCCATGAGAACCATGTTTCGAGAGAGTCGAAGGAAACGCCACGAAACATGATTGAATCGCAGAGGGCATGCCCGGTTAGGTGCACGACAGGTTTCGAGCTGTCGCTGAGTTTGAAATCACCCGCAGATTGGATTTGCTGGCGGCCTGCGATTAGGAGATCGATGCCGACTGGAGCATCGAGCCAGGATTTCAGGAGGCGGGGGATTTCGATCGAAGACTCGAGGTCGAAACGCCCCTCGTGTGCGAGCAGTCGGTAGTCCGCATGTCCGCTGAGGGTTCCCCTCGCATCGTGGGCGGAGAATGAGCTTACCGTGAGCAGGTAGCCGAGCAGGGTTCCGCGGGCGCTGACGTCCTCCAGTCTGTATTGCTTCTTCTCGACGGAGGGCGCATCGATCTGGAATTCCGCTTTCAAGGATCCCTTGTCCTCGAGGTTTCCGTCGATCTCAACGTGGATTTTCGGAAGAGATTCGGTTCCGAAATCCCAGTGCTGCATCTCGTCGAGGATACTTGCGATCAATTCCCTGCGGCGACCGTCGTTTCCCTGCTCATCAGTCGGGCTGTTAGGAGCTTGGTTTCCCTGCAGCCTCGCCGCGATGGTTACGGCAATTCCGCCGACTTCGCCACGGCCTTTGCGGATTTCAATGAGGTTTTCGGAGGAAATCAGTATGGTCCCGTAGATTCCGGTGAAATCGAGGGATTCTCCGGAGGGTTCCTTGGGATCGACGGGAAGCAGGAGCCGCGCATTCCTCAGAATGGCTTTCCGGATTCGGAATTCGCCGCCCGCGAGCTTGGCGTTATCCAGTACTAGCTCGACCCGCTCCAGCCGTGAGATCTCGTGGATGCGTTCTGGCTCCGCGAAGATGCGAACATTCTGGGCGACGAATCCACGCAATGGGATGTAGGTGAGGGAGGCGATTTCCACGTGCACGCCGTGCTTGGAAATTTCCTGTTCGATCGCCTCGCGCCATTCTTCCGGAAGCCCGGTCTTGTTCGCCCAGTACAGCCCGAACACGCAGAGCGGAATGAGTGCAAACAGCACCAGCCAGACGACTGTCCTGAGGTTGCGGACTAGGTGGAAGCGGAGCATACGACAAATTTCCCTAGGAATTTAGCACACCTGCGGCTCGGAAGGAAAAGAAACCCGGGTGGCCGGGTGAGGGGCGGCCGATGATGACATGGTCGACCAGCCGGATCTGCATGATTTCGGCGGCTTTTGCGAGTCTGTCCGTGATCGTATGGTCGGCGCGGCTGGGCGAGGGATCACCGGAGGGGTGGTTGTGGATGAGAATGAAACCGTATGCGTTCCTAGAGATTACGGGGCGCAAGATTTCACGGGGGTGGGCGGTGGTCTCGTTGACCGTGCCGATGGATACTGTGGTGGTGCTGGTGTGCTCCAGGCGTGAATTGACCGTCACCACCAGGGCGTTCTCGTTGGGCAGATTGCTGAGTTGGTGGCCGAAGTGCTCGTAGATGAGCTCCGGTGAATCGAGCGGCTGGAGGCGGATCTTTTCCCGCGACAGGCGGCTGCCGAGTTCGAAGGCGGCTGCCAGCTTGCAGGCCTTCGCGAGGCCGATGCCCTTGTTGTTCATGTATTCCGCCACGCTCAATCTGCCCAATTCCTGGAGGCCACCGTATTTCTCCAGAAGATCCCCGGCAACCTGGATGACGTTCCTGCCGACGATCCCGGAGGTCAGAAAAATCGCCATGAGTTCGGCGTTGCTCAGGGATGCCGCGCCGTATTTGTAGATCTTCTCGCGGGGAAGATCCTGGTCTGCGGAATCGTTGAGAAGCGACATGGGATCACTCGATATTCTGCACTTGTTCGCGGAGCTTTTCGAGCTCGGTTTTCGCTTCGACTACAGTCTGTGCGATGAGCGCGTCGTTGGCCTTCGAGCCGATCGTGTTGAACTCACGGAAAAGCTCCTGGCACAGGAAATCAAGTGAGCGGCCGGAGGCTTCGGCGGAATGGGTGTATTCGTGGAACTTCGTGAAATGCGAGTGCAGCCGGGTGAGCTCTTCGGAAACGTCGCAACGATCCGCAAACAGCGCGACTTCCTTGGCGAGGCGGTCGTCATCGCTTGCCAAGGAGATTTGCATGTCCGCAAGACGTTTCAGGAGTAACTCTCGCTGGCGTTCCGGACGGGATGGTGCGTGGTCGGCGATCGTCTGGGTGAAGGCCATGAGCTTGCCGAGACGGGAGAGAAAATCCTCCTGTAGGTGTTTTCCTTCGGTGGCACGCATCGCGTTGAGATTTGTGATCGCCTGCTCCAGAGCGGGGGCAATCACCTCCCATGCTTTCTCGGGATCGATGGAATCCGACTCGTCGATCTCGATGATGCCTGGCTGGCGGATGAAGTCGGCGGGGGTGGGGAGAAGAGGGCGGCCGATGGAGAGGGAGAGTTCGGAAAAGGCCGACTCGAAGGATTTTGCGAGTTCCGCATTGATCCGGATCTGCCCGGAGGAGGAGCCCTCCGTCTTCTCGAGGCGGATCGAGAGTTGCACGCGTCCCCGTGATATGTGGGGCAGGGTTGCCTGCCTGACGCGGCTCTCAAGGGATTGCAGCGAGCGGGGGAGGTTGGCGACGATCTCCGCCTGTTTCCGGTTGATCGCCGAGGCCTCGACACTGGCCTGCCACTCGTCCGTCGTATGGGTTCCACGGCCGAAGCCGGTCATCGATTGCATGGTGCAATTCAAGGCCGGAGGCCGTGGCTTGTCGATGGTGGATTGGCTTAGATCAGGGAGCCACGGCGGCTTTCACGCCCTGGATGATGATCTGCAGGCTGGTTTTTCCGCGGTAGGTATTGCGGTCGATGGTGAAAGCGATATCCCACGGCGGCTCGGGAAGTTCATGCTCTCCGCCGCCGAAGAAAACAGCATCCTGCTCATGGTATCCTTGGCGGAGCATCAGGCGGAGATGGTTGTTCTTCATATGGAAAGGCGGGCGGCTGAGCCCGACATTCCGTGAAACGAATACCGGCTGCGGGTTGGCGTTTCCGAAGGGTTGCAGTAGCTCGTAGCTGGCCAGGAAATCGAGGGAGAGCTGTGAAAAACCGATCTCGGCGTCATAAATGAGACGCGGGCGGCGATCTTCCTCGGAGGTGTTGGCTAGCACGTATTCGGCGAAGTTCGCGCGGAAGCGATCCATGTTTTTCTCGCGGATCGAAAGTCCGGCGGCCATGGCATGCCCGCCACCGGCGATGAGGTCGCCCTCGCAGGCGCGGATGGCATCGACCAGTGAGACTCCCTCGATGCTCCTGCCGGATCCTTTTCCGACGCCCTCGGCGTCGATCGCGATGACGAATGTGGGCTTGTGGTATTGCCGCATCAGGCGCGAGGCGACGATGCCGACCACGCCGTGGTGCCATGAGCGAGATCCGATCACGATGACCGGATCTTTCGCAGGGTCGAAGCCGCCGGAGAGCTGTTCGGTGGCTTCCCTGCGGATCAGGCTTTCGTGTTCTTGGCGCTGGCGGTTGTAGCGATCGAGTTTCTTCGCAAGTTCCTCGGCGGATCTGCGGCAGTCCGTGTTGAGTGTGGCCAGGGCGTCCTCGGGGAAATCCATGCGGCCTGCGGCGTTGATGCGCGGGCCGATGCGGAAACCGACATCCATGGATGTCGCGGTGCCGTTCATTCCCGTGATTTCCTGGAGAGCCCTCAGGCCGGGGTTTAGCGTTTTGGGAAGAGCCTTGAGTCCGTGGCGGACGAGCAGGCGGTTCTCGTCGATAAGTGGCACGATGTCCGCGACCGTGGCGACTGCGACGAGATCGAGGAGTTCTTTGAGATCCAACGCGGCGGGACGAGCTTTCAGGAGGGCGTGTCCGACCTTGAAAACCACCCCGGCGGCGCAGAGGTAGGTGAAATCTTTCCCGCATTTCGGGTTTACCAGCGCCGTGCAATTCGGTCTTCCTTCGGGATCCGGCTCATGATGGTCGACGATGATCACATCGATTCCCATTTCCCGCAGGTGGGCGACCTCTTTGACGGAGACGGTGCCGCAATCGACTGAGATTAGGAGATCGGGTTTCTCTCCCTCGGAAAGGCAGCGCTCGATTGCGGCGATGCTGATTCCGTATCCCTCCGCACCCCGGCGAGGGATGAACGGCCTCGGCTCCAACCCGTAGGCGTGGAGGATTTTCGACATCAGGGTGACCGAGGAGACCCCGTCGACATCGTAGTCGCCGTAAATGCAGACTTTTTCCTGTGAGTCGACAGCCTTGAGAATGCGCTCGACGGCCGGATGCATGTCGGGAATCAGGAACGGATCGCTGAGATCTTTCAGCTTCGGGCGGAGGAAGGATTCCATCGCCTCGCCCTCGGGAATTCCCCGCTGGCTGACGAGATGTCGCAGGATTTCAGGGAAGCTTTCGTCGGGGGGGTGCGAGCCCGGGATGAAGGGCTCGCCGCGTTGGATCCATCGGAAAGCCGTTGCGCTCATAGTGATGCAAAGAACCTGCACCGCACCGTGCGGTGAGACAAGGGCGGGTGTGATTTTTATCGGTGTATTTGCCTGACGCAGCCCAAGCCATTCAATATTGGTAGGGATGATCCGGCTCGGTCAGCCCTGATCAAAAACGCAAGCGCCGTATCCCCGGAAAGGGAGTGAACCGATGGCAAGACACCGCATTTCTCCCGAGTTCTCACTTCCGTGTGGGTGAGGCGGGCTGCCAGATTTTTGAAGTGGGCTGACCGAGCCGGATCAGCCCTACCGGGTGAAACACCGATAAAAATCACACCCGACAAGGGTGGAAGCCCATATCGGAGGGTTCAGCCCTTCAGCGAGACCAGTTCATCGGTGTGGATGGTCTGGCGGGCGCGGTAGAGGGCGACGATGATCGCGAGGCCGACGGCGACCTCGGCGGCGGCAACCGTGATGACGAAGAAGACCAGCATCTGGCCATCGTAGTCGGGGAGGTCGTTGGCGGTGACCTTGAAGCGGGAGAAGGCGACCAGGGTGAGGTTCGCGGCGGAGAGCATGAGCTCCAGGCACATGAAGACGATGATGATGTTGCGGCGGAGCACGACGCCGGCGAGGCCGATGGAGAACAGGAGGCCGGAGACGAGGAGGTAGTCGTTGAGCGCTGGCATGAAATTTGAAACTTTAAATTCTAAACCCTAAGGAAGATTTAGTTCGTTTGGCGTTTGGAGAGGACGACTACGCCGACGGTGGCGACGAGGAGGAGGATCCCGAGTATCTGGAGGGGGAGGTTGTATTGGGTGAAGAGTGTCTCACCGATGAGGTGGACATCGGGGAGCTTGCCGTTGGTGAGGGCTTCGTTGATCTTGGAGCCTTCGGGGTAGTCACCGGCAGCAGCGGCGAGGGTGGCTTTGTCGAGAATGGGTGCGCTCTGGTTTGGCAGTTTGTTGGAAAGGACGCCGATGAGTTGGATGAAAAAGATGCCGACGAGTGAGAGACCTGCCACCAGCGGTAGGTAGCTTTCGGTGCGGCGTTTCTCATCCTTGAGGTCGAGGAGCATGATGATGAAGAGGAACAGCACCATGATCGCGCCGGAGTAGACAAGGATCTGGATGACGCCGACGAAGAAGGCGGAGAGGCCGATGAAGAGCGCGGCGAGGCCGACGAAGGAGGTCACCATCGCAAGTGCGCTGGAGACGGGATTGCGGAAGGCGATGACCGCGCACGCTCCGATGAGCATGATGGTGGCAAACAACCAAAATAAATAGGAAGGCATCAGGTGAAATTCTAAATCTTAAATTCTAAATCTGAAACGAAGACTATTTCAGTTCGTTCCATTTGTTGACGAGTCCGACGCGGACGCCGCCGATTTCGTAGAGTTTTTTCTTATCGTGAACCATTTCGGCGCGGGAGGTGCCGGTGATGAGGTAGTCTTTTCGGAGGTAGATGGCCTGCTCGGGGCAGACTTCCTCACACATGCCGCAGTAGATGCAGCGTGTCATGTCGATGTCGAATTCAAAGGGGCGTTTCTCTACCTTTGCCCACTTGTCGTCGGAGGGGATTTCCGAAGGGATGATTTTGATCGCCTTTGGCGGGCAGATGAATTCGCAGAGCTGGCAGGAGACGCAGCGTTCGCGGCCCTGCTCATCGGTGACGAGGGTGGGCGCGCCGCGGTAGTATTCCGGCATGTGGTCGTCCCAGCGTTGCTCCGGGAACTGCATGGTCACGCCGAGGCCGGAGGAGGCGAGGCCTTCCGCTCCGTAGGACTTGCCGCGCAGGGATTTCACCGCGTGCATCATCGTGAGGAAAAATCCCTTGATGAGTGCGCCGAAGTAGATTTTTTCTCCTACGTTGAGTTTCGGTCGGGTGAGCTTGATGGTGGGCATTTGAAGAAAGTTTGCTGGTTTTCAGTGTTCAGTTTTCAGGGCAGAAACTGAACTTATGCGCGGAGCACTTTTGCGGGTGGTTCGGAGACCTTGGCGACCCAGATGATGGCAGCTGTGACCACGGCGAGGAGGATGAGGCCTATCACGGTGATGGTGGAGGCCATGCCGGGGGCGGCGATGATGAGTGCGGCGAGGAAGACATTGATGAGTGCGGCCTCGAAGAAGATGACCCAGCCGAGTTTCATGAGTTGGTCGTAGCGGAAGCGGGGAACCGTCCAACGGACGAGGATGAAGAACAGGATGAAGACGAGGAGTTTGGTGAGGAAGATGCCGACGTGGATGAAACCGCCGATGCGGAAGTCGCCGATGGAGAAATTCGCGATCGCTTCGTCGAAGCCGAAGCCAGCGGACCAGCCGCCGAGGAAGAGTGTGATGATGAGGGCGGAGCCGATGACCATTGCGGCATATTCGCCCATGAAGAACATCGCGAATTTCATCGAGGAGTATTCCGTGTGGTAGCCGCCGACGAGTTCCGTTTCACACTCCGGGAGATCGAAGGGCATGCGGTTGGTTTCGGCGAAGATCGATACCGTAAAGATGATGAACGCGATAAACGCGGGGATCATGAAAAGCGTGGTCTGCAGGCTGGGGAGAGAGAGTTTCCCATCCGTCCAGAACGGCAGCAGCAGCCAGCCGTTGTCCGCCTGTTCCTGGACGATGTTGTTGAGGTTGAGATCACCGAAATAGAGCAGGACAGGGATGACTGAAAGGCCGAGGCAGATCTCGTAGGAAATCATCTGCGCGGTGGAGCGGACGCCGCCGATGAACGGGAATTTGGAATTCGAGGACCAGCCAGCGAGGGTGATGCCGTAGACCGTGAGCGATGAGATTGCGAAGATGAACAGCGGCCCGACATCGAGATCCGCAATGACGAGTTTTTCGGTGCGGCCGAACAGGGTTACATCCGGCCCGAAGGGGACGACGCAGACGGTGATGAGCGCGGGGACGACGGTGAGCACCGGGGCGAGCCAGTAGAAGGCCTTGCGGACGTGATCCGGGGTGAAATCCTCTTTAAGGAACAGTTTCAGGCCGTCGGCGATCGGCTGGACGAGGCCGAAGAGGTGAAAATCCTTTTTCGCGCCGAAAAGGGTGAGCGGAATGCCGACCCGGTTCGGGCCGACGCGATCCTGGATGATTGCGGAGAACCTGCGTTCGAAATAGACGGAAAGCGGCACCAGCGGCAGGACCACCATAAAGGTGAACGCGACGATTTTCGTTATGATGATCGCAAGATCGATGAGGGTTGCGGTGACTACTTCGGGCATATTCTTCCTAATAACAATTAACCAATAACTTCTAACGAATTATCCGTTGATGATCCCGGCGGCGGCGCGGGCGCGTTCGTTCGTGAGGAGGGGGATCTGGTAGCCGGTTTCGGTGACGACCGTGCCGAGGTGGCCGATCTTGGAGAGGGTGAGGCCTTCGAATGCGGGAGTCGAGGCGGCGACCTTTTTGAAGAGGTCTTCGATGAGGAAAATGTCCGGCTTGTTTCCAGAAACGGCGGCGGCGAGATCTCGGAGGATTTCCCAGTCGTCGCGGCACTGTCCCTGGGGCTCGACGGCGCGGTTGAGGCGCTGGAGGCGGCCGGTAAGGTTGACCATGGATCCGCGTTTCTCAGTAAAGGCGGCTCCGGGAAGGACAACGTCGCTGGCCTCGGCGGTGGCGCCGGCGAGGAGTTGGACGGAGGCGATGAATTCGGGTTTGGCCAGGTCTTCGGTGGTGAAGCCGGCCTCGGCGGTGAGGTCTTCGCCGAGGACGAGCAGGGCTTTGATGGAGCCGTTGCGGACGCCTTCGCGGATTGCGGAGAGAGAAGCGGACGGATCGGAGGAGTTCCAGACGAGTTTCGCGCCGGTGGTGTTCGGGTTGCGGTCGGCGGCGATGAGCAGGCCGTCGTTTTCACCCTCGCGAGGGACGGTGGCGAACTGATCTGTCTTGAGTTCGCCGGCGAGCGCGCGGACGAGGAAGAGCTCTTCGTTGGTCATCCGTGCCGAAGCGATGATGGCGATTTTCGAAGGGTCGAATTGCGACAGGGCTTCGGCGGTTTTCGCGATGGCTTCCGGCCAAGCGGCAGGGCGATGTGTTGCGTCTTCCTTGATTAGGACGTCGGTGAGGCGGGAGTCGCCGTCGATGTAGTGAAAATTGAGGCGGTGTGAATCGGGCATCCAGTTCGAGTTCACCTCGTCATTCTGACGCGGAGTGATGCGGTGGATCGTGTCGCCACGGGTGTGGATGACGATGTTGGTGCCGGTGCCGCAGTTCACGTCGATGGACGGAGTTTCCTTGAGGAACCAGACACGCATCTGGAAGCGGAAGTCGTTCGAGGTGAGCGCGCCGACCGGGCAGATATCGGCAGTGTTGAGCGAGTAGTTGTTGTCCAGGAGTCGCCCTGGATGGACGGTGAGGGTGGTGTGAGTGCCACGCTGGGTGAAGCCGAGTACCGGATCCCCAGCGACCTCGTCCATGAAACGGATGCAGCGGGAGCACATGATGCAGCGCTCGTCGTCGAGGCGGATGCGTGGGCCGATATCGACGTTTTTCGGTTTCTTTACCTTCATGTCGACGAAGCGCGAGACGCCACGGCCGAAGCCGACGGATTGCTCCTGGAGTCGGCATTCGCCGGCCTGATCGCAGATTGGGCAATCGAGAGGGTGGTTGATGAGGAGAAACTCCATCACGCCCTCGCGACATTTCTCGACGAGTTCGCCAGTGGTGCGGATCCCCATGTTTTCCGCGATGCTGTTGGCGCAGGAAATGGCAGGTCGGGGCATCCAGCCGATGGTCTGGTAGCCGTTTTCGTCGTAAGTGGGATCCTGTCCGGGTGCCAGGCGCGGTGGCATTCCCATCTGGATAAGGCACATCCGGCAGTTACCAGGGACGGTCAGCTTGGGATGGTAGCAGTAGTAGGGGACATCGACCTTGGCCTTGCGGCAGGCCTCGATCATCCGAGTGCCTTTGGGGAATTGGTGCCAGATACCGTCGATCTGCACATTCACCATGCCCTTCTCGGCTGCGATGTCCTTGGGTAGTTTGAGTTCCGCTGTGGCCGGAGAGGTGTCGCTCATGACTGGAAAATGGGAGGCAAATTCAATGGCCGGAAGGCCTGCGCGGACTATGTCGGCGCTCGGGCGGCGCGGCAAGTGTGCTTTGTGAAATTTTTCACAAAGTCCGGTTTTCGGTGTTTTCAGGTATTATTCCGCCGAGATTGCTGGATTCCGTGATGGTGCGGTGCGGTGCGGTGCCCTAGAACGTGCGGCGTGAGGAAAGACCGACTGGATGCCCTGCTTTTCAACCGCGAGATGTGTGATTCCCGTGAGCAGGGGAAGCGGCTGGTTCTGGCCGGGGAGGTGAAGGTCGACGGGCACGTGTGCGACAAGCCCGCCGAGCGCTTCGGCGAAGATGCGGTTGTGGAGATACGGGAAAAACCCCGGTTCGTCGGCCGGGGTGGTCTGAAACTCGAGGGCGCGCTGATCCATTTCGGGATCGATGTGACGGGATGGACCTGCGTCGATGTCGGTGCTTCGACGGGTGGCTTCACCGACTGCCTGTTGCAGCGCGGGGCGACGAAAGTGCATGCGATCGATGTCGGGACGAACCAGCTTGTCTGGAAACTCAGGAGCGATCCACGGGTGGTGGCACGGGAAAAGTTCAATGCGCGTCACATGGAAGTGGGCGATCTGGGCGAAAAAGTGAGGCTGGCGGTGATGGATCTTTCCTTTATCTCGCTGACCAAGGTGCTGCCTGCCGTGTTCAGAGTTCTCGAAGCGGGTGGAGAGGTGGTTTGCCTGATTAAGCCTCAGTTTGAGTTGGAGCGAGAGGACGTCGGAAAAGGCGGAATTGTGCGGGACGAGGCTCTGCGAGAGCGTGCGGTCAGTAAAATTCGCCGGTTTGTAACCGAACAACATGGGGCGGAATGGCGTGGAGTGGTTCCTGCTAGTATTTCCGGGATGGACGGGAATCAGGAATATCTGGCCTGGATCGGCACGGATTATTCCGAAAAAATCGAATAAAATCCGCTGGCGTGTATCTCGTATTAGGCTAGGATCTTTTCGGATATTGATCCAAAACACCAAAAACAAACCAATAAGACACCATGAAACTACTACTAACAGCGTTCTGCGCAGTAATGATCACGTCACCTCTGGCCTTTGCCGGCGACAAGTGCGAAAAGAAGAAGTGCGATAAGGAGAAGGAAGAGGCCACCATGCTCGCTGGAAAAGACTGCGACAAAAAGAAGAAGTGCGATAAGGAGAAGGAAGAGGCCACCATGCTCGCTGGAAAAGACTGCGACAAAAAGAAGAAGTGCGACAAGGAGAAGGAAGAGGCCACGATGATTGCTCATTGCGGCAAATGCGGCAAATGCAACAAAGGCAAAGACGGAGCCAAGTGCGACAAGTGCAAGAAAGCCGGTGAAAAAAAGAAAAAGGAAAAGGAGGGCACCATGCTCGCTGGTAAGAAGTGCGACAAGAAGAAGTGCGATAAGGACAAGGACAAGGAAGAGGCAACTCTCGCTTGATCCCTACCACATCCATTGAATAACTTAGGAAAAGCCGCCGGTGAGAACCGGCGGTTTTTTCGTTTGGGCGACAACTCCTTCCGGAGATGCGGGCTGGTTAGGAACTTTGGATTTCTTGCGCTTGGATCCGTCCATTTCGTCGGAGGCTGAGATCGACTATGTCCGGTTTTAGGAGGCGGCGCTGATTCCTGAGCCAGCACCGTGCTGTTGGGCCTTTTGAGTGGCTTGGCATTGATTGTCCGCAGGAAGCGCTAATCGACAGAATTTCCCCTCTCGGGATACAAAAAAGCCACGGCCTGTGAAGGCCGTGGCTTTATGTTGAATCCGGGTTGGAAGCGGCTTACTTCTTGAGCACTTTAAGCTTGGAGACGCCGTAGATTGCGTCATCGCCGAGCTCTTCTTCGATGCGGAGGAGCTGGTTGTATTTCGCGATCCTGTCCGAGCGGGACATGGAGCCGGTCTTGATCTGGCCGCAGTTGGTCGCGACCGCGAGGTCGGCGATGGTGCTGTCTTCCGTTTCGCCGGAGCGGTGGGAGAGGACGGAGGTGTAGGCGTTTTCCTTGGCGAGTTCGACGGCATCGAAGGTCTCGGTGAGGGAACCGATCTGGTTGACCTTCACAAGGATGGAGTTAGCCACGCCGAGGTCGATGCCCTTCTGGAGGAACTTGGAGTTGGTAACGAACAGGTCGTCGCCGACGAGTTGGGTGTTATGGCCCATGGTGTCGGTGATGACCTTCCAGCCGTCCCAGTCGTTCTCGTCACAGCCATCCTCGATGGAGATGATGGGGTAACGCTTCTGAAGATCCGCGTAGAACGCGACGAGTTCTTCGGCAGATTTTTCGGAGTTGTCGGATTTGTGGAAGATGTATTTGCCCTTTTCCTTGTTGAAGAATTCGGAGGAAGCGACGTCGAGGGCGATGGAAATGTCTTCGCCGACTTTGTAACCGGCCTTTTCGATGGCTTGGCAAATCACGCCGAGGGCGTCTTCTGCGGAATCGAGTTTCGGAGCGAAGCCGCCTTCGTCACCGACGGCGGTGGAGAGGCCGCGGTCGTGGAGGACTTTTTTGAGTGCGTGGAAAACCTCCGCACCGTAGCGGACAGATTCACGGAAAGTCGGTGCGCCGATCGGGACGATCATGAACTCTTGGAAGTCGATGGGCGCATCCGAGTGGGAGCCGCCGTTGATGATGTTCATCATCGGGACGGGGAGCACCTTGGCGTTCGGTCCGCCGAGGTATTTATAGAGAGGGGAGCCGAGTTGGGCTGCGGCGGCCTTCGCGACCGCTAGGGAAACGCCGAGAACCGAGTTGGCACCGAGCTTCTTCTTGTTGGCGGTGCCATCGAGCTCGATCATTGTTGCATCGATGGATGCCTGCTCGGTGGCGTCGAAGCCGAGGAGTTCCGGGGCGATGGTCTCGTTGACGGCCTCAACCGCTTGGAGCACGCCTTTTCCGAGGTAGCGGGATTTGTCGCCGTCACGGAGTTCGTGGGCTTCGTGCTCGCCGGTGGAGGCTCCGGAAGGAACTGCGGCGCGGCCGACGGCTCCGCCTTCGAGGTGGACGTCCACCTCAACGGTGGGGTTTCCGCGTGAGTCGATGACCTCGCGGCCCCTGATTTCTACAATTGTGGTAAGATCCATGTTGTTTTGTTGATTTTGGAAACGGGTTTCCTCAGGCGTGATAAGCGGAGATCGACTTGATCGTCAACGTCCGCATTTGCTCGGTTTCGGTGTCGCGGACTTTTGCTCCATCGTCGACGGAGAGACCCATCAGGGCTTTACCCACATCCGAGAGGTAGGAGACCTCTTTCTTGTCGGGATCGGAATCCCATGCGCCGAGGACGGTGATTGTCTGCTCGGAGTTGTCTTCGTCAGCGAGGACAACGACCGTGCCGATATTGACGGTTTTGGTGTCGGCTCCTTTGAAATCGGTTCCCCTGGCGAGGGCAATCTCGCGTTCCAGTGCGGCGCGGCGGTGAGCGAGGAATTTCTCCATGTCCTTTGCGGACTTGTATTCGAAGTTTTCCCGGAGATCGCCGTAGGAGCGGGCGATTTTCACATCCTGCAGGTTTTGCGGGATCTTCTCGCGGATGAGTTCCTCGAGTTCCTTCTTCTTCTTGTCGAGGGAATCCCATGAAACGAGGAGCGGTTCCTCGCGTTTTGCGGCGTTCTGACCGGAGACGAGCTCCATGGTTTCAGGACGCACCTTGATGATGCGAGCCATGAGGGATTTCTTTTCGAGATCCGCGAAGACCGGGCAGTCTAGCATGCGGCGGGCGAAATTCTTGACCTCGTTGAGATCCATGTTCTCGACGAGGTCTGAGAGCAGAGCCTTGTCGTCGTTAAGTAGGGTCTGTAGGCGGGAAGTCTTGCGCGGGCCGTCGGAGAGGTGGTCGTTTTCCAGGAGGTTGAGAATGGAGGCCCCGACATCGGCTCCGAATACCCCTTCGGCAGCAGCTTTCCGCTCGCGGCATACCCAGATTAGGGCGTCCGGCCCGAGGGCGCGGCGTGCGAGGGCGGAACCAAGGTGCACCATGAGGGTGGGCATCCCGTCGTTGTCGCCGAGGATGCGGGCGATTTCGGTCACTCCCCGAGCTCCGACTTGGTCGAAGACTGTAACGATCTTTTCGATCCATTCTTCACCGAAAGCCGTTTCGAAAGCTTCATAGACCGCGCGCTGGCGGGTGGAGGGCAGGGCAACCAGCTCCTCCGCGATGCGGCTGAGATCGGATCCGGCGATGAGGTCGCTCAGGCGCACAGCGCTGGGGTCGAGCTCCAATGCCTTGCTGCTGCCGATGACCTCGTCACGCGCTGCGATGAGCTGCATCGCGTGGCCGAGCTGGACGCGGGCGGCCTTTTTCGCACTGTCGTCAATGTCTGTGAGTAGTTGTTTGAGGGCTTCGTTGTCGTCGTCGAAGGCTCCCATGTCGGCCGCAATCGCCTCCAGCGCCTTGATCATTCCCTTGATGTCCTTCGAAGCCTCGAAATCCGCGAGGAGAGCCTGAGCCGGGGTGATGTCAGAGTCGCGCAGCACGATCGCCTCGGTGCGTTTCGTCGGCACGACGGCCTTGCGGCTTTCCTTGACCGCCTTTTTCGTCGAATCCCACCATTTCTTGTATTCCTTTGCGGGGATGACTGCGCCACTGACGAGTTTCTCGATGGCTTCGCCGGTGATGGAACCGCCGTGACTCTGCAGGATGTGCACGACGAGGGCGACGGCATCGCTTTTGGCGAGTTTCTTTAGCTCCCCGATCTGCTCGATTTTGACCGATCGGAAGTCGTCCTCTGGAAGCCATTCGGTCTTCTGCATGGCGAACTGGAGATCCATCTCCTGTTTGCTGGAGTTCTCGAAATCCACGGTGATTTTCTTGCTGCCAAAGTCCCAGCTGGTGATTTTTCCGGCTCCAAAGGATTTGTGGAGACAGAAATTGCCCGGGGCGAGCTGTGACAGGCGTTCTCCGACAGGCTTCGGTATTTTACCGGCCTCTACCAATTTCTCGACATCAGGGTGCATGGGCACAGCTTGGAAAGACCAAGCTAGGAACGCAAGCCTAGTGGTGACAAATCGGTTTTGTTTTCCGATTAAACCAATCTGGCGGCGAGGAGTTCGCGCTGGAAGATGAGTTCCTTCGGCAAATGGTCGTAGAGATCGATGAAAAGCTCGCCTTGGGAGATGAGTTCGGCGCGCCATTCGTGGCGGTCGAATTTCATGACCTTTTCGAAGTCCTCTTTGGAGAAATCGGGGAGATCCTCGATATTGAAGTTTTCGTAGTTGGGGATCCAACCGATTTGGGTTTCGTGGCCGGCGGCGGCGCCGTTGCAGCGTTTCATGATCCATTCGAGGACGCGCATATTTTCACTGAAGCCGGGCCACAGGAATTTGCCCTCCTCGTCCTTGCGGAACCAGTTGACGTGGAAGAAGCGGGGGAGGTGAGTGAGGTAGCGCTGCATTTCCAGCCAGTGGGCGAAATACGCGCCCATGTTGTAGCCGCAGAAAGGCAGCATCGCCATGGGGTCGCGGCGGACTTTGCCGATGGTTCCGGCGGCGGCGGCGGTCATTTCCGAGCCCATGGTGGCTCCGACGTAGACGCCGTGACCCCAGTTGAAGGCCTGATACACGAGCGGCATGGTGGTTGCGCGGCGGCCGCCGAAAATGACTCCGTCGATGGGCACCCCGTCGGGGTTTTGCCACTCCGGGTCGATGGTCGGGCATTGTTTCGCGGGAGCGGTGAAACGGGAGTTCGCGTGCGCGGCGGTGCGGCCGCAACCGGGTGTCCAGTCCAGGCCTGTCCAGTCGATGAGGTGGGCGGGTTCTTCTTTTGAAAGCCCTTCCCACCAGACATCTCCGTCGTCGGTGAGGGCGACATTGGTAAAAATCGCGTTTGCGGTCATGGATTCCATGGCGATGCGGTTGGATTCCCAGTTGGTGCCCGGAGCGACGCCGAAGAAACCGGTCTCCGGGTTGATTGCGTGGAGTTTTCCATCTTCATGCGGCCAGAGCCAAGCGATGTCGTCCCCAACAATGGAGGTTTTCCAACCCTTGTCCGCATAGGGCTTGGGAGGTTCGAGCATGGCGAGATTGGTTTTTCCGCAGGCGGATGGGAAAGCAGCGGTGACGTAGGTCTTGCTGCCATCGGGAGCGTGGAGGCCGAGGATGAGCATGTGCTCCGCCATCCAACGGTGTTCGCGGGCGATGTTCGAAGCGATGCGGAGTGCGAGGCACTTTTTCCCCAGCAGGGCGTTGCCGCCGTATCCGGAACCGTAGGACATGATCTCGCGGGCATCGACGAAATGGGAGATGTATTTGTCGTCGTTGCAAGGCCACGGGACATCTGCCTGGCCTTCTGCGAGGGGAGCACCGACCGAATGGAGGCATTTGATGAATTGGGCGTGGCCGTCGCGTTTTTTCGGAGTGCTGCCGGAAACCTCGTCCTCCAGGCGTTTGAGGACGTGCGATCCCATGTGCGCCATGATCCGCATGTTCACCACGACGTAGGCGCTGTCGGTAACCTGGACGCCGATCTTGGCGAGCGGAGAATCGATCGGCCCCATGCAGAAGGGGATCACGTACATCGTGCGGCCCGCCATGGAAGCGGTGAATTTGTCGGTGAGGAGTGTGCGCATCTCGACGGGATCGGCCCATTTGTTGGTGGGGCCGGCTTCGTCCGGGCGTTTTGTGCAGATGAAAGTGCGTTCCTCGACGCGGGCGACATCGGACGGCTCGGAGCGGGCGAGGAAAGAGTTGGGTCGTTTCTCGGGATTCAGCCGAGTGAAAGTGCCTTGGTCGCAGAGTTGTTGTGTGAGGCGATCCCATTCGTCCTGGGAGCCGTCGCACCAGACGACTTCTTTGGGGGTGCTGAGGGTGGCCATCTGGTCGACCCATGTTTGGAGTTCTTGGTAGGAGGTTCCTTGAGTGTTTTGAGTATTCATAGCCGATTTGATCTAAGCGGTTAGGGTGCCATGCTGCAAGGATACCCGTTGGAAAAATGGGATATGCCCAGTCTTGGGCAATTGCCGCGCATCAGCTCAGAATTCCCATGGAATGGCGGTGGATATCCTGGATTGGCACGATACAGGAAAAGCGTTTCATCGCCTATTCGTGCTCCGCCCATTTGAGGGGATGAGTAGTCTTTGAGGTCATGACAAGGGGCACAAAGTTGGATCTGATGTCACATTCCCGTCACGCAGGGCTTGCACGCCGGGGGCGCGTCAATTAGCACATTTCTGCATGAGTAACGAACCGGATAAGCACGCCTCGCTGGGAGCGATGTATTCCGATTATTTCCTCGATTACGCGAGCTACGTGATTCTTGAGCGGGCGGTGCCCCATCTTCACGACGGCCTGAAGCCGGTGCAGCGGCGCATCCTCCACTCGATGCGTGAGCTCGATGACGGCCGCTACAACAAGGTCGCGAACGTGGTGGGGAATACGATGAAGTATCATCCGCACGGCGATCAGTCGATCGGCGATGCGATGGTGCAGATCGGCCAGAAAGACCTGATGATCGACACTCAGGGGAACTGGGGAAACACCCTGACGGGGGATGGTGCCGCCGCCCCGCGATACATTGAGGCACGGTTGACGAAATTCGCCCTAGAGGTGGCTTTCAACCCGAAGACAACCCATTGGCTGCCCTCCTACGACGGGCGCAACCAGGAGCCGCTGACCTTGCCGATGAAATTTCCCTTGCTGCTCGCGCAAGGCGTTGAGGGCATCGCGGTCGGCCTCGCCTGTAAGATCCTGCCGCACAATTTCAATGAACTCGTCGGTGCGGCGATCGCCCATCTTCGGAATCAGCCATTTGAGCTCGTTCCCGATTTTCCGACCGGCGGGATCATGGATGCCAGCGAATACCGCGACGGCATCCGTGGTGGGAAAATCCGGGTGCGTGCGCGTATCGGCATTGAGAAAAAGGGTATCCTCCGCATCACGGAAATTCCCTTCGGCACCACCACCGGCGGGCTGATGGATTCCGTCGTGAACGCAGCGGACAAGAACAAGATCAAGATCCAGAAGATCGAGGATAACACCGCCGCCCATGCTGACATCCTTGTCTATCTCCCTTCCGGCGCGGATGCGGAGAACACCCGCGACGCGCTCTACGCCTTCACCGATTGCGAGCTGAGTATTTCTCCGAACAGCGGCACCATCGTCGATGGGAAGCCCGTTTTCCTCGGTGCAACCGAGATCCTCCGCCGCACCACGGATCTTACCAAGGAACTGCTCAGAAGGGAGTTGGAGATCCGGCTCAGCGAGCTCGGCGACAAATGGCATTTCTCCTCGCTGGAGAAGATTTTCATCGAGAACCGCATTTACCGGGACATCGAGGAAGCGGAGACTTGGGAAGCCGTGCTGAAGGCGATCGACGACGGCTTGAAGCCTTTCAAGAAACTGCTTAGGCGCGAGGTGACAGAGGAAGACCTCGTCCGCCTCACCGAGATTCGGATCAAGCGTATTTCCAAGTTTAATTCCTTCAAGGCGGACGAGGAGATCAAGGCGATCGAGGACGAGATTGAGGAGGCCGAGAAAAACCTCCGCAATCTCACCCGCTACACGATTCGTTGGTATGAGCAGCTCGGGAAGAAATATGGCAAGGACAGGCAGCGGCTCACCGAGATTTCCAGCTTTGAGCGCGTGGATCGCACCCAGGTTGTCGCCGCCACCGAGACGCTTTACCTCGATACGAAGAACGGCTTCGCCGGAACCTCGCTGAAGAAGGAGGAGGCGGTGGAGAAATGCTCGATGCTGGATGATATCATCGTCTTCAGCGCCGATGGGAAAATGAAAGTCATCAAAGTGGCGGATAAGTTCTTCGTCGGGCCGAGGCCTTTGCGGGTCGCTGTATTCCGCAAGGACGAGGACATGATCTACTCGATGATCTATCGTGACGGACGCAACGGCAACATTATGGCCAAGCGTTTCACCGTCGGCGGGATCACCCGCGACAAGGAGTATGAGCTGACGAAAGGCACCAAGGGCAGCAAGGTTCTCTACTTCAAGGTGCACACCAGCAACGAGGAAAGCTCCGCGCAGATGCTTATGATCCATATGAAATCCGGCCTCGGCCTGCGCAACCTCGTCAGGCCGCTGCACTTCGCCGAATTCGGCATCAAGGGGCGTGGCAGCCAGGGCAACATTGTCACCAAGCACTCGGTTGAAAAAATCCTCATCGCCCCGAAGGACTACACGCCTTAGGGTATTGGAAACGGTTCACCGCAGAGGCGCAGAGGACGGAGAGGATCGCGGAGCTTAGGCTGTGTATGTTTTTAATTGTTTCATCAAAATATTCCATCGTGTTGGCTCTGCGTCTCTTTGCGAGCTCTGCAGCTCGGCGGTAAAATTCTTAATTCTTCATCATGATCGGCATCGGCACACGGGCAGAGCTCACCATCCTTCGCGAGAAACCCGTTGGGGTTTTCCTCGATGCGGAAAACCTCGGTGAGATTCTGTTGCCCCGGCGGGAGATGCCGACGGAATGGGCGATCGGCGGTCAGGTGGACGTTTTCATTTACCTCGATTCCGAGGACAGGTTGGTCGCCACACTCAAGAAGCCCCGCGCTATTCCCGGGGAGTTCGCGAAGCTCACCTGTATCGCCGTCACGCCGGTCGGCGCGTTCCTCGACTGGGGTCTTCCGAAGGATCTCTTGGTTCCCTTTCGCGAGCAGAAGACCCGCATGGAAGTCGGGAAAGACTATCTCGTTAAAGTTCTCGTCGATGAGGAAAGCCAGCGCATCGTCGCCACCACCCGCATCGCCCGCCACATCGACGTTACGCCCGCTAACTTCGCCACTGGCGATGAGGTCGATCTCATCGTTTATGGAAAAACCCCGATGGGCTACAAGGCGATCGTCGACAACACCCACACCGGCCTGATTTTCGCCAACGAGGTATTCCAAGAACTCGCCCTAGGCGAAAAGCTCAAGGGCTGGATTGCTGGCGTCCGCGCCGATGAGAAAATCGACCTTTGTCTCCATCCCCCCGGCCGCACCCGCGTCGATGACCTGGAGAAACAGATCATGGGTGAACTTATCGCCCGCGGCGGTTTCTGGGCGCTCACCGACAAAAGCCCGGCTGAGGAGATATACAGCGAGCTAGGGGTCTCAAAGCGCACCTTTAAGCAAACCCTCGGGGCATTGCTGAGGAAGCGCCTCGTCACGAAGACGGAGACGGGGATGCGGCTGAATTAGAGTATAAAGACCACCGGGTGTGATTTTTATCGGTGTTTCTCACACGGTAGGGCTGATCCGGGGGGGGCAGCGTCTTGCCGTGGGTTCACTCCCTTTCCGGAGATACGGCGCTTGCGTTTTTGATCCCGGCCGACCGAGCCGGATCAGCCCTACCATGATTGAATGGCTTGGGCTGCGTCAGGCGAATACGCCGATAACAATCACACCCAAGACCACCCAAGACCTTCTCATGGATGCCTGCGGCGCCCACAATAGGCGGAGTGGGCTTACTTCCGCTTGCGCGTCTTTCTCGCTTCGAAATCGACGGATTTGATGTCGAATTTTTCAGGCTCGTAGCCGGGATTTGCCCACTCGATCTCACCGGCGAGGGCCTGCATGAACTGGAAGGATCCGCCGAAATCCTCGGGAGGGCAGGCGCGTTCCCCGGCGATCATCTCCGGCTCGCCTTCGCCTTCTGCGCGTTTTTCGAAGACGACCTCGTGAATCCATTCGTCGGCGAAATCGTAGCGATAGAGCATGCGAAGCGGCAGGCGTTTGCGACCCATGTAGTCGGCGACGGTGAGTTTTAGCTCGTCCTGGAAATCGCCGAGTGTTTGATCCTGCAGGCCGACCGGGCCGATGACATCGACAAGGCGCTTGCCCTTGCCGTGGCGGAACTCGTGGGGGTGCTTGTTTTCCCAGCCCATGGCGGCCTGGATCGCGTCACTGAGCTGCAGGAAGGTGACGGAGGTGGAAATGGAGAACTGCCTCCAGACCTTTGGTTGGATGCCATAGGTGAAGATTTTCACAATCACCCTTTCCGCTCCGCTTTTATTTGCCATGGAGGAAAGGTATGGAATCCCCCGTGTAGATTCAAACCGAATCGTGGGATCAATTGCGGGGAGCGATCATGTCCAGGTTTTTGGAGGATGTTTTGATCCCGGCCTGGTAGATTTCAAGTTGAGCAGGAGTGAGAACGCCCTCGAATTGCGTCATCTGGCGTGCCATTTCAGCCCTTTGGATTGCGGCAATTTCCTGAATGCCCATGGAGCCTCCGCTGTTGCTGGTAGCCAGTTTCCTGAGGAGGGTGAAGCCATTGGCGGAAATTTTCCGATCGCCGATGGGAAGCACAGAGCCATCGAGAAGCAGCCGGGTGCTGTCCGGGATGGCTGCGGCTTCCTCTAGCGCCCGGTCGAGGAGAATTTCGGTTGCTTGATTCAACTGGGAGGGATCGAGATCGAGTTTGCCGAGTTCCTGCACATATTGCTGCATGGCCTTGGAATTGAGCTGGTTCTGGAGGGTGCGCTTCTGGAGTTCCCTGAAAGCCTTTGCCTGATCCGCGTTGAGCGTGGCGAGGATGGTCGCCTGGAGCTTTTCTCCTGCCTCTGCGTAGGCGGCGTCGAGTGCCTGCCCCTCTGCAGGAACCGGTTCGGACTCGGCGATGGCAGCTTCAAGGACTTTCGCCTGTGCCCCATCCAGGCCGAGGACTTCGGTGAGCCTGTTCCATTTTGCCTGTTGGGCATTTACAACGGCCTCGGAGGGCTTGGTGCTTTCCCTAGGAATCGGCCTGTTCGGGGAAATGGCGCGATCAATATCGCTTGGGTTGAGTCGCTCCGGGGGGATATCCAGAAGGTTTTCGCTCCTCGGGGCGGGTCTCTTGGGCTTGTCTACGACGAGTTCGGTTTCAATGGTTTCGAGGTGCACCGTCGCGGACCGGATCATCCAGCCAAAGGTGAATCCGATGGCGATCGATACGGCGGAGCTGATGAGGATGGTTTTCAAATGATGGATTGTTGTGGTTCAGGCCTCACGGATCTCGGTGATGGCGGCGGCCATGTCCTTCGCTCCGAAGGTGGTGGAGCCGGCGACCATGACATTCGCCCCGGCGGCGGCGGAAATGGCGGCGGTCTCGGCACTGATCCCGCCGTCGACCTGGATATGGAAAGCGTAGCCTTTTTCTTTCCGGAAAGCGGCTGCGGCACGAACTTTGTCCATCATGTCTTCCATGAATGGCTGCCCGCCGAAACCGGGGACGACGGTCATGCAGAGCAGTAGGTCGATTTTGCCGAGGAAAGGAATCACGTCTTCGAGCGGTGTGGCGGGATTGAGCGCAAGCCCTGCCAGGCAGCCTGCCTCGCGGATGCGATCCAGAGTGTCCGCGACATCGTGCTCCGCCTCCACGTGAACCGTGATGCAGTCCGAGCCCGCCGCAATGAAGCGCGGCAGATAGTGATCGGGGCGAGAAATCATCAGGTGCACATCTAGGAAAATGTCGTTCGACTCGTGAATTGTCTGCACTATCGCCGGCCCGAAGGAGATGTTATCCACGAAATGGCCGTCCATCACATCGAGATGCAACCAGTCCGCCCCGGCGTTAATGGCGCGGGTCGTTTCCTCTCCGACCTTTGAGAAATCGGCGGCGAGCAGGGAAGGGGCGATGACCCGATCATGGAATGTTTTTGCAATCACGTGGACAAACGAAGCATGGCAGCGGCGGATGGGAAGGAAAATTCGGGATCGGTGAGGTTGCCGACTGGTCGGATGGCGGTTAAAACCGGTCGCCCTATGAACGAAGAACTGATTATCGACCTGCAGAGTGACGCCCATTTCATGCAGCAGGCGATGCGAGAAGCCAATAAAGCGTATGCGGTCGGCGAGGTGCCGGTTGGCGCGGTGGTGGTGCATGAGGGGCAAGTCATCGGGAGGGCGTGGAACCAGGTTGAGACACTCAAGGACGCCACGGCGCATGCGGAAATGCTCGCCCTGACGGCGGCACAGCAGGCGCTCGGTGACTGGCGGCTGGAGAAATGCACACTCTATGTCACCAAGGAGCCATGCCCGATGTGTGCGGGAGCCATCGTCCACTGCCGCCCGGATCGGGTGGTCTTCGGCTGCGGTGACCCGAAGGCGGGGGCGGCGGGCGGCTGGATCAATCTTTTGGAATCCAATCCGCCTTTGAACCACCGCTGCGAGGTCACTGCGGGGGTGATGGGCGAGGAGTCGCTGGCCTTGCTCCAATCTTTTTTCCGCGAGGCTCGTCAGAGGAAGAAGATGGGCGAATCGTGAAAAATACGTAGCGGAACGAACGTTAGAGGACAACTTAGACACAGCCTATGAGATATTTTGCCCTAATCAGCCTGTTTGCCGCCACACAGGTCCACTCGGCCTCCTTTCTTGTCGAAGCCGAACAATTCTCCGATCCCGGTGGTTGGAAGACCGACACGCAGTTTATTGAGTCGATGGGTTCGCCCTACCTGAACGCACATGGGTTGGGAAAACCGGTGGCGGATGCGACGACGGAGATCGATGTCCCCGAGGACGGAGAATACCGGGTATGGGTGCGTACGATCGACTGGACGAAGCGCCTCGGTCGCCCGGAAAGCGCGGGGCGTTTCAAGGTTTCGTTGAACGGCGCGCCATTGTCCGCCGAGCTTGGCAGTGGAGATGCGGAATGGACTTGGCAGCTTGCAGGCAAGGCTTCGCTCAAGACGGGCAAGGCGAAACTGGCGCTGAAAGATCTCACCGGATTCAACGGCCGTGCGGACGCCGTCCTTTTCAGCAGTGATGCGGATTTCACCCCACCTGGCGACGCGACCTTCGAGGAGCGCACGGCTTGGAAGATTCCCGGAGTGCCGAACGCCATTGAAGATGCCGGAAGCTACGACCTCGTGGTTGTGGGCGGCGGATATGGCGGGCTCGGTTCCGCAATTTCCGCAGCGCGTATGGGAGCGAAAGTGGCGCTGATCCAGAACCGCGACGTGCTTGGTGGAAACGGCTCCTCCGAGATCCGGGTCTGGGCGAAGGGCAGCTACGCGCCGAGTGAGTATCCGCTCGACGAGATCATCCGTGAAATCGAGGACAAGGCGAAGGCCTCCCCGTCTCATGCCGAGGAGTTTGTCGATGACAAGAAGGAGAAGGTTGTCCGTGCCGAGGACAACATCACACTTTTCCTCGGGCACCATGCCTACGGGCTGGATATGAAGGACGGGAAGATCGCATCGGTGAAGGCGGTCGATATCGCCGGAGGAAAAATCAAGAGCATCCGTGGAAAGTATTTCGCTGACTGCACCGGACATGGATTCGTCGCGCTCTGGTCAGGAGCTGATACGAAATCGGTGAAAAAAGGCCGGATGGGGATGAGCAACATGTGGATCTGGCAAAACCAATCCGAGGAAGTCGAGTTCCCCGAGCAAGGCTGGATGCACAAATTTACGGCAGCTAGTTTCCCGTATCCGAGAGAGCGCCACGGTATCCGTCATGCCGAGTGGTTCTGGGAAAGTGGTTATGATAGCCACCCGATCAAGGAACTCGAACACACCCGCGACCTGAACTTGCTGGCTTCCTTCAGCGCTTGGAATGCGATCAAGAACCACGGTGCCTATGCGGAGCGTGATCCCGACGGCCACAAGAAGGGGGAGATGACTTGGTTGGCGTATATCGGAGGGACGCGCGAGACGCTTCAGATTCTCGGGGACGTAATCCTTACGGGCGATGAGATCAGCAATAAGAAGAAGTTCGATGACGGGACGTTCATGACCACCTGGTCGATCGACTTGCACTACCCGGTTGAGAAATACCGAGACAGCATTTCCGGAAAGCCGTTCATTTCCCGCGCCGTCCATGGCAAGGGGATTGACAGGAAAGCCGGCTACGCGGTGCCATACCGGACGCTCTACTCGCGGAACATCCCCAATCTTCTCATGGCTGGCCGTAACATCAGCGTCAATCGCGATGCGTTGGGGACGATACGGGTGATGAAGACCATCGGCATGATGGGCGTTACGGTCGGACGGGCGGCTGCTTTGGCAACCGTGAAGGATTGCACTCCGCGTGAGATCTACGAGGATCATCTGGAAGAAGCGAAAACGCTCTGGAGGATGCCCGGCGACACGCGTTTCGAGAACCTCGATGAGCTGGAGAAATCCCTTGATGGAAAAGCTGCGCAAGCAAAGACCAAACCATAGCGGAAGTCATCGCCAGAAGCGATGGGCGATGGGCTGCTACAGGCTGGGTGTGATCCTTGCTGCCCTGGCCTGTCTGTGGGCGCTGCCCCGGGATCAGCGGAGCATCGATCCGGCAAGAGTTCTCGCGGAGGCAAAGTCGGTTCTCTCATCCGTCGTCTCCGTCGGTGATGCCTCGGAAGGTTTTTATCCGCTGTTGGATTCCGAGGGGAATCCTGCCGGTTGGGCAACGTCCACCTTTCCGCAGGCGGAGAATGTCCAGGGCTATTCCGGTCCCTCCGAGTTGCTTGTGGTTTTCGACACAAGCCGGAGGGTGAGGGGTGTTCGCTTCCTTACCAGCGAGGATACGGATGGCCATGTCCGCAAGATCCGTGATGCTGCGGATTTCTGGGAGCAGTGGACAGGGAAGCCGGAGTCTTCGCTGGGCGATGATCCGGATCCGATGATTGTTTCCGGGGCGACGCTCACCAGCGAGGCCATGGCTCGTGGCCTCGCCGCGAGGTTCGGAGCCATGGGAATGGATCAGTGGTTTCCCGAACCGCTCAAACCCGCCGATGTCGCGAAATGGTTTCCTTCCGCAGATCGAATCGGTGACGGCGGGGAGGCGGGGAGTTATATGGTTTTCGATGGGGATGAGTCACTCGGGACGGTTCTCCGGAGCAGTCACATGGGCGTTTCTGCAAGGGGGTTCAATGGGATCTCCGATGTGATCGTTGTGCTTTCGACAGGTGGGGAAAAGGTTCTGGGGATAGCACTTCTCGGCAGCCGCGACAACGAACCCTACGTCGGCGATGTGGGGGACGAGGTGAAGTATGCGGACGGATTCGCTGGGAAGAGTGTTGATGAGGTGATCGCCGAGGACAGCGAGGCGTCTCCGTCGCTTTTCACCAGCGGAGCGAGTCTTACGAACTACGCAGTCGTGGAAAGCGTGCAGGAGATGCTCCGGCGGCACCGCGCGGAGAGGCTGCCGGAGGCTTTCCCATGGAAAAGCTCACTCGCCATTGTGTGGATTTCGCTTGGAGTTTTCTGCGGCGTTAGCAAGTGGGGCGGGAGGCTGAAGGCCAGGATCGCATACGCCGTCGTCTCAGTCGCTGCAGGCATCGGTCTGGGCTGGATGGTCAGCCAGGATCAGTTGCTGGGCTGGGGGGCGAACGGGTTCGATGTCGGACTGGTGTTGCCGTTGCTGGTGCTGACAGCAGTGGCGCTTGTAGTCCCGGCATTCACCGGAAAAAACGTCTATTGCAACCGGATCTGCCCGCACGGAGCTGCCCAGACCCTCGCCGGACAGCTCGTCAAAAAACGTTTCGCGCTTCCTCCGAAGATCCATTCGATCATGGTTCGCGTGCCATGGCTGACGCTGATCGTCATCTGGGTTCTTGCGTTTTTGGCGAGCGGAATACCCTTGGCCTACTTCGAGCCGTTCGAAAGCTGGAGCAGTGGCTTCGTCGCTTTCGTGCCGGCTGCAATTTTCACCATCGGGCTGGGGGCTGCGTTTTTCCTGCCTCAGGCGTATTGCCATTACGGCTGCCCGACCGGAGCGCTGCTGAGGTTCCTGACCCATGCGCCGGGGAGGTGGACGGCCAGGGATTCGGTGGCGGGGGTGCTGGTTGTCGCCGCGGTGGTTTATTCTTCGCTCAAATGAAGCGCTCGCTCTCTATCCTGGCTCTGCTGGTTCTCATCGGTGCGATCGTGGATCGGTCGCTCCCCGATCAGAGTGGTGACCTGCGGGGGAGCGCGATGGGAACCGGCTGGCATCTCAGATGGAGGGGGGACGCGCCCGACCGCGAGATCCTGCGCGGCGAGGTTGCGGAGACTTTGGAGAAATGGGAGCAGGTGTTCAGCCAGTGGCGGGACGATTCAGATCTTTCGCGTTTTAACCGGGGCGGGAAGTCGACGGATGAATTGCAACGGGTGATCGAGCTTGCCCAGGAAATCAAAAGCCAGAGCTCCGGAGCGTTTGATCCGGGGCTTCTACAGGAAACGGGCGAGGCGGGATTCGGGCCGGAAGGTGTCGGAGTCGATCTTTCGGGCATTGGCAAGGGCTATGCGGTGGATCGGGTTGCAGAGGCACTCACGGAGGCAGGGTTGGAAGATTTCCTATTCGAACTCGGCGGGGAAATTATCGCAGTCGGAGGGGAATGGGAGGTGGGGATCGAACGCCCGGATCCGTCAGGACGTTCCATCGCCCGCACGGTGAAACTGAAAAATCAAGCCCTCGCGACGAGCGGGAATTACCGCCAGTTCAGGCCGTCCGCCGGCGGGTTCGCCAGCCACATCATTGATCCCCGGACGGGAAAGCCCGTCGTCCGCCCGCCGTGTTCCGTCAGTGTCATCGCGGGGGACTGCGCCACAGCCGACGCCTGGGCAACCGCGCTCTTTGTGCTGGGAAAGGAAATCTCAGATCCTCCCGGCCTCAAAGTGCAGTGGAATGACTTCCTAACAGCGAAATAGCCGATCATAAAAAATCACGCTCATTTTCTTTTCGCCACGATCAACCCAAGCCTCGATTGGTTCAACCGTCTTCGGAGTCTCTCCAACCCCGACACAGAAGGCACCGATCAACTTGTGCTCCGAAGCCTTGGCGAAGGAGTAAGCCCAACATGGCAGGCACCTGAAATCCAATTGGACGACACGGCCCCACCGCAATGGCGGTTTTAAGGAATGCGGAGCGATACCGCAGATCCCGAACGAAGCGAGGGATAACCGCAGCCTTGTTCTCGAATACACCTGACGCCGTCCGGCCAACTCCAAAAACAACCGTTGCCAAAAAGAATCTTGGCAAAGCGGAAGGGAAAGCTATTTTCGCGGAAATGAATTTTTCTGTGAAACCTCCAGATTCCGCCAAATCCCGGCGTTCTGCGGAGCATTCTCCCTTTCAGCGATTCGCTTGAGTCGATGCCGCTCCATTCAGCTTTACCTAATCCTCCTTTTTCCCCGCCCTCCAGTCTTCGCCAAGGCTTCTACCGGCAAGCCGATCCGGGCAATGCCTGTTTCAGGAGCCTCCCGTAAAAAGAAAATTCCTAGCAGTTGAATATGCAAAACTGTATGGTTTTTCAAGTTAAGTCGGGAATTCAAGAGGAAATATTCAAATGAAAAAATTTACAATTATATTGATCTGTATTATGTTAATTGGTGTTTCTATAACATCAGCACAAGAATTGGTACCCGTGGGTTTACAGAAACAATTGTTGGTGGATGATTATGTCATCGCCGAAAAGGATAATATTGCTCGCGAGTTGGGCAAACCCAGAAAAATGGGCGTGGTTATGGGGCCTAGTGTGCCAACTGATTTTCATGCTACAAAACAATTCCCTGATGGTGTAGCTCCTAGGTCAGGCGGGTATTGGGAATTCGGTAGACGCCTTTCTGTTGTCTGGAATGACAATCGCCAGTGTTTCCAGATGCTGTATCGTGCTTCGGATGAGAATGTCACTGGTTATGCCGAGTCCAAGGACGGCATACATTGGACCAAGCCATTAATATCAGATGACGGAAAGAGTAATCTTATTACATCCCGTGGAAAAACGCAAGGCACCTTCTTTGAATCTTCGTTTATGATCGACCCGACTGTTCCTTGGGGCCATTCGGAAAAATTCAAAGCTGTTTATAATCCGGGTGCTCCATATGAATGTGCGGCTGCTATAGCTCATTCATCTGACGGCATACACTGGACGGGTTACAACGGAGGAAAACCAGCTACCGGAAGAGCGGCTGATACCTATAACCAAATACTGTGGGATCCTGTCGGGAAGCGTTATATGTTCCTTACCCGGACCGACTTGGCAGCTATAGCAGGTCTAAAGGAGTCACGTTCCAGCCGTATCATGGTGCATGCCAAGGGCAATGATCTTCTGAACCATCCGACAGCCTGGAAAACTCTAGCTGAAATCAATGTGGATCATCCTGACAATGAGGTAACCAAACAAGGGGTTCCGCTATATCAAATGGAGTCGATGTGTGCATGGGTTTATGAGAATATCTATTTCGGAATGATGCACGTTTTGACAACTGGGGATTTGACAGGATCGGGCTACAAGGTCTCGGTAGCAGATCCCGACAAGCGTCCTGAGGAAGATGTGCTTGATTTCTATATCGGGACAAGCAGAGACGGAAAGGATTTTGACAGGAGTTGGATCTATGCTCAAAAGCCTTTTGTCCCGCGTGGGCCGGATTACAGCTTTGACAAGGGCATGCTACAGCCATCTTCGGAAATCATTACCCGAGGCGATGAACACCTGATCTACTATACAGGCCAGTACACCCGGCACCATAGTCCCCCTGCGGCTCGTAAAGAGAGCGGCAAGGTCGGCCTGGCTATTTTGCCATTGGATCGTTTTATTAGTCAAGGAGCTGGGGATAAGCTGGGCACAATTACTACGAAACCATTTGTGTTAGAGGGTGACACGCTACAGGTTAACGTTGATGCTGGAGATGGCAGATTCTATGCTGAGATCCTTGATGCTGATGGTGAGCCGATTCCGGGATATACAGTTAACGAAGCGAGGATATTCGGCGGTGTCGACCAGTTGAGGTTGGAGCCGTGGTGGAAGGGTCAAAAAGACCTGTCATCACTTGAAGGTAAGACAATACGCCTGAAGTTCTATCTTCTCAAGGCGAAAGTTTATGCGTTTCAAATAAAATAGATTGCCAAGGTAAACCTCAGAATGATTATGCAATGATAAAAACTAGATACTCAATCCTTATCGTATATGTGCTCGCAATTTATTCATGTATTGGCCAAAGTGAACAAACAACCCGCACTAAGTATCTGCTTTTAAATAATAAAGTAATAGAAAAAGTTAAAAATACAAAGCTTACTGTTGGCGTTGTGAAAAAGCACCCCTCTAATCCCTTGTTTGTAGAAGATAAACCTTGGGAACAACGGTTTGATAATCTATATGGAAACGTAATATATGACGAGGAAGATGAATTATATAAATGTTGGTATAGTCCTTTCGTGATTGACAATTCAGCCAAAGGGATGTCCTTGAAAGAACGTGAGAAGGGTTATGATGCTCCGGATGAACGAGAGATGGCTATCTGCTATGCCACCTCCAAAGATGGAATCCATTGGGAAAAACCTAATCTGGGATTAGTTGATTTTGGAGGAAATAAGAATAATAATATTATTTGGCGTGGAAAAGGCCAAAGCGGAGATCATTGGGCAGGGCCTCATGGAGCAGGTGTTTTTAAAGATGTACATGAAAAAGATCCTAATCGTAGATATAAAGCTTTATTTAAAATTGAGGAATTATCTATAGGATTCTCCAAGGATGGTTTGCACTGGGACGAGTATCAGCCATGCGAAGGAGATGTGACGGTAGCGGGAGACACGCACAATAATGCTCTTTGGGCGCCAACCTTAAATAAGTACGTTGGTATTACACGGACTTGGGGGAGTATGGGAAGAGAGGTAGTCCGGGTTGAAAGTGATGACTTTATTCACTGGACAAAAGAGGAAGTCGTATTGGAAGGGCTGGATAAAAACCTGCAACCTTACGCTATGCCGGTATTTTATTATGGTGGCGTATATTTAGGATTAGTAGCTATTCATAATCAAAAAACAGACAGGGTGCATACGGAATTGACATGGAGCCCGGACACAAAAAAATGGTATCGTATTTCTCCCGGAACACCATTAATTCCTTTGTCCGACAAAAAATTGGATTACGATTATGGTTGTGTTTATGCATGCGCTTATCCTGTTTTCGAAAAAGATGAGATAAAATTATACTATGGTGGTAGTGATTGGTTGCATTTTGGATGGCGCAGTGGGGCATTGTCTTTGGCTACATTAAGGCCTGATGGTTTTGCCGGTTATGAAGCTCAATCTAAGATCGCGATGGTTGTTACTAAAAGTATTCCTTACGATGGAGGGGGTATCCGTATCAATGCTGATATAAATGAAGGAGGTCATATGATTGTGAGGGTGCTAGATGAGGATGGAAAAGCGTTAGCGAAAACAGAGAAGCTATCAGCTGATTTGATGAATACTGAATTGCAATTTGACAGGGAGATTAAGAATGGAAGCATCTCGCTACAGTTTGATTTCGTCAATGCAAAGGTCTATTCGTTTGATTTAGAAAAGTAAGCATACTTTATAACTTTGATAATATCGATGTGATAAAAACAAAGTAAACGTCCTATATTCGTCCCCCCGGGGTTGCTCCGTTGGGTTCGAGAACGACCGTGTTTCCGGACTGGTTGAGATCGTAGCCCGCTCTCCGGCCATGCAAGGATTGGTTTGGCAGGAGAGAAAGGGGTCAGTATCGACTCTATTTGATCGTTTCGATAATGACACCTCCGGTTGAGATGGCGTGGGCTTTTGACGGTGAGGTGTCGGGATGCCAAGGGCCGATGTTCTCGTCCAAGGGTAGGTCGATCATTGCTTCCATGTTCTCGGATGCATGAGTCATTTCCGGGCCGGTATAGAGGGCGGTGGGGGTGAGTCGAACCCAGTCGATGAGACCTGCGAAGTGGGAGTCAGCTTCGCCTTGACCGTTCACGTCTCCTCCGATGATGAGGGGGAGTTGGTTGTCCTTCAATTCACCTTGGTGACTTGCGGAAGCGACGAGCTTTCCGTCGAGGTAGAGGCGGGCTTCAGTGCCGTCATAGACTCCGGCGATCTCGTGCCACGTGTCGACATTGAGGAGAGGCGTATCTGACAAGGCGTTCAGATATTCCCCTCCGATGAAGATGCTGAATTGCGGGCGCCCATCGGTGATGAAAATCCCGTATCCCGAACCCTCGGTCTTGGTGACAAGGCCGGTGCGCTCGGCAAAGGACTCTGCTTTGAAGCGACACTCCAAAGTCACTTCCTGGGTGACCTTGAAACGATTCGAAGGAATGGAAAGCGTCTGGGTGGTACCATTGAATCGAGCGGCTCCGTTGGGCTGGGCCTCGTTTTGGGTGAGTTGGAGGTCGAGGGGGACGCTGAGGGTGCGTCGTGGGATTTCGTAAGAAAACCCTTTGGCGAGGTATTCCGTATCGAGGTTGAACGATGGGCTGATGAAGCTGCCTTTGGTCGTATTCGAATTCCAGGAAAGGGCAAAAGTGAAGTCCTGCGACTCTCCTGGCTTGATGGTCGCGTGGTGGTGACCCGGCTGACAAGTGAATGCGGAGCCGGGCGTGGCTTGGGAGAGGACGGTGGCGATCGCACGGTCGCTGGGATTGGTGAGGGTCACCGTCACATTGTGCTGGCCGCCTTGATCGCTTTTGAGAGGGAGCGGCGGTGTGATTTTAACGGCTGAGCTCTTGACTCGATTCACCTGGGCAATGAGGTCGCCGGTGATTTCGCGAACGTCCAGAACTTCGCCAACGGGAACGGCGGCGAGAGAAATGCGGTCCTTGCGAACGGTGACGATGTCGTAGTGATGGAGGTAGCCGGCTTGCGGGATAGCTCCTGACTGGCCACCGCCGGTGGTCGCAAGTGTGACATACTCGATGCCATCGCGCGGGCCATCGTATCGCATGGTGTGAACATGACCGGCGAAAACGGCGGAAACATTGCCGGCTTCCTTGAGGCGTGTGTGAACTTTTTCCCAGTCGTCGCCATAGCCACGCCCTAGCCAGCGGGGGTGATGGAGGAAGACGAAGACGTGCTCGGCGTCTTTTGATTTGTTGAGAGTTTGATCAAGCCAGGTGAATTGCTCGGGGCTGATTTTTTGAGCGGCGGGTTTGCCAAAGGTTTTCTCGCCGGTGGCGGGATCACCTTCGTCGGAATAGAGAACAACAAACCAAGAGTTTTTGTGGGCGAAGGCATACCAAAGTGGACCGAAGTGCATCTCGTAAGCGGTTTCCATTTCGCCTTCGGGTTTCTGGGATTTGTCTTTTCCCCGCCAGTAGATGTCATGGTTTCCGGCGACGGGGAACCAGGGACACGCGAGTTCGTTCATGATGGATTTGAATTCCTTCATCTGTTTCATCCAAGCGTCCTCGGTGGAGTAGCCGTTGACGAGGTCGCCGACGGTCATGACGAAGTCAGGTTCGAGGAGGTTGGTGTCGCGGACGGCATCAGCGAGGATGGAAACTCCGCTGTCGGGCCCTCCGGTGCGGTCACCGAAGACGACGAAGGTGAAGGCGTCTTTTTGGTTGGGGAGGGGTAGCTTGACCTTACTCTTGCGCGAGGTGTCGAAACGGTCTGCTGTCGGCTCCACGGTTGCGTGTTTGTCACCATGACGATGGAGGTGATGGTGGTGCCCGATGTTGGGATTGATTGGGAGTGGGTCGGCGAGAGCGGCTGAAAAGGAAAGGCCGAGAGCGAAGATGAAAAGCTTCATGGCTAGGATACTGCCCATTCTTTGAAAAACTTCCCGATCTTTTTTCATGTTCGAAGGGACGGATTCAAAGAGACGCACTTTATGGCAAGATTCTTCTCGACGGGGTGCTGGGAGGCGTTTTTTGGTGGGTGAAGCGGCAAGCCGGAGCAGGCGGGACGGAGGGGGCAAGGGTATGAAAAAGGCGCGGTTTTCATCCCCGTGGAAGGGTTCCCATGAGAAACCGGTGATCTACCACTGTATTTCGCGGGTGGTGGAGCGGCGGTTCGCCTTCGGGGCGGAGGAAGCGAGCGGAGCGAGATAGACAGCCTGTAAGGCTGCCCGAAGGGTGGCGGCGGGTGCCGTCATCAAAAGGAACAGTTCCGGGCGCTGATGCGGATAATGAAGAGAGAGGAGGGAGCGGCGACTGAAAGTCACCGCTACGGTGGCGAAGATGCCGGGTGCGATATTTTACGGATGGGGCGGTGATCGGGAGCAGGGAATTCGAGAACGAGGCTTTTGACGGGGCGCGAGAGCGGTTTTCCGGGAAAGGGAAGGATGGCGCGCGGCCTCGACGTGCAGTGGAATGATCCGAAATCGCGTGATTAAGGAAATCTTCACAGCAAAGTCGCAGAGGTCGCAGAGGGTCGCAAAGCGGATCCTCTGATATCTGGTCTCTGTAGTCTTGATTCGATTTTGAAGTTTAGAGTTTAAGGTTTGAAATTTCAGGCTGCAGCCTCTTGAATCCGCCCGTCCCAGACCCATGGCACTGATCGTCCAAAAATATGGTGGAACCTCCGTTGGCTCCATCGACCGCATCCGTAACGTCGCCGCACGCATGAAGCGTACGCGCGACGAGGGGAACCGTGTCGCTGCCGTGGTTTCGGCAATGGGTGGAGTGACCGACAAGCTTATCGGCATGGCGAATGAGCTTTGCGATGATCCGGCCGAGCGCGAGTTGGATGTCCTGCTCGCGACCGGCGAGCAGCAATCGATTGCCCTAGTTTCCATGGCACTGCATGGGCTCGGGGTTGAAGCAGCATCGATCACCGGCAGGCAGGCGGGGATTTTCACCACCGGCAGCCATACTCGTGGCCGGATCTCGAATATGGATCCCTCGCTGATGAACCGCTTTCTGGAGGAGGGCAAGACGCTCGTCGTCGCGGGCTTTCAGGGCATCACACTCGATGGAATGGTCCACACGCTGGGTCGTGGTGGCTCCGACCTCACCGCGATCGCCGTTGCCGCCGCGCTCAAGGCGGATGTCTGCCAGATTCTCACGGATGTTGACGGTGTCTACACCTGCGATCCGCGCATCGTGAAGAACGCCCGCAAGCTGCCGGAAATTTCCTATGATGAGATGTTGGAAATGGCTTCTTCCGGCTCCAAGGTGATGCAGTCACGCTCCGTCGAGTTTGCAAAAAAGTTCGGCGTAATTTTCGAGGTTCGATCCTCACTCAATGATAACCCAGGAACACTTGTGCTAGAAGAACATCCCAACATGGAAAACGTTGTCATCCGCGGAATTTCGATCGAGCGCTCGCAGGCGCGCGTCACGATTTCCGGCATTCCTGATCATCCCGGCAAGTCAGGAAAGATCCTTGGTGCGCTTGCGGATGCGGAGATCAACCTCGACATGATCGTCTCGAACATTTCCAACGACGACCGCTCGAAGCATTCCTTCACGATGCACTCAAACGATCTAGGAAAAGCCCAGGCAGCGCTCAAGCCCGTCCTTGCAGGGCTTTCCCCCGACGCGAAGATCGAGACCGAGGCCGGGATCGCCAAGCTCTCGGCCGTCGGCATTGGCATGCGCTCGCATTCGGGTGTCGCCGCGATGATGTTCAAAGCGCTCGGGGAAAAGGGTATCAACATCGGCATGATCTCGACCTCGGAAATCAAGATCGCGGTCACGGTTGATGAGATCCACATCGAGGATGCGGCAAGAGCCGTCCACGATGTATTCGGACTGGATAAGGAACCGGTTTAGTCCAAGGAGTGGCTGCACTCTGCTGCCAACCGGAGCGCAGCGGAGATAGAGGGGCAGGAGAATTAGAACTCATCCCTTAAATAAGAACGGAGGAATAGGCTGGTTTTCAGGGCACTAGGGAAGAGTGCTTGGGTTGTTGGGCAGCAGAATGCAGCCCCTCCTTGCGCCTAATAAAGCTCCACGAGGTAGCCCTCACGGACTCCGCCGCCTTTCACGCGCACCCAGTAGAGCCCCCTGCCTGTGATGGGTTGCGGTTGGGGTTCGAAGTTAATTGCGTTCTGGTAGGTGGAAATGAACTCCACGGGAAGAGCTTTTCCGGGTATTTCTTCGCTGCTTGAGAATTTTTTTTGTGGGCGTTTTCGCAGCTTGTAGACCTCCACCTTGATGTCCGCTGTGGAAGGTGCTCTTTCCGTCAGATACAGTGACCAAGCATTGCCGTGCAGGTATTCTTTGGGGAAAAAACCTTTTCCCGGATACGCCCAGCTGTCTCTGAGTTTTTTTCCACCCGACGAGTCCATCGATATCATCCCGGAATACCGATCGGCCTCCCCGAAACCGGTTTTTCCCATAGGTGGATTCAAGCACCAGCGACGATGCCCGCGGGCTTTTCGGTTGTTGCTTCCACCATCGTTTATGTATTGCTTGACGCTTGCGAACATGCCTCCTCCGGCTGCGAGATTGCACAGGTTCGTTGAATGGCCGAGACTGTGTGAGAGCCCACCGTGCTTCTTGCATGCCTCTGCTGCGTCAGTGGCTTGCTCCACCATTTTTGGATCGGCCTCGACATCGTCGGGAACGCCACACAGGTAGCGGTACATGTTGAGTTGGTTCACGGTCTTCTGCTGATCGCGGTCGATGCCGTTCGGAGCGTCACGGCTTTTGATTTTCCTGAGGCGATCCCTGATCTCTTGCTTGGTCCTGGGGTAGAGACGGGACGAAGCTTCGCCGAGATGCTCCGTTTCTGGCTCTGCCGTATCGGGTTCCTCCGGTTCCCAGTTCTTCAAATAGGTAATGTCGGAATCGGAAAGGACACGGAAGGCGATCTCTGAGAGGCGGCCTGTTTTCCTCGATGCCACTGTCGTTTTTTCAAGGTCTTCATCGATGGCGATGACACGACCTTCAAACGAGCGTCCGGTCTTGTCAGTGAAAGTATGCCATTCCTCCGCTGCGTTCAGGGGAAGGGATGCGACCATCAGGCAGGCCAGATGGATGATGGGATTTTTCATTTGTCTTATGACAATATGGTGTGCTTGCGAATGATGGTAATCCGGTTTCATGCCTGCGATCACTCTGCGGCGATGCGGATCCTGGCGGAGGAGTAGTCGGGGGCTTCGGCGGAGAATTCCCATGCCCCGCCCGGCTGTGCGTCGCCTTTTGGGGGAAGCTGGATGGAGCCTTTGAGAGTGCCCTTGGTTTCGCTCATTCCTGTGGAGAGGCCAAGGATGGCGGCGATCAATTTGTCCGCATCATCGGGTTTGATGGCGATTTGGGGAGGCATGGGCACATCTCCCCAGACACCTGCTCCGCCGGTCTTGAGTTTGTCTTTCAGGTATTCGGAAGCATCCTTTTGGCTCCGGTATTTCATGGATACATTGAGATAAGATGGGCCGACGGAGGGTAACTCGACTTGGTGGCAGGCGAGGCACTGGTTGGCTTTCGCAATGTCCTCGATTTCAATGCCCAACTGCGGGCCGCCGGCGTCGTGACCTGTCGGCGGAATGTAGCGGGCACGAACGACTACTTGTTTGGCGTCTGGCGGTGTTGCGGAGCTGACCTTGAATTTCACCGTCTGCCCAAAGCCTCGCTGCTTCTTCGGGTTCTCGATCTCGATGGCGAGTTGAGGGAGATCCTTGGAGTGATCGAGTGCGATGCGGGCGAATGCGAGCGCACCCTTTTCGTCGCTTGCGACAGCGCGGACGTCCTGGTAGCTCCCGGCAGGCAGGGTAATGCTTGAGCCGCTGCCGAGTTTGCGTTCGGTGACTCCCTCGGTGACATACCAAGTGACGCTGAGCTTGCCGTTCTCCGGATCGGCGGCCTTGTCCACAGAGTAGCCGTTGGCGACGCCCTCGGTAGGCTTGATCGTGATTGTAGGCGGCTTGTTGCCGTCATCGGGGCGAAGGCGGTAGACGCCGCCGTTCGTGTTGAAATACCAGCCGGAACCGTATTCGAGGAGGACAAGTGAGCCGTCCTTGTCCATTTCCAGATCCATGGGATGGACGAGGTTATCGAGAAAGAGATCGAGCTTCTCAAGTTTCTCGTCGGCATCGAGTTTCGCCTTGAAGATTTTCCCGCGCATCCATTCGTAGGTCAGAAGCGTAGCGTCGTCTTCCTTGTCGAGGACGTTGTGTTTCCTGCTTTGGTCGTAATGGAATACCGGTCCGGCCATGGCGTTGCGTCCGCCTTTGCCCATGACCGGGAACTCCTTGCTGTCGCCATAGGTATACCAGATGAAAGCGGAGTGGGCGGGCGGCAGGGTTTTCAGGCCGGTGTTGCGCTGGCCGAGGTTTTCCGGGGCGGCGGGGTCGGTCATCTTGCCAACCTTGTTGTCGGCGAAGTTGCGGATCGGGTAGGGCTTGTTATCGGCAATGACGAATGGCCAGCCGTAGTTTCCTGCGGACTTCGCTTGGTTCACCTCGTCGTGGCCTTGCGGGCCGTTGTCCGAATTACCTCTTGCGTCCGGCCCGACCTCGCCCCAGTAGAGGGTCTTGGTTTTCGGGTCGATGGAGATGCGGAAGGGGTTGCGGCAGCCCATCACGTAGATCTCCGGGCGGGTCTTCTCCGTGCCTTTGGGGAAAAGGTTTCCAGCCGGGATTTCATAGCCGGTTTCGGTGGGCTTGATGCGGATGATCTTGCCGCGCAGGTCGTTGGTGTTGCCCGCGCTGCGTTGGGCGTCCCGCTCGGTGCGGCCGTCGCGGTCGTCAATGGGGGCGAAGCCGGCGCTCTCGAAGGGGTTGGTGTTGTCGCCTGTGGAAACGTATAGCAGCCCGTCAGGGCCGAACTCGACGGAACCGCCGTGGTGGCAGACCGTGTTCTCGCGTTCGGTGGGGATTTCTAGGAGTTTGAGTTCGGAAGCTAGGTCGATCCTACCGTCCTTCAGGGTGAACCTTGAGAGCCGGTTCGCGATCACATCCGCAGCGCTGTAATAAAGGAAGATGCGTTGGTTTTTTGTAAAACTCGGATCGAGCGCGATGCCCAGCAAGCCGTCCTCGCGGGCGTACTTGCTATTGGCATCGGCCTCTTTCAAATGTTCCACCGGGATGGTTCCGATCTCGAAGAGCCCGCCGGTTTGTGGGTTGACGCGCACCACCCGTCCTTCGCGTTCGATGACGAACAGGTTTCCATCAGGGGCGATGGCGACCTCCATCGGATCCTTGAGTCCGCCGACGATGGTGTCCTTGAGAATCGGAGCGGCGGATACGGCTGCTGTGAAGAGGGCGAGGAAGAGGGCTGGGATTGAGTTCATTGCGCTCGGGAAATGTGGCGTTTTCCGGGAGGAAGGCAATACTGTTTCGGCGGTGGCTCAGGGCATCTATAGTTCAGAAGTTGAACCGCAGATGACGCTGATTAACGCAGATTTGAAGGCGAATGGATGACCGTTCCTGGTTGATTTCATTCGGATGCGGCCATGGGGGGAGTCGGCTTACTTGGGATATCAATCTGATCTGCGTCGTTATGCCCTATGGGCTGCATCCGCGTTTATCGGTGCTGCCAGCTTACGCCTCCATCACCACGAGCAGGTCATCGGAGTCCACTTGGACTCCTTTTTTGACGAGGATTTCCTTGATGGTTCCGTCGTTGGGGGCGGAGATGGTGGTGAGCATTTTCATGGCCTCGATGATGGCGAGTTTGTCGCCGGCCTTGACCTCGGTGCCGGGGGAGACGGCGATCTCTGTGACCATGCCGGGTAGGGGGGCGCAGACTTGGGAGGGGTCGTTCGGATCGCCTTTCAGGCGGGCCGCGGTGGCGGTGCCTTCGAGTGATTTATCCACGACGATGGACTCGCGGGGCATGCCGTTGAGCTCGTAGAAGAGGGTGCGTCGGCCTTCGCCGTCCGGCTCACCGATGGAGATGAGCTTGATGATGAGGATTTTCCCCGGGTCGATTTCCACCTCGATCTCCTCGCTGATCTGAAGGCCGTAGAAGAAGGCGGTGGAGGGGAGCTTGCTGAGATCATCGTATTTCTCGCGGGATGCCTCGAAGTCCTCAAATACCTGCGGATACATGAGGTGGGAGTAGAGGTCGTCGTCGGTGGCGGGACGCTTCAGCTTCGCGGAGAGGTCGGATTTGGTCGCGGTGAGATCGATGGGCTCGGCGAGTTCGCCGGGGCGCTTGGTGGTGATCTTGTGGTTCGGGCCGAGGACGACTTTCTGAACATCGGCGGGCCATCCGCCATCGGGTTGGCCGAGGCCGCCGGAGAGCATATCGATGACGGATTCCGGGAAGTCGATGGAGCCGGGTTTGATCTTGGTGACATCGGCGGCCTTGATGCCGCGGGTGACGAGGAACATACACATATCGCCGACAACCTTGGACGAAGGGGTGACCTTGATGATGTCACCGAAAAGCTGGTTGACCTCGGCGTAGGTGCGGGCGATCTCACGCCAACGGTGGCCGAGGCCCATGGAGTTCGCCTGCTCGCGGAGGTTGGTGTATTGGCCGCCGGGCATCTCGTGTTCGTAGACCTCTGCGGTGCCGGCGCGGGGGGCGGAGTCGAAGGGTTTGTAGAAGTCGAGGACGTGCTCCCAGTAGTCGGAGATGTCGTTGAGCGTATCGAAATCGAGGTCGGGATCGCGATCCGAGGAGCCGAGGGCGGAGCAGACGGAGTTGAGGTTCGGCTGCGAGGTGGAGCCGGACATGGATGCGATGGCGAGATCCGCGATGTCGACGCCGGCGCGTGAAGCGGCGATGACCGATGCGGCGTTGAGGCCGGAGGTGTCGTGGGTGTGGAAATGGATGGGGATGCCGATCTCCTGTTTCAGGGCGTGGACGAGGTTGTAGGCGGCCTGTGGTTTGCAGAGTCCGGCCATGTCCTTGATGCAGAGGATATGTGCGCCCATTTTCTCGACCTCCTTCGCCTTCGCGATGTAGTAGTTGAGGTCGTATTTCGAGCGGGCGGGATTGAGGATGTCGCCGGAGTAGCAGATGGCGGCTTCGCAAAGGGATTTGCCGTGCTCGCGCACCGCCTCCATGGCGACCTGCATATTGGGCAGGTAGTTGAGGGAATCAAAAATGCGGAAGATGTCCATTCCGCTGTCGGCGGAGTGCTGGATGAATCCGGCGACGACGTTGTCAGGATAATTCGAGTAGCCGACGGCGTTCGAGCCTCGGAAGAGCATTTGGAAAAGGATGTTCGGCACCTCTTTGCGGAGGCGTTGGAGGCGCTCCCACGGGCATTCGCTGAGGAAGCGCATCGAGGTATCGAAGGTGGCACCGCCCCACATTTCCAAGGAGAACATTTCGGGAGTGCGAGCCGAATAGGCACCGGCCACTTTCAGCATGTCGTGGGTGCGCATGCGTGTGGCGATGAGCGACTGGTGGGCGTCGCGCATGGAGGTGTCGGTGATCAGGAGGCGTTTTTCTTCTAGGATCCACTGGGAGAATTTTTCCGGGCCGAGTTGCTGGAGGAGTGGCTTGGTTGATATTTGCTCTGACGAGTGGCGACTGAAAGTCACCGCTACGGGCGGAGCAGGGGGGATGATTGTTTCGAGGCGGTATCCCTTTGCGTGAGGGTTGCCGTTGACGGTGATCTCCGAGAGGTAGGCGAGTGTGCGGGTGGCGCGGTCGCGGCGTTTGGAGAATTTGAAGAGTTCCGTTTTGGTGTCGATGAGCTTGGTGTGCGCCTGGCCGGAGCGGAAGGTCTCATCAGCGATGATGTTCTCGAGGAAAGGGATGTTGGTTTTTACGCCGCGGATACGGAACTCGCGCAGTGCGCGGTCCATGCGCTGGCATGCCAAGGGGAAACTGCGGCCCATGGTGGTGAGCTTGACCAGCATGGAGTCGTAGTAGGGTGTGATGACCGAACCAGCATCGCCCGATGCGGCATCGAGGCGGACGCCGAAGCCTGCGGCGGAGCGGTAGTTGAGGATGCGTCCGTAGTCCGGGGCGAAGTTTTTCTCGGGATCCTCTGTAGTGATGCGGCACTGGATAGCAAAGCCGTTGCATGGGATCTTGTCTTGTTCGGGGATAGCGATTTCATCAGAGAAAAGCGCGTTGCCTTGTGCGACAAGGATCTGTGAGCGAACGAGATCGATGCCGGTGACACATTCCGTGACCGTGTGTTCGACTTGGATGCGGGGGTTCATCTCGATGAAGAACCAATCGTTTTGGTCCATGTCGTAGAGGAACTCGACGGTGCCGGCGTTGTCGTAGCCGATGCCCTTGGCAAGTTTTACTGCGGCATCGCAGAGTTCCTTGCGGATCTTCGGATCGAGGTGCATTGCGGGTGCGACCTCCACGACTTTCTGGTAGCGGCGCTGAACCGAGCAATCGCGCTCGTAGAGGTGGACGACATTTCCGTGCTGGTCGCCGAGGATCTGTACCTCGATGTGTTTCGCGCGCTTGATATAGCGCTCGAGGAAAACGGCGGAGTTGCCGAAGGCGTTCTCGGCTTCCGAGCGTGCCTCGGCGAGAAGGCCGGTGAGTTGGGAGGCTTTCTCCACGACGCGCATGCCGCGGCCACCACCACCGAACGCGGCCTTGATGATGAGTGGAAAACCGATTTCGTGGGCGACGGCAAGCGCCTCGTCGGGATCGGTGACAGGTTCCTCCGTGCCGGGGAGGGTGGGGACGTTGAACTTGTGGGCGAGGGCGCGGGCGGCGGTCTTGTCGCCCATGTTATCGAGCAGATCCGGCGAGGGTCCGATGAAAGTGATGCCCTCTCTGGCGCAGGCACGTGCGAAGTCCGGGTTTTCCGAGAGGAAGCCGTAGCCAGGGTGGATCATGGTCACACCCTTGGATTTGGCGAGTTTCACGATGCCTTCGTAATCAAGATATGCACCTACGGGGCCTTTCGAGGAGTCGAGTTGGTAGGCTTCGTCGGCCTTGAAGCGGTGGATTGAGAAGCGGTCTTCCTCTGCGAAGATGGAGACGGTGCGGAGGCCGAGTTCGGTAGCGGCACGGAAAATTCGGATCGCAATCTCACCGCGGTTGGCGGCCATGATCTTTCCGGGCTTCGTTGGGTTTGAAGGCATGGGTGGATTCAAGCCGCCTTGCCCAAAATTTCAAACTCCAAAATGAAGGGCGATCAAAGATCGTCACCACGGCTATTTCCCGATGCAGAATTGGGAGAAGATGACGTCAAGGAGGTCTTCGGTATCGACCTTTCCGGGGATTTCGCCGAGGGCGTCGAGGGCTTCGCGCAGGTCGATGGCTGCGAATTCCGGGCTGGAACTTTCCTCGGTCAGGAGGTCGATGGCGGCGGTGAGATTGGTGCGGGCAAGGGCAAGCGATGCCTGGTGGCGGGCGTTGATGGCGACCGCGTGCTCACCGAAGTCGGCTTCGGTGAAATGCAGGGCTGTGTGAATTTTCGCCGAGAGTTGGTCGAAGCCATTCTCGTCCAGGCAGGAAATCCGGGTGGCCTCCACACCCTCCCAGGAAGGGTGTTCGCCGAGGTCGGATTTATTAAGGATTAGGAGATGGGCGGCGTGGTTGGTTGGATAGATCGCTCGCTCCGGTCGGGGCTGCGAGGAATCGGCGATTTCAAGGAGCAGATCCGCATCCTCGATCTGGCGGACGGTGCGCTGGATTCCCTGTGTCTCGACGATGTCTTCCGATTCACGGACACCTGCGGTATCGACGAGGCGTAGCGGAATGCCGCCAAGGTTGATCACCTCCTCGATGGTGTCCCTGGTGGTGCCTGGGATGTCAGATACGATGGCTCGGTCGAAGCCCAGGAGGCGGTTGAGTAGGGATGACTTGCCGACATTCGGTTCACCGAAAATGACGGTCCGGACGCCTTCCCGGAGGACGCGACCCTGATCTGCGGTGGCAAGCAGGGAGTCGATGGTTTCCAGGATGCCATCGATACGGCTGCGCAACTGGGTGGCGGTCTGGGTATCGATGTCCTCGTCGGGGAAGTCGATCCATGCCTCCAAGTGGGCGAGGATTTCCAAAAGTTCGTCGCGGGCGGCGGTGGTGCGTTTGCCGAGAGTTCCCTCAAGCTGGGAATGTGCTGCACGGATTGCGAGGCGGGTCTGGGCGGAGATGAGATCCATGATGCCCTCCGCCTGGGTGAGGTCGAGTTTGCCATTGAGAAAGGCACGCTGGGAGAACTCACCGGGGGAGGAGTGGACGGCGCCGCATCCGAGGAAGCGCGCAAGGACTTCCCGTGTAACGAGGATGCCGCCGTGTCCGGCGAATTCGACCGTGTCCTCGCCGGTGAAGGATTTTGGCGCGAGAAATACGGTGAGAAGCCCGTCATCGATGACAGAACCGTCCTTGTCGCGGATCTTGCAGCGCCGCGCGAGGCGGGGCATTGTGGACGAGGCGATTCCACGGCATGCGATGTCTGCGATTTCCAGCGCCTTTGGGCCCGAAATTCTCACCAAGGAGATTGCGCCGACGCCGGGAGGGGAGGCGATGGCGGCGATCGTGGAGCTATGAGCCGAAACCATGCGAATGCGTTTGGGCGCTACTCAGCGGAAGCTGTTGCGGGTGATTCCTCACCCCCGAGGCCGAGGAATTCCCAGCAGATGAAGCGCTTGATCTCAAGGACGGGGCTGTCCTTCCGGCCGGTCCACTCCAGTTCCACGGTTGCCGTCCGGGTGACCGGGGAGCCCTGCTTGGTGCCCCGCCAGTTGATGACCGAGAGTTCCTTGCCGATTTCCGAATCGAGCATGACATTGACACGGGTCGAGTCATTGAGGTTGGCTGGATCAACGATGCGGTAGCTCCGCGAGCTGGCGACACCCTGGCCTTTTTCGGGGACGTCCTCGACGATCAGGATGCGGAAAGTTTCCGGTAGCCCTACATCGGGGAGCTCTACGAAATTCTGGAAAGTGCGGTATTTTGTCTGAGCGAAAATCTCCCAATCGAGCTTGAGTCCCTCACCGGTGCGTTTGAAGAAGGCGTGGACGCGAACCGGTTCCAGTGAGAAATTTCCGACCCGTGCGACGGTGCTCAGCAGGATATCCGCCTCTTCGAGGCCATATTGTACTCTAAGCGGCGCGAGCGGGCGGAAGAACTCCCTGAGAGAGAACTGCGGGGGTTGGTCGTAGGTCAGCATGAAAAGCCCTCGTTTTCTGTCCTCTTCGGAAAGCTCCTGGACGGAAAATGAATTCGCGGGGGTGTCCTGGTCATGGATGACGACCCCGCCGTAAAACAGCTCCATCCTTTCGCTGAGCTCTGCGGGATTGTGGATGTGGGGCATTTTCTCCGCGACGCTGGTGCCCGCGATGAATTTGGTGAGGACATCGTATGCATCCGATTGCCAACCGATGCGGATATAATTTGCTTCCCGGATGTCTCTGTCTTCGGGGCTGCCGGTAACGTCAGGGGCGTCGATGTTTTTCCCCATCTGGTTCGAAATGTAATAAACGCCAGCTCCACCGGCGAGAATGAGGGCGAAGAGTCCAAGCATCGCTGGGATGATCCCGCTGGATCGTTTTTTGCGAGTCGATGGGGCGGCCTTCGGCGGTTTTATCGCGCCATCGCGCCGCGGAGGGATCACGGTCTGCTGGGGAATCGCCGCTTCGGCAGGAGTTGCAGGCGCTGGCTGTTCTGGGGCTTGGGTTTGCGTGGGGGAGGGAGCGGGTGCCGCAGCTGGCTGTGGGGTAGGTGCGGGTGCTTGCTGTGCTGGAGCCTCGCCCGGCGGGGGTGGGGAAGTGATCGTTACCTGGCAATGCGGGCAAGGGCCCGTGGTTGAAGCTAGGGAAAAAGGAATGACGATGCGACCATTGCAATGCTGGCAATGGAAATCACGTTCCTGTGGGGTTTGGGAGAAATCTGACATATGTGAAAATTTCGCAGTCGGCATAGTTTAGTTACCTGAAATGACGATGTCAATGCAGGCGGCAGAGTGCCTCTGAAGAGATTATTTTTGGTGCGCTCTTCCGGCTTGCTCCCCAAGGCGGCGGCGACTAGCCTGCGCGCCCCACAACAGCCATATGAAACCTGTCCACATTTACGACACAACCCTGCGCGACGGTACTCAAGGCGAGGGATTTCAACTTTCCGGCCTCGACAAGCTCAGGATCGCGAAACGACTCGACGAGTTCGGAGTGGACTATATCGAGGGCGGCTGGCCGGGGTCGAACCCCAAGGATGTGGAGTTTTTCCGCGAGGCGAAGAAGCTCGAATTGAAGCACGCGAAGCTCGCCGCATTCGGATCGACCCGGCGTGCGAAGGTGAAGGTGGAGGAAGATCCGCAGGTGAAACTCCTGATTGACGCGGAGACTCCGGTTGTCACGATTTTCGGGAAGAGCTGGGAACTTCATGTTACCGAGATCCTGCGCACCACGGTCGAGGAAAACCAGGCGATGATACGCGATACGGTATCCCATCTCGTGGCGAACGGCCGCGAGGTGATCTACGATGCGGAGCATTTCTTCGACGGCTACAAGGACGGCCCGGAGCACGCGCTTGCCACGCTCAAGGCCGCTGCTGATGGAGGAGCTGGGTGCCTCGTGCTTTGCGATACGAACGGCGGAACCCTGCCTGCTGAGATCGCCGAAATCTGCAACGCAGTTCGGCAGCATCTTCCCGATACTCCGCTCGGCATACACACCCACAACGATTGCGAACTCGGTGTAGCAAATGCCGTCGCCGCCGTGCAGGCTGGGGCGTCTCATGTGCAGGGCACGATCAATGGATACGGCGAGCGCACCGGGAACTGTAACCTGACCTCGGTGATCCCGATTCTGCAGCTAAAAATGGGGATAGAGGCGGTGCCACGCCTTGAGGATCTCCGGGAGCTTTCGTATTTCGTGGACGACGTTTCCAACAACCCGCATTTCGCACGGGCCGCGTTCGTCGGGCGCACCGCGTTCGCCCACAAAGGAGGTATGCATGTCAACGCCGTCCAGAAGCTCGCCCGCAGCTACGAGCACATCGTACCCTCAAGCGTCGGCAACGAACAGACGATCCTCGTATCCGAACTGAGCGGTCAATCGAACATTCTCCTCAAGGCCGAGCAGATGGGCATGCCTATTGAGAAAGGTGCACCCGAAGCGGCGGCGATTCTCGGCAAAATCAAGGGTCTGGAGAATGAGGGCTATTCCTTCGAGGCGGCGAGTGGATCGCTGGAGTTGCTAATTCGCAGGGAACTTGGGAACTATACGAAACCTTTTGAGGCGAACGAATACCACACCAGCTTCAGGCAATACCGCGACGGTCACAAGCCGGTCTGTGAGGCGACGGTCAAAGTCAGCGTGAAAGGCGAGACCGAACTCATGGTGTCGGAAGGCCACGGTGTGGTGAACGCCCTCGACATCGCCCTCAGGAAAGCACTCCTGCCGTTCTATCCGGAGATCGCGGAAGTGGCGCTGGTCGACTACAAGGTGCGCATTCTCGAAGGGCATGACGCCACCGCGTCGAAGACCCGGGTGCTCATTGTTTCCGGCCACGGTGGGGAAAGATGGGGCACTGTCGGTGTCTCCGAAAATATCATCGAGGCGAGTTGGCTCGCCTTGGTGGACGGAATTGACCTGTTCCTGCAGCGCAGGGGCTGATCAGCGTTTGTCCCGTGCACGCTCGACCGGGTCGTCGCGCCACATCAAGAGCGCTTTCAGCACGTCCTTGAAATCGCTTCGGAGTTCATGGCTTTCTCGCTGGATCTGGATGCTTTCCTTGTTCACCTCGTGGCAGTCCACTTCCTTGGGCTTGCCGTCTGAAGATAAGTCAGGTTCGGGCGCCGAGACATGAGACTCGAGGTTTGAGAGGAGATCGATGACATCCGCGTGAAGGCGCTCGAGGTGGTCGCAGAGCAGGGTGGCCTCCTGCGAAAGGTGATCGGCGTCCGATGCGAGGGCGCTGCCTGCGGCTTTCAGTTTGAGGCCGGAGGCGAGGTCGCGAACCCGGGCGCTCAGGTCGATCCACGAGTGGTCGAGATCCCTGTCGATTTCCTTGAAACTTTCCTGAAGGTTTTCGCTCATACGAAGGCAATATGGAGGTGTTCTGGTCGAAGGCAAATGGGGATACTGCTACGGTTGGATCCTTTGCCAGACTTCGTTGCGTCGCATGAACTCGGGGGTCCATGGCGGATCGTAGAAGGCGAAGAATGTCGAGCCGGCGGGTTTGAGTTTGTTTTCTGAGATGAGCTTGGCGAGGGCTGCGGAGGCCTTGTTGCGGCTATCTTGCTTACTCCATCCCTCGAAACGGAGGACGGCAAAAGTGCCGCCGGAGATTTCGGTGACGGCGAGGCCATCGCCGTCGGGCGCAGGGGCTCCCTTTTCGGCGACCTTTGCGGGCAGCATGAAACTCATTTTTCCGGTGGAAGCGGCGTTTTCCTTTTCTGCGTCCTCCATGAAAACAGGGGAGGTCATGGCGATCTTCTGATTCGCTTCGTTCTCCCCGCTGATGTACTTGAAGAGCTTGCGAAATGAGTCGTTGCGTTTCCCCATGTCTTTCATCGGGGCGGATACGACCTTGATGGCTGCGTATTTGCGGACTTCGAAATTGCCCTCCTTTTGCAGGGTTTCGTAGTCGGGTTTCTCGATGGCGCAGGAGCTGAAAATGCCTCCCATTAAAACGATCAAAACCTTCATGATAATGAAGGCTCGATTCGGAAAGCGGAATTTCAAATGAATTATTCGCCGGTTCCGTTGCGGATGATTTCTAGGAACGATTGTGGGTCGAGCGCTGCGCCGCCGATGAGGGCGCCGTCGATGTCAGGGCAGGCCATGAGCTCGGCTGCGTTGCCGGGTTTGACGGAGCCGCCGTATTGGATACGGATTTTTGCCGCCGGCTCGGAGCCGTAGAGATCGGCGATGAGGGAGCGGACGAAGGCGTGAGCTTCCTGCGCTTGTTCCGAGGATGCGGTGACGCCGGTGCCGATGGCCCAGACGGGTTCGTAGGCGATCACGATGTCGGAAAGGTCTTTCTCGGAGATGTCCTTGAGGCCTTCTGTGACTTGAGTGCGGAGGACGCTTTGGAGTTTGCCTCCCTCACGTTGCGCGAGGGTTTCGCCGATGCAGAAGATCGGTTTGAGGTTCGCTTCGCGGGCTTTTTTTATCTTCGCGTTGATGGTGGCATCCGTTTCACCGAAAATGGCGCGGCGTTCGCTGTGGCCGAGGATCACGTAGTGGACGAAGAACTCGCGCAGCATCAGCACGCTGACCTCACCCGTGTAGGCTCCGGAATCGTATTCCGAGCAGTTCTGCGCGGCGATCTGTATCGCGTGGGCGTTTTTGCCGGGGTTCGAGTTGTGGAGAAGGTCGGCGAGTTTCGGCAGGCAGACGAACGGTGGCGCGATGACGATGTCTGCGGGGAGGTTGAAGCCCTGGGTCTTGGAAAGGAAGGATTTCACGAAATCTTCCGTTTCGGAGGATCCCTTGTTCATTTTCCAGTTGGCGGCGAAGATTGGCTTGCGTGACATATAGCGGTGAGGTTTGAGATTTGAGCTTGGAGAAGATCAGGCTTCGGAAAGAGCGGCGACGCCGGGGAGGGTTTTGCCTTCGAGGAGTTCGAGGGAGGCACCTCCGCCAGTGGAAATGAATGTCATTTTGTCGTCGAGGCCGAATTTATTCACGGCGGTGACGGAATCGCCGCCGCCGACGATGGTGACGGCATCGGATTTCGCCATGGCCTCGGCGATGGCCTTGGTGCCGTGGGCGAAGTTCTCGATTTCGAAAACGCCGACCGGACCGTTCCAGATGATGGTTTTCGCTTTTGCGATTTCGATTTCGAATTCCTTGATTGCGACATCGCCGATGTCGATACCTTCCCAGCCGGCTTCAACGCCGCCGCCTTGGCCGTAGATGCCGGTGACCTGGGTGGTTGCGCCGTCCTTGAACTCCTGGGTGATGCGAGTGTCGGCGGGCAGGAGGAAATCCACGCCCTTTTCCTTGGCCTTCGCCAGGATGCTGAGGGCTAGGTCGAGCTTGTCGGCCTCCACGCGGGAGTCGCCGGTCTCGTAGCCCTGAGCCTTGCGGAAGGTGTTCGCCATCGCGCCGCCAATGAGGAAGGCGTCGGCCTTTTCCATGAGTGCGGAGATGGCCTGAATTTTATCGGAAACCTTGGATCCACCCATGATCACGAGGAACGGGCGCTCGGGGTTCTGGAGTTTTACCTCAAGGTATTCCAGTTCGCTTTCGATGAGGAATCCCATTGCTGAGGTGGGGATAAATTTGGTGACACCTTCCGTGGATGCGTGGCCGCGGTGGGCGGTGCCAAATGCGTCGTTGACGAAGATCTGCGCTTCGCCAGCGAGGCTCTTGGCGAATGCTGGGTCATTGGCCTCTTCCTCGGCGTGGTAGCGGGTGTTCTGCAAAACCAGAACTTGCCCGGGTTGGAGGTTTTTCCTCATCTCAGCGGCTTCCGATCCGACGCAATCAGGGGCGAGATCGACATTCTGGCCGAGGATCTCAGAGAGGCGCTTGGCGGTTGGTGCGAGCGAGTATTTCGGATTGGCCTCGCCTTTCGGGCGTCCCATGTGGGAGCAGAGTATCAGTTTCGCTCCGCCTGCGAGAAGGTGTTTGATCGAAGGAATGGCCGCCTGGATGCGGGTGTCGTCGGTGATTTCTCCGTCCTTGAGCGGCACGTTGAAATCGACGCGCATGAGGACCTCCTTCGAGGAAACGTCGAGGTTGCGGATGGAAAGCTTAGGCATGGGCGGGTAGATGCACTAGGAGTGCCAAGGTGTCAAGGTTCTGGGGTAGGCGGCGGCGATCCGGTATAATCAGCTTCAAAATGGGTTCTGGAGGCGAGACGCCTCTTTCACGGCCTGCCGCGAGACGCGGCAGCTACGTTGCGGGAACATCGACCCAGCAGCCTTGCTGGTGGGATTTGATGGAGAGTTCTGCGAGTTGGACGCCTTTGGCGCCTTCGCGGAGTGTCCATTTGAAGGGGGCGTCGACGGCGACGTGTTTGAGGAACATTTCCCACTGGATCTTGAAGGCGTTGTCGAAATCGAGTTGGTCTGGGACTTCGGTCCAGTTCGCGTAGTAGTCGATGGGAGAATCGATGTCGGGATTCCAGATCGGGCGTGGGGTTACGGATTGGTGCTGTGCCCAGCATTTGCGGAGGCCGACGATGGCGGAGCCCTCGGTGCCATCGACCTGCATGGTGAGCAGGTCGTCGCGGCGGACGCGGACGTTCCATGAGGAGTTGAACTGGCAGGTGACGCCGGTGTCGGTTTCAAAAAGGGCGTATGCGGAATCGTCTGCGGTGCAGTCGTAGGCTTTGCCCGCCTCATCAAAGCGCTCGGGAATGTGGGTGGCGGCCTTGCAGAAGACGCGGGTGACTTTGCCGAAGAGGCTGTCGATGACGTAGCGCCAGTGGCAGTGCATATCGACGATCATGCCGCCACCGTCCTCGGAGCGGTAGTTCCACGAAGGGCGTTGGATGGGCTGACCTTGGTGTTCGCCGGTGAAAACCCAGTAGCCGAACTCGCCGCGGACGGAGAGGATTTTACCGAAGAATCCCTGTTCCTTGAGGAGTTGGAATTTGCGGATGCCGGGGAGCCAAAGCTTGTCTTGGACCGTGCCATTTTTCACGCCCGCTTTTTCGGCGACCTCGGCGATGCGGAGAGCCTCCGAGTAGAGGACTGCGGTGGGTTTCTCGCAATAGATGTGCTTGCCTGCGGCGATGGCACGTTCAAGGAAGGGAATCCGGTGAGGGGTGCCCGAGGCATCGAAGAAGATCTCGTTGTAGGGATCGGCGAGCGCTGCATCGAGATCTGTGGAGAAACGCTCGACTCCGTATTTCTTTGCGAGGTCGGAGAGCTTGTTTGCGTTCCGGCCGGTCAGGATGGGGTCCGGCATGAGGCGGGAGCCGTCGGGGAGGAGGACGCCACCCTGCTCGCGGATGGCGAGGATGGAGCGGACGAGGTGCTGGTTTGTGCCCATGCGTCCGGTGACGCCGTTGAGGATGATTCCGATTTTTTTCATAATACGATAAACTTTAAATTTTAAATTCTAAGGGAAGAGTTTTCAACCTCGAATGCGCACTGAGTGCATTCGCGGTTAAAGGTTTTTGGTGGAGGTTAGGATCTTTTGGAGGAACTCGTGTTGGTTCATTGCCCAGTATTTGCGGGAGAATATTTCGACTTCAGTGAGGCCGGTGAATCCGCTGCTACGGATCATTTCGAGGATGCGTGGGGTGGCGTTGACGCCTTCGCCGGGCAGGCCACGGTCGAGGAGGGGGTGGTCGAAGTCCGGTTTGAACTCGCAGATGTGGAAGGCGAAAAGGTGGCCGTTCTGCGCGCAGGATCTAATTTCAGCCTCCAGGTTGGTTTCCCACCAGACATGGAAGGTGTCGACGGCGATACCGACGAGGGGATGGTTGATGCGTTGGGCTAGGAGATTTGCGTCGCGTAGGGAGGCGACCGCTGATCGATCACCTGCATACATGGGGTGGAGCGGTTCGATGGCGAGTTTGATGTTCGCGGTTTCGGCGTGGGGGATGATTTCGCGGATACCTTCCTCGATTTGGGTCAGGTTTTCCTCGGGGGACTGGCCGGCTGTTGCTCCGCAGACGAGGACGATCATGGGCAGGCCAAGGGCATCGGCTTCGCGGATGGCGGAGAGGTTGGCCTCGATCCCCGTCTTGCGATCGGGAGCGGATTTCCCCGTGAAAAACCCACCACGGACAAGGCAAACCGGCGTGAGGCCGGAATCCGCCATGTGGTTCCTGACCTTTTTTAGATCCTGTCCTGCGACCGTCTCGCGCCAGATCGAGATTCCGCCTATCCCGGCTTGTGCGTAGTTCTCTATGCACTCGTGGATGGACCAGGGCTGATTCGTGAATGTATGGATGGCAAGATCGGAGGGGAGCATGGCGTGGATGGGTTCGGCTGGATTTCAGGACGACTCGCCGACCATCAGGCTACCGGATATACGGACGATTTCTTCCGGAACCTTGTGTTCGATGATCTGTGACTCGAGGGCGGAGGCTGCCGTGCTGGCAAGTTTACCGATCGGCATGCTCACGGTGGTCAGCAGCGGGCGGGAAAGTTTGCGCAATGGGGAGTTGTCAAAGCCGGTGACGGAGACTTTCGCCGGGATGGGGATGCCCAATCGATCCACTTCGGTGACGACCACGGTGCCGATGATGTCGTTGGCACAGATCAGGGCGTTGTATTTTTCGGCAATGGAGCGGACGGCTTCGGTGGTGATTGAGGAAGTCCCGTCGAAGTGGAAAGCGTCGACGGTAGCATCGAAGGGCAGGCCGTGATCGGCGCATGCTGCCACCATTCCAGCGAGACGCTCTTCGCCGATCTGCCCGAGTCCGTCCAGGGAAACGAATGCAGGCTTAAGATCCCGGCGCCGCTGTTTCAGGTGCTCGACGATGTCAGCGATTCCTTTCGCATTCTCTGAGGCGACACACGGGAGTCCGGAGATCTCGCGGTTGAGGACGACAAACGGAGTTCCTACGGTGCGCAATTCATTGAGGGTCGATGTAGTCGGGCGGTTGAATGCGAAAATGAACCCATCTAGGTCGCCGCCTTTCTTATGTGGGTATGGCTTGAATTTTGGGGAAGCCGTCTCGCAAAGGAGATTGATCCCACAATGTTTAAAGCCGGAGCGGATGCCCTCGATGAGGGCTGCCAGATCATAGAAAAGGGCGCGCTCGGGTTCCTGGTGGCGGGGTAGAACCAGTTTGATGTTAAGGATCGCGCGACCTCGGTGGCGGCGTATGCTGCGCTTTTTGTAGCCGAGCTGCTTGGCGGTTTCATTGACCTTCTCCGAGAGTTCGGGGCTGACGATGCGGGATTGGTTCAGAGCGCGCGAAACCGTCGCGGGGGATATTCCAAGCGCCTCCGCTATGTCTGTGATCGTTGTCACTGGGTGATTTCGTAGGACAGTCGTTTCGCGCAATCTGCAAGTATCTCGGCCTCCCAGTCCGGGCGTGAGGCAGATTTTGGATGTGTGAGTGGCGATGGGCAGCGGCCGATCAGGTTCTGAAAAACCGCGCAGGAGTGCTTGTAGGCGGGAACCGGTGCGCGGAAGGAAACGTTGCCGAGGTATTGGATCGCATCGGTGAGCGCCGCATACCTCTCGTCGCCCTCGAGCCAGTATTTGTCACGCAGTGCGAAGAGCTCCGGGCAGAAGGCGGCGAGGCCGAGGAGGTAGTCGGAGCCGTATTCGGTCATGTCGATGGCCAGGTCGTTGCCGGTAAAGATGCGGAAGTCGGGTCGGATCTCGTCGCGGATTTCCAGGCGCCTGAGTTCCGTTCCGCGATCCAGGGACGAATGTTTGATTCCCTTGAGCGAAGGGATGCCGATCAGTCCCCGGATGGTTTCCTCGTCGAAGATCATCCCGTTCGGGGCGAACATCGAGCCGAGTTCGAAGCCCATCACAGACTCGTAGCCTTCGCAGACCTGCGAGTAGAGATTCACGATTTCGGACGGTTTCCAGGCATGGAAGCGGGTCGTCTGAAAAAGGATAGGGGTGCCGCCGTGGGAGACGATTTCATCCATCTGGGTGCGGTAGAGAGAGACCAGATCGCCATCGAGGCCTTCTACGAAAACGCCGGCGATGAAATCCCGGCGGCCTGCGATGACCTCGGCGGTGAGCTTGAGGATCAGGCTGCGTTGCTCCGGTTCCAGATAGTTCGCGTAACCTGTGTCCATGTTCACCGCGCAGCCAAGCCCCGCATCGGTGGTGCGGGCGACGGCGGCTTGGAACGAATCCGTGGAAATGGATCCGTCTTTCTCGAAAGGCAGCAGGCAGGCGGCGTAACCCAGGGTGCGGCGGGTTAGTTTTCTCGCTTGGTGGCGTGAGGCGATCGTCATCGCTGGAGTATTTGCGTGCAAACAATGATTGAGCAAGAGCAAAAATGCCGAACATGTTTGCTGGGAGATTTTTCCACCAACGGAAAAGATTCTAATACGATAGTGAGTGTTCTGTGATCATCCGTTTGACTTATCCGGCGCATTGGGAATGATCGCCGCATGTACGAAGCATCCGGAAAAATCAAACTGATCAGCGACACCCAAACCTTCCCTAGCGGGTTCTCGAAACGTGAGTTCGTCGTGACGACTGGGGACAGCAAGTATCCGCAGGATCTGAAGTTCGAGGTCGTGAAGGATAAGTGCTCTCTCCTCGATAAATACAAGGAGGGGCAGGAGGTGCAGGTAAACTTCGACATCCGGGGCAACGAATACAACGGGAAGTATTATGTGAACCTGTCCTGCTGGAAACTTGAGGGGAAAGGCGGCGGAGGTGGGGACGAACACAACCAAGAGACTCCGGATGTCGCCGAGCCTTCGCCGGCGGATCTCAGGAAGGACGACGACTTCGACGACGACGATATCCCGTTTTGATTCGAGGAGGAGCGGCGTGTCTCTGACCGCCAACCGAAGCGAAGCGGAGATGGAGGGGCGCGATGATCAAGCCCCATCGCTCAAATTTGGACTGGGGAAATGGCGAGGCCAGTGCAGGCGCTCAGAGAGACGCCTCTCCGGTCGCCATTTCGGAGCCGATGCGGGCGTAGAGCTCGGTCTGCTGTGCGGAGTGTTCGAGGAGGTCGGTGGATAGCTTCACATTTCCCGGCTCGAAGATTGTGATCGTCGAGGATCCGCCGAATGCGAAGTAGCCCTTTTCCTGCCCTTTTGCGACGGATTTTCCGGGGATGTAGGTCTGGTTGATCGAGCCGACACAGGTTGCGCCGATCTCAAGGATGAGAATGGTTCCGAACTCTTCCGTTTCAAGACGGGTGAGGGTTCGTTCGTTGGTCCAGAGGTAGGCGAGCTTTTGTGCGAGCGCGATGGGGGATACGGAAAACAGAGGGCCGGGGATGGTTCTCGTTGCTGAGGGGATTCCTGCGGCTGGGAAATGGAAGCGGTGGTAATCGACCGGGCAGAGCCGGGAGAGGACGAGTGAGCCTTTGGCGAATTTTTTCGCAAGTTCCGCGTCGCCGAGTAGTGCTGGAAGATCAAAGGTCTGGCCTTTCACGAAGAATGAATCAATTTCGGAAATGTCCGGAAACCCGAGGTGGCGGCCGTCGGCGGGGAAAACAACCGGGGCGGGATCGATGGGGCGGGCTTCGGACTTGAGCTTGCGGTAGAAGAACTCGTTGAAGCTGCGGAAGGATGAAATTGGATCCGCGAAATCGGCGGGATCGAGGCCGTAGCGCTCGATGAACGGGGCGATGCGTGAGGCGGACTGCGGCTTTGACATACGTGAGCCATACCATTTCGAGAAGCCGTGGCGTTTCACCAGGGCGTGGAGGGAGAGTTTGCCGAGGGGCGATCCGTAGATCCAGCGGAGGGAGGCCTCGCCGTAGATTTTCTCTGTCTCGGCCTTGCCGCTGTGGCGGTTGAAATATCGGATGGTTTCCACGTGGGGCAGTGAAAAGGCGGAGGCTTGCGAAGCCAAGGCTGAAGATACCTGAAATACCCGCCCTGCCCCGGCGTATAGTGGGGTGATTGAACTTGCGGGCATGGCCGTCCGCGACTATCTCCTGAAAAATGAAAGCTTTCTGTCCCATTGTGATCCTTGTTTGCCTGATGACCATTGCCTGTGAAAGGAATGCGGCTACGATGTCCGTGGAAGAGACACGCACCACGACAACCAAGGACGGATCGCCGAAACTTTTTGCAACCAGCGACGAACGTTTCCGGAATGCGCAGCCGAGTCCGGTGAAGGGCGATCCGCCGGAAAACTGGTTGGTTCTCCCCGCAAAGCAGTTCCGCGAGCTGAACTACCGCTTCGGCGAGTCCGGCTCCGGTGAGGTTTATGTCTCGCTGGCCTCGGGGTCGGTAGGGGACAACGTCAATCGCTGGTTCCGCCAGTTCGGGGAGGCTGCGCTTTCGGCCGCGGATCTCGAAAAGCTCGCCCGTATTCCTATCGCCGGAACCGAGGGCGTGTGGGTGGAGGCAAGGGGTGAATACGCAGCCGGAATGGGTGGTGCTGCGGCGCGCCCCGGGCAGGCGCTTGCGGGGGTGATCTCGCAAGTGGGCGGCAGGTTACTGACGCTGAAAATGATCGGCCTCGAAGCGGAAGTGGAGGCGGAGAAGGATTCGCTAAAAGCCTTTGCCGCGAGCCTGGAGCTGACGCGGTAATTACGGGAAGAAGCTACTGAAATTTTATAGGATGGATAAGAAAACCAAGACAACGCACGCGCCCACCGGCAAATCTCTATTCCGGAAGGTTTATGATTTCCTTTCGGGATTTCATCTCGCGACGGTGACGCTTCTGCTTTTATTGCTACTCACCTGGCTGGCGACGTTGGAGCAGATTGATCACGGCCTCTATCCCACCCTGAATAAGTATTTCAGCTGGAAATCGTGGTATTTGATTCCCGACATGGTTCCGGAAATCAATGGCAAGAAGCTGCCGATTTTCCTTCCCGGTGGTTATTACGTCTGCGCGCTGCTGCTGGTGAACATGATCCTTGGCGGTATTATCCGGATCCGCAAGGGACCCAAGCAGATCGGCAATCTCATTTCGCACTTCGGTATTATTTTCATGCTGCTGGGAGGCGGCGTGGCGCACCATTTTTCCGAACGTGGAAACATGGCCGTCAGTGAGGGAGAGACAAGCAATGTGGCGGAGGATTACCACGAATATGTGGTCGAGGTCAGCGAGGTGAAGGACGGCGAACGCGAGGAATTCCATGTGGTTCGCGGGGAATACCTGACCGACCTGAAAGGCGGGAAATCACGGATTTTCGATTTCGAGGGGATTCCGTTCTCGCTTGAGATATCCGGTTATCTGGTGAACTCGGTGCCCTCCAACCAATTGGAGAGGCCGCGCCAGAAAAACGAGCTTGTTGCCGACGGTTACTACCTGGAAGAGATGCCGGGGGAAGTGGAAACGGAGCGGAATTTTGGCGGGTGCTATGCGCGGGTGATTTTCGAGGGAGGTGAGAAGTCGGATCCGTTTATCATGGCCGGAGCGAGCTATTATCCGTTCACGGTGCGCGACGGCGACAGGGTTTTCACCATCGACATGCGCAAGCGGCTCTGGGTGATGCCATTCGAGGTGAAGCTTGATACGTTCACTGCGGATTTTCACCCGGGCACTTCGATGCCGGCGAAGTTTGTCAGCGATATTCGCCGTCTGGAGAATGGGCAGGAATCCAAGTTGACGATAAGCATGAACGAGCCGATGCGGTATGAGGGTCTGACCTTCTTCCAGGCCAGCTACGGCCCGCAGGGAGCAAAGCCAGGTGATCCGATGTATTCGGTGTTCGAGGTGGTCAAGAACCCCGCGGACAAATGGCCAGAATACAGCCTCTACGTCGTTGCGTTCGGGATGTTGGTTACTTTTTTGACAAAACTCGGAGGCCATCTCGGTGCCTCCTCAAGGAAACGGAAAAATGCAGAATAAAAAATCAAGGTGGGGCAGATGGGTCTTCGCCGTTCTGGCTCTCGGGGCGATGGCGGTGGTCTTCGTGAACATGTTCATCGACAATATGCCCAAGGGCGAGGCGCAGAAAGTCGAGGGCTATGAGCCTTGGGAAGAGGAGACAGTGGAACTCGTTGAATCCCTTCCCGTCCAGGACGGGGGGCGAATCAAGCCGCTCTCGACCTATGCGGGCTTCCAGATGCTCGGCCTGCACGGTGCCCGCTCGATGAAGGTTGAGGGGGAAGGAGGTGAGGTTTCAAAGCTGACCCCGACGGAGTGGCTGATGGACACCCTTTTTCGCCCGGAACTCGCAGTGGATCTTCCCACTTTCCGTGTTGATAATTCCGACGTGCTTGAGGCAATCGGCGTCGAGGTAAAAGGCCGTCGCGACCGCTACAGCTACAACGAGATCGGGCCCGGCCGCGACAAGCTCATCGAGCTGGCGCAATCCTACGAGCCGATTGTGAAAAAGGAACGAGATCCGGTGCAGCAACAGACGATCGACCTCGCCTACAACATCCGGAATTATGAGAGCATGATGTACTACTTTTCGTTCGCGCGGACCGGAGTGGTTCTGCGGGGATCGGGAGGGGAGAGGCAGCCCGACCAGCGAGCGGATTTCAGCGCGGTGATGACCACTGCGCCACAGTTACGGAGGCAAATCGCTCGTTCGCAACAGCAGGGCGAATCGATCGATGAACGGATGCAGGATATGCTCCAACAGGTGTTGATCGGTGCGAACTACGCGAAGTTCGGGCTTTTTATCTTGCCTCCGAAGAGTGCGTCCGACGGAACCTGGCTGACCTCTGGGAATACCATCATGGATGTGATGACGACTCAGTCCAAGGATACTGAAACCGCCATCGGTGACATCGGTGCGCAGGAAACGGCAGTGCGCTCGGTGTCGATTTCGGAGAAGGAGTTCCGTAAGCATTTCGGTGAATTCAAGGAACGCGTTGTGAAGCGCGCGAATTCGCGTGGTGAATACAAACGGATCGGGATGGAGGTATCCTACTTCAAGCGGGACTATTTTCTCAATGCGATGGTATACTTCCTCATCGGGTCGCTCTGTGCGCTGGGGATGTGGGCGTTGGGTCGCGGGAAAACGGGCAAATGGCTTTCGTGGGCGACGCTTGCCTTTACTGTCGTTGCTGCGGGTTATTGTGTCACCGCGATCATTATCCGGTGCGTCATTATGGATAGGCCTCCGGTGGGAAATCTCTACGACACGGTGATATTCATCGGAACCACGGGTGTGATCTTCTCCTTGCTGGTGGAATGGATGTCGCGGAAACGCTTCGCGCTGGGTCTTGCTCCCATCCTCGGCACCGCCCTGATCCTGCTGGCCCGCCGCTATGAGGTGGGTGATGCGGGCGATCACCTCAATCCGCTGGTCGCCGTGCTGGATTCGAATTTCTGGTTGTCGACCCATGTCATTACGATCTCGCTCGGATATTCCGCCGGATTGCTTGCCGCGATGCTCTCCTGCGGATACGTGCTGATGCGCGGGCTGAACCTCGACGGAAAGAACAAGGATCTGCGCAAATCTCTGACCAAGGCGGTATACGGCTGCCTCTGCCTCACCGTCTTCCTCTCGCTGGTGGGCACTGTGCTCGGCGGCATCTGGGCGAATTATTCCTGGGGTCGTTTCTGGGGCTGGGACCCGAAGGAGAACGGGGCGCTGATGATTGTGCTTTGGACTCTGGCCATCCTTCATGCACGCCTCGGCGGCATCTTGAGGGAATGGGGGCTTCACTTCGCCTCAATTTTCACCGCATGCGTCGTGGCATTCTCATGGTGGCACGTGAACTTCCTCGGTGTAGGTCTGCATAACTATGGATTCACCGCTGGCAAGGGAACGATCTGGATCTTCTACGCAGTGATGATGACATTCATCCTCTTCGGCGCGCTGGCGATGCTGGTCGAGAGGTTGTTGAAGCCGTCACCTTCTCCGAAAAGTACCGAGGAGATCAAGGGTCTTGAAGCCTAGGGACGATGGATTTTTTCGGGGCCGATCCGGATGAGAACCTGCTGCCGTGTGACGGCGAGGCATATTATCACGGCTCGGTTTTCGGCGAGAGCGAGTGCGAAGAGATTCTGGGTTCGCTGATCGAAGGGATCCCTTGGAGGCATGACCAGGCCGTGATGTTCGGGAAACGTATTGTGACGGCGCGGAAAGTGGCGTGGTTTGCGGACGGCGGGGTTTCCTATTCGTATTCCGGAACGGTGAAGCGTGCGCATCTGTGGACAGAACTCCTGCTGCGGCTAAAAAGTGCGGCGCAAATCCGAACGGGAGCGACCTACAATTCCTGCCTGCTGAACCTCTACCACGATGGTAGCGAGGGGATGGGTTGGCACAGCGATGATGAGAAGAGCATCGAGGTGGGGAGTTCGATTGCTTCGCTGAGTTTCGGCGCGGAGAGGAAATTTTTCTTCAGGAACAAGGCGACGGAAGAGAAGGTCTCGGTAATGCTCGAGAACGGTGGCTTGTTGAATATGAAGGGAGAAACGCAGCGGTTTTGGCAGCATCAGCTGCCGAAGACGAAGAAGGTGGACGAGCCAAGGGTGAATCTAACGTTCCGGAGGATGAGTTAGTGAGCCGACTCTTGAGGCCGCTTTGGTGTGGCTGTATTTTTTCTGATGCGACGCCTCGGACAGCGGCTTGAAAAGCCGCGCGCCTATGGATCAGTGCCCCTGGTTGCGCTTTTTCGGTGGCTCCCATTCGCGGCGGCGGCGGGAGCGGCAGGAGAAAATGACCGGGATTCCGGGAGCCGGATGGGCTTCGCGGAACTGGTTGGTCAGGTAGGCCTGGTAAGAATCCGTCATAAGATGCTTGTCGTTGACGAAGAGCACAATGGTCGGCACGGGGATGACCGTGTATTTCTCGTTGAGAGCGGTGGTAGTGTAGAAAAGCTTGAGTCGCCTCGTCTTGTTGTCGGTCGGTGGCGGGTTCTTCGCCATCGATGCCTGAATGATGCGGTTGAGCTTGCCGGTGCCGGGGATGTCCTGCGCACTTTCTTTGATCGCGATGGCCTTTTTTAGGACGTGGACTGTGGAGTCTCCCGTTTTCGCGGAACAGGCGACGAAGGGTGCGTATGAAAGGAAGAACAGCTCGCGTTTCACGTGATCCTCGGCCTCGGCAACGCGAGCCTTGTAGTCTGCACCTGGGTGGTAGAGGTCGAACTTGTTGAGCACGACCAGGCAGGGCTTTTTCTCATCAAGGATGAGCTGGGCGATCTTGCGATCCTGGGCAGTGACGCCGGCCGCCAGATCGATGACAAGGACGCAGAGATCGGAGCGGCGAATGGCCTTTTCCGAACGGATCGCGGAGAAGACCTCGACCGAGTTGTCGCGCTTGCCGCGGGGGCGCAGGCCGGCGGTGTCGATGAGAGTGAAGGCCTCACCGTTGAAGGTGTAGGGGAGGTCGACTGCATCGCGGGTTGTGCCGGCGATGGCGGAGACAATGGTGCGTTCGTCCTTGAGTATTGCGTTAATCAGGGAGGATTTTCCGGCGTTCGGGCGGCCGATGATGGCGAGCTTGATGCCGACCTTTTCGACGACCTCCATGATTTCCGCATCCTCGGTGGCAAGGGGCTCGAGCACTTCATCCATTCGGTCGATGAGCTCGCTGAAGTTGCGTCCGTGCTCGGCGGAGACGAACACGGAGTCGTCGAGGCCGAGGCTGGTGAAATCGGAAAAGGACGACTCGTGCTTGTCGTGGTCGACCTTGTTGAGGACGAGCAGAACCGGAGGCTTGGCCTTGCGGAGTTTCTGCGCCAATGCTTGGTCGATGGATGTCAGCCCCTCCTGCGCATCGACGAGGAAAAGGATAAGGTCAGCGGTCTCCATCGCGATATCCGCCTCCATGGCGACCTGCTCGGCGAAGCCGTCATCGAGCGTTGCGCCGATGCCGCCAGTGTCGATGAGTGTGCAGGGATGGCCTGTGATTGTACAGGGAGCAGCGATCCGATCCCGGGTTACTCCGGGCTGGTCGTGCACGATGGCGATTTTCCTCCCGGCGAGGCGGTTGAAAAGGGCCGACTTCCCGACATTCGGGCGACCTACGATGGCTACGGTGGGCATGGTCTTGAAATTCTAGACTTTAAATTCGAAATTCTAAATGAAGAAGCTTCACAAAAAAGAAAAACCCCGCCGAGTGGCTTTTGAGGGCCGTTTGGCGGGGTCAACTCGAACAGGGATGGCGGAGCGGACGGGACTTGAACCCGCGACCTCCAACGTGACAGGCTGGCGCTCTAACCAACTGAGCTACCGCTCCATCCCGTTCGGGTGGGCGGGAAGCTATGGAGAGGTTGCGGATCGTGCAATCTCTTTTTTGGATGAATCGCATTTTTTTTTTGTATCTGGATTGGTGTGGGGGCGTTCGGGCGGTTTTTGGCTTTTCCCTGGTGGCACCTGATCGTAGTTTTCAACGTGATCTTCGGGGGAATGGAGCTGTGGTTTGATCCGCTGGCGCGCAGCGGGCCAGAGGCGATGGCGGTGGATGAATGGCTGCTGGAGCAGGGGAAACAGCCGGTGCTGCGCATCTACCGGTGGGATGGTGCCTGGGGCAGCCTCGGATATTTCGGAAAACTCTCCGAGGCGATGGAGGGGCTGCCGGGTGTCGATTTGGTGCGCAGGTGGACAGGTGGAGGCATCGTTGACCATCGCGATGACTGGACATACAGCCTGATCGTTCCGAGGGATCGCGAAGTGGCGCGGATGAAGGGCGGGGAAAGCTACCGTGCGATCCACTGCATTCTGCTCGAAGTCCTCAGGGAGGAGGGCGGTGCGCCGGGTCTTTCCGCAGGAATCGCGAAATCCGGGGGCATGTGCTTTGAGAACCCGGTCGAGCACGATCTGATGGACGGAAAGGGCGCGAAGCTCGCCGGCGCGGCCCAGCGACGCGGCAATCTCGGCCTGCTGCACCAGGGTTCCGTTGCGACGGGGGGTGATTCGCGCCTGCGGGGGGAGCTTTTTGCGGAGCGCCTCGCGAGAAGCTGGTGGGAGGCGGATCATGTCGTCGACGAGGATAGGGTGGCCGCTCTTGTTGAGTCGAAATACGGAAAGAAGGAATGGCTGGCTCGGAGGTGAGCAGGCTTGACCGGCAAGGGGGGAAAACTTACCACAGTTCATGCAGCCGATTTATGAGGGAAAAGCGAAGCGCCTTTGGGGAACTGATGACGCCACAACCTTGAGGATGGAGTTTAAGAATGACGCCACCGCTTTCAACGGGGAGAAGAAGGCCAGTTTCGAGAGCAAGGGTCGACTCAACAACGCCATCAGCACCCTGATCTACAAATATCTCGAAAGATCGGGCATCCCGACCCACTTCGTCCGCCAGATCGACGAGACCAATGTGGAAGTGAAAAGGGTGGATATCCTGATGGTGGAGGTCATCATCCGGAATGTCGCAGCGGGTAGTTTCTTGAAACGCACGGGAATGGAGGAAGGGAGAACCTTCTCCGCGCCGATCATCGAATTTTCCTACAAGAGCGACGAGCTCGGCGATCCGCTCATCAACGACGACTACATCCGCGAAATGAGTCTCGCCACTCCTGAAGATCTCGCCTTCCTCCGCGAATCGGCGCTTAAAGTGAACACGATTCTCTCCAGTTTCTTTGCCGAGGTCGGACTGAAGCTGGTCGATTTTAAGTTGGAGTTCGGCAGGCTCGTTTCGGATCCCTCGCAGATCGTCCTCGCCGATGAGATTAGCCCGGACGGCTGCCGCCTGTGGGATCTCAAGACCGGCGAAAAAATGGACAAGGATCGTTTTCGCAGGGATCTCGGCAATGTCATGGAAGCCTACGAGGAAGTCCTCAAGCGCCTCACGGCGCGTCTCGAATCCAACTGAAACATCCTTATGAAAATTGCAGCCCTCCTCGCCGCCTGCCTACTTACCGCCTGTTCTGGGCTGACTGAATCGTTGGTCGTGAAACAGTTTACACTGCGGGATCAGGACACTCTCAAGGAGGGTGATCCCATGGTTCGCAACGAGAAGATGCGTCGTCTCTACGGAGCGGTCAGCCTTGAGGAGCGGAAAAGCAAACTCGGCCAGTATTACACCGCGCTTTGGAGCGCTGATGCCGGCGTAGAGAAGGAGATCGTGTTCAGCTACCAGCAGGGCGGCAGCCGCATCAAGAAAATGCGCAGCAGTATCCCCGTCGGTACTTCGGAGGGGAAACAGGAATTTGCGATCATCGGCGACGACTATTTCGAGAACGGCCGAGTGCTTGCCTGGAAAATGGATCTCCTCGTCGGCGGGGAAACGATCGCCTCGAAGAAATCCTACCTGTGGGAGTGAACTCTAAACTCTAAATCTTAAATTCGAAAAAGACGGCGGCTCAGGTTTACGTAAAGGAGAGTTCATCTTCCTTCGGGTTTAAAATTTAGAATTTCATAATCGTGCGCATCGAAGTCCTCAACACCGGCACCGAACTTCTCCTCGGTAATACACTGAACACTCACGGCGGATGGTTCGGCCGCCAGCTCTTCACCATGGGGCTGCGCATCGCCCGCCAGGCGACGGTTCCCGACGGCGATGCGATTCGCGAGGCGTTCGAGGAAATGGTCGTCCGCGCCGATGCCCTGCTCATCACCGGCGGCCTCGGACCCACGAGCGATGATCTGACCCGCGAGATTGTTGCAACGTCCCTTGGCCTGGAGCTCCATCAGGACGAGCAAGCGTTGCGGACGCTGGAGTCGTTTTTCGCGCTACGAGACAAGCCGATGGTGCCCGCGAACCTACAGCAGGCGCTCGTTCCCACCGGGGCTGATGTATTGCCCAATCCGAATGGCACCGCGCCCGGCCTTTACCTCCCGCCACGCATCAACGGTCTTTCGAATTGCGCGATCTTCCTGCTCCCCGGTCCGCCGCGCGAGCTTTACCCGATGTTTCATGAGGAAGTCGCACCGCGGCTCCGAGCCCTGTCCGGTGTTGCTGAAGTGGCTTCCGTCAGCGAGCTGAAATTCACCGGCATAGGAGAAAGCGATTTTCACCAGGGTATCGATGATGAACTCGCCGCTACCGAAGGCCTGGAATATGGCTACTGCGCGCATATGGGGGAGGTCGATCTCCGCCTCATCGGGAAAGCTGAAATCGTTGTCTCCGCGCGGATTTTGGTTCTCGGAAAATTTTCCAAATACCTCATCAGCGATGACGGCTCGACCATCGAGGCCACTGTCATTCGTCTGCTCCGGGAAAAGGGTATGACGCTTGCCACCGCCGAGAGTTGCACCGGCGGCCTTATCGCCAACCGGCTGACCAACGTCCCCGGTTCCTCCGAGGCGTTCACCCACGGCTGGGTCACCTACGCGAACGAAGCCAAAATTGGTCAGCTCCACGTGCCTGCGGAAACGATAGATATCCACGGTGCGGTATCCGAGGAAACCGCCCGCGCCATGGCGGAAGGTGCGCTTGCAGAAAGCGAAGCGGATCTCGCCGTCTCCGTTACCGGCATCGCCGGCCCAAGCGGCGGGACTGAGGAAAAACCTGTCGGCACCGCATGGCTCGGCCTCGCCGCAAGGGGAGGCCAAACCATCGCCCTGAAAGTTTACCACCCGCGCAACCGCAAGGATTTCAAACAGTCCGTCGCCCAATCCGCCCTGGACCTCGTCCGACGGCAGCTCGTTGGCGGGTAGTCCTATTATCTCTGCCTTTCTCATGAAACCCTCTTCCTTAGCGGCTTAGCGGGAGCTAGTCCCCATTCCCGGATTCGCAAATGATGCGCCTCTCCTCGCCGCTGAGTTCGCGGTAGCGGCGGGGGAATTTCTTCCAGCCGAAGCCCCAGCGCCATGGGGTTGGCAACCACGGGGTGCCTCCGATCCGGACTCCTGCGTAGACGAGATTCGCTGTCAGCGGTTTACCTTCACTGCGGATGCCTTCACGGAGTTTTAGGTCGGCCTGTTTCCGTTCGTGGCGGGTGCCTCCCTGCCAATAGGTACGGTCATGGTCGAGACAATGCCGTTCCCAGAGATCCGGCACATCCGGCGTGCCTTCGGGGAAGCAGCTGCATCCGTCGGAAACGAATGGTGCGAGTTGAGGAGGGTTAGCGGGCTGGCAGCATGCCACGAGGAAAACGGCCAGAATAGGAATAGAGAGTTTCGCGCAAAGCCGCAAAGGCGCAAAGGAAGAGGGCTTCATCAGGAGAATAGTAATATGCACTGGAATATCGATGCGAATGGTTTCTGTTATTTTCACGTCCAAGATCAGCCCTACCCCGACCTTTGCGCGAGCCTGTCTGAAATGCGTTGTTTACACACCGGCTCAGCGAGTGTTTGATTTCGCCAACACCATGAACATCAGAACCCGTCTTCTCTCGCTACTTGCCGTTTCCAGCATGTCCCTGCTCGGGGCGGATCCGATGGAGCCCTGAAGTGGTCCCGCAAAACGGAG
>Ga0206130_10000194_pt1 | contig 105413 bp, 96 predicted proteins | sample Helgoland_Spring_9_FD_148637 | JGI IMG/M metagenome (GOLD analysis project Ga0206130, IMG submission 148637) | Pelagic subsurface seawater microbial communities from Kabeltonne, Helgoland, North Sea - Helgoland_Spring_Bloom_20160512_1 | ecosystem: Environmental > Aquatic > Marine > Epipelagic ...
GCGGTGAGAAATTAAAGTGTAGGCCTGCAATAGACTGCATCGTTTTACCATAGCGCCACGCCAACCCCACGCGGTAGGTGTGTTTCAGCTTACCTGTGTTGGAGCTCCCAAAGTCTGCGATACGGATATCATCCTCGCCGGCAAGGTAACAGGGCATACTGGCAGGCCAAACATACTCACCTAACCCCTGCAACTTACTGGCACTGTAACTATGCAATTGCTGCATGAAATCTAGGGCAGCAGTAGGGCTTTGGAACACAGGAGTAATGTATTCCAAAAGTGCTTCTGAATAGTCTGTAGTAATGCTGCCATGGGTTAAGCTTGATCCAAGGGAGAGTGGATGATCCTTATGACTCACACGGCCACTCAGGTCTACCCTTAAGCCTTCTTTTTCAATTCCACACTGCAAACTCTTCAAGGTTATACCGACAGGTGATTGTTTCACCTGCTGAAGGTGTTGTTGTAAATAAGCGGGCATCTGGTGCTCCAAATAGTGTTAAATAGCCAACGACTAAGGACATAAAAAAAGCTTAGTCTAGCTGGGCGATAAATTCTGTTTTAGTTATCATTTTTTAAGCGTGACTGAGCATCCTTAAGCTTTTGCGCCATACTACCCGGCAATTGTTGCGATTGCGCTGGAGCAGCGCGAGCAGGTTCCTGCGCTGCCACGTTGACATTAGGGCGAGGCTTGTGAACCTGAGGCTGATCATCTTGGGTCGGTAACTCATCACTTAAGCGCATGGAGAGTCCAATACGTTTGCGCGGCAAATCGATTTGCATTACCTTCACTTTGACAATGTCCCCAGCCTTTACAATGTCATGAGGATTTTTAACATACTGGTGTGCTAAAGCCGAGATATGGACCAAACCATCTTGGTGAACCCCAAGGTCTACAAAGGCCCCAAAATTAGTCACATTGCTTACAGTACCTTCCATGATAGAGCCTAGAATTAACTGCTTAATACTTTCCACACCCTCTGTAAGCTTAGCCATACGAAATTCTGGCCTTGGGTCACGCCCAGGCTTTTGTAGCTCACTCAACAAATCTTTGAGAGTGTGCTCACCCACGCCTTTATCTTGCATTTGTTTAACTTGGATCTGTTGCAGTTGATCACTCCCCATGAGGTCAGACACAGTGCGTTTGAGCTGCCCAGCCAATTGGTCAACTAAAGCATAGGCTTCTGGATGAACAGAGGTGCCATCTAGGGGGTTATCACCACCACGGATGCGTAAAAACCCTGCACATTGCTCAAACGTTTTATCGCCCAACCGACTGACTTTAAGCAACTGCTTACGATTATTAAAGGCCCCATTGAGATCACGATAGATCACAATATTCTCTGCCATGGTTTTATTCAGGCCTGCCACACGCTCTAATAACGGCGCCGAGGCAGTATTAAGATCAACGCCCACATTATTGACACAATCCTCAACCACATTATCCAGTTTGCGGATCAACTGCACTTGGCTGACGTCATGTTGATATTGGCCTACACCAATAGCCTTAGGTTCAATTTTAACTAATTCTGCTAATGGGTCTTGTAACCGCCTCGCAATCGAGACCGCTCCTCGATAACTCACATCCAAATTTGGAAATTCTGCCGCAGCAAGGGCCGATGCAGAATAGATTGACGCCCCCGCTTCACTGACAATAATTCGGTGGGGAGCCTGAGTTTTTAGGCTTGCTTGAACTTCCTTAACCAGCTTATCTGTCTCGCGCGAGCCCGTACCATTGCCAATAGCCACCAGCTGTATTTGATAAGTTTGGCACCACTTTACCAAAAGGGCTGACGCAGCCTGCCATTTATTATGGGGCACATGGGGAAAAATAGTTTCGGTGGTCAGTAATTTTCCTGTGGCATCTACCACCACTGCCTTGACGCCAGTACGTAGGCCTGGGTCTAAACCAAGGGTCACTTTATCGCCAGCTGGAGCAGCCAATAATAAGTCTCTTAAGTTATTGGCAAACACCCCTATGGCACTGTCTTCTGATGCCTCTCTAACTCGGCCAATAAGCGCCGTTTCTAACTGACTGGCAAGCTTCACACGCCAAGTCCAACGCACCACTTCCTTGAGCCACTTATCTGCAGCTCGGCCTTCATCCTTAATATTCCAATAAGATGCCACCCTTGACTCATAAGGCAAGTGTTCATGTTTAGACCACAGTATACTAGCCTGCAAGATGCCTTCGTTACGGCCCCTTAATATAGCCAAGGCTCGGTGGGAGGGAATCGTCTTTAGCGCTTCTTGAAAATCAAAGTAATCTTGGAACTTGACCCCAACTTGCTCTTTGCCATCAACTACTTGGGTTTGCCATTGCGCATCTTGCCAACCAAGGTGACGCAATTCTGCGAGTAAGTCTGCAGCTAAACTAAAACGCTCCATGAGTATTTGCTTAGCACCGTCGAGGGCGTCTTTTATATGGGTGATTTGAAGGTCAATATTAAGATAAGTCTCTGCAACTTGTTCTGGGTCTAGGGTGGGGTCTTTGAGCAGAGCATCCGCCAGCGGCTGCAAGCCTGCCTCGATAGCAATTTGAGCCTTAGTTCGGCGCTTCGCTTTAAACGGCAAGTATAGGTCTTCTAATCGTGTTTTACTGTCTGCCGCATCAATGAGTTTAGCTAGTTTTGGGGTTAGTTTTTCTTGTTTTTCAATACTGTCTAAAATAGTTTTTTTGCGAGCGTTAAGTTCACGCAGGTAACCAAGACGCTCTTCTAAAGCGCGTAATTGAATATCATCCAATACACCCGTTACTTCTTTGCGATAGCGGGCGATAAAGGGCACTGTTGAGCCTTCATCTAACAATGCAACTGCAGCATCTACTTGCCATCTTTGAACCGCAAGTTCGGTAGCAATTTGTTGATTTATCACGAACTAAGCATCCTTCTTATCTCAAAACTCAACTCATTATATTGGGGGCACACGGCAATTTTTAAAGGCGCCTTTGATCAAGCCAAAAAAAGGGCCTCTAGTGGCCCTTTTAATTATTGTTAATCTCTGCTTAAGATTATTTAGCTGGGCTGCGGACCCGCATTAACGATGGCTTCTGAGACACTAAAACGTTTGAAGTTTTCATTAAACTTGCCGATTAGAGTGGCCGCCTCTGTGTCATATGCATCCTGATCTTGCCAAGTGTTGCGAGGGTTGAGCAAAGCACTGTCTACACCCTCTAGGGACGTTGGCACATCAACATTGAGTCCCGCTAAGTGTTGGGTTGCAGCTTCAGTAATGTTACCACTTTGGATGGCAGCAATAATGGCACGGGTAGTTGGGATACTGAAGCGTTGACCGGTACCGTAAGAGCCGCCTGTCCAACCCGTGTTAACCAAATACACTTTGCTACTAAACGACTCAATGCGCTTCATCAAAAGCTCCGCATAAACGCCCGCTGGACGAGGAAAAAAGGGGGCCCCAAAGCAAGTTGAGAAAGTCGAGCGGATGGCTGCACTAGAACCCATTTCTGTGGAGCCAACCAAAGCAGTGTAACCACTCAGGAAGTGATATGCTGCAGCTTCTTTAGTCAAGATGGATACGGGAGGTAACACACCGGTTAAGTCACAGGTTAAGAATATAATGGCCTCTGGCTCGCCCGCTAAATTCTTCTGCGTACGTTTTTCAATATGCTCTAAGGGATAGGCACACCGTCCATTTTCTGTGATGTCCGTATTATCATAATCAGCTTGTTTACTGTCATCATCTAACCACACGTTTTCGACAATGGCGCCAAACCGGATTGCATCCCAAATGATAGGCTCGTTCTTTTTACTGAGGTTAATGGTTTTAGCGTAACAACCACCTTCAATATTGAACACCACACCTTCGCCCCAGCCATGCTCATCATCTCCAATTAAATAGCGCTCTGGGTCTGCAGAGAGGGTCGTTTTACCGGTACCAGACAAACCAAAAAATAAGGTGGTTTTGCCATCATCACCTACATTGGCAGAGCAATGCATGGGCAATACATCATGTGCTGGTAGGAGGAAGTTTTGCACGGAGAACATGGCTTTTTTCATTTCTCCTGCGTAGCGCATGCCTGCTAATAATACCTTTTGCTGGGCAAAGTTAATCATCACACAGCCATCACTATTAGTGCCATCTCGCTCTGGCTGACACTCAAAATTAGCCACATTAAGAATTTGCCACTCGCTTTTACCTGCAGGATTGTAGGCTTGTGGCACGATAAATAAGTTTTGGCCAAACAAGTTTTGCCATGCGGTTTGGGTCGTCATGCGAATAGGAATATAGTGATCGTGATCTGCGCCCACATGCACATTGGCCACATACTTGTCTTGGCCAGTTAACGAGGCTGTGACACGCTCCCATAAAGCCGTAAATATTTCTGGTGTTACCGGACGATTTACAGCACCCCATTCGATTTGGTCAGCAGTACTGGGTTCTTGAACAACAAACCGATCGAGCGGAGAACGTCCAGTGCGGGCACCCGTGATCACATTTAGAGCGCCGCTATTGGCTAGAGTGCCTTCGCCGTTAGCGACAGCTTTTTGGATTAAACTCGCAGGAGAGAGTTGCGTAAAGGTGGTTCCAGTATCAGTAGCTGCAGATGCGTTCATGTATCAATACCTATGATTTACTTAGGTTTTTAGGATCTTCTAAATAACCCAAGTGGGAGTATGTCAATCCGACGATAAAAATGAGGCTGGATTATGTCAGAAAAGTCCCATAAAAGCCAAAATAAAGCCCATCAATTATACTAATAGTACCGCCGTTTGAGTGACCCAAAAATAGACCTTTAAGTGAGCCATCCCGCAGTTACTCAATGCAATGCTGATTCGACTTGAGCTGACAAAACATCCTGCTCCAGCAAAAGGTGGCAATCCACCTTATCAAATGCATACTGACTGTTGCAAAAGTGGCAATCAATAATAATAGCTTTTTGCTCTGCTAGAATTTCATTAACTGTGTTTGCACCTAATCCTACAATTGCAGCTCCACAGCGTTCTCGACTGCAGTCACACTGCTGCAAAACAGGTCGTGGGGCAAATACTTGCACTTGATGCTCGTGAAATAGCCGATATAAAACTTGCTCCGCAGGTAACTGTGCAAGTTCATGCTGTGTCAAAGAAGCAGCTAAAGCGTGGACCAATTCCCAGTCTGAGTCAGCTTGAGCTTCTTGAACTGTGGTTTGGGGCAATCTTTGCAGCATCAACCCTGCGGCTCCTGCCTCTGTACTAACCAATTGAATATGGGTAGGCAATTGTTCTGATTGGTAAAAATAACTTTCAATGCACTCTGCAAGAGTCCCTTGATCAGCCATCACTATGCCTTGATACCGCTGTCCTTGGTCAGGCTCAATAGTGATAATCAAACGTCCATCAGCCACCAGTTCAATAAAGCTTGCGTCTGCACCCACGACGCCATCAACTTGCGCCATACCTTTGACTCTGAAGGGTTGCTCAGGATCGTTACTCAACTGCCGGCACTCTGCCATGACCCATTTTATTGGTCCAGCCCCTCGAATTTGCACGCTTAAATGCCCACGTAATTTAAGGTTAGCACTGAGCAGGCAGGCAACAATCAACATTTCTGTTAATAAACGGGCTACAGGGGCCGGATAATCTTGCCCATCTAACAAATCTTTTACGCCTTGGTCAAGCCGCAAATGGACCCCACGTATGTCCATATCAGTGAACATGAAGCCTTGCATTTCATCATTAGTCATAAAAATCATCTGTCTTGAAAAAAATAGATAGCGGTTAATTGTAGACTACAACTGCTGCTGCTCAAAACGCTGCTGGTCCCGGCGCTGTTTTTTAGTCGGCTTGCCATCAGAAATAGAGCCTTGTCCCATAGCTTTGCGGCTGGCTGCAAGATCTGCACGTGCTTTTTCACTGGAGGCAGTTTCGGTGTATAACAGCGCGGCTTCTGGGGCACCTCTTCGGTTTCCAGCAATGGCTTGGACCTCAATTATTTTTTCATCAAAGCCTTGGCGTATGGATATTTTCGCACCCACTTCAACCACTCGACTGCACTTAGCTTTAGCCCCTTGATAATGCACCTTGCCTCCCTCGACCGCTTGTTTAGCGAGGGCTCTGGTTCGATAGAATCGAGCTGCCCACAACCACTTGTCGAGCCGAACCTTTTCATCCACATTTTTTTCAACTTTGCTGCCCATGTTAGATTCCTTTAAATTTCTAAAATCATGGCATAAACTGCCTGCCCTGTGGGTTGAATTATGCTAAGGTCACCCGCATATTTTCAGTTGTATCATATCATTATATAGGACTCACTATGAGCGAAGTAAAGCACTGTAAGTTACTAATTTTAGGCTCTGGCCCTGCCGGCTATACTGCAGCTGTCTATGCAGCGCGCGCCAACCTTAACCCAGTGTTAATTACGGGTATGCAAATGGGTGGGCAGTTAACCACAACCACAGAAGTAGATAACTGGCCTGGAGATGTCGAAGGGCTGCAAGGGCCCGCTTTAATGGAGCGCATGAAAGCCCATGCCGAGCGGTTTGAAACTGAAATTATTTTTGATCAAATTGATTCTGTCAATTTGACGCAACGCCCGTTCCAACTATCAGGTCAAGGCACCCAGTATACGTGTGATGCACTGATTATTTGTACTGGGGCAAGTGCCCGTTATCTAGGTTTAGAGAGCGAAACTGCCTACCAGGGCAGGGGGGTTTCAGCTTGCGCCACTTGTGATGGCTTTTTTTATCGCAACAAAAAAGTGGCGGTCATTGGTGGTGGTAATACCGCGGTTGAAGAAGCACTTTACCTGAGCAACATTGCCGCAGAAGTGACGGTAGTGCATCGCCGGGGGAAATTCCGTAGTGAAAAAATCTTAGCTGATCGCCTCATGGATAAAGTAGAAAATGGCAACATGAAGGTCGAATGGCATCATAATCTTGACGAAGTGTTAGGTGATGACATGGGCGTCAATGGTATGCGCATTAAGAGTAGCGAAGATGGTAGCACCAAAAACCTTGACGTCGATGGTGTATTTATTGCGATCGGCCACTCCCCCAATACGGGCCTGTTTGAAGGCCAGTTAGACATGGAAGGTGGCTACATTACTGTGCAAAGTGGCACGCAAGGTAATGCCACTCAAACCAGTATTGAAGGCGTTTTTGCTGCCGGTGATGTAATGGACCATATCTATCGCCAAGCCATCACTTCTGCAGGCACTGGGTGTATGGCAGCCCTAGATGCAGAACGCTATCTAGACGAACTATAGCTTTTTATCGCAAACAACTAGAACTGGTCATTGTATTAACTGTACAATGATCGCCATTACCTTTGTCTCTAGAGCCTATCTAGAGACAAAACCTTAATACAATAACTTAAATGAGAGGCGCACCATGGACTTAATAGGATTTCTATTTCGCTGGTCACACGTTTTATTCGGCATCACCTGGATCGGTATGCTCTATTATTTCAACTTTATCCAAGGTGGCTATTTCAAACAAGCCAGCGCTGAAGGTCTAGCCGATGCTAAAGCCAAACTCGCACCAAGTGCCTTATGGTGGTTCCGTTGGGGCGCTATGGGTACGTTTATCACGGGTCTTGCGCTTTTAGGTAAATTGGCCATTGGACTCAATAACTACATTATTGTGGGCGCTATCTTTGGTACCATTATGTTTTTAAACGTATGGTTGATCATTTGGCCAAACCAAAAGATCGCGCTTGGTATGGCTGAAGGTGATGCACCTGCAGCGGGTGCTAAGGCTTTACTGGCTTCACGCCACAACGTGCTCTACTCAGCACCAATGGCATTCTGTATGCTTGCCTCTGGGCACCCTGACCCTTCCTTAGGTTGGAACTTGTATAGCAGCATGAGTAATTCCTTGATTGTGATGTTGGTCATTATTGCTGCTTTGCAAGCCAATGCAATGTTTGGCAAGCAAGGTCCATTGACCACCGTTAAGGGTGTCATACACGCTTCTTTAGGCTTGACTGCGGTTATGGTTTTGGTCTTTAACTACGTTTAAACGTTAGTTAGGTAGCAAAGAAAAAAACCCCAGCTCGCTGGGGTTTTTTATGGTGATAACACCAAATTAGAAGTGCCCATCCTAGGCACGCATACATCCTGTTGACTTCCTGTCCTTCCGTGTCGATCCCTCATAGCAAGCTATGTGACTAACCACTCTCCTTGAGGTGTTAGATTACGCTAAACAATATGTCAAACATATAGGAAAATTTCGTATTTTCCTGCTTTTCTTTGATTACTTTAACCCTATACTCGTCAACGCATAGGCCTTCAGACTTACTGACCTATCTTAATCAGCTCAACTTCAAAAATGAGCGCGTCATTGGGTCCAATCATTTGCCCAGCACCTTGAGTGCCATAAGCTAAATCAGGGTGAATAAAGAATTTAAACTTAGATCCAACACTCATCAATTGAACACCCTCTGTCCAACCAGCAATCACGCCATTGAGTGGAAATTGCGCAGGCTCACCGCGCTCAACTGAGCTGTCAAAGACACGGCCATCCATAGTCGTGCCATGGTAATGCACAGTGACGGTATCTGTAGCAGTGGGCTTCTCGCCTTCTGCTGCAGTTAGAATTTGATATTGCAGGCCACTTGGCGTCACTTGAACACCATCATTTTTTGCATTCTCAGACAAATAGGCTTCACTATTTGTTAATGCGCCTTCAAATTTTGAAGCGGCTATTTTGCGCTGGTAATCCTGCACTGCTGCCACAGCTTCTTTTTGGTTGACCAAGGTTTTTTGACCCAGGTAAGCAGCATTAAAACCCTCGACAAAAGCTTCAAGGTTTAAGTTGTCAAAGTCGTTTGCAAGCTGTCCTGCAACCAAGGTACCCAAGCTATAGCTTACGTTTTGTTCTGGGTTGTCTAGGTCAATCTCTGCAGCAGCAGATGTGGCAGCAAGGCCAATAGCACTCGTAACGGCCAAACGGCTAATTAAAGTTTTCATAGTATTCCTTTGTGATTCCTTTGTGATACCTGGGTGATACCTGGGTGATAATGCTAAACGTTATCATTCAGCGCGTTGCATAGGATATATAAGACTCCAAGCCGAAGCAAAAGTATTTCCAATTGTTTACATTTGATTGTCTATTTTTAAGCTTATGCCTCGCCAAGCCTGTGGTATCATGCGCGGCCATGATTAAATTTGACAAAATCACACTACAGCGCGGTGGTCAGCCTCTTATTGAGGGGGCTGATCTGACTTTAGATTCTGGCCAGAGGTACGGTTTAGTTGGGCGTAATGGCGCTGGCAAAACCACCTTATTTAAATTATTACTGGGTCAATTACAACTGGATGCTGGCCAGCTCACTTGGCCACCAGCGATGCGTATGGCCCACATGGCACAAGAAATTGGTGATGTAAATCGCTCCACCTTAGACCATGTGTTGGATGGCGATCAGGCTTTAAGAAAGGCTGAACTTGCCATTGCTGCCGCTGAAGCCACCCATGATGAAGCCGCCCTGAGTCACGTTTATGCAGACTATGACCATGCTGGAGGTTACAGCGCAGTTAACCGTGCCCAACAATTATTGCAGGGCCTAGGCTTTCCTGAACAAGACTGGAATCAGCCTGTAGAGACTTTCTCTGGAGGCTGGCGCGTGCGTTTGAATCTAGCTCAAGCACTCATGTGCCCATCAGACTTACTATTGCTCGATGAACCAACTAACCACTTAGACCTAGATGCCACTATGTGGCTTGAGTCTTGGTTACAAAAATATCCAGGCACTTTATTTTTAGTCTCTCACGATCGTGACTTTTTAGACCAAGTGGTGCAGGTGATAGTGCATTTAGATCGCAAACTACTCACCTCTTATCGCGGTAACTATGCGGCTTTTGAACGCCAAAAAGCTGAGCGAATGGCCCAACACCAAGTGATGTATTCCAAGCAGCAAACTGAAATAGCCCACATCGAAAACTTTATTAGGCGCTTTAAGGCTAAAGCGAGTAAGGCTAAACAAGCGCAAGGGCGAGTAAAAGCCCTTGAACGGATGGAAAAGATTGCTCCAGCCTATGCCGATTCACCTTTTACCTTTCGCTTTCCTGAGTTTGATAAGACCAGTTCGACCTTAATTGATCTGGACCGAGTAAGTATTGGTTATGACAAGCCCATTGTCAGTGCCAACATTACCTTATTACACGATTCGCGCTATGCTTTACTGGGTCCAAACGGAGCTGGAAAATCAAGCTTAATCAAGACGTTAGTGGGAGACTTAACGCCTCTGGCAGGTCAGGTTGTGCCTGGAGAACACCTCAAGATCGGTTACTTTGCACAACATCAGTTGGAGGCATTGGATATAGAGGCGAATGGCCTGTTGCATTTACAACGGTTGAAGCCCTCAGCAAGTGAACAAGAGCTGCGTAATTTCTTGGGTAGTTTTGGTTGGCAAGGTGAGCGGGTGTTTGAACCAGTGAAGCATTTTTCTGGGGGTGAAAAAGTCCGTTTAGCTTTAGCCATGATCGCCTTGCAAAAGCCTAATTTATTGTTGTTAGATGAACCCACTAACCACTTAGATTTGGAAGCACGCCATGCGCTCACTATGGCACTGCAAGCCTATCAAGGGGCTCTAGTCGTCATTTCTCATGACCGTCACTTGTTGCGTCAAGTAGTGGATAACTATTGGATAGTCGCCGATGGTAAAGTCAAAGAGTTTGAAGGCGACTTACAGGACTATCAAGTGCAAGTTCAAGCGCTGGCTCAAGCCCAGGCTCAGGCTAAGATGAAACAAAAACAAGACACTATAAACTCAAATCCTAGTAGCACTGAAACATTAGCGTCTGACGCTTTAACGCCAGCAGAGCGCAAAGAACAAAAGCGTCAGCAAGCGCAAAAGCGCAAGCAACTGAGTCCGTTGAAAAAAGCCATTAGCAAACATGAAAAAGACATTGATGTATGGCAAGCCAAATTGGATCAACTAGAAGCGGAGTTAGCTGAACCTGGCTTGTACCAAGTAGAAAATAAGGCCAAACTAAAAGACTTATTGGCCCAGCAAGCCCATGCCAGTCAAGAGCATGAACAAAGCGAAGAACTATGGCTTGAAAAACAAGACGAACTTGAATCAATATTATTGTAACAATGGCATTATTGGTCATTGCCCGATAAGCCATTGAACCTAGACAACTTTATACTAGAGGCGTAACTATGAGCTTTCAACCCAGTCAACGTCAGTTCCCCAGCAGCCGTATGCGGAGGATGCGATCCAATGATTTTTCGCGCCGTTTAATGCGTGAAAATCAACTCACAACCAATGACTTGATTTACCCCATGTTTGTTATCGAGGGTTACAACCAACGGCAAGCTGTGGCCTCTATGCCAGGAGTAGAGCGACTCAGTATTGATAATTTAGTCATAGAGGCAAGGCATATAGAGCGCTTAGGCATTCCTGCCATTGCCCTGTTTCCTGTCACCCCAGACGCTGCCAAATCTTTGATGGCAGAGCAAGCTTATAGCGCCGATGGTCTCGCCCAACGGGCTGTTAGGGCAGTAAAAAAAGCCTGTCCCCAACTTGGCATTATTACCGATGTGGCCTTAGACCCATTCACTACCCATGGCCAAGATGGCATTATTGACGACCATGGCTATGTGCTTAACGACATCACCGTAGATATCCTCATTCAACAAGCCCTTTCCCACGCCGAAGCTGGGGCTGACATCGTGGCGCCATCAGACATGATGGACGGACGCATAGGTTCTATTCGGCAGGCCTTAGAAGCAAAGAACTACCACAACACATGCATTATGGCCTATGCCGCCAAGTATGCCTCGGCCTATTATGGTCCGTTTCGTGACGCAGTTGGCTCTGCTGGAAACTTAGGCAAAAGTGACAAGTTTAGCTATCAGATGGACCCCGCTAACAGTAACGAGGCTTTACACGAAGTTGCCATGGACATTGCTGAAGGCGCGGACATGGTCATGGTCAAACCTGGAATGCCTTATTTAGATGTTGTTAGCCGCGTTAAGCGTGAACTCCAAGTGCCTACATTTGCTTACCAAGTTAGTGGTGAGTACGCCATGCATATGGCAGCCTTCCAAAATGGCTGGTTAGATAAAAATAGCGTTATGTTGGAGTCTTTACTGGCTTTTAAACGGGCAGGTGCGGATGGCATTCTCACCTATTTTGCCAAAGATGCAGCTATACTTCTGCAATCGGATTAATCATCAATTTGAGACAGCAACATGGCCAAAGCTAAAACTGCCTATGTGTGTAATGAATGCGGCTCTGACAGTAGCAAGTGGCAGGGACAATGCAGTGATTGTGGTGCCTGGAATAGTCTGCAAGAGATACGCTTAGCTCCTACTGGGGGCCATGTAAATGCCAGTGCTAGGGTCAGTGCCGCCAAGGGATATGCCGGTGTGGCGTCACAGTTACAAGACCTAAGTGACGTTGACGTGGCGAGTATGCCCCGCTTAGGTACAGGCATTAGTGAACTAGACCGTGTTTTAGGTGGTGGCTTAGTGCCAGGTTCTGCCATTCTCATTGGTGGGCATCCTGGAGCAGGTAAGAGTACATTATTACTGCAGCTAATGTGCAGCTTAGCCCAATACATGCCTGCCTTGTACATTACCGGTGAGGAATCATTGCAACAGGTGGCCTTGCGGGCCCAGCGCCTAGAATTACCCACCCAAAATTTAAAGATGCTCACCGAGACTGACGTTGAAGCTATCTTAGTAACCTGTGCTCAGCTTGAGCCTAAACTCATTGTGGTAGATTCCATCCAAGTCATGCAATTAGCCGACATTAGCTCGGCTCCTGGCAGCGTGTCCCAAGTAAGAGAGTGTGCCGCAGCCCTTACACGTTATGCCAAACAATCTGACGCCATACTACTATTGGTGGGGCACGTCACCAAAGACGGTAGCTTAGCTGGTCCCAAAGTTTTAGAACACATGATCGATTGTTCACTGCAACTCGAAGGTGATAATGACAGTCGTTACCGCACCTTAAGAAGCCATAAAAATCGGTTTGGCGCGGTCAATGAACTAGGCGTGTTTGCAATGATGGAAACTGGCCTTAAGGAAGTTAAAAACCCAAGTTCGATCTTTTTATCCCGCGGTGATACAAGTGCAGCGGGCAGCTTAGTGATGGTCATATGGGAAGGCAGTCGACCACTTTTGGTTGAGTTACAAGCCTTGGTCGATGACAGCCATATGAATAATCCTCGCCGTGTAGCCGTGGGGTTAGACCAGAACCGACTCACCATGTTGTTGGCCGTATTACACCGTCATGGTGGTTTACATACCGGCGATCAAGATGTTTTTGTTAATGTAGTAGGGGGCGTAAGGGTATCTGAAACAGGGGCCGATCTGGCCATGTTATTGGCCATTGTTTCCAGTTTAAGGGACCAAGCATTAGATCAGAACTTAGTGGTCTTTGGTGAGGTAGGACTATCAGGCGAGATCCGTCCTGTGCCGAGCGGCCAAGAACGGATTCGAGAAGCAGCCAAACACGGCTTTAAACGCGCTATAGTGCCTATTGCTAATGTTCCAAAGGCCCACAAGTCTGCGGGCAAAGACCGGGACGGCTTAGAAGGGATGGACATTATTGGCGTTAGAAACCTACAGGAGGCTTTAGCAGCCCTATAAGCCGTTTCATTTTATGGTCTACCCTATAGCAGTAAGGAGTTGTCTGCATGACTATTAAGCCAGATATTATTACCTCCAACGGTCATATCCGCCTCATCGATACTAAAGATGCTAACGCCCTAGCCGATTACTATGCGCGCAATCGAACGCATTTTTTACCGTGGGAACCTGTGCGAGGGGCTGATTTTTATGAAGTAGAAACCATGTTTAACCGTATTCTAGAAGCCGAGGGTGCATTTTACGCCGACCAACAAGTTAAATTAGGCGTCTTTAATCTTCAGCATCGGCGCATGATTGCTAGCATAGACTTTTCACAAATCGTGCGAGGACCCTTGCAATCATGCTTTGTAGGTTTCTCTATTGATGCCCAACACCAAGGCCAAGGGTTGATGCAAGAATTTATGCCATGGTGCCTAGAGTACATGTTCAACCATTTCAATATACACCGTGTCATGGCTACCTACATGGTCACAAATGATCGCAGCCAGGCTTTGCTTGAGCGACTCGGATTTGAAAAAGAGGGCTATGCTAAATCTTATTTAAATATCGCAGGCACCTGGGAAGACCACATACTCACAGCCTTGGTGAATCCGAGTCATTAACTGCCGCTCTATGACATCCCTGTCACCGCGGCATACCGTACATCCTCACAAGCGCCACTCCATGACATCCCTGTCACCGCGGCATACCGTACATCCTGTACATAAAAAAACCGGCGTCTATTGCTAGAGGCCGGTTTTTATAAAGCACCATCGATTATTTGATTTTAGCTTCTTTGTACATTACATGCTTACGGACTTTTGGATCGTACTTCTTTAATTCCATTTTGTCAGGCATGGTGCGTTTGTTCTTAGTAGTGGTGTAGAAGTGACCAGTACCAGCGCTGGAAACCAGCTTTATTTTATCGCGCATGAGTCTTCTCCTTAAACCTTTGTGCCATTGGCACGGACGTCAACTAGAACGGAATCAATGCCTTTCTTGTCAACAATACGCATACCTTTGGAAGATACCCGAAGGCGAACGAATTTGTTTTCGCTTTCTACCCAAAAGCGATGCCAATGCAAATTTGGTAAAAAACGACGACGTGTTTTGTTGTGTGCGTGAGACACGTTGTTACCAGCGACAGGGCGCTTTCCAGTAATCATACATACTCTGGACATTTTAACTTCCTCAATATTAGTCTTGAACCAAACCTTGTGCTTAGTTCTCAGGCGGAGCAGCCCTCCAGCGGGCCATTATCCGTACCAGCCACATTAAAACCTAAACTCTGGAGGTAGAAATATGGAGGCGGGACTTTAGCAGATTAGGCGCCCATTGGCAAGAATAGCTTGTGGATTGTGGGCTAAAAGCTGCCACACACTCGATCAAAAGCATTAGGGTGGCCCTTGATGAGTACCAAGGCTTCACATCCAACCCCTGTCGGCAAATGATACCCACTCGTGACGCGCCACGACAAAATGATCCAAGACGCGGATATCAACTAGTGCCAGAGCATCCACCAAGGCCTGAGTAATGAGCTTATCACTCGCACTAGGCTCGGCCACACCAGAGGGATGGTTATGGGCCAATATTACCGCTGCTGCATTTTTGGCTAGCGCCAACTTAACCACCTCTCGGGGATACACATTGGCACTATCTATGGTACCTTTAAACAACTCCACGCTCTCTAATAACCGATGTTGGTTATCAAGCAGCAACACGCAAAACACCTCCCTCCCGTAGTGACCCATTTCACATTGCAAGTAAGTTCCCACTTTGTTGCTAGTCTCTAGGTCTATGGATTTTTTTAGCTGAACCTTTTGGAGTCTTAAACCCAACTCTTTAGCCGCCTGTAACTGCACATATTTAGACGACCCCACACCGTATAATCGACAAAAATCTGCCGGGCTGGCAGCCAGCAAGTCCGGTAAGCTGCCAAAATAAATCAATAACTGGCGCGCCAAATCCACAGCCGATAAGCCCACACTTCCCGTGTGCAATAAAATAGCCACTAGCTCTGCATCGGTCAAATATTTAGGCCCCAGACTCAGCAGCCGCTCTCGCGGTCGCTCTGCTAGGGGCCATTGTTTAATCGCCATTGCGTCCATGCTCCTAATCCTTTAGGTTAGAACTAAAGCATAGCAAAAGGTTGCAATTCCACCACTATCACTCAGCTATAACTCAACTATAACTCAACTATAAATCAACTATAAATCAACTATAACTCAACTATGAAGCCACTATGACACAACTGACAAACTCTCATGACAATGCTAATGACGGTTTACAAACGTTATTTAAGAACTTGCCAGGCATGGCCTACCGTTGTCTTAACCTACCCCATTGGCCCATGAGTTTTGTGAGTGAAGGGTGCGAAGCCTTGTGCGGCTATAGTAGTGAAGAACTGGAAGCTCAAACTATTTTGTGGGGCGACTTTACTCACCGTCATGATGTGGCAGAAGTAGATCGGCAGGTGCGTGCAGCAGCTGATTTTGATCAGCCCTTTGAACTCGAATACCGCATAGTGCCTCGCACTGGGCCACATAAATGGGTATGGGAAAGGGGTAGAGTTGTGGCTCGGCTTGATGACGGCACCGCTATTATTGAAGGCTTTATCACCGACATTACTAGCTTGCGTCATGCCAAGCGAATGGTTAACGAGCAACGTGAACAACTAGCCCATGTAGAGCGTCTCAACACACTTGGCGAAATGACTGCTGCCATTGCCCATGAACTCAACCAACCTCTTACAGCAATTGCCATGTACAGCAAGTCAGCAAAGTTATTAGCCCAACAGGGCCAACAGCAGAAGTTACTGGAGGTCATTGATAAGGTGGCTCAGCAATCACATCGTGCAGGCGCTGTTATTGAGCGTATGCAATCTATGAGTTACCAATCTAGCCATCAACAGGATCAAGTGAATCCAACAGATCTGTTAAAAGAAATTAAAGACCTAGCTGAAATAGAAGCTCAGGTGAGGCACTTCAGCATTGACTTAAAATTGCCTCAACATTTACCGTTGATTTCCTGCGACCCAATACAAATTCAACAGGTCATTCTGAACTTGTTGCGTAACGGCATGCAGGCCATGCAAACCAACCAATGTGCCCCAGGCAGTGCAATTGAATTAATGGCAATACTCGATCAACAGCAACTTTGGATCAAGGTCACTGACCAAGGTGCTGGCATTGCGGATAGTATGGCTGATAAGTTGTTTTTAGCCTTCACTACCAATAAGCAAACGGGTGCAACCGCGGGCATGGGCTTAGGTTTAACCATTGGTAAAGCCATTATTGAAGCCCATGGTGGACGACTTAATTATCGTAATTGTAAGCCTAATGGCGCCCAATTTTTCTTTAACTTAAGCATTGCAGAGCAGGCACACGCATGAGCCAATCTGTGTTCATTGTTGACGATGATCCTGCGGTACGAGATTCAATCAGTTTATGGTTGTCTTGTCATGACTATGACACGCGATGCTTTGCAGATGCTAAGCACTTTTTAGGCCAAGTCACCCAAACTCTAGAGGGCTGTATTATTGCTGATATTCGCATGCCTAGTATGGGCGGCTTAGAGTTGCAAGCCCATCTTAATAAGATCAATTGTCAGCTCCCATTAATTTTTATTACTGGGCATGGCACGGTGCCTATGGCCGTTGAAGCGATAAAAAATGGAGCCCTAGATTATCTGCGTAAGCCCGTAGATGAAATGCAGCTCTTACAAAAGGTAAAAGAAGGGTTTATCACTGATAGCATCAATAACCAAAAGCGCCAGCGATCCTTGCAACACCAAAGTAGGTTTAAGAGCCTAACCAAAAGAGAGCTGGAGGTGCTTGAATTAGTGGTTGCAGGCGCATCCAATAAAGTCATTGCATCAGGCTTGGGCATTAGCCACAGAACCGTTGAAGTGCATCGGGCTAAAGTCATGCTTAAATTGGGTGCTAAGACTCTTCCACAGTTGGTTAAAAGCTATCTGACCATGCTTGAATCATCTTATTAAGCCCTCCCAATAAAACGCCCCCTGTAAAGTCTAACTTAAAACTGATTTAGGTTAGACTTTTATAATAGGTGCCTACCCACAAAAATTTAAAGGCACTTTGCCTTCATCAGTAAACTAAAAGTTATGTAAAATGTTAACCGTTTTTTATTGACTGGAGTACGGGTTTTCCACAATAGTCAAAGGCTCTAGATTAAGATATTGTGGTTCAATTCAAGTGAAAGCTTAATAACAAAAATTTAAAGAGGTGTGCCATGGGTAAAAAACGTGTTGCTATAATTGGAGCGGGCCCCAGTGGTTTAGCTCAATTACGGGCTTTTCAATCGGCTCAAGCTAAAGGTGCCGACATTCCAGAAATTGTGTGTTTTGAAAAACAAGACAACTGGGGTGGCCTATGGAACTACTCTTGGCGCACTGGGGTAGACCAATACGGTGAACCCGTGCATGGCAGTATGTATCGCTACCTTTGGTCTAATGGCCCAAAGGAAGGCTTGGAGTTTGCAGACTATTCATTTGACGAGCACTTTGGTGGCGAAATTGCTTCATTTCCACCCCGTGCAGTCTTGTTTGATTATATAGAAGGCCGTGTTAAAAAAGCTGATGTGCGCAAGTACATTCGTTTTTCTAACGTCATTCGGAACGTTACTTACCAAGACAGCTCTGACACCTTTATGATTACCGCAGAAGACCTGCCGAATAATAAACAGTATCAAGAAGAGTTTGACTACGTGATTGTCTCTAGTGGCCACTTTTCTACTCCCAACGTACCTGAGTACCCCGGATTCAATCACTTTGGTGGGCGCATCATGCACGCTCACGATTTTCGGGACGCTTTAGAATTCAAAGATAAAGACATCTTGATCTTGGGCACCTCTTATTCCGCAGAAGACATTGGCTCACAATGCTGGAAGTATGGTGCAAAAACGATCACTGTGGCTCACCGCACGGCACCTATGGGTTATGATTGGCCAGATAATTGGCAAGAAGTTCCCGCCTTGAAACATGTTGACCAAGATACGGCTTACTTTATTGACGGTACACAAAAGAAGGTTGATGCCATTATCCTCTGCACTGGATACTTGCACCACTTCCCATTTATGCAAGAATCACTCAATCTAAAAACTAATAATCGCCTTTATCCAGTTGATTTATATAACGGTGTGGTCTGGCAACATAACCCTAAAGTCATGTACTTAGGCATGCAGGATCAGTGGTACACATTTAATATGTTTGATGCCCAAGCATGGTATGCAAGAGATGTGATTATGGGGCGTGTGGCTTTGCCAACCCAGCCCGAAATGCAACTCGACATTGATGACTGGCGCGCCCAAGAGGACAGCCTAGCTGATGACTACGAGGCCATCGCTTTTCAAGGCCGTTACACCATGGGGTTAATGGCCAAAACTGATTATCCTGCAATCGACTTAGAAGATTGTAATCAAGCCTTTTACCAATGGAAAAAGCACAAAAAACAAGGCATTATGACCTTCCGTGACCATGGCTACAAGTCAGCCCTAACAGGGAAAATTGCGCCACCCCACCACACCCCGTGGGTTGACGCTCTAGACGATTCTCTGGCCTGCTATTTAGGTGAAGGGGAAAGCAAAGCCTAAGTTAAAGCAAGGCTATTGGTGAGGGGAAGTGTGCCATCGATGGCCACTTCCACCTCGTCACCAGGCGCTAAGAAACGCATTGGATCAAAGCCCATGCCCACGCCAGCTGGGGTGCCTGTGGCAATCACATCACCCACTTCCAAGGTGATACCAGCTGATAAAGTCGCTATTAGGGTGGGAATGTCAAAGATCATTTGCGCCACGGTAGCGTCTTGTCTTAATTCACCGTTCACTTTGCAGGTGAGTCGAAGATCATCACTTAAAGGCTGCCCATAAGTCGGCGTTATGGCGGGGCCCATGGGTCCAAACCCATCTAGACATTTACCCATATGCCATTGGCCATGGCGTTTTTGTAAATCCCTAGCAGACACATCGTTATAACAGCTAAAACCAAATATGTGACGCCATGCCTCACTTTTGGAAATGTTGATCCCAGCTTTACCAATCACTAGTGCTAGCTCACCTTCATAATCTATCTTACGCGTTACACCTGCATGCAATGGTATCAACTCTAATGGACCAATGAGGGTTTTGGTGGCTTTACTAAACACAATTGGGTATTTTGGTAGGTCCGCGCTAATGCCCATTTTATCAGCTATTTCTACCGCATGGTCAACGTAGTTTTTGCCGATACATAATACATTGCGGCGCAAGTATGTTAGTGGTGAACCGACTAACTGGGGCTCATAAACTACACTGGCTAGTTGTTGTTCATAGGCCTTTTGGGCAAGAGTATCGAGCTCTTGTTGAACCTTTTGGGAGCTCTCTAGTAAAGCCCACATGTCCTTGCATGGGGCGGCTCCACCTAGCGCTATGCTGGCAGCCCCTATGTCTATTAAACGATTATTGATAACGGCAGCTAAACGGCCATCCTTGGTGGTGACATAATGCATTTAAATGACTCCTTAATATTCTGTATTAACTTAATAGATCTTTGTTGCATACCGAAGTTAAAAAATTTTAGGTATAATGCCGCTTCAATTAAGACCCTGAGCCGCATCAATGCGACATTTTGGTCTATTTCACTACCTTTGTAAGTCACAAATTTAATTTTAACTAAGCAGTCAATCAAAAACCCCATGCTTCGGAGTACTTAATGAAAAGCCCAGTTAACGTTGTTATCACCGGTGCCGCCGGCCAGATTTCTTATTCACTTATCTTCCGCATTGCCAAAGGTGAGATGTTAGGCAGTGACCAGCCGATCAACCTTAAATTGTTAGAAATCACCCCTGCATTAGGTGCCCTCAATGGCGTGGTTATGGAAATTGAAGACTGTGCATTCCCCTTAGTGAACTCTATCACGCCCACAGATGATGCGGCAGTGGCCTTTGATGATGCTCACTATTGCTTACTGGTGGGTGCGCGTCCACGTGGCCCAGGTATGGAACGCAAAGACTTGCTTGAAGCCAATGCCAACATCTTTACTGCTCAAGGTAAGGCCATCAATGATAACGCTAACCGAAATGTTAAGGTACTTGTCGTAGGCAACCCTGCCAACACCAATGCCTACATCGCTATGAAGAGTGCACCCGATCTAAACCCGCTGCAGTTTACTGCCATGACTCGGTTAGATCACAACCGGGCTCTAACGCAACTTGCCAACCAAACTAATGCTGGGGTCAGTGACGTAACGAATTTGTGTATTTGGGGCAACCATTCAGCCACCATGTACGCTGATGTTACTAATGCAAGTGTAAAGGGCCAGACTGCGACCGACCTAGTCGACCAAAACTGGATCGACACAGACTTTATTCCGGTCATTGCCCAGCGAGGGGCATCCATTATAAAAGCTCGTGGCGCTTCTTCTGCGGCCTCTGCCGCTAATGCAGCCATTGATCACATGCGCATCTGGGTCGCGGGCACAGCCGACGGTGATTGGACCAGTATGGGTATTCCAAGCGATGGTAGCTATGGCATTCCAAAGGACTTAATGTTCTCTTTCCCAGTCACTTGTCAAAATGGTGAATACACTATTGTGCAAGGCCTATCCATTGATGCATCAAGTCAAGCCTATATCGATAAGACTCGCCAAGAGCTAGAAGAAGAGCGCAATGCCATTGCTCATTTAGTGTAACCTCGAGAATAGATGGAAAACAAAAAAACCGCCATTGGGCGGTTTTTTTGGCCTCTATTTTAGGCCTTTAGATTAAGCATCAACTACTGATGGTCGATCTCAGCCTGTTCTTCAGCCTTATAAGACACAACCAAAGGTACGATCAGCATAGCTGTCATGATCCAAAAGCATACGGCCATACCCAAAGGGCTGTCGGCATAGCTGAAGATGGCTTCTGCACCTTCCCAGCTAGTAATCGGTGATGAGTTAAACATAGGTAATCCTCTTATTCTTTATGGACACAAGCCAAATTAAGTTTGGCTTGTGTAAGTCAAGTTACTGAGAGCGAATTTCTTCTGGATAAGCCACACCTTCCAGCTCACTATCCATGCCGTCACGTTGGACGCCATCACCAGCGCGAAGGATCCCTAACTTATTGAAGATCCAAGACAATACATAGCCAGGAATAAAGCCAGTAGCAACCATCACAGCAGCGCCAATCACTTGGCCTGTCATATTAATAGAAGGCACATCAAAGCCATCCCAAGAACTAAAGCCAGGATAACCGCCTAGGAAGATACCTACAGCCAATAAGCCCCACACACCGCATACGCCGTGCACAGCAACGGCGCCAACAGCGTCGTCAATGCCCATTTTCTCGAGTTGGCCAGCCGCCCAAGGTCCTAAGTAACCACCAGCGAAGGCAATAGCAAAGGCCAGTGGTGGATACCACAAATCAAGGCCAGCTGCCGCAGAAATCACACCACACAGGGCACCCGACATCATCCAAAAAGGATCACGGGTACAGGCGTAACAACCGATGATACCGCCAGCAACAGCCATTAAGGTGTTAAATAGGTATGCAGAAAGAGTGGTTGGACCTCCGTAGATGTTAGTCCAGCCGCCACCCACACCGTAGTTATACAGCACACAGGCGCCGATGAAACCAAAGAAACCAACCACAATCAACATCAAACCCGTGATGGTCATAGGTAAACTATGGCCCCGAATCTGGTTAGCACTGCCGTCCGCATTGAATTTGCCAATTCTTGGTCCTAGGTTGATCAATACGCCTAAGGCAAAGAAGCCAGAGATGGTATGCACCACTCCCGATGCCACTGCATCATGATAGCCATAGTTAGTCACTAGCCAACCGGCTGGGTGCCAGCCCCAAGAGGCAGCTAGATTCCACACCACAGAGCCTAGGATCACCGCCAACACGACAAAGGAGGCCATGCGGATACGCTCGATCACCGCACCAGATAAAATGGAAGCCGTGGTACAGGCAAACAGAGTGAAGGCACCCCAGAAGACACCCGTAGCTTGGTCTGCCATGTTAGGCCCCATAATGGCCGACATGGGTAAGCCAAATTCGCCCCATACTGGGTCGTAAGTAAATCCCTGCCAAAAGGACAAATAGATCAACCAGCCAAACATGTAAAAGGTAGGAATCATGAACGCAAAAGCAAGAACGTTTTTAGTACCAGAAGCGAGCGAGTGTTTAACCCGCGATGCACCCATCTCATACATGAGAAAGCCTGCGTGAATTAAGATCATTATGGCGGTACACCAATAATAAAATATTTCGAGGTTAGTATTGCTTAAACCCTGCAACACCTCTATTGCTGCCTGCATTTCTTCAGGAGTCATTAGTCTCCCTCCATTTTGTTGTTATTTTAAGGTTACTAGCGCATCAGTTATGCGATGAAAGAATTAAATATATAAATACCATGGATATACTTATTTCAGTCATTTAGCATAGTACCCATGAAGCCCTCCCTAGGTCAAACACAAAACCGACATCCTTTTTTGCTAAATAGTTGAGAAAATATGGGCTAATATTCATATATGAAAAGGACTGCAAGCCAATATAGCAACTCAGACAAAAACGACACTGGCCAGATTAAAACGCACTAAATGCAAAGAAACGTAAAGTTTTATTTACACAATCTTTATTTTAAAAGCTAAAAAGTATCTCAATAAGAACTGGTGCAGACCTTAGGTATGATTATGAGGGTGCTCCAGAAAGGTCGACTACAGCAAAATTAGACCGGTTATTTTTGGGTCACTGGTATTTTCCTACCTAACCTCAATCTAGGGTTAATAATCCAACCATAGGACATTTAATGAGCGCATTTGCTAATACAGCGCCAGCAAGACTTGCAACCCGGCTTACATTTTTTGCAGCTGGCTTTGCAATGGCTTGCTGTGCGCCACTTATTCCATTTATAAAACAAAATGTAGGGGCTAATGAAAGCCAGTTCGGATTGCTTTTACTTTGCTTCGGACTGGGCTCTATATTTGCAATGCCAGTGGCTGGGTTATTAGCTGCACGGCAAGGCCCCCGATCTATGATGTTGCTAGGAGGCTTTGGGCTTATTATTTTTCTACCGACTTTAGCCATGGCCCAAAGCCTTTGGACTTTGGCGATGATGCTGTTCATTTTTGGAGCGGCACTAGGCACCATTGACGTTTCAATGAATCTTCATGGGGCTCATTTAGAGGGCCAAGAAAAGCGATCTTTGATGTCCAGTTTTCATGCACAATTTAGCATTGGTGGATTATCTGGAGCAGGCTTGATGACGCTACTATTATCCATCGGCCTGTCAGTGACTATGAGCGCATTAATAGGCTCCGTAGTAACATTAGGGGCTATTTTACCTACTATTAAGCGCTTATCACCCGTGAGCATCAGGCCGCAAACTGCATTTGTCTGGCCCCATGGCATTGTACTTTTATTAGGTGGTTTGGGTGCCATTATGTTTTTGGTGGAAGGGGCTGTGCTTGATTGGGGTGCTCTTTTGATTATTGATCGTCAGCTAACCAATCCATCAAGCGCCGGTATAGGGTACATTCTGTTTTCAGCCGCCATGGTGCTCGCACGTTTAACGGGAGATCATATCATTCGGGTTTTAGGTGAGTTCTGGGTGCTTGTGGTAGGGGGTATTATGTCCATCATAGGGATTGCCGTGGTGTTGCTTGCTAGCGCACCATTAGTCGCTCTTACTGGATTTTTATGGCTGGGTTTGGGCGCTGCTAATTTGGTGCCTATCTTTTTCAGTGCCGCTGGCAGACAAACAATAATGCCTCCTGGCTTAGCCATTGCTGCGGTGACAACTACAGCCTATGCTGGAGTTTTAATTGGTCCTGCCATGTTAGGCTTTGCTGCTGAGTTAACAAGCTTACCCATCGCCTTTTGGCTGCTCACGTTACTCGTTGCAATCGTACCTGTCACCGCTTATTGGGTCGTCAAAAAGTAGTTCGGTGGTTGGCTAATGAGCACAAGCTACAACTTAACTGAGGACTTTCTTTTGACCAAACATACTATTTAAGCCATACATGCTGGCAGCTACCGAGGGACCAATGCCTAAGGCAAATAACACAGTTCCAAAACCAACAGTTCCGCCTAGGGCCCACCCAGCAGCAATAACTGATAGCTCAATGCCACTCCGAACCCAAGCAATGGGTAAGTCTGTGACTCTTTGAAGCCCAGTCATTAGGCCATCTCTTGGACCTGGGCCCAAATTTGAAATTAAATATAAGCCACCACCAAAGCCCGTCACCAAAACACCAAGAGTGGCTTCTGCAAGCTGCAGCCCAAGGTGATCAAAAGTAGGCAGAAAGGGCAGTAAGAATTCCAACACTAAGGAAATTATAATGGCATTTAGAATAGTGCCCATACCCGGTGTTTGCTTTAAAGGTACCCATAAGAGCAGAACCACAACGCTAGTCACAAAAGTTGCAAAGCCAATACTCCAACCTGTCACCTGCATAATACCTTGAGCTAAAACAGTCCAAGGACTCACGCCAACGCCTGCGGCAACCAGTAAAGCTTCGCCTAGTCCAAACAGTATGAGTCCTGCCACTAAAAACACAACAGACAATAACGGTGGCGTTATGGTTAGCGCTTTAGGCGAACTCCAAAACAGTGTTGGGACGGCTTTAACCGATAAAAACTTTGGCTTTAATGTCATGTTCAATACTTTCTCGTAGCTGTTAATCACAACTACTTATAACGGCGTTTAATTCGAATGACTGCACTAGCCAAATGCTTCACAGTAGGAGTGAAGTTGGTGGGTATGGCGATTTGGAGAGCGATAGTTAAATAGTATGTAGTCTTAGTGCGGTCAATACTACCTAAATTTGAGGCACGCCTCTGAACCGAATAGCTTAGACAAGATCAAATACGCTTAGTTTACATGAGCGGCCCTAGTTTTATTTAAATGATCATGCGCTAGGCTACTCGCGTTCTATGGACCATTAAGGTCTGATACTAGTGTTTTTATCTCTAAATGCTCTGGCATTGACTTGGCTTCTCCTGTGCTTGGCGCTGAAGCATCCATACTAAAGAACTGCATTAAGTTGTTAAGTTCTGCAGCCTGTTCAGTTAATGCATCAGCTGCAGCTGCAGATTCCTCGACTAATGCAGAGTTTTGTTGGTTGAGTGAATCCAATTGAGACACCGCATGATTCACCTGCTCGATACCTGATGCCTGTTCATTACTCGCTGCCGCTATTTCACTCACGGTAGTGGAAACATAACTAAGCGAGCTACGGATTTTATCCAAGGAGGTGCCCATTTGATTGACCAGCAAACTGCCTTGCTCCACGCGGTCACTGCTGTCATGAATCAGATCCGTGATGTCCTTTGCTGCTCCAGCAGCTCGCTGTGCTAAGGACCTTACCTCGCCTGCAACCACAGCAAACCCTCGGCCATGTTCACCTGCTCTCGCGGCCTCAACTGATGCATTGAGTGCTAATAAATTGGTTTGAAAGGCAATGCCATCAATCAAACTTATAATATCCGCTATTTTTTGACTCGCATGAGCAATTTTACCCATAGCTTCAACAGCTTGGCTGACTACCATGCCACTCGTTTCAGCTTGTTCCATGGAGTCCTTCATCAAGTCATTGGCCTTGTCTGCATTGTTTGCATTCAGTCGAACAGAGCCTGCCATTTGCTCCATACTTGCCGCAGTTTCCTCAAGCGAGGAGGCTTGGGCGGCCGTGCGATTAGTGAGGTCTTGTCCACCTTTGGCAATTTCATCTGCACCTTGTCCCACATTTTGTGCCATCAATCTTACTTCACCAACAATACCTGCCACACTGACACTTGTGCCATTGAGGGCAATGGCAATATTATTAAGATCGCCTTCATAGTGATTACTCATGGTTTGATTTAAGTCACCCTTACTAATAGCCGAGGCAACCTGAGTCACTTCTTCTAACGCTTGCTCTAAGGCGTCCATAGAGTCGTTGATGTTCTGTTTCAGTAGGTTTAGGTCGCCGTCTAACTGAACCTCTATGCGCCGATTAAAACGTCCTTGCGCCAAAGCCTGCATAACCTGTCCTATTTCACCTAACGCCACTTCCATACTGGTCATGGCATCATCGACTTGTTTGCGAAAGTTGGCCTCTATGTTGCCTGTCATCCGAGCACTAAAGTCACCTGCAGACAAGCTGCTCATGACCTGACCCAAAGAGTGCATGGTATTCGCAACACTGTCTGCAGAATTATTGGTGGCATGCTTTAAACTATTAAAGTCACCGACTAAATCCATGTCTACTCGACGACTAAAATCGCCAGCAGCAATTGCGCCCATCACCAAATTAACTTCTGTAATAGCGTTTTGTTGCCTCACAAGAAGGGCATTAAGGGCATGCCCCGCTTGACCTGTTTCATCTTTGCTGGGATCTTTAAAGCGCAGTGAAAGATCACCCGTGTGTTCAATTTTGCTCATAACATGGGCCAAATTTAGCATTGGCTTAGAGATGATTGCTCCAAATACAAAGGCTAAAAAAATAATCAGCACCACTCCTACACCTGCAACAATCAACATGGTGATCTGCAACGCAGCAATAGGGGCAAAGGCTTCTGCTTCATCAATTTCAGCAAGAATGGTCCACATTACGTCATCATTTAACCTTAATGGTGCATAAGCAGAAAGTACTGGATTACCATTATAGTCAATTACTATCTGACTACCTAAATTACCCAGCCCCGCCTGCTTGACGGCCTCTGTATCAACTTTGCCTAGCTCTGGATTAGCAAAAGAGCCCTCTACGCTGTGGTTGATTGGATCTAAAAATGAATTGGACCGCATTAGTAAATCAGCGCCAACTAAATAAGTTTCCCCAGTATTACCAAGGCCTGTGCGCTCAGACATAATGGCATCAATGCCATCTAAGGAGAGTTGCATAGCCAAGATCATCACTAATTCATTTTGCACCATAACAGGTGCTGCGATGAAGGCTGCAGGATCGCCATTACTGGGGGCATAGGGGGCCAGATCTGACATGTGATATTGGCTATCAAATAAAGCCTTCTGCACCACTTCACCAAGTCCAGAATCTTTAAACTTGCCAGAAATGAGGTTGGTTTGGTAATCAGCTTCTTCAGTGACACTGTAAAAACAGTAGCCTTCAGTATCGAGTAAGAAGAGATCATAGTAGTCGTTACGTTCTATGTAACGGCTGAATAGGGTCTGTCCATTTTGATCAACCTGACTAATTGCTGTTTCTAAGCCTTGTTTCTCAATCATCAGTGCAAGGTTATCTGCCAGAGTTTGAATGTCATGCTCCGCACTAGCAAAATGTTGGGTAATTTGATTAGCTTTAATGGTCCGTTGGGCTTCCAACTGGTCAAATATTTGTTGCTCTAAGGCAGCGCGGCTATTCTGTAGGCTAATTAAGCCAATGACTAAGGCGGGTAATATACCCGCCATAAGGATCAATAGGATTAGCTTTTGCCTTAAGTTCATATGCCCCTTGTCCCCATAAATTTTTACCTATGTGAATCCTATGCTATCACCTTCGATTTAAGCCTGCAAAAGCACCTTTGACCGCCTAAAAGATTACCCTCAACCTCAAAGGTCAGAGGTCAGAGCCAGTGCACAGACACACTAGTGGCAGTCACTAAATTTCCCATAGGTTGTCCATCAGTTATCCATAGGCAGGCCCAGGGTCAAGGCTAACCCTCTACATGGGCTAGAGTCTGATCCAGAGACTTTTTCGTCTTCTCCATTAATTCATCAATCTCTAACTTACTAATAATCAATGGTGGACACATGATCATGCTGTCTCCCACTGCTCGCATCACCAAGCTGTTTGCTAAGGCATAATCGCGGCAAATACTGCCAATACCAACCTCTTTGGGGTAGTTAGTATGGCTGGCTTTATCTTGCACTAATTCTAACGCTCCCATTAAACCGATACCCCGCACTTGGCCCACCAATGGATGGTCTAATAATTCAAGCAGCCTTTGTTGAAGGTAGGGCCCTGTTTCGTCTCTAACTTTTTCGACTAGGCCTTCATCTTCAATGATAGTCAAATTTGCAGAAGCCACAGCAGCTGCTACAGGGTGGCCAGAATAGGTATAGCCATGGGCAAACTCACCCCCTTCAATGACAACCTCAGCCACTCGATCACTTATTAATACACCACCAATGGGCATATAACCTGAAGATAAGCCCTTAGCAATAGTCATAAGGTCCGCCTCAATACCCAGAGTTTCGGATGCAAACCAATTACCTGTGCGACCAAACCCCGTAATAACTTCATCAGCAATCAGTAAAATATCGTATTTTTTGCAGATGCGCTGAATTTCTGGCCAGTAAGACGTGGGTGGCACAATAACAGCGCCCGCACCTTGTACTGGCTCACCAATAAAGGCGCCCACGTGATCTGCACCAACCTCTAAAATCTTCGTTTCTAGGGCCTGTGCGGCACGCAAACCAAAGTCTTCTTCACTTTCACCCGCCAAGGTTTCATGGTACCAGTGGGGCTGCATAATGTGCTCTATGCCATCGATGATACCACCTTGGTCGTGCATACCTTTCATGCCTCCCAAGCTCATAGCCGCCATAGTGCTGCCATGGTATGCATTATAACGGGAGATAATAGTGCGCTTCTTTGGCTGGCCTTTGGCCTGCCAGTAGTGGCGCACCAAACGCACGTTAGTGTCGTTAGACTCAGAGCCAGAACCCGTGAAAAATACATGGCTAATATGGGCAGGGGCTAGTTTTTTGAGTTGCGCCGCTAGCTTAATGACAGGTGGGTGCGCAGTACCAAAAAAACTATTATAGTAAGGCAGTTCGCGCATCTGTTGAGCCGCTACATCAGCAAGCTCATGGCGCCCATAACCAATGGCTACACACCAAAGTCCTGCCATGCCATCGAGGACTTTTCCACCTTCAGAATCATATATATAACAGCCATCTGCGCCCGTAATAATGCGGGTGCCTTTTTTGTGCATGGCCTTTGAATCAGTGAACGGATGCATATAATGCTGTTTATCAAGGTCTTGTAAAGCTTTAGTGTCGTGTTGTTTTGCGTTCATCTTGTTAATTCCCTATTACACACTTAAGAGCAAGTATTCACGTTCCCAAGAACTGATGACTTGCATAAAATTATCATTCTCTTTTTCTTTCACGGCCACATAAGCTTTCACAAATCGGTCGCCGAAAATTTCTCGCAGGGGCTCACATCGATCCAACTGGATGAGGGCCTCCGTGAGACTGCGGGGTAATTCTCTGGTGCCTTTATCATAGGCACTGCCTTCAACTGGGGCGCTTGGTTCCAGCTGTTCCTGCATACCTAAATAACCACAAGCTAGGGTTGCCGCCATGGCTAAATACGGATTGGCGTCAGCGCCCCCAACTCGATTCTCAACCCGAATATTAGGGCCTGAAGTTTCTGGCACACGCAAACCAACCGTGCGATTATCAAAGCCCCAGTGCATATTGACTGGTGCTGACTCATCTTTCAAAAAGCGTCGGTAAGAGTTAACGTTGGGAGCAAATAATGCAGTGACCGCTTTGGTGTATTTTTGTAGACCGCCAATGTAGTGCTTTAAAGCTTCACTGATACCACCGTCCGCCCCTACAAAAATATTATTACCCTGTGCATCGAGTAAACTTTGATGAATGTGCATGGAACTGCCAGGCTGATTCTGCAATGGTTTGGCCATGAAGGTAGCTGATAGATCATGTTTAAAGGCAGCCTCTCGCAAGGTACGCTTAAACAAGAATACTTGGTCTGCTAGGGATAAGGCCTCTCCATGATGAAAGTTGATTTCCATTTGCCCTAAGCCCTCTTCGTGAATTAGGGTTTCAACATCAAGATTTTGCGCTTCGCAGTAGTCATAGACATCCTCAAAAAGAGGATCAAATTCGTTCACAGCATCAATGCTGTAAGACTGACGTCCCGTCTCAGCACGGCCTGTTCTACCTTTAGGGGCTTGCAAGGGAGAGTCTGGATTATGGCTTCTTTGGGTCAGGTAAAACTCAGCTTCAGGTGCAACAATAGGTGTTAGCCCCATATCTGCATATAACTTCAGCACCTTGCGCAATATAGTGCGTGGCGCCAAATCGACTAACTCACCATGGCGATCATAACAATCATGAATAATCTGCGCCGTAGGCTCAGTAGCCCATGGCAATAGATGCGCAGCATTAGGATCTGGCTTTAAATAAACATCAATTTCTGCAGGGTCGATCATACTATAGTCATCTAGATAGTCGCCTGTCACCGTGGCGACTAAAACGCCTTCTGGTAATCGAATGCCTTCGCCATCACAGAACTTGGCCGCAGGCATAATTTTCCCCCGCGCCATACCGGTAAGGTCGCTCACAATACATTCAACTTCTGTTATTTTATGTTCTTGCAACCATTTTTGTAAGCCATTAAAATTAGTCATAAATCACCGACCGCCTTGGCTTTGCTGGTGCCCATTACAGGCCCTTGCAAAGGCAGTAAAAATAGATTGGTAAAAGGCATCCTGAGTCACTTGATACTCGGGATGCCATTGCACTGCCAGATTAAAGGCTTGGCCGTTGGGATCAGTAACGGCTTCCACCAAACCATCTTCGGCTATCGCCTCAACCCTCAAGCCAGGCGCCAATTGATTGATACCTTGCCCATGTAATGAGTTGACCCGCACTTCTGGCTGACCATAGAGAGTATGGAGCAATCCATGGTCAGTTAACTTAATGTGATGACTATGGCCATATTGAATGTCCATGGGATCAGCCTTGTTTTCTCGATGGTCATTAAAGTGGGTCAACTCTTGTACATGCTGATGTAAACTACCACCATATGCAACATTCATTTCTTGAAAGCCTCGGCAAATGGCGAGCAGAGGCACACCTCGTTTTATAGCCGCCGGAATTAAAGCTAATGCAAGGTTATCTCTGGCCTTATCGTGCTGAGTCCCTGCTCGGCTCGCTGCCCCGTAGTGATGTGGTTCTATATTACTGTAGCCACCAGGCAATAACACACCATGAAGATGACTTAACAAGTCCTCTATATCAATGTCTAACTGATTGTTTTTGTTGATTAAGGCGGGGATGAGAACTGGTATGGCTCCCATTGCATCAACCACTGCACGAGCATATTTCTCGCTCACACGATGGTATGGGTGCAGGCCGTCTTGGTTCACTTCGCAAACGAGGCCGATGAGGGGTTTTGGCATAGATTTAAATGGCCTCGTAGGCACCTGTTGTTAGACGTTTGACCATAGCATAAAGCGGTTTTAACCTTCAATAGCTGTGTATATTATTTTGAACACCTGTGTTCTGCTCGGTATATACTTGATAAAGACATCCAATATTATGTTTTATATAAAATTATTAAAGAATAAAGATTGAATTTAATTCATATTCCAACTTTTTTATAAAAAAATAATTACATTATTCCAAACATTAAGCTGTGAATGCTTGTCTATCACCTCTATTCTGATACCATCTTAGAAAGACCCATGAAAGAGATTTTTAGCTCATGCCCCATACCATTGCCTCCCCTAGTGAGGCTGAAGCTTTTTTGAGCGCTCACCCAGACCTTGTGAGTGTGGATATCTTATTGCCAGACCAACATGGCATTTTGCGAGGCAAGCGGGTGCCGGCAAACGAGTTAATCAAAGTGTATGAACAAGGTATTTATTTACCCGGGTCAGTATTTGCATTGGATATTAATGGTAATACGGTTGAAAGTACGGGTATTGGCTTTGACACAGGAGATTGTGACCAGCCCTGCAGAGTCATTGCTCATACCTTAACCATGGTGCCATGGCAGGATAAGCCCATAGCACAGTGTTTAATTACCATGGAACAGGCCCCTGGTGAGGCTTACTTTGCTAACCCACGCCAGGTATTGAATCAAATTTGTGATCAGTATCAAGCCCAAAACTTAACTCCCGTGGTAGCGGTTGAATTAGAGTTCTACCTCACCGATTTGAAACGCCTTGACTCAGGCCTATTGCAGCCACCAATTGCGCCGATAACAGGCCTTCGCGAAGTAGACACGCAAGTTTATGCGATTGACAATATCGATGACTATAGTGCTCTTTTGGATGACATCATGCTGGCTGCCCAAGCGCAAAACATACCCGCATCTACAGCCGTGGCTGAGTATGCCCCTGGACAGTTTGAAATCAATTTACAGCATGTTGCAGATCCCCTGCTGGCTTGCGACCAAGCTATTTTACTGAAACGGATTATTAAAAGTCTGAGTCGCAAGCATGGTTTTGGCGCTACCTTTATGGCCAAGCCTTACGCTGATCAAGCAGGTAGTGGTCTGCACATTCACATGAGTTTACTCGATGCTTCTAGCACCAATGTATTCGCTTGCAGTCAGCAACATCAGCCCAATCCGATGCTCAGCAAAGCTTTAGCTGGCTTACAAGCCACCATGGCTGAAACTATGGCTCTGCTGTGCCCCAAAGTGAATTCATATCGTCGCTTTCAACCTGACTTCTTTGTCGCCATGGCGCCAACATGGGGAGTGGATAACCGCACGGTTGCCTTGCGTGTCCCCAATGGCCCAAGTGCAGCTACCCGCATTGAACACCGTGTGGCAGGCGCTGATGCCAACCCTTATTTGGCCATGTCTGCATTACTTGCAGGCGCCCTTCACGGTATCAACCACAATTTATCTGCAGGCCCCCAAACGATGGGTAATGGAGCTCAAAAAGTGACTTCTAGCTTGCCACTAAATTGGGTGGATGCCTATGCTATGTTGAATGATAGTGAGTTTTCTGCAAACGCTTTTGGCGCTAAATTCATCCACGTTTACAGCCAAGTGCAGCAACATGAATACGCCGAGTTTAACCGCCACGTCAGCAGTTTAGAAATAGACTGGTACCAACGAACACTCTAACCCGTAGGATTTTTATGAGCCAAACCCATACCCACTCTTATTATGCCGCCAGCGCTAACCAAGAGTTGCAATGCCCCACTTTACAGGGCCATCACAGTGCGGATATCTGCATTGTAGGCGCAGGCATTACTGGCCTTAGTGCGGCTTTAAATCTTGCAGAAAGGGGCTATAAGGTCACGGTGCTTGAAGCTAATTTGGTGGGGTGGGGTGCTTCTGGACGCAGTGGTGGACAGATGATTTTTGGTTATGGCTGTGACATGTCTGTGATCGAAAAGTCTGCGGGTAAGGTAGCGGCTAGAAGCATGTGGGACATGTCGGTTGAGGCCATTGACGTTCTTCGAGAGCGTGTAGAACAGCACCACATACGGTGTGATTTGCAGCAAGGCCATTTGCATGCGGCTATAAAGCCCCGCCAAATGAACGAACTTGAAGAGTGGCAACACGGCCTAGAAAAAGATTATGGCTATGATAGTTTAACCCTGTGGGACCAGCAGGACGTGCAATTAAAAATGCAGAGTGAGCGTTATCTTGGTGGTCTTTTTGATGCCAACTCAGGCCATATTCATCCCCTCAATTACACTTTAGGCTTAGCCCAAGCAGCCCTTGATGCAGGCGTGACTATTTATACTGACTCTGCCGTAACTAAGGTAACTAGAAAATCTCAAGCGAATGTTTGTCAGACCGCTCAAGGGCAAATTAAAGCCCAACAAGTGCTTTTTTGTGGTAACGCCTATATGGGTAAACTAGTGCCTGAAATTAGCAATAAAATAATGCCAGTTGGCACTTATATTGGCGCCACAGAGCCCTTGGGGGAAGCGCGAGCCAAAGCCCTAATCAATAATAATATGGCCATTGCTGACGTTAATTTTGTATTAGATTACTTTCGCTTATCAGCAGACTATCGGATGCTTTTTGGTGGTCGTGTTAGCTACTCTACCTTAGCACCACCAAACCTCATGCACTCTATGCGTCAGCGTATGTTGGGTGTTTTTCCACAGTTGGCTGACGTTAAAATGGCCTATTCATGGGGTGGTAATGTCGCTATAACTATGAATCGAGGCCCTCACTTTGGCCGCGTTGGTCAAGACTTATACTTTGCACAAGGCTTTTCAGGACATGGCATTGCAGCCACGGGCTTGGCCGGTAAGCTGTTAGCAGAAGCCGTAGCTGGGCAAGCTGAACGATTTGATTTATTTAAAGAAATTAGCCATCTACCTTTCCCTGGTGGTTCTTTATTAAAAACCCCCGCACTCATGTTAGCCATGACTTGGTATCGCTTGCGGGATATGTTGTAGTACATCGGGGTGTATTGTTATTGGGATAGGTTGCCATTGTTGGCACTCACAACCTTAGCCGTTGTCTCACCTAAGTTGCGAAAGCGGTGGGGCAGATGGGTACGAAAAAAATAACCATCTCCAGTGACCAAATGATAAACCTGCTGATCCACTGTTAGTTCAATCTCGCCTTGCACCACAATACCCGCTTCTTCTCCATCGTACTTAATCATCTCGGCACCAGTATCAGCTCCAGGCGGATAAGTTTCACTAAGTAAAGAGATGTTTCGCTCTGCCACACCGTGGCCAATGAGCTTTATGGCGACTCCTTGAGCACTCATGTCAGCCTGTTCATCAGCCTTAAAAACGACCTGATTACTCATCACTAGATCGGTGGTAAAAAACTCTTCCACTCCCATCGGAAAACCCTTAAGCACCTTAAGTAATGAGCTAAAAGATGGGCTTACAGTGTTTTTTTCAATCATGGAAATGGTGCTGTTAGTGACTCCTGCACGCTTACCTAATTCGCGCTGTGACAGCCCTAAACGTTTACGAATGGTTTTTAATCTAGCTCCTAAGTCCAAAGTCTTAACTCCCTATATTTCAATAACTCAGCATGCCTAGAGTGGAATGCTTACGCACACCCTCACGCCCTTGCCAATTGCAGTATTTATATCAACGACTCCACCTAACGAACGCGCACGTTCGTCTACACCAGATAACCCAAACCCAAGTTTTTTCTCTATGGGATCAAAGCCCACACCATTATCTTCAACCGTTATGTGCATGTGTTGGTCAGTTATAGTTAAATGCACTTTGAGCCAACTTAGCTGAGCATGTTTAACGGCATTATTGACCAGTTCTTGCACAATACGGTAGCTGGCAATGCTATATATTTCTTCTAGGTCGTTGACTGAATCATCAATGGTCAGGGCTAAATCAATGTTTTGTTCATCTAAGTGGAAGGCAATCATGCATTGCTCAACAGCCGCCTTCAGACCAAACTCATCTAAGGCCTCTGGCCTTAAGCGTTGAATCATATCACGCATGGTTGCATACAAAGCATCGGCTTGAGAGGTAATGTCTTGGGCGTAAGTCCCCACTAGCTCTGTGGTTTGTGCCTGCTCCAAAATGTGGGCGTTGATCTTAATCGCAGTCAGGGTTTGGCCAAACTCATCATGCAGTTCTCTGGCAAGATGATGAATTTGGTCCTCCTGTACTCGAATCAATTGCTGCGCCAGGTTGGTATTCTCGTCACTTTGTCGTTGCAATTCTGCAGTTCGTTTTGCGACCATCACTTCTAGTTTTGTATGCTGCTGACTTAGCTCTAACAAACCCGCATCTCTTTGCAGTTGTAATCTATATTTGCTCAGTAAACTGCGGTAATAAAACCCATAGGCAATGCACATAAGCAAAACTAATAGTGTCATCAATTCAATATGTTGGGTGTAAAGTCCAGCAGGTTGTGTCAGCATCACCTTAAAAGGTTGCCCCAAGTCATCAAGGTCAGCCTGCAGTGACAAGTGTTCCATATTAATGGTTGGCAAAACTGTAGTTTTGGGTGTACTAAATTCTGCCACTAACTCATCTTCTGGGGTATAAATTAACTGTACATTTGCCGAGGGTATAATATCAGCGACGGAAGCCACGATAGTATCTACTTGAATAATTAGTAAGGTGGCGACATCCCCTGAATAAGATTTCACTGCCCTTGAAAACATTAAAGGCGGTCGGTAGTCTTGATTATAATGCTGCTCCACTATGGCTTTGGTATCAGGCAATGTTTGGACCTTAATCAGGGCATAACCGCGCCCACCCTCTCGCAAGTTGAAGGGTTTAGAAGCAACCGGTGTACCCGATGCAATGGAGGCCAATAGCGTCTCACGCATATTGCTAACCGACATCATATCAAAGCCCATAAGCCCTTCAAGAGACGCAAAAAATGGGTCAATAAAAACAATAGGGTAGTGCGCGCGTACGTCAGTCAAGGCTTGATCGGGTTGATTTATCGGTTTCTTTTCTGTCCCGTAAGGAGTGATCTTATAGTCTGGGTAGCCAAGAGCACGCATGTCCTCTTCGTGTTGCAGTTTTTGACTTACATCAACTCTAAACATTGCTTCAAACATATAGATGTGAGGGTAAGCGGCACGCATATATTGTGTGAAATCCCGTGTTTCCTGGAGGTCGTTAGGGTCTAAAGTGGCAAACAGGCTGCTAAAGCCAGCAAGTGCAACATCATTGGTCAGGATTTGCTCTTGGATATGATAAATCGCCATATTGGCGTCGTGTTCAAAATCGTTTCGCTGGGTGCTAATGACGGTCTTGGTGACAAGGACCACTACCAACACTAGGCTGCATAAAAACAGAAAACTACGCAGTAGGGTCGATGGCAAGACTAAATAATCAAGTGAGCTACCTTTATGCACAATTTAAATCCTTCAGTTCACCACATATACAGAGCTTATTGTTTGCTCAACTAGAGCGAGGAATTTAAGCCTAATTAGCAAAGCTATAGTGACTGAGTTGTGTGTAATAGTAAATTCCCGTGCATTAATGCGAGTATAGCAAAACTACTCCACGGTGACTGACTTGGCTAAGTTACGCGGTTGATCCACATCGGTACCTTTGATTATAGCCACATGATAAGACAGTAACTGCATTGGAATGGCGTAGACAATGGGGGCCAGCACCTCATGTACTTCAGGCACAACGATTACATGAGTGGCTTCATCGGCGGCCATTTTTGCGTGCGCATCGGCAAACACAAACAACTCCCCTCCACGGGCCCGTACTTCTTGCATATTGGCCTTAAGCTTGTCGAGCATATCATCCTTAGGTGCAACCACAACCACAGGCATGTAGGCATCCACAAGAGCGAGTGGCCCGTGCTTAAGTTCTCCTGCTGGATAGGCTTCAGCGTGGATATAAGAAATTTCCTTTAGCTTTAGGGCGCCCTCTGAAGCAATTGGGTACATGCTCCCCCGACCCAGGAATAAGGTGTGATGTTTATCAGCGAAGCGTTGCGCCACAGCTTCAATTTTAGCGTCCATTTGTAAACATTGTTGCAACACGCCCGGCAGAGTTTGCATGGCTTTAATAATGGGTTCAATGTCCATGCCTGAGCGCTGCTTAGTAAGCAGCAAAGTAAGGTGCAGCAAAGTGATCAATTGAGTGGTGAATGCCTTGGTCGATGCAACACTGATCTCGGGTCCTGCTTGAGTTAACAATACCATATCTGATTCACGCACAAGACTACTAGAGGCAACATTACAGATAGCTAAACTCGCCGCTAATTTAGTTCTATCAATGTGCCGCAGAGCGGCCAAACTATCAGCTGTTTCACCCGATTGAGATAAAGTAATCAGAAGGGTGTCCTCTGGAACGACAGCCTGACGATAGCGGTATTCACTGGCAACTTCAATTTGGCATGCAAGGCCTGCAAGGCTTTCGATCCAATATTTAGCCACCATTCCGGCTAAGTAACTGGTACCACAAGCAATAATCTGCACGTTTTTAGCCTTCGATAAGGCTTCAATGGCGTCGTCGTTCAGAATATTCTGTAATTTTCCTGCAATGATTTGCTGGTCAATAAGATTCGCCACGGCTTTGGGCTGCTCGTTAATCTCTTTCAGCATAAAGTGCTTATAGGCACCTTTGTCACTACTTTCATCACCGTGTTCGTAACGATAACTGGGGCGCACAACCTTGTCACCTCTTGCATCAGTGACAAGGACTTGGCTACGGCTGATTTCTGCTATGTCACCGTCTTCCAGAAACATAAATTGATCAGTCACTTGTAATAGGGCTAATTGGTCTGACGCGATGTAGTTTTCATCACTGCCTAAACCAATCACTAATGGGCTACCCTTGCGGGCGGCGAGAAGTAAGTCTGGTTGGGTTTCATCGACCACACCTAAAGCGTAAGCACCTTCACACTGACTGGCTGCATCCTGCACAGCTGCTGTGAGCGACATGCCTTGCTGACGATTCCGATGAATTAAATGGGCAATGACTTCGGTGTCCGTGTCACTCTCAAACCCATAACCTGTAGCAATAAGATTAGCTTTGATGGGTTCAAAGTTATCAATAATACCGTTGTGAACCACCGCTAAACTGCTGTGAGACCAATGGGGATGGGCATTAGTTTCATTGGGAACACCATGGGTTGCCCAGCGGGTGTGAGCAATGCCTAGGCTACCGTTTAAGGGTTGTTCGGTAAGGGCTGCATGGAGACTCGCCACCTTTCCGACACGGCGGGTGCGCTGCAAGCCCTGCTCATTTAAAATCGCCACCCCTGACGAGTCATAGCCACGGTATTCTAGACGCTTAAGGCCTTCTACTAAAATACTACTGATATTTCGCTGTGCAATGGCACCCACTATTCCACACATAATACTCTTCCTTGATTATAGTTTTACGGGTTTGACCCAAGGGGCTATGTTGCGTTGTTTACCCCGAGCAATGGCGAGGCTGTCATTTTCGACGTCTTTAGTAATGGTGGATCCAGCGGCAATAGTTGCCCCTGCTCCAATGCTGACAGGTGCGACGATAGAGCTGTTTGAACCAATGAAAGCGCCATCTGCAATGTGGGTTTTGAATTTATTAACTCCATCATAGTTACAGGTAATGGTGCCAGCACCTATATTGACATGTGTACCGACCTCGGTATCACCTAAGTAAGTGAAATGATTGGCCTTGGAGCCGCTGCCTAAAGTGGTTTTTTTGGTTTCAACAAAGTTACCTACTTTGGCATTTTCATGCAAGATGCTACCTGGGCGCAGACGTGCAAAGGGACCAATGCTACAGTTGGCAGAAATGTGGGCCTGATCAATAACGCTATTGGCGAAGATCTGGGTGCCAGCACCAATATGAGCATCTTTAATATGGCAGTTTGGGCCAACATGAACGCCATTGCCAAGGTGTACTTGACCTTCGATAATAACGTTGACGTCGATATAAATGTCAGTGCCCACTTTGAGCTCACCTCTTAAATCAAACCGACTTGGGTCAGCTAATTGCACCCCATCACTTAACAGTTGATGGGCTTGTTGCTGCTGGTGCCAGCGCTCTAGGACAGCTAACTGCATGCGGTCATTAACGCCTTGGGTCTGTTGCGGAAAATCTGGTTGCAAGTAACCAATGGCAACGCCATCATCCACAGCCATAGCAACAACGTCAGTGAGGTATATTTCACCCTGTGCATTATTACTTTCAATACGAGGTAACCAGGCGTTAAGGTAACTGGCTTTAACTGCCAAGATTCCCGTGTTAATTTCTTTGATTTGCAATTGCTCAGGGGTCGCGTCTTTGTGTTCAATAATAGCCTCAATGGGGCCACTGTTATCGGGACCTTGGCGCACAATGCGACCGTATCCACTCGCATCATTGAGGTTGACCGTTAGCAGTGCAAGCTTTCCCTGCGCTGCTTGCTCGGTCAGTTTTTGCATAAGCGCTGCTGGAACTAAAGGCACGTCACCATATAAAACCAAGACTATGGCGTCATTATCAACGGCCGGCATAGCTTGAGCCACAGCATGACCCGTGCCTAATTGCTCTACTTGCAGGACACACTTGACACCCAAGGAAGCCACAACAGCTTCTACTTGGTGGGCTTGGTGTCCAACGACAATATGTGTTTGGCTAGGCTGAAGTCTTTGAGCTTGTTCAATCGTGTGCACCAACATAGGCTTACCAGCTAATGGGTGCAGCACTTTAGGCTTTTCAGAGCGCATACGCGTGCCTTGACCTGCGGCGAGAATGATCACTTCTAACGACATTAACAGTCCTTGCTAGATGTTAGTAATTGGGCGTCTTTAAGTTAGACGCTAAAAGAGACTAAAGTTCATCACGGTTTGCTTAATTATGCTTAATGACCACAATGGAATCGACCCAACGGCCTAGTGTTATAGTTTTTAAGGGTATCAGCTTCGATTTTTTAGGGCTGAGTTCTTTACCACGGTATTATAACGCGCTTACTCGCTCCTTGTATCCATTCATAAACAGCTGGTGCACTTTGATAATGTTTAAGGCATAAAAAAAGCAGCCATAGCTGCTTTTTTAAACTCGTCATTAGAGGCAATTACTTACCCAATTTTTGACGAATCTGACGTAACGTACGAAGTTGAGCTGCAGCTTCAGCCAATTGGCCAGCTGCGCGTGAATATTCAAATTCTGAACTTCTATCTGCCATGGCCTGTTCGGCCTGACGACTGGCTTCTTCTGCAGCAGCTTCATTTAGATCAGCTGCGCGGAGTGCGGTGTCCGCCATCAAGATAACCTTGTGGGGCTGAACTTCTAAGAAACCACCAGAAACGTAAAATATGTCCTCTTCACCAGATTCCATGCGCAAGCGCACAGGACCGGGTTTGACTTCACTCAGGAGTGGGGTGTGGCCCGGATAAATACCCAGTTCGCCCAACGTACCTGTAAGTGAGATAAACTCTACCTTACCTTCAAAGATGGATTCTTCTGCACTAACGATGTCGCAATCTACACTGGTAGCCATATGATTATCCTCTTAAGCAGGGCTTACCCTATTGGCGATAGCCAATAGACCTAAGCCCATACAATTACATGCTCTTGGCTTTCTCGACTACTTCTTCAATACCGCCAACCATGTAAAAGGCTTGCTCTGGAAGATCGTCGTATTCACCAGCCAAAATACCCTTAAAGGCAGCAATTGTGTCCTTAAGTGATACATATTTACCAGAAGCTCCAGTAAAGACTTCGGCTACGAAGAAAGGCTGTGACAAAAAGCGCTGAATCTTACGCGCTCGCGTTACCGCTTGCTTGTCTTCATCCGATAATTCGTCCATACCCAAGATGGCAATAATGTCCTTCAACTCTTTGTAGCGTTGAAGAATACCCTGCACACCACGAGCCACGTCATAATGCTCTTGGCCAATAACCAATGGATCCAATTGGCGTGAGCTAGAGTCAAGTGGATCGATGGCTGGGTAGATACCCAATTCTGCAATTTGACGAGACAGTACAACAGTCGCATCTAGGTGAGAGAATGTGGTTGCTGGCGATGGATCGGTTAAGTCGTCCGCAGGTACGTATACCGCTTGGATCGAGGTGATTGAACCGGTCTTAGTCGAGGTAATACGCTCCTGCAAAACCCCCATTTCTGATGCTAGCGTAGGCTGGTAACCTACAGCAGAAGGCATCCGGCCTAGTAGTGCAGACACTTCAGTTCCTGCTAGGGTGTAGCGATATATGTTGTCAACAAACAACAATACATCACGACCTTCGTCACGGAACTGTTCAGCCATAGTTAGGCCAGTTAGTGCCACACGTAGACGGTTTCCTGGAGGCTCATTCATCTGGCCGTAGACTAGAGATACTTTGTCCAACACGTTGGACTCTTTCATCTCATAGTAGAAGTCGTTACCTTCACGAGTCCGCTCACCTACGCCTGCAAACACAGAATAACCACTATGCTCAATGGCAATATTACGAATAAGCTCCATCATGTTTACAGTCTTGCCTACACCGGCACCACCAAATAGTCCGACCTTACCGCCTTTGGCGAAAGGACAAACTAAGTCGATTACTTTGATGCCAGTTTCTAGCAGTTCATTACTGGCTGACTGCTCAGCGTAAGATGGAGCCTTACGATGAATTGGCATACGGGTCTCTTCACCAATCGGGCCACACTGGTCGATGGGGTTACCCAATACATCCATAATGCGTCCAAGGGTGGCTGTTCCAACAGGCACTTTAATGGCGCCTCCAGTGTTAGATACATCTAAACCACGGCTTAGACCTTCGGTCTGGCCCATGGCGATAGTGCGTACTACGCCGTCACCTAACTGCTGCTGAACTTCTAAGGTGGTTCCCTTAGTGTCTACAGTTAGTGCGTCATATACTTTTGGCACAGAATCACGTGGAAATTCCACATCGATTACAGCGCCGATAATCTGTACGATACGTCCGCTACTCATAATTTTATCCTCTATCGAAAACTAATGCTTATTACTCAGGTTAAACGGCTGCCGCGCCACTCACAATCTCAGAAATTTCCTGAGTAATTGCAGATTGACGGGCCTTGTTGTATATCATCTGAAGGTCATCAATCAGATCACCCGCGTTATCGGTGGCGCTTTTCATAGCGATCATCCGCGCGGCCTGCTCACAAGCGTTATTTTCTACTACAGCTTGATACACTAAAGATTCTACATAACGGGCCAAAAGGCCGGTGAGTAATTCACGGGCATCTGGTTCGTATAAGTAGTCCCAATGGTGGCTCATGCCGTCATCATTCGGGTCTGCCAGCAACGGCAGAAGTTGTACTACGCTGGGTTGCTGGGTCATGGTATTAACAAAGTTGTTGTATACCACATACACCGCGTCCAACCGTCCTTCATCATAACTATCAAGCATGATCTTAACCGCACCAATGAGTTCAGCAACTTCTGCCTTTTCACCGAGTTGAGACTTACTTGAAACGACGTTACCGCCGTAGTTATTAAAGAAGGTTGCTGATTTAGAACCAATGGCGCAGATGTCTATCTCAACGCCATTTTGATCATGTTCAGCCATGCTCTGTACGGTTTTTTTAAACACGTTAATGTTTAAGCCACCACACAGACCACGATCGGAAGAAACCACAATGTAACCCACCCGCTTAAGCTCTCGCTGCTGCAGATACAGATGTTTATATTCAGGGTTAGACCGCGCAAGGTGAGCGATCACTTCACGCATTTTATCTGCGTAAGGACGACTCTGATTCATGCGATCTTGTGCTTTACGCATTTTACTCGCCGCTACCATTTCCATGGCGCTAGTGATTTTTTGCGTTCCCTGAATACTCGCAATCTGGGTCTTTATTTCTTTTCCGACTGCCATATGCTTACCTATCTTTTAACTAACTTGGTTAGAAGCAAGGCCTCAAAAATAAGAGGCCCAAAACTACTACCAGGTTTGAGTTGCCTTAAACTGCTCTAAGGCAGACTTAAAGTTGGCGGCTATGTCGTCGTTGAAGTTGCCAGATTCGTTAACCTGGTTCATCACGGCAGTATGCTCGCTGTTCATGTAAGACATTAGAGCCGCTTCGAAGTCACCAACTTTATTAAGGTCGACGTCTGAAAGGAAACCTTCGTTAGCTGCATATAGACTGATTGCCATGTCGGCGACACTCAGTGGTGAATACTGGTGTTGCTTCATTAGTTCAGTCACACTTTGACCATGTTCCAACTGGGCGCGTGTTGCGTCATCCAAATCGGAAGCAAACTGGGAGAAAGCTGCCAATTCACGGTACTGGGCCAAAGCCAAACGTATACCACCACCTAACTTCTTGATGATCTTAGTCTGTGCTGCACCACCTACCCGAGAAACTGATAAGCCTGCATTAATTGCAGGCCGGATACCGGCGTTAAACAAGTCAGTTTCTAAGAAAATCTGGCCGTCAGTAATGGAGATTACGTTAGTTGGCACAAAGGCCGACACGTCACCACCTTGGGTTTCAATAATAGGCAGGGCCGTTAAAGAACCCGTTTTTCCTTTGACTTCACCTTTGGTGAAGTCTTCTACGTATTCAGCATTCACTCGAGATGCACGCTCTAATAGGCGAGAGTGTAAATAAAAGACATCACCAGGATAAGCTTCACGACCCGGGGGACGACGAAGTAACAAAGAAATCTGGCGATATGCCCAAGCTTGCTTGGTTAAGTCATCAAATACGATCAGTGCATCTTCACCCCGATCACGAAAGTATTCACCCATGGTACAACCAGAGTAGGGAGATAGGAACTGCAAGGCAGCCGAATCAGCGGCACCCGCATTAACGACGATGGTGTGAGCCAAGGCGCCATGTTCTTCTAATTTACGTACCACGTTAGCAATGGTGGATTGCTTCTGACCAATAGCCACGTATACACACTTAACACCCGTATCTTTCTGGTTGATGATCGCATCAATAGCGATAGCAGACTTGCCCGTCTGACGATCACCAATGATTAACTCACGTTGTCCACGACCTACAGGTACCATGGCGTCAATCGCTTTAAGGCCAGTCTGCACTGGCTGATCAACAGACTTACGCTCAATTACGCCTGGCGCTACCTTTTCAACAGCATCGGTTAAACTGGCATTAATCGGCCCTTTGCCGTCAATCGCGTTGCCTAGGGCATCAACCACACGGCCCAATAATTCAGGCCCTACAGGTACTTCTAAAATACGACCGGTACAGCGAGCAGTTTGGCCTTCGACCAATTCTTCATAGTCACCTAACACTACGGCGCCAACAGAATCACGCTCTAAGTTCATGGCCATGCCATATATACCACCAGGGAACTCAATCATTTCCCCGTACATTGCGTCAGCTAAGCCGTGGATCAGTACGATACCATCAGCTACGCTAACAATTGTGCCCTCATTTTGGGCTTCAGATGAAACATCAAGCTGCTCAATACGCTGCTTGATGATTTCACTGATCTCTGAAGGATTCAGTTGTTGCATGCTTTATTCCTCACACTCAGGCATTAACGGCCTCAGCCAGTTTGCTTAATTTGCCTTTAACGGAGCCATCAATTACTAAGTCGCCCGCGTAGACGATAACACCACCAATCAATGAAGCATCAGCAGTACTGGTAATATTAATTTCCCGTGACAACATAGCGTTTAATGCCTGAGTCAATTTGTCTTGTTGCTCATTGCCTAACTCAAAAGCACTGACGATAGACACATCTACCGACTGCTCTTGGTTAGCCTTTAAAGTTTCATATAGAGCAGAAACATCAGGCAGCAATGACAAGCGCTTGTTTTCGGCCAACAAATTCACAAAATTCTGTGCTTGCTGAGATAATGGGTGACTGGTGTGAACTACATCAATCACTAGCTGGGCTTTTTGTGTGGCCGTCAGTTCAGGATTATCCAAAACGTGGGCTAAACTAGGTTCTGCAACCACAGTTGCAGCTAAGTTCAAAAATTCTGACCAGCTTCCCAAGTCGCCTTGGGCCAATGCCGTTTCGAAAGCGGCCTTGGTGTAAGGACGGGCAACAGTAATGGATTCAGCCATTGTTAACCTCTCTTTATCTTACAGTTCGGCTGCCAACTTATTGACAAGCGCTTTATGGTTGTTTACGTCAATTGATGCGCCTAGGATTTTTTCTGCACCAGCAACCACAAGGGTTGCAACTTGAGCGCGAAGCGCTTCTTTGGCACGGTTAATTTCCTGTTCAACATCTGCTGCTGCTGCCGCTTTAATACGGTCGGCCTCAGCTTGAGCTGTCTCTTTAGCTTCATCAACGATCTGGCTGGCGCGTTTATTAGCTTGCTCTATAAGAACAGCGGCTTGCGCTTTGCTTTCTTGTAGAGCTGCTTCCACAGACTGTTGAGCATCAGCTAGTTCGCGTGCAGCTTTATCAGCTGCATCTAAACCTTCAGCGATCTTCTTTTGACGTTCTGCCAAAGCCGCAGTAAGCGGTGGCCAAACAAACTTCATGCACAAGTACACGAAGATAGCAAAAGAAATCATCTGGCCCAAAATTGTCATGTTCATATTCATGGCTAGACCTCCATCCGTATGGGTTGGTTAAAGATGACTTTAGGCAACCGCAAACATGATGTAAAGGCTGATACCAACACCGATCATGGGCACCGCATCGGTCAGACCCATAATGATGAAAAACTGTGTGCGCAGTAGTGGAATCAATTCTGGCTGACGCGCAGCGCCTTCCAAGAACTTACCACCCAATACACCAATACCAACGGCCGCTGCAAGCGCAGACATGCCAAGGATAAATGCACCCGCAAAATATAGTGAGGCACTAGCAGCAATCTTTGCTATTTCTAATTCCATTTCCATTGTGTTTCTCCAGTTAAGTGAGATTAGTAGTTTAAAGTAAAAAGGTAATGATTAATGATGGTCGTGAGCCATCGCCAAATACACAATGGTCAGCACCATAAAGATGAATGCTTGCAATGTGATGATTAGGATGTGGAACAAGGCCCACGGCACCGATAATAGCCATTGAGCCCAAAAGGGCAGTAGCGCAATCAGAATAAAGATCATTTCCCCGGCGTACATATTGCCGAACAAACGCAGGGCCAAAGAAATAGGTTTCGCAATCAAGCCCACTACTTCAAGTAGAAGGTTAAAGGGTAGGGCCCACTTGCCTAGTGGCTGTAGACTTAATTCGGCCATAAAGCCACCAATGCCTTTTTGCTTAATTGAATAGAAGACAATTAGAAAGAAGATGGAGAAAGAAATGCCCATGGTAACATTGAGGTCTGTCGAGGGGACGATCTTCATAAAGGGTATGCCAACCACCACCGCCAAATGTGGAATCCAATCCACTGGCACTAAGTCCATGAGGTTCATCAAGAATACCCACACAAAAATGGTTAATGCCATAGGGGCAATGAGGGCACTTTTGTGGTGAAACATACTTTTCACACTATCGTCCACAAATTCAATGATCATTTCAATGAAATTTTGCACGCCGCCGGGTACCCCCGTGGTGGCCGTTTTAGCCACTCGGCTAAATAGCCAGATAAAAAATGCACCTAGGCCCACAGACCAAACCATAGAGTCAACGTTAATGGACATAAAACCCATATCAACGACTTCTTGGCCACTCTGGGCGAAGCTCCAGCCGTTTACTGGATGCTTGCCATAAGTTAAGTTAGTTAGGTGATGAGCGATATACTCAGAGGACGTCATGCCACTAGCCATGCTTTATCTCACTTTTTTTTCATAGAAGTTTGTTTATCTATAACGACTGGTAACACTGCTGCAAGCAGATGAGAACCAATAAAGGCAATAAGCAAGGCTAATGGGTTTAGTGGTTTAACTAGGCCAAACACTAAACAGAATAAGATAACCGTGAAGGTTATTTTAAGCACTTCATTACCGTACATTTGCGCCAAAGTGACCCCAGCATCGGCCTTCTGTAGACTCGAGCCCCGCTTGTTACTTCGGGTAAACTCTCGTTTAACAGCCCAATACGCAGGTAGGCTATAAATGGCTCCACCAAGAATTACAGACATTCCCGTAATCCAGTCTGTTATAGATAAACCAGCTCCAATCAGGGCTATTAAAAGAACCTGATAAGTTAATGTCTTTCGCAACCAAAGGGGGGCTTTATTGAGCGCCATATGTGCTTACAAAATCCGTTGTTTGTTGGTCTAAACTAGACTCTCTGCGGCAACAATCACCACAGCGCCGCAGATTATAGGGAGTTTGCGCGTAAATCTCAACAGATTTCATGTTTAAAAAGTGATTTACTGGATTTGCTAATTTGAAGAAAACACCTCTGACTAGGCATCGAGTCTAGCAATGATGCCGTCAAGTTGGTCTAAAGACGAATAATTAATGACTAGCTTACCTTTGCCCTTGGTTGCTTGCTTAATCGTAACCACAGCGCCAATGGTCTCGGACAGACGATTTTGCAGACTGTCGATGTCGGCATCAATGGCGGGGATAACCTCGTCTTTTGGTGTTTGTTGGGCTTTTTTAACCAACTCTTCTGTTTGACGAACAGACAAGCCTTTAGCCACGACTTCACGCGCTGAGGTTAATTGTTTTTCACCTTCTAGCACTAACAAACTTCGGGCATGACCCATCTCTAAGTCTCCCCGCTCTAGTAGGAGTCTTACAGGTTCTGTAAGTTGCAATAAACGCAATAAATTAGCAATGGCACTACGAGACTTTCCAACCGCATCGGCAACCTGTTGTTGTGTGAGTTCAAACTCTTGCTGCAATCGTTGCAAGGCAAATGCCTCTTCAATGGAGTTTAGGTCTTCACGTTGTATATTTTCTATCAACGCCATAGCTATGGCTGCTTCATCAGGCACTTCTTTAATTAGCGCAGGTATGCTGTCAAGTTGAGCTAACTGAGCAGCCCGCCAGCGGCGTTCCCCCGCAATAATTTCATAGCGATCAACACCCACACTGCGCACCACGATAGGTTGCATAATGCCATGAACACGGATCGAGGCCGCTAGTTCATCTAACGCCTCTGGTTCTATGTCTCTACGGGGCTGATAAACCCCACGTTGAATCCACTCCACCGGCAATTCTTGTAAGCCATCTTTTGCAATAGGTTGGTCTTGTGTTAAGTCAACATCAAGACTACCAGAACCTTGCAGCAAAGCTTCCAAACCTCGATTTAGGCCACGTTTTTTAACCATAATACCGCTCTATTTTTTTTCTTGTTGACGAATAAATTCACTAGCTAAGGCCAAATAAGCCACAGCACCTCGAGAATGCTTATCATACAATAGTGCTGGTAGTCCGTGACTGGGGGCTTCGGCTAAACGCACATTGCGTGGAATGACAGTTCGGTAAACTAAATCACCAAAGTGGTTGATCAACTGATGTGATACATCATTAGTCAGGCTATTACGAGGGTCGTACATGGTTCGTAATATACCTTCTATCACTAACTCTGGGTTAAGGCTATTTTTAATAAACTTGACCGTATTAAGTAAAGCACTAATACCTTCTAGGGCATAATATTCACATTGCATTGGCACTAAAACGCTATTGGCACAAGCCAGGGCATTGACTGTTAGCATATTTAATGATGGTGGACAGTCAATTAACACAAAATCGTATTGGTGCTGTAACTGAGTTAAGGCCAAGCGTAAGCGCGCTTCTTTTTTCTGAACCTGAATTAGTTCAACCTCAGCAGCAGTTAGATCACCATTTGATGGCAATAGATCATAACCAGCAGGTGTGCTTACCTGTATTACTTGATTAACATCTGCTTTTTGCGTGAGTACATCAAGAACTGAATGACTTAATGTATTTTTATCGATGCCACTGCCCATGGTGGTATTACCCTGTGGGTCTAAATCGATGACTAACACCCTGCGCTTGGTGGCGACTAGAGACGCGGCTAGATTAACACAAGTGGTCGTCTTACCTACCCCGCCTTTTTGATTAGTTATCGCTATGACTTTGCTCACAAGTGGCCTACGTGGGTTGCTTTTGGATAGTTATCAGGTGACGTTTAGCATCTACGCCAGGTACCTGCAGGACGTCACAGTCTAGCAGGCAATAGTTAGCGGGCATAGCGTCTAACTCTGCAGCCGGGTAGATGCCCTTCATTGCCACAAAAAAACCATTTAGTGTGACCAACTGTTGGCAGCCGTTTAACATATCCTTAATGGTAGCAAAAGCGCGTGAAAGGATCACATCATAACCAAGTTCAGGTATGTAGTTTTCGCAGCGCTGATTGATTATTTCTACGTTGTTGAGTTGATGTAGATGCTTAAAGTGAGTGAGAAAACGAGTCTTTTTGCCATTGGTATCAAGCAAATGGACGATCTTCTGTGGACACACGATCGCTAATACCATACCAGGTAGTCCAGCGCCGGTACCTATGTCAATAAACCGATTAGCATTGAGTTTAGCTAGACATTCAATAATAGCTAGGCTATCAAATATATGCAGTTTAATCATGTCTAAGGGATCGTGGACAGCGGTCAAATTATAAGCTCTATTCCATTTCAATAGTTGTTCTATATAACTGACCAATAGATCAAGCTGTTGTGCTGTGAGATCAATAGCGAGGGAGTGACTACCCGCTTCAATTAATTTTCGCCATTGGATTTGCGCTTCTTTTTGGTTTATTAAGGATTGCCTTGACGTCATTTTTACGATGCCAAGTCAACTTTAGATTTCATCTTGTGTTTTTTCAGATAGATCAATAACAAAGATAGAGCAGCAGGCGTTACCCCTTGAATTCGGCTTGCCATACCTAAGGTGACTGGGCGAATTTGTTCAAGTTTGGCCGTGGCTTCATTTGATAACCCATGAATAGCTTGATAATTAAAGTCTGTTGGTATGACAGTCTCTTCACTACGTTTTAGCCTTTCAACATCGTCCTTTTGTCGATCTATATAACCCGCATACTTAATATCAATTTCTATCTGTTCACCTACAGAAGGATCTATATCAGGTAATTCAGCGACTTGATGTAGTTTTTGATAATCTAATTCTGGTCGTTTGAGAATGTCCAGCAAGTTACTACTTTTGGTTAATGGTTGGGTCAGTAGGGTTTCTAGTTTTTGTCCGATGTCATTATGCAGAGTGACCTTAGTTTGTCTCATTAAGTGTTTACGTTGCTCTATAGCTTCACACTTTTCATTAAATGCACGCCATCGCTCCTCACCCACTAAACCCAGCTTATAACCAATTTCAGTTAAACGTTGATCAGCATTATCTTCCCTTAGTAGAAGCCGATATTCTGCGCGACTGGTAAACATTCTATATGGCTCTTGCGTTCCATTAGTGACTAAATCATCGACCATAACGCCAACATAAGCTTGATCACGACGAGCTGTCCAAGGTTCTTTATCCAGAGCTTTTAAGGCGGCGTTAGTGCCCGCTAACAGACCTTGAGCACCTGCTTCTTCATAGCCTGTCGTACCATTAATTTGGCCCGCAAAATACAGCCCACTAACCAATTTAGTTTCTAACGTGGGAAATAAATCTTGAGGATTGAAAAAATCGTATTCTATGGCATAACCTGGTCGAACAATATGTGCATTTTCGAAGCCCACGATGGATTGCACAAAACTCAGTTGGACATCAAAGGGTAAACTGGTAGAAATTCCGTTGGGGTATAACTCTATACTATGCAGACCCTCTGGCTCAACGAATATTTGGTGACTATCTTTGTCAGCAAAGCGCATTATTTTATCTTCAATTGATGGGCAGTAGCGTGGCCCTACTCCCTCAATTATACCAGCATACAAGGGCGATCTATCTAAACTATCGCGAATCATATTATGTGTATTAACATTGGTGTAAGTGATATGACAAGGTACCTGACGCGGGTGGTCAGTTAACTTACCAAGCATAGACATGATCGGTGTAGGATGATCTCCAGGTTGTTCTTGCATCACACTAAAATTGACAGTTCGACGATCTATCCGAGGTGGTGTACCAGTTTTTAGCCGTTCGATACGAAAGGGTCTTTCTCTTAATCTTTGAGCTAACGCATTTGCAGGTGGATCACCAGCTCTTCCCCCTTGACTTTGCTGCATACCAATATGAATAATACCACCGAGAAAAGTACCAGTAGTCATCACCACTTGTTGAGCAAAAAACTTTAAACCCATATTAGTTTGAGCACCAATTACTTGGTCTTGCTCAATAATCAAATCATCAACTGATTGTTGAAATATATACAAGTTAGCTTGATGCTCAAGTATTTGTCGAATGGCATTGCGATATAACCCACGGTCAGTCTGGGCTCGAGTCGCCCTAACGGCTGGGCCTTTGCGAGAATTCAACACTCGAAACTGTATGCCAGCTAAATCTGTAGCTCGTGCCATTGCTCCATCAAAAGCGTCGATTTCTCGCACTAGGTGACTTTTGCCAATGCCACCAATAGCAGGATTACATGACATTTGGCCTAGAGTATCCATGTTATGCGTCAAAAGTAGTGTTTTAGCACCAATGCGAGCGCTTGCCAAAGCAGCTTCTGTGCCAGCATGACCGCCACCAACAATAATGACATCAAAACGTGAGGGAAAATCCACGAGTTTTTCCTTTCCAAATTTATGACTAGGTTCAGTGAGTTAGTATAACTTTTTTAAGGGCTGAATACATGTTCAATAATTTAGCGTGAACAGGGAAAAGATTAGTTATTTATTGTTTAAAGAATATATATATTTTAGATTGTTATTATTGTTATTACTAAGTAGACCATATTTTATGTATAACTAAAAAAAAACAATGAAAATCATATAACTAAAATGATGATAAGGCTGTTAACTGATACTGAGTCTAGGTCCAAAAAGCTGATTAGGTGTTGTGTATAACTAATGGGGTTATACACAAGAGAAAGTTATACACATCTTAGTGATGCATAGGCTCCCAACTTTTACACGTATTTTAAGTGCTTTAATAAATAAATATTTATTTGTTGATATTACAGACAAGATCATTGTGAATACAGTTGTGGATAGTGTGGATAACTTGAATAAAGCTATTCTATACTCAGCACGTCTTTGACTTTGTCCTGAAATTAGGAGGGTTTAGTGGAGAGAGGCAGGTCATTAGCACCAAAGGTTAAACTGATAAAACCTGCTTAAGTTGTGTGTAAATTAGTAATAGAAGATTTTTTATGTGTAATAAAAAATTATAAAAGGCATTAAAATAGTCTAAAAATTTGGTCAAAGCGTTTATAACTTATAAAAAAATGATTTAAAAAGATGAAAACGAGATTAATATTAGGTTCAAGTCAGACTAAATACAGTAATACTCAATTAAAAACGAAATATTAGCTGATGAATTATAAGTAAAATAGGCCACCTTTTTTAACCATTTCAGCAATGATTTAAGATATGTGTGCTCATCAAAAAACCATACATCCATCTAAACATCTAACCTGCTAAGACGTTGCATAATGAATGCCCATAAAAGAAGCCTAAATCACATGCTGGTGCATAGGCTCTATTGATGGCGTTGTATAAAATTTTTAGAGTTTTTGGTTAGGAAAAAATAGCCTTAAAGATGTAGAAAAAGATAATAGATAGGATCGCCCCCGCTGGCAGGGTGATCACCCATGAGGTAAAGATGGTGGCGACAATCCGCAGATTGATCGCGGCTAAGCCACGGGCTAAGCCTACACCTAAAACAGCTCCCACCAAAGTGTGTGTGGTTGATATGGGCAAACCAATACCAGAGGCAAGAACCACTGTGGCAGAAGCACCGAGGGTGGCGGCAAAACCTCTACTTGGAGTTAACTCGGTAATTTTGGTGCCAATCGTTGCCATCACCTTATACCCATAAGTAACCAAACCAACAACAATGCCCACACCACCTACTAAAAGTATCCATGCGGGCATGCTAGATTTGGCGGTCACAGCACCAGATTTAATGGTAGCGATGGCTGCTGCCATCGGCCCCACGGCATTAGCGACATCATTAGAACCGTGGGCAAAGGCCATAGCACATGCGGTAAAGACCATTAACACGGCAAACACTTTTTCCACGTTGGCAAAGCGGTCTTCTGATTCAATCGCTTGGTTACGTTTGACGCGAGTTAACATTGCACCACCGATGAGAGCAACAAGCAGACCAGCAGCTGCTGCAACCAAGGACATTTCAAAGTAGTTTAAACTCAATCCAATGTCTTTAAATACGTGTTTTAGGCCTTTGATTAAGGTCACCATGGTGATCATAAAGCCCACCATAAACATGTAAAAGGGTACGTATTTTTTGGCATTTTCAAAAGGGTGTTCAGTATCTAAAATTAATCGTTGAACACTCTTAAACAACATATAGGAAACGGTGCCCGCTAACACAGGAGAAACAACCCAACTTGCGGCTATGGTGCTAACTTTACTCCAGTTAACAGCATCTACAGAAATAGCAACTGCGGCAAAGCCAACGATGGCACCAACAATTGAGTGAGTTGTAGAGACGGGCCAACCTACGATAGATGCGATCAAAAGCCAAGTGCCAGCAGCCAGCAGAGCTGAAAGCATGCCATACACTAAATACTCTGGCGTACCTTGCAAAGTGAGTGGATCAATAATGCCTTTACGGATAGTCGCTGTGACTTCACCGCCTGCCAAATATGCACCTGCAAATTCAAAGATCATGGCTATAATAATGGCTTGTTTTAAGGTGATGGCGCCGGAACCTACAGAGGTTCCCATGGCGTTAGCCACGTCATTGGCACCGACGCCCCAGGCCATAAAAACGCCAAATATAATGGCTAATATAAGTAAAATTTGTCCGTATTCGTTTAAAACTTCCATGGTGTATTCTCGAAGCTATATGAAGTGTGTATGGGTTAAACTCTAAGTAATAATTTAGCGAGCTATAATGACTTGGATTTGTTCTCCAGCGCTTTGTGCATGGTCAGCAAGGTGACCAATGGCTTCGATTGTTTTATACATAAACATGGCGTCTACAGGGGGAAAACTGGTTTCAATTTCATGCAGTTTCGAACGCAATGAAATCTGTCGTTTATCATTTTTGTCTTCTGCTTTTTCTAGCTTGGTAATACAGCGATTAATACGATCAATCTCACGACCACCAAAACCTGAGCCAATTAATTCATCAAGTTCATCAATCACAACCTTAGCCTCTATTGCCACGGCCACCGCAGACTTGACATAGGCGGTCATGTCTACGGCAATTTTTTTAGGCACGATTTGTTTTCGACCCAGCATAAGGCCAGCAATATCTTTAGCGGTGTTACAAATTTTGTCTTGTTTACTGAGAAGTTGAATCAGGTCTGAGCGATTGATTGGCATGAATAAACTTTTTGGCAAATGCAGGCGAATGTCTTGTTTCTGATCATCGGCATGGCTCTCAAATTTTGCAATGGCGTTATAGGTCTTCTCAACAGCATTCCAGTCTTCTTTGATGACTGCTTGAAAAAAAGGAACTAAAAGTTCGACGCACTGCAACACTGTTTGCATGTGGTTTTGTAGGGGTTTAATCGGTGAATGACCAAACAAACTCAGAATGGGATTTGCCATGTGAACTGCCTTTTCAATTGATAACTAAGCCTAATGTGAGCGCATTATAGGCATGCTTTGTTAAGACTATATAAAGATTTATGCTTGATTCAGGATTAATTAACATCTGACGCAAGTGGAATTTTAATTACGAATGTAGAACCCTGATTTAACTTGCTTTTTAACTTCAAACTACCTTTATGACTTTGCACGATGTGTTTAACAATGGCAAGCCCAAGTCCGGTGCCCCCAAGTGATTGTGAACGCGCCTTGTCGACCCGATAAAAACGCTCAAAAATGCGTTCTTGGTTAGCTTCGTCAATGCCAATTCCATCATCTTTTATCGACAGCAAGGCTGTGCTTGCATCGACCTCAATAACCACATGAACGTGACCCATGGCAGGTGTGTATTTAATGGCATTATCAACAAGGTTAGTTACCATTTGACTAAGGGCATTTTCATCACCGAGTAATATGATCGGTTGCCCTTCGGTATCAAGATCTAATATCACTTGATGGCCTTGTGCCACGGCTTGTAAATTATCACACACCCTTTGGACTATTTGCTGAAGGTCAACCTGAGTATTAAAAGCCGCATCGTTGCTTTCTAATCGAGACAAAGCCAACAACTCTGACACTAAATCTGATAAGCGAATAGACTGGCCGTGAATCTTGCGAATAAAGCGTTGTTGAGTTTGGCGTTCTATTGCCTCATCCTCTATCAATGTTTCAGCAAAACCACGGATGGCAGTAATAGGTGTTTTCAACTCATGTGAAGCGTTGGCCACAAAGTCAGCACGCATCTTGTCCATGCGTTGAACATCTGTGGTGTCTTGCAGTACCAGTATCGCGTCCGCTTGATCGGAGTGTTTTAACAAAGTGACATGCAGGCGATAATGTCGAGCGAAGGTATAGCCGTCGAGTTGAATTGACCGTTCTACACTGACTTGCTCTTGTTGGCACTGTATGAAAGCTTGATTGAGGTTGTTGGATGCATCGATGTCTTGTAAAGACTGACCTAAACAGCGTTCCCCACTGGTGCGTAATATGCGACAGGCGGCGCGATTAACGTGGGTAATCAAGCCTTTGTCGTTCACGGTAATTACCCCTTCATTCATGCTCTTAAGGATAGTCGACAATTGGTCACGCTCAGTTTTGATAATGTTAAAGCGCCGGGCTGAAATATCAGCCATTTTATTAAGAGAACGAGCTAATGCTCCAATTTCATCACGTCTATCGCTGGGAATACGCAGTTGGTAGTGGCCTTGAGCATAGTCGTTTGCAATAATGGTCATTTGCCGCAACGGTCGAGCAAAACTCATAGCCAACCAATAGCCAATAAATAAAGCAATTAAAGTGGTGAGACTCGCCGCAATAATGATCACTTTGCGCAAATAATTAAATTCCTCATCGATGCGCTCGGTGGAGAGGGCGGTGCGTATAAAGCCTAAATTAGAATGACTGTCCATGGCTTTTAAGGCGACATACAACATGGGCTTTTGCAATGTTGTGCTGAAGCGACTTGATTCCCCAACCCTAGACTGGGTAGCAGAAATGATTTCAGGTCGGGAGAGGTGATTGTCCATCTCATCAAACCTGAATTCAGAATCAGCCATCACCACACCATCTCTGGTTAGCAAGGTGACACGAGTTGCAATACGATCACCAATTTGTTGGACCATCTGTTGGATTTCATTTTGAGATTGGGTATCCATGTCAGCGAAAGATTGCTGCAAAATAAAGGCTTGGCTGGATAAATTGTTGCGAATGTCTTTTAGGCTTGCCTGCTCTATTTGGCGCTGCACCATAAGGCCAACAATCAACATACTAAACAAAATGACTAGGGCAAAGCCAGCGTAGAGTTTTAAGAATATGGGTGAGTGGCGCATGCTACAAGACTTCGTTTAAAAGGGTTTCAGTAAAATTAGGATCACAACGGTAACCCACACCCCGTACGGTTTCGATCACAGTCGCAGCTTTACCCAATTGCTTTCGCACACCACGAATATGCACATCAATATTTCGATCCACAACCTCAGAATGCTCACCTAAAGCTGATAATATGAGTTGCTCCCGTGAAAACGCCCGGCCCGGTTGAGCCATTAATGTGTGTAACAATTTGAATTCGGTAGTGGTTAGTTTGAGTGTCTGTCCATTTAGATCACAAGTGTAAGCTTCTAGGTTGAGTGATAATGAACCTATTGAGAGTATTTTGGTGGACGGGGTTCGGCGTAATGCGACTTTAATCCGAGCCAACAGTTCGGCTTGGCTAAAAGGTTTAGTGATATAGTCATCTGCACCTTGGGTAAGGCCACTTATAACATCCACTTCTTCACTGCGTGCTGACAACATAATAATAGGAATAAGCTGTGTTTTAAGATTTGCCTTTAAGCGCTCACAGACCTGCATACCGGAGAGCCCAGGAAGCATGATATCAAGCAATATTAAATCAGGAGTTTGCGTTTGAGCCAATGCTAAACCCTTAATGCCATCACTGGCTAAGGATAATTTATACCCAGCCCGCCTAAGGTTATAAGCGATAATCTCCTGGATATCAACTTCATCTTCGATGCATAAAATATGTTGAGTATTGGTCATAAGTTGTTATTTCCCGATACAAAATGACCCAAATATACGGCCCAATAAGTCATCACTAGTGAAACTACCAGTAATCTCGTTCAAGCATTCTTGGGCCAGACGTAGGTCCTCAGCTAGCAACTCGCCAGCCTGACTGTAAGCCAGTTGTGAAGACCCTTCCTGTAATAAAACTCGACACCGTTGCAGAGCATCGATGTGGCGCCGTCTGGCACTAAAGCCGCCCTCCAATGTCGTTTGGTAACCAACCACTTGTTTGAGTTGACGCCTGAGTAAGTCAAGGCCTTGGCCATCTTTCGCGCTTAGGTAAATACAGTCTACTCCATCGACCTGAGTGAATTGAGGGAGTCCTTCTGAGAGGTCTATTTTATTACGAACTAAAGTCAGTTGGCTAGGCATTGGTTGCACACCCATTAACGTCTGCCAGTGTTCTTTGGGTGAACAATGGTCTTGTGCTTCTTGTAACAATAACACTTGATCGGCCTGACTAATGGCTTCAATCGCACGTTCAATGCCAATCTGTTCCACCTTATCTGGACTGTTGCGCAAACCAGCCGTATCAATAATGTGTAAGGGTAGGCCATCGATATTAATAGACTCTTTTAAAATATCTCGGGTGGTGCCGGCAATGTCTGTGACAATGGCTCGGTCTTGTCCTGCAAGGGCGTTAAGTAGGCTTGACTTGCCAGCATTGGGCGCCCCTGCAATCACGACTTGCATACCTTCTTGCAATAGGCTGCCTTGTTGGGCACGCTCTAATAGTTGGTCTAGGTCTGATTGCGCCTTAGCCAATAAGTTAGCGACCTTACCATCTGCTAAAAAGTCGATTTCTTCCTCTGGAAAATCGATCGCTGCCTCCACGTATAATCTTAGGTAGATTATATTTTCAACCAAAGTGTTAATTTGGCTAGAAAAGACCCCCTGTAATGAACGCAAGGCATTTCTAGCAGCTTGCTCTGAGCTAGCATCGATTAGGTCAGCAATGGACTCTGCTTGAGCTAAATCCATTTTGTCATTCAAAAAAGCGCGTTCTGAAAACTCTCCAGGTCTGGCAATACGTGCCCCTAAAAGAATGAGTTCACGTTGCAATAGGTCCATGACAATTTGGCCACCATGACCCTGAAACTCAAACACATCCTCACCCGTGAAAGAGTCTGGACCTTTGAAATAGAGGCTGATGCCAGCATCAATCTGTGCCCCGTGTGTGTCTAAAAAGGGTCCATAGTGGGCGTGGCGAATTTGACTTTGGTTGTGGCTTAGTTGCTGACCATAGGCAAGAGCCTGTGGACCCGATAAGCGAATAATACCCACGCCGCCTCTGCCTGGAGGAGTGGTCTGAGCACAAATAGTGTCTAGATCTGATTGCATTGTGGTCGGGCCTCCAGTTTTAAAAAGCAGCGTTTAATATAGACAAAAAAGGCCTCTTGAGGAGGCCTTTTTATGCTACAACGAGTGTGAGGTTAATGCTTGCGCTCAGCCATTGATTTTTCAATGCGCTTGGTAATGACATACTGTTGCGTGATCGACAATACGTTGTTGCAGACCCAGTACAATACAAGGCCAGCAGGGAACCAGAGGAAGAAGACCGTAAACACGACGGGCAACATCTTCATTATTTTAGCCTGCATTGGATCTGGTGGCGTCGGGTTAAGCATTTGTTGAATGAACATGGTGGCACCCATGAGCAAAGGCAACACAAAATATGGGTCTTGCACTGAAAGATCTTGAATCCAAAGAATAAATGGTGCGTGCCTCAATTCGACTGTTTCCATTAACATCCAATATAAACCAATAAATACAGGCATCTGAATGATAATGGGGAAGCAACCACTTAAGGGATTTGCCTTTTCTCGCTTATAAAGCTCCATCATCCCTGCTGACATTTTCGCGCGGTCGTCACCAAACTGTTCTTTTAATTTAGCAATTTCAGGGGCTAATGCACGCATCTTGGCCATGGAACGATAAGAAATGGCCGAGGGATAGAAAAAGAAGGCTTTGACACATAAAGTGACCAGCAAGATGGCAGTTCCCCAGTTTCCAACAAAACCAAACATCGTATTTAAAAGCCAAAATAACGGTTGAGAAACCCACCATAGCCATCCGTAGTCAACGACAAGGTCTAGATTTTCCGATATCGCTTCAAGATCCGCCTGTATCTTGGGACCCGCGTAAAAATCAGCTGATGTGGAACCAGACTGTCCAGCTTGGAGCTCCAATGCCGGACTAACAAAACCGGCGATATAGTTATTTTTGCTGACTCGGGTACTGTAGTTGTGTTGCTGCTCCGGATTAGGCACCCATGCACTCACAAAGTAGTGTTGCAGCATGCCAACCCATCCCCCTGGAGCACTGCGCTGCAGATTAAGGTCGTCCATGTCATCAAAATCGTAGCGGTAATATTTATCGTCTGGGAATGAAAATGCGGGTCCTAAGTAAGCGGACATGCCCATCCCACCGGAGGCACTCGGATCGCTAGAACGGTCCCGTTTAATTTGACCAAACAGGTTGGCTGACCAAGGCTGGTTGCCACGGTTATCAACGGCATAAGTGAGATTGACTAAATGACTGCCTCGGGCAAAGGTATATATCTTGTTGATAACTGCACCATTATCATCAGTGAGGCTTAGTACAATCTGTAATTCCTGTTGGTCATCTTCGAGTTGGTAGGATGATTGGGCTGCATTAAATATGGGACGCGATTTAATGTCTGTGCCATTGACGCCAATAAGCCCACTTTGTGCGACGTAAGTACGTTGTTGATTTTGTTCTAAGAGAGTGAAAAGTACATCAGGGTGATCCATTTCTGCTAAGTATTGAACTAGAGAAGCTTGAATAATGTCGCCACCTTGGGTATCAATAATAACTTCTAATGTGTCAGTTTTAACCTCGATAAGGTTTCCGCTCGTCGCGTTATCTGTTTGGGTAACTGACACTTCTGTGTCACCACTAGGGGGGGTAGCCACTGCAAAGTCTGTACTAACCGGGGCTACATCATAGGCAGAAATACTGGTGACTTGCTGAGGAGCAAGGGCTTCGGTACCATAATCTTGGTTCCATTGAAGTACCATCAAGTAAGAGATGATGGCGACACCCGCGATTAGAATAATGCGTTGAAAATCCATAGAAACAAATCGTCATTAGTTGTATTGTAAAGGAGATTGATTATAGTGCCTGTTTGACTATTGGCAATGGCCAGCCAGTGCATGAGGACGAAAACTAGCTACTTTGGGCAGTTTTTTTACGTAATCTTGCCCATTGCTTAATAATTAGCCGATGAACTGCGTCATTATCGAGTTCACCTAAACCTTTTCTGGACAAGATAACAATGTCTAAAGGAAGGGAAAATTCGTTGGATTGAGTACAAAGATTACGAAAGCTGTCTCTGACAATGCGCTTAATACGATTGCGGTGCACTGCAAGCTTGATGCCTTTTTTGGCAATCACCAAGCCAATGCGAGAATGAGCGTGTAAACTGGTGCGTGCGAGTATCAGTATGTGTTGATCTGAAACCTTGAAATCAGCTTGATCAAACACTCTTCGAAAATCCCCAGCGTTCAAAAGGCGCCGTTGCCGGGAAAAATCGAGTTCAGACATAGGTTAAGCAGGTAAAATTCGCTTACGCGCTTAGGCTCTTGCGGCCTTTGGCACGGCGAGCGTTAATAATGGCCCGACCACCTGGGGTTGACATACGTGCACGGAAACCGTGTGTGCGCTTACGCTTTAAGACGCTAGGTTGAAACGTTCTTTTCATGATCGGTCTCGCAAAAATAGTTAGTTGCCAAAGGTTTGGCGATGAAAATCTAGGGGCGAAATTATATTAGAGGAAAAATCTAATAGCAAGCCTGATTTACTGTTTAGGCTATAAAATTATCCGATAGGTGCAATTTACTTTGCCTAAGCCCAAAACTTAGGACTTATATTGCCTTACTGCGGTTTTGCCTGTGGATAACTTTAGGCACTTGGTGATAAAATAATGAGGTTAATTATAATAATTAAAGCCAGCTAAAGGCTTTAACAATCCAGTTTAAGATGGCTCCTATTAAAAATGGCTCAAGCGATTTGGCAACAGTGTTTGGCGTGTCTTCAAGATGAATTGCCCAGTCAGCAGTTCAACACTTGGATTCGACCGTTAAATGTAAATGAAAACGGTCGGGTAATCCAGTTGGTAGCTCCCAATCGGTTTGTACAGGATTGGGTCAGAGATAAGTATTTTTCTAGAATCCGTGAATTGGTAGCGGATTACGCTACTGATGCCACTCAGGATGTTGAATTGGTTGTCGCTTCGTCTGCCCTGAGTTCCCAAAGTCAATCGAGTGGATCGGCTACTGCTGCATCGCCAGTTGCCGCAGTGTTTAATTCGACAGTGGCCAAACCCGTTAGCTCAAGGGTAAACAGCCCCATTATTCAGCCCCATTTTAATGCTGATAGTGGGCCAGATCGTGTGGTTCAGGTTGAGGGCTCGGTGCGACATCAGAGCTACTTGAACAGAGCGTTCACTTTTTCCAGCTTTGTACAAGGTAAGTCTAATCAGTTGGCTTTAGCTGCAGCTAAGCAAGTCGCAGAAAACCCTGGTAGTTCGTATAACCCTTTATTTCTTTATGGTGGCGTTGGCCTAGGTAAAACCCATTTAATGCATGCGGTGGGAGCGGCTTTGATAGAGCGTAACCCTAATGCAAAAGTAGTTTACCTGCACTCTGAGCGCTTTGTTGCAGATATGGTGAAGGCGTTGCAGCTCAACGCGATCAACGAATTCAAGCGTTTTTACCGATCAGTGGATGCACTGCTAATAGACGACATACAATTTTTTGCAGGCAAAGAGAGGTCGCAAGAAGAGTTTTTTCATACCTTTAATGCTCTTTTGGAGAGTGGCCAGCAAATGATCTTAACATGTGATCGTTATCCAAAAGAAATAGCAGGTTTAGAAGACCGTTTAAAATCGCGTTTCGGTTGGGGCTTAACAGTTGCTGTGGAACCACCGGAGCTAGAAACTCGAGTGGCCATATTGATGAAAAAAGCGGCCGAAGGTAACATTGCTCTGCCTGAAGATGCGGCTTTCTTTTTAGCAAAAAAGATTCGGTCAAACGTGAGAGAACTTGAAGGAGCCCTTAAACGAGTGGTGGCAAACTCGCATTTTACGGGTGAAGCGATTTCCACAGCGTTCGTGAAAGAGTCACTACGGGATCTGTTGGCACTGCAAGATCGAAAGGTCAGTATTGATAATATCCAGAAAACTGTGGCAAGCTATTATAAGATTAAAATTGCTGATATCTTATCCAAACGTCGGTCACGGTCAGTAGCTCGACCTCGACAGTTGGCCATGGCGCTGGCCAAAGAATTGACCAATCATAGTTTGCCGGAGATCGGCGATGCCTTTGGTGGAAGAGACCATACAACGGTCTTGCACGCTTGCCGGAAAATTAAAGAATTACGCGAAGCAGATCGTGACATTCACGATGATTATGATAACTTATACCGCACGCTAACTGTCTAAGTTGATAGTTGCTTGAGCCAAAACCGTGAACAGGATTTTAGTATGAAATTTACCATCAGCCGAGAAGCCTTTTTGAAACCCCTAGTTTTGGTAGCAGGAGTGGTTGAGAGACGTCAAACTTTGCCTGTGTTAGCTAATATTCTGGTCGTGGTTGAGGGGGACCAATTGACGCTAACGGGCACAGATTTAGAGGTTGAGTTGGTTGGGCGGGTAAGTTTAGACCAACCGGGTGAGGATGGCGGCGTCACCATTCCAGCGCGCAAATTGATGGACATTTGTAAGTCGCTACCAGACCACTCTATGATCGAAGTCATGCTCAATGATGAACATGTTTTGGTGCGATCTGCGCGTAGTAAATTTAAGTTATCCACATTACCATCAGCAGATTTTCCTAACGTGGAAGACAGCCCTGAGTCGTTTGAATTTGAGGTGTCTCAGATGGGTCTTAAGCAGTTGGTAGATCAAACTGGCTTTGCGATGGCTCAGCAAGATGTACGTTACTATTTAAATGGTATGCTGTTTGAGATTAAAGATAGTGAATTGCGCACTGTAGCAACCGATGGCCACCGTTTAGCTACGAGTGTTATGCCGGTTAGCCTGCCAGACCAGGCAGCACAACAATTAATTGTTCCACGCAAGGGTGTCTTAGAGCTTGCGCGCCTGATGACAGACGAAGATGGTATAGTGCGACTAGTGATAGGTGCGAGCCATATTCGAGCATTCACCAATGATTTCATCTTTACGTCTAAACTAGTTGATGGTAAGTTTCCAGATTATGAGCGCGTATTGCCACGTAATGGCGACAAGTTGGTGCTTGTTGATCGCTTGGCAATGCGTGGTGTCCTCAGTCGTGCAGCGATCCTGTCCAATGAAAAGTACCGAGGTGTCCGCATGACGGTGAGTGATACTAATTTGCAGGTGGTGGCTAATAATCCAGAGCAGGAAGAGGCCGAAGAAAGTTTGATGGTCGATTATCAAGGTGCCCAAATTGAGATTGGTTTCAATGTAGGCTATGTGCTTGACGTGTTAAATGTCCTGCATAGCGATCAGGTAAAGATCACCTTGAGTGACTCGAACTCAAGTGCTTTGCTAGCTGATGGTGGTACGGGTGCAGCGCAATATGTGATCATGCCCATGAGGCTTTAGTTGCAGTTAAAACCTATGATACTTTTGGGGCTCCAATAGCCTCAGCCACTACAGGTTATGCACAGCTTTTGGTGGGCTTTATCCACAGGAATTTGAGCTTATGTCTCTACAGCAACTAAGCATTCAGCGGTTGCGTAACCTGCATCAAGTTGAACTTCAATTTGATGCAGGCATTAATCTATTATATGGCCCAAACGCGAGTGGTAAAACCAGCGTCTTAGAAGCCATTCATATGCTGGCCTTGGGTCGGTCTTTTCGTAGTCTAAAGTTAGCGTCTGTCATTGGTGAGGGTCACATTGATTGTCTTTTGTTCGCCAAAGTTAAAAACGCCCAAGGGGTGAGTGACTCCTTGGGTATGACGCGTCGTCTGGATGGTAATCATAGTATACGCCTGAATGGGGAAAACCTTGGGTCAGTGGCTGAGCTTGCTAATTTATTACCCATACAGCTAATCGATCCAAATAGTTCAAGCCTCATTGAGGCTGGACCTAGTGTTCGAAGGCAATATTTGGATTGGGGCGTGTATCATCATAACCCGAACTTTTTTAGCCTTTGGAAGCAGGCTCAAAGACTGTTAAAACAGCGAAACAGCGCTCTCAAACGTGGTACAATAAATGCTGATGTGAGGGCTAGTTTTGATCCAGGCTTGGTTAAGGTGGCTGAGCAACTAAATGAGCTCAGGGCGGCGTATTTGAAGCTTCTCGAGCCAGTATTTTTTGAACTCTTGTCTGGCTTAGTTGATTTGCCCGACTTGTCGCTGGGTTATTATTCAGGCTGGTCTGCGAATCGTCACTATGCTGATATTCTTGAAGAGACATTGATGCGTGACTTGCAGCTTGGCTACACGCAGCGAGGGCCACAGCGGGCAGACATAAAGTTTACTTTGCATGGTGTTAATGCAGTTGAACGTCTTTCTCGAGGCCAGCAAAAGTTGGTGGTAATTGCGCTTAAGCTTGCGCAAGGCAAATTATTGAGTGAGCTTGAAGGCCGTAAGTGTGTATTTTTGGTAGACGATTTAGCGGCAGAACTGGATTGGACGCATCGGCGGGAAATCTGTAAACAGTTAATTGAATTACAGGCACAGGTGTTCGTCACGAGTGTCGGAGCCGATGAGCTAAAAGAGTGTTGGCCCAAAGAAGTGCAGATTAAAATGTTTCACGTGAAACATGGGCAGGTAAGTCAGGAATAAAATCCATTGAAGGCCTAGTGCTATTATTTAAGAAAATGATGTCGGAGTAATTAATGAGCGAACAGACAATATACGACTCGTCCAGTATTAAGGTCCTTAAGGGGCTGGACGCTGTGCGTAAACGCCCAGGTATGTATATTGGGGATACAGACGATGGCACAGGTCTACACCATATGGTGTTCGAAATTGTTGATAACTGTATTGATGAGGCTTTAGCGGGTTATTGTAATGAGGTGAGTGTCACCATTGTGTCTGATGACACCGTCACTGTGGTCGATGATGGGCGTGGTATTCCGGTTGATATCCACCTAGAGGAGGGCGTGTCTGCCGCAGAAGTCATCATGACCGTATTACATGCGGGTGGTAAATTTGACGACAATACCTATAAGGTTTCTGGCGGATTGCATGGTGTTGGCGTGAGTGTAGTCAATGCATTATCTACAGAATTAAAATTAACCATCCGACGTAATGGCCAAGTCCATGAACAAATTTATCACCATGGCGTGCCTCAAGCACCACTGGCGATCGTGGGTAAGACCGAAGGCACAGGCACAACCTGTACGTTTACTGCGTCATCTGACACCTTTACCAATATCATGTTTCATTTTGACATTTTGGCTAAGCGTCTGCGGGAGTTATCTTTCTTAAATTCGGGTGTTGCCATCCGCTTAAAAGATGACCGGTCAGGTCGTGAAGAGTTGTTTTGTTATGAAGGTGGTGTGGCTGCATTTGTTGAATATTTAAACGCCAATAAGACTCCCATTAATAAGTGCATACACTTTAATACGTTGCATGCTGATGGGGTGGGGGTTGAGGTTGCCTTGCAGTGGAACGATTCTTTCCAAGAAAGTATTCACTGTTTTACGAATAACATTCCTCAGCGTGATGGTGGTACTCACCTTAGTGGGTTTCGTTCTGCACTTACCCGCACGCTTAATAATTATATTGAGTCAGAGTCTGCTCAGAAAAAATCGAAGGTTGCGACTTCTGGTGATGATGCTCGAGAAGGTTTGACAGCCATTATTTCTGTTAAAGTTCCAGACCCTAAGTTCTCATCCCAGACTAAAGATAAGCTGGTCTCTTCTGAGGTTAAGTCTGCCGTAGAACATGAACTGGGTCGATGCATGTCAGAATTCCTACAGGAAAATCCTCAAGAAGCACGGGTTATCATTGGTAAGATGATCGATGCCGCTCGGGCGAGAGAGGCAGCACGCAGAGCGCGCGACATGACTCGTCGTAAAGGAGCTTTGGACATTGCAGGCCTGCCGGGCAAACTTGCCGATTGCCAAGAAAAAGATCCTGGATTATCAGAAATCTATCTTGTAGAGGGTGATTCAGCAGGCGGGTCTGCTAAGCAGGGCCGCAACCGACGAACTCAAGCCATTCTGCCTTTGAAAGGTAAAATCCTCAACGTCGAAAAGGCTCGATTTGATAAGATGCTGTCGTCTGTTGAGGTAGGTACATTAATCACCGCTCTAGGATGTGGCATCGGCCGTGATGAGTTTGATATCGAAAAACTACGCTACCACAGTGTGATTATCATGACCGACGCTGATGTTGATGGTGCTCACATTCGGACTTTACTGCTGACATTTTTCTTTCGTCATCTACCTAAGGTGATTGAGAACGGCCATTTGTTTATTGCTCAACCGCCACTTTATAAAGTAAAGAAAGGCAAGCAGGAGCAATATCTTAAAGATGATGTAGCGCTAGATGGTTTTCTACTGCAAGGGGCGATGGATAATGCCTCACTTCATTCAAGCGCAACGGCTCCTGCAATTTCAGGCACTGGATTAGAGAGCCTTGCGGTTCAGTTCCGTCAGGTTGCGGCAACCATCAGGCGGGTAGAACGAATTATTCCAGCAGTGATATTGACGCAAATGGTTTATGCGCCAGTGTTAAGCCTAGAAGAGTTACATGATCAGGACAGGGTATCAGGTTGGTTAGATGCAATGTTGGAATGCCTAGAGCAGCAAGAAGAAGGTGGAGCGCTTTACGATGGTCAGATTCGCTCAAATCCTGAGCGTGATGGCTATTTACCAATGGTCACCATCACCACTCATGGCATTGATGATGACTATTTGATTGGCTTTGATTTCTTGAGTTCAGGAGAATACCGTTCGATCGTGGCTTTGAATTTGGCCTTATCGGGCTTGCTAGAAAAAGATGGCTATTTCCAACGTGGAGAAAAGACTTATGCCACTGAAAGCTTTGCCGCAGGTTTAGAGTGGTTAATGAAAGAAGCCCGCCGTGGTCTTTCAGTTCAGCGCTATAAAGGTTTAGGGGAGATGAACCCTGATCAACTTTGGGAAACGACAATGGACCCTGAGCAACGCCGTATGCTATGTGTGACCATCGATGACGCTATAGCAGCTGATCAAATGTTTACCACCCTCATGGGCGATGACGTTGAGCCTCGTCGTTTGTTTATAGAAGAAAATGCGTTGAGAGTTGCGAACCTCGATTTTTAGAATCTTCTTCGGCGTTAAATAGTGTTAAAAAGCCTCCAAGTGGAGGCTTTTTTGTGGGCATGGGGTGGCATAAAGAATGGTTGATCAATGCAGCTTAAAAACCCTGGCGCTGAGTGTTTCACGTGAAACACACCATCTCTGGGAAATTAACGCGCTAACAAACTAATATCAGCTACCCGCCCAAGTTCGATTTGCAGTTCAGCCAGCAATGCCAAACGATTATTCTTAAGGCCCTCGTCTTCGGTCATGACCATGATATCCGCAAAAAACTGTTCCAGTGGTTTAGCTAATTGGGCCATTACCTGGAGCGCCTCATGATAATTAACATGAGTACCTTCAATTGAATTTTCATCTCTAACTTTGATCAATATGTTGGCCAAAGTTATTTCAGCAGGTTCAACTAATAATGTTGGATCAAATACTTGTTCGCCCTTGCCATTCTTAGCCAAAATGTTGCTGACTCGTTTATTACTCGCTGCCAAGGCAGGGGCCAAATCCAACATCAAAAACTCGCTCACGGCATTCACTCGACGATCAAAGTCCAACGGAGAGTTTGACTTGTTCTGCATGACGGCTAAGTAAATATCGATGGCAATCTTTTGATCTTCATAATAGGCCCGTAAGCGATCAAAAATGAAATCCAACAGTTGAGGTTGAACTTTATCAACAGGCACCGACAAATTACCATGTAAGTGATAGGCCTTAATCACTAAAGACCCCAGGTCAAGTTCCAAGCCTTGCTCTATGATAATACGTAACAAACCCACGGTTGCGCGACGAAGAGCGTAGGGGTCTTTACTTCCTGTTGGTGGTTGTCCAATACCAAACAAACCCACTAACGTATCTACCCGATCTGCAATGGCAATGGCACTTGCGACCGATGACTCGGGTAATCTGTCACCTGCAAATTTTGGCCAATAGTGTTGCTCTAGGGCGGCAGCCACGACAGGGTCTTCCCCATCGTTTAGTGCGTAAACGTGACCCATTAACCCTTGTAGATCACTAAACTCAAGCACCATGTTGGTATTCAGATCGGCTTTGGATAGGGTGGCTGCGCGAGCTGCCAAGAGATAATCTGCGTCAATGTCTATTGCAATACTTGCGGCCAATTGTGACATGCGTATTGTCTTGTCCATGACGGTGCCAAGTTCTGCTTGAAACACCACTTTGTCTAAAGCTCTATTATGACTCTCCAAACTCGTTTTTTTGTCAGTTTCAAAGAAGAAAGCAGCATCTGCCAGCCTCGGGCGAATGACTCGTTCGTTGCCAGCAATCACCTGTGCAGCATTTTTACTGTTGATATTACTCACTGTAAGGAAGAGCGGTAAAATGTCACCTTGTTCATCGACAAAGTGAAAATATTTCTGATGTTCTTTCATGGATGAGATCAACGCCTGAGCAGGCAATTCCAAAAACCTGCGATCAAATCGACCCGTGAGACAAGTCGGCCATTCAACTAAACCAGCGACCTCATCAAGTAATTTTTCGTCTATAACGGCGATCGCGTTAAGAACCTTAGCTTGTTCTAAGATTTGAGTCCGAATCATGGTCTTACGTTCTTCAAAACTAACAATCACATGACCTTCAGTGCGCATTTGCTGAGAATAATTTGCAGCTGAGGTAATGGTGATTGCGCCTTGGCTATGAAAACGATGGCCACGACTTTGGTGACTATTAGTCAGGTCAAACAATTCAATATCGACTAGGTCAGAGCCTAAGGCCAATATAAACCACTGCACAGGTCTAACAAATTCACCACGCGAGGCGCCCCAGCGCATGCGCTTTGCAATGGGCAAATCAGCTAGTGCTTTTTGAATTAAGCTGCCCATCAAATCCAGAGTCTTGAGACCTTTGATTGTACGATCGAACTCATAATATTGTCCCTTTTCTGTATCAATAACAGTCAATTCGTTCTTACTGACATTGCATGATCTTGCAAAGCCATCAATAGCATTCGGTGGTGCCTGAATAGAGGGCCCACGCCGACGCTCTTGGCGGTCGGTTTGTTGCAATTGTAGATCTTTAACCATCACTGTTAGGCGTCGGGGTGTGGCGTAAGAAGTAACTTCAGTGTGGGCTAGACCCAATTCCTTTAACTGTTTCGTCACACTTAATTCTAACGCTTTTGACAGCGTCATCAACGACTTGGGAGGCAGTTCCTCAGTCCCCAGCTCAAATAATAAATCAGCGCGGCTCATGAGCTTTTCTCCTCTTCTAGCAACAACTTTTGTTTTAGTTCTGCACTAGCTAGTGGAAAGCCAAGAGCTTTGCGAGTGGCGTAATACCCTAAGGCTACTTGTCTCGCAAGGGCACGCACCCGCAAAATATAACGTTGTCTCTCAGTAACGGAGATGGCATGACGTGCATCAAGTAAGTTAAATACATGAGATGCCTTAAGTACAAACTCATAGGCAGGCAAAGGTAATTTAGCCTCAACCATTCTTGCGCACTGTGCCTCGTAATGGTCGAAGTTACTAAATAATGTCGCTACTTCAGCGTGTTCAAAGTTGTAAGTCGACATCTCAACTTCCTGTTGATGAAAGATATCACCATAGCTAACAATCGTGCCATCTGGCGCACGGCTCCACACTAGATCGTATACGCTATCAACATCCTGTAGGTACATGGCAATACGTTCCAGACCAATAGTAATCTCGCCCATCACTGGAAAACATTCAATCCCTCCGGCCTGTTGAAAATAGGTAAACTGTGACACTTCCATTCCGTTGAGCCATATTTCCCAACCCAAGCCCCAAGCCCCTAGGGTGGGAGATTCCCAATTATCTTCAACGAAACGCACATCATGCACCTGCGTATCAATGCCCAAATGATCCAAACACTCTAAGTATAATTCTTGAAAATTAGTGGGTGAAGGTTTAATGACGACCTGAAACTGAAAATAATGCTGCAAGCGGTTGGGGTTGTCGCCATAACGCCCATCTGTTGGACGTCTGCTGGGCTGCACATAAGCCGCACGCCAGCTTTCTGGGCCAATGGCTTTCAAAAAAGTCGCTGGGTGGAAGGTACCAGCACCCACTTCCATATCGAGCGGTTGCATGATGTTGCAGCCTTGAGCAGACCAGTATTGTTGCAAGGCAAAAATGAGGCCTTGAAAAGTGCTGGTATCGGTTGTTTTTTCCACGACTAGATCCACGCCTTAAGTAAAAGAGAGAGCTGCCGCAACCTGAGGCTTCCGGCACGATTAAAGCGTGCCATTATACACTAGCAGTTAGCAGCTGGCTTGTGTCTAAAAGAACCTAAGTGCCTCGTTTATGGGCCATTTACGAGGTATCATTACTTAATTTAGCCAAACCTCTGGTTTGAGAACCCATTTATGACCATTTTATGTCTGACTATTTAAAATCAAGCCTCGCCGTCGGTCTATTCAGAGTGCTGGGCATGTTACCCCTATCTTGGGTCTATGGCTTGTCAAAGCTGACTTTGCTATTGATGTTGCGGTTGCCGAATCAGAGCCTCAAACAAACCCAACTTAACGTGCAGCGCTGCTGGCCCAACCTTACCTGTCAGCAACAAACGGCACTGGTGGGCGAGAGTATGTTGCATACGATTTATGCGGCCCTAGAGATGGGTATTAATTGGACCCAGCCTAGTCAAAGTGGCTTAGACCGGATTATTAACGTGAGTGGGGCCGACTGCTTGAGACAGGCCCAATTGATGGGGGGTGTAATCCTTCTAACCCCTCATTTGGGTAACTGGGAGCTCTTTGCCAACTGGGCTGCTCATGAAGCCAAGGTGACGGCCCTTTATAAACCAGCTAAATTACATGGGCTTGATCGATTGATTCACGGGGCACGAACCCAAGCGGGTATGCAACTAGCTCCAGCTTCAGCTAAGGGTGTGATGCAGTTAAAACGAGCCCTATTAAAGGGTGAGGTAAACCTCATACTACCTGACCAAGAGCCACCACCGAAAGCTGGGATTATTAGTCAGTGGTTTAATCAACCCGCATATACGATGACCTTGGTCAGTCAACTTGCTAAGACTAAAAACACCCGTGTTCTGATAGGGTTTGCACGCCGCGTACCTTCTAGCCTCGGGTTTATTATTGAATTAGAAGACATCACTGAAGTGTGCCAACAAGCCACTATTGAATCGAGTGTTAAAGCAATAAATCAAGCGATCGAAGAGTTGGTGAGGCGTGCGCCAGAACAATACCAGTGGGAATACCGCCGTTTCAAACATACCTTAGAACAAGAACACTAGCACTCTTTAGGCTTCGGCTTTCGTGCGATCAAAAAGGCTTTGCCAGCTAGAGGGTGTCCTAGTAGTGTCAACTCTTGTTCATCTTGATACACCAGAGGCTCGAGATCTCTAAATAACACAAGCAGTTCCCCCTGGCCTAATAACAGCTGCGAACGCCTTGGTTTATTCAGGCGCTCACCTGCAATTGCTGTGACTTGGTTAAAGGTTTGATAGACCAACATACCGCCGGGTTTGAGGTGCGACACAATCTGTGGACAAAGTGCACGATCGAGGAATGCAGTGACACAAATAAGATCAAATTGTTGGTTGGGCCAAGACGTCTTTACAAGGTCTATACATCGTTGATTTACTTCAATTTTTTGTAATGAACAATGGCGCTTCATTTGCTTTAACCCAGCCTGGGAATAGTCCCACCCGTGCATCGTAAGTCCTTGTTTAGCAAGGAATATTGAGTTTTGTCCCAGACCACAAGCCAAATCTAAACCTGTGCCTTGGGTGGGCAACAAGTGGACGTATTTTTGCAGGCAATAACTTACCTCAGGCAGCTCTAAAAACACAGAATAACGGTCATTCCAACGCTCTGGCATGGTACAAAATTCCTGTGGATAAATCTGTGAATAGGTTAGGAAAAACTAACTAATAGAATAACCTAGTCACGCCAAAACATTGGTGTGAATAAGACTAATAAGGTAAACACTTCCAAACGCCCTAAAAGCATAGAAAAACAAAGAATCCATTTTGCTGTGGTATTAATATCGCCGTAGTGAGCGGCAACATCTCCCAAGCCTGGGCCTAGATTGTTAAGCGTAGCCCCAACCGCTGACCAGGCCGTAACTTGGTCTAAGCCTGTGGCTAATAAAGCGATCATCATCACCATAAAGACTAAGGTGTAGACTGAGAAAAAACCCCACACAGCCTCTGCGACGCGATCTGGAATAGGGCTGGAACCTAACTTAACGTGAATGATTGCGTTGGGATGGATGAGACGCTGTATTTCCCGCAAACCCTGTTTGAGCACTATTAACACGCGCACGACCTTCATGCCGCCGCCTGTTGAGCCCGCACACCCACCCATAAAAGCCGCACTAAATAATAAGAATCCCAGCATGGGAGGCCAAAGGGCAAAGTCTGCTGTCGCATAGCCAGTAGTGGTGGCGATGGAGACGACCTCAAACACCCCCTGGCGGAAACTGTCATTCAAAGTCATGTCATTAGTAAGCCATAAAGTGGCTACGGTAATGAAGCTAATAATGGCCATAACACTTAAAAAGAAACGAAACTCTTCGTCTCGCCAATAATGTAATAAACTGGCTTTATAGTGCTTTTGACGAAAAGTGCGAGCGGTTTGGAAGTGCAGGCCAAAGTTCACGGCTGCAAGTAACATAAACACAATAGCAATGGTTTCTATGGCTGCATTATTAAAATAGCCTAAGCTGGCATCGTGGGTAGAGAAGCCGCCAATAGCGACCGTGGAGAAACTATGGGTAAGCGCATCAAAAGCATTCATGCCCGCCAACCAATAAGCTAATGCGCATGTCACCGTCAGGGTGAGATAAATATACCAAAGCTGCTTGGCTGTTTCTGTAATACGGGGTGTTAGTTTAGAGTCTTTAACCGGTCCAGGTGTCTCTGCCCGGTATAACTGCATGCCACCAATACCCAACATAGGAAGTATAGCGACTGCTAAAACGATAATGCCCATACCACCAAACCATTGTAAAAACTGACGATAAAACAGTAATGACTTAGGTAATGTGTCGAGCTGGGTAATGACTGTTGCCCCTGTGGTGGTGAGGCCAGAAAGAGATTCAAATAAAGCGTCTACATAACTCCAATTTGGATTCAGCGCAGACAGGGGAGAAGAGAAGTAAAACGGCAAAGCTCCAAACAGACCTAGAATAGACCAAAACATGACCACAATGACAAAACCATCGCGCGTACGTAGGACGTTATTATGTTTAGAAAAAGGTAACCAAACTAAAAAACCAGCAACAAAAGTAATACAAAACGACAGGGCAAAGGTAGATTCTGAACTATCATCTGGCAAACTCAAGGCAATAATTAATGAGGGTAGCATGGATGTGCTGAAAGCCATTAGCAACATACCAATAATTTTTAAGGTAACCCGAAAGTGCATATTAAGGCCTAAAAGAATCCAATAGTAACCGCAAATAATCGCTCAACGTCATGTATCATGTGCCTATCTGTTAAGAAAAGAATGCAATGGTCATCATTATTAATAACCGTGTCATGGTGGGCAATAAGCACTTCCTCACCCCGTACAATGGCACCAAAACTGGTCCCCTCGGGCAGTTTGATGTCCGCCAAACTGCGGCCTACCACTTTGGATGTTTTCCCATCGCCATGGGCAACCACTTCAATGGCCTCTGCAGCGCCTCGCCTGAGGGAATGAACGTTGACAATATCACCCCGGCGCACATGGGTTAGCAAACTACTAATCGTGGTTTGTTGTGGTGAGATGGCAATATCAATAGTGCCATCCTCTATCAGATCCACATAGGCCGGATTACTGATCAGGGTCATCACTGTTCGCACACCGAGGCGTTTGGCTAACATAGAAGCCATAATGTTTGCCTCATCATCGTTAGTTAATGCACAAAATACATCCGTTGATTCAATATTTTCTTCAACCAACAACTCTTTGTCAGATGCACTGCCATGGAGGACGATGACATCCTCTAATAAATCGGCCAAACGCTCGCAACGCTCGAGCCCACGTTCAATCACCTTAACCCGAAAATCTTTGCGCAAATTATCAGCTAACCGAGCACCAATATTACCACCACCGGCGATCATGATGCGCTTATAGGGTTTTTCTAATCGACGCAGCTCACTCATTACTTTACTAATATCAGCTTTAGCTGCGATAAAAAAGACTTCATCATCGACGTGAATATGGGTTTTACCAGAGGGGACGATGGCCTTGTTATTGCGAAAAATAGCCGCCACACGGGTGTCTACATTGGGCATATGGCTGCGCAAGTCAGACACAGGCTTGCCAACTAATGGACCTCCATGACAAGCGGTCACAGCAACCAACTGCACCTTACCTTTAGCAAAGTCGAGTACTTGCAAGGCAGTTGGATTTTCTATTAAGCGTTGTACATGAGCAGTTACCAACTTTTCAGGGCTAATAATGACATCAATAGGAAAAGCGCGGGGTTCATCTCTAAATAACGCATCGCGCTTCAACAAATACTGATGTTCGCGAATGCGGCTAATTATAGTGGGCGTTTGAAACATGGTTTTAGCGATCTGACAGGCCACCATATTGATCTCATCACTATTAGTTACAGCCACTAGCATGTCCGCATCTTCAGCCCCCGCACTTGCTAGAATATTGGGCAAACACGCATGGCCTTTCACAGTGCGGATATCCAGACGATCTTGTAAGTCTTTCAAGTAACCGGCATCTTGATCTACCATCGTCACATCATTGGCATCGTTAGCCAAGTTTTCAGCAAGGGTACGGCCAACCTGACCTGCACCAAGAATGATGATTTTCATACTAGAGCAAAATGCCTCAAGAGCGAGTGATTGTCACTATGATAGCAGAACACATGGCATAATCTACTACTATGCTTGGACCTGTCATAGGGGCTTGTGGAGTTTGGCATAGTAAAAACCATCATGGCTTATAGGGTTTGGAAAAAGCTGGCGCCCTATGTCCATTTCAACGCCCCAATCTGCTTCAATAACACAGTGGTGCGCTTTTGGTTGCTGCGCTAAAAAACGTGCCACAAGACGGTCATTCTCTTGTCTTAAAACGGAGCAAGTGGCATAGACCATGTAACCCCCGGGCTTGAGTAACGGCCATAAACTATGCAGCAGTTTGAGCTGCAACTGCACCAGCACCAAAATATCTTCACTGGTGCGCAGCATTTTAATATCAGGGTTGCGGCGGATGACTCCAGTAGCAGAACAGGGGGCGTCAAGTAGTATTCGGTCAAACAATTGCCCATCCCACCACTGGTCTGGTGCACTGGCATCAGCACAGATAATTTCTGCGGTTAAGCCCATGCGCAGTAGGTTCTCTTTCATGCGGCCAATACGCCGTTCTTCCAGTTCTACGGCCACCACATCAACATTCTGGGCTTCCAGTAGATGGCAGGTTTTACCACCTGGTGCGGCGCACGCATCTAACACTCGCTGGTCTGCCTCTAGTTGTAATAACCCTACTGATAATTGTGGCGCTTCGTCTTGCACACTAAACCAACCTTGTAAAAAGCCTGGTAGCTGAGTCACGTCACAAGCTTGTTCGAGCTGTACGCCAACCTCACTGATGAGACATGCATGACTGGGGTGACCGACGTTTGCCAGCTCAACTATATAATCGCTGCGACTAATTTCTCGAGTATTTACTCGTAAAGTTAATGGCCCCTGTGGGTCATTAGCTGCCAGAATTTTTAGCCAATGATCTGGCCAATGATGCCTGAGCTTCGACACCAGCCACTGTGGGTGATTATAACGGTAAGCGTCATACTCATTTAGGACTTCTGTAAGCTCATCGCCACCTCGAATGTAAGAACGTAAGACCCCATTAATGAGTTTGTCTGCCCAGCGTTTGCCACTCGCTTTAGCAGCCTGCACAGTCGCGTCAACAGCCGCATAATCTGGGGTTCTCATGGCTTTGATTTGATATAGGCCCATGAGGATAAGCGCATAAATATCTTGATCTTGAGCCTTCATTGGTTTGTGTAACAGCTGGTCTGCAATCAACTCTAATTGTGGAAAGTGCCTGCAGGTGCCGTAACAAAGTTGCTGAATAAGGGCGCGTTCACTATGTTCTGCGGCTTCTAGAGCCTTGGGTAGGCTCGAGGCTAAAGACCCTTTTTGGCAAAGCACAGCAGTGAGGGCGTGGGCGGCTAATAAGCGTGGGTTTGCCATGGTTAGATTGCCATCCCAAGGCTAGTGAAAACTTCGCCAAGTATCATCTTTTGTTTTAAGTTCATTAACTCACTTTGATTTAGGGTTTTACCGTTTGGCCATTGTAATTGGGTTATTTTAAGGTGTCCGTGACCACATACTACCTCTAAACCGGTTTTATCCAATCCCACTAAGGTACCTGCGGGGTGATTGCTATGGGTTTCTAATGCATGGGCCATCCAGATGCGCAGACGGTTACCTTGCCAATCACTGTAGGCCACAGGCCAAGGGTTAAGCCCACGAATTTGAAGGCTAATTTGTTGTGCACTTTGCTGCCAGTCAATGGCGCCCTCTGCCTTGGTCAATTTATCGGCATAGTTAGCCTTTGTGTCATTTTGCACCTGAGGCGTGAGCATTGAATTTTGTAGACCATACAAAGTCTCCACTAAACCTTTACAACCTAGCACTGCTAACTTAGCGTATAAACTTGCACTGGTGTCATTAATCGCGATGGGGGCCTCTATTTTTAGTAGCATCGGACCTGTGTCTAGACCCGCTTCCATTTGCATCACGGTAATTCCTGACTGAACATCCCCTGACAAAATTGCTCTTTGAATCGGCGCTGCTCCCCGCCAGCGGGGAAGTAATGAACCGTGGACATTAATACAACCCAAGCGTGGAGTCTCCAACACCGCTTGGGGCAAGATTAAGCCATAAGCCACAACGACCATCACATCAGCTTCGTAGCGGGCTAAAAGTTGTTGTGCTGAAGTGTCATTTAGAGAGACAGGTTGTTGGACTTCAATAGAGTGCTCAAGAGCTAGGGCCTTAACAGGACTAACGGCTAGTTTGCGGCCCCGACCAGCAGGTCGATCTGGCTGACTATAAACAGCAACAACGTGATGTGGACTATTGAATAGTGCTTGCAGATGCTGTGCAGCAAAGTCTGGGGTACCTGCAAAAATAATCTTTAAACCGGCTGGGTTCACCCTTGGGATTCCGAGTTAACTTTAGCCTTAGCCTCGTAGAGGGCATCTTTGATGTCGTCGCGATGTTTTTTCTCAAGTTTTTTACGGATTCGATCACGCTTTAGGTTAGACAGATAGTCAACAAACAATTTACCGTTTAGGTGGTCTAATTCATGCTGGATACACACCGCAAAAATGCCCTCTGCGACTTCAGAAATCGGCTCTCCCTGCTCATCAAAGGCGCTGAGTTGAATGCGGCTATAGCGGGCCACATCATCATAAAATTCAGGCACTGACAGACAACCCTCTTGGTAGCTTTGCTTGTCTTCAGTCAAGGGCTCCCAACTCGGGTTAATCAAAACTCGCGGCTCATCACCGTCATCGCTGACATCAATGACAACTAATCGCTGATGCACATTTACTTGTGATGCTGCTAGACCTATGCCGGGTGCATGGTACATGGTTTCGAGCATGTCTTTGGCTAATTGGCGAATATCGTCATTAATATGAGCGACATCCACCGCAACCTTGCGTAAACGTGGATCTGGAAATTCTAAAATAGTTAATAGGGCCATGAGATTCTGGTTTCGTTATAGTCTGGCGTAGCAGCGAGTCCGAGGCTTGCTGACGCAAAATTGAATTTATTAACTAGAATTATACCACTATCTTTGTTTAGTAATGGAATGATTATGGATGATCATCATTTAGCTTGGTTGGCACTTAGTGAACTCAACTTAAGCTTCAAGCAAGGGTTTGAGTTAGCGCAGCTTTTTGGCCGTCAACAAGTCATATTAGATCCACAACACTGTTGTCAGCTCAATTCTATTTTGAATCAGCCGCAACTAAATTATCTAGCCCAATTAAATTCGCAACCTCTGGTAGTAAGTCTTGCTAACCCATTGCAATGGGCCCAACGCCATAAAGCTAAGCTGCTATTGTTTAACGATGTAGGCTATCCAGAGGCGTTAAACTCTATTCACCATCCACCTGCATTTTTATGGGTACAAGGTCGTATAAGCTTACTGAATGAGCCCAGTATCGCCATGGTAGGTGCCCGCAAGGCCAGTGTTAGTGGTGAGGCGCTGGCCAAACAGTTTGCCTCCAGTCTTGGGGCCAGTGGCTTAACTATTGTCAGTGGTCTGGCCTTAGGTATTGATGGGGCGTGTCATCAAGGGGCATTAGATGCGCAAGCGGACACTATTGCCGTACTTGGATCAGGCTTAGGTCAAATATACCCCGTCAAACATCGGTCCTTAGCCCAAAGCATTATTGCTGGTGGTGGGTTACTGGTGTCACCTTGGCCCCTCATGGCAAAACCCCTTGGCTATCGGTTTCCCGTTCGTAATCAAATTATAAGTGGGCTCAGTCTGGGTGTGTTAGTGGTAGAAGCGGCTGTTCGCAGTGGTTCTCTCATTACTGCTAAGGCCGCCTTGGAGCAGGGCCGGGAGGTCTTTGCTGTGCCATCTAGTGTAAACAATGTTCTGGGTCGAGGCTGCCATCAGTTGATTCGTGATGGTGCCATATTGGTAGATCAACCACAGCAAGTCTTAGTCGAGTTAGCGCCGCAGCTACGACCTCTGATTGCTCACTACCAAGACCAAGACCCAAAAACCCACGAGGATTCTGCGGATATTGCCCAAGAATTACAAATATTACTCAGAGTTTTTGGCTATGACCCCGTGCCTGTTGATATACTTTGTTCTCAATTGGCATTGCCTTATAGTGTGGTGGCCGCTCAATTGGTGGAATTAGAACTACTTGGTCGTGTTCGTTTAACGGCGGGTGGCTATGAAAAGGTGCTTTAAGCACAATCTATTTAGGAAATCTATTGGACCTATGCGACCTAATGACTGGCATTTAACCTGCGCCACACAAACCCTAGTTATGGGGGGTGTCATCGCCTATCCTACTGAGGCAGTTTGGGGTTTAGGCTGTGACCCCTGGAATGAAGCAGCAGTGTATCGAGTTTTACAGCTAAAACAACGGCCCATGCACAAAGGTTTGATATTAGTAGCATCCCAGTGGAGCCATTTTCAGCCCCTAGTTGAGGCCTTAACAGCCGCTCAAATTGAGCAGCTTAACGCAACTTGGCCGGGCCCAACCACTTGGCTAATGCCAGATCCACAAGCTTGGGTGCCACCTTGGATTAAAGGTCAACATAAGAGTGTGGCTCTGCGTGTTTCTGCGCATCCTTTAGTGGCGCGTTTATGTGATCGCTTTGGTGGACCCATTGTGTCTACCTCTGCTAACTTAGCAGGGCGTCGGCCTGCCCGAAGTCGGTTACACATTTTGCGCACCTTTGGTGATCAACTCAACTACGTGGTGAGCGGTGAGTTGGGTCAGAGTAAACACCCAAGTCAAGTGAAAGATTTAGTTTCAGGCCAAATTATCCGTCCAGCTTAAATCCATAGGTAAGGAATTTTTAGTGTCCAATGTTGATATCAGTGCAGTAAAAAGCTACCTTCTTGGGTTGCAGCAAACCATCTGTAATGCTCTACAGGAACTTGATGGTGGGGCACAATTTATGGCTGATGAATGGCAGCGAGAAGCAGGTGGTGGTGGCCTTAGTCGGGTCTTAGCTGGAGGTAGTGTGATCGAAAAGGGTGGGGTTAATTTTTCCCATGTGATGGGAGATTCAATGCCTGCATCAGCTACAGCCCATCGACCAGAATTGGCTGGACGGAGTTTTCAAGCCATGGGTGTGTCCTTGGTCATCCACCCTCGCAACCCCTATGCGCCAACATCCCACGCCAACGTTCGGTTTTTTATTGCAGAAAAACTGGGTGCTGATCCTGTATGGTGGTTTGGTGGTGGTTACGACCTAACCCCTTATTATGGTAACCAAGACGATTGCCGTCATTGGCACGCTACGGCCAAAGCTGCCTGCGACCCCTTTGGTGATGACTTACATCCAAGACTAAAAGCTTGGTGTGATGAGTATTTTTACATACCCCACCGCAAAGAGGCGAGGGGCGTGGGGGGGTTATTTTTTGATGATTTAAATGATCCTGACTTTGATACTGCATTTGCCATCATGCAAAGTGTTGGAGATAGCTACCTCAAAGCCTATGGACCTATTATTGAACGTCGTAAAGACACGCCCTATGGTGAGCGGCAACGGGATTTTCAGCTACACCGTCGCGGCCGCTATGTAGAGTTTAATTTAGTTTATGACCGTGGAACCTTATTTGGCTTACAAACGGGAGGCCGCACCGAATCTATTCTTATGTCATTACCCAGTGAAGTGCGCTGGAGCTATGACTACCAAATTGAAAAAAATTCAGAAGAAGCCCTCTTAGAGCGGGATTATTTACCTGCCAAAGATTGGTTGGAGTAGGCTATGCCCATTGATAAGATTATTGATCAATATCGTGTGTTGGGCAATCCTATACACCAAAGTAAGTCGCCCAACATCCATCAAGCGTTTGCTGCTGCCACTAATCAGCCTCTTAACTACCAAGCTCAGCTAGTGGCAGAAAAAGACTTTGAACACACGGTGAGGCAGTTCTTTGTAGCGGGCGGTAAAGGCCTGAATATTACTGTGCCATTTAAACAACGGGCCTTTGCCATGGCTCAAGTGCATAGCCCTGCAGCGGCTAAGGCTGAGGCAGCCAATACCCTTTATTTGAATGCACAAGCACAGTTAGTGGCTGACAATACGGATGGTTTGGGCTTAGTGCGTGACATCTGTCATAACCTAAAAGGCCAGTTAAATGCGAAGCGAATCTTAGTGTTAGGGGCAGGTGGTGCTGTTAGGGGGGTGTTACAGCCCATTTTGGCACAGCGACCCGCACAGGTGGTGATTGCTAATCGAACCTATACCAAAGCCTGTGATTTAGCTGCTTTATTCACTGATTTAGGGGCCATTGAAGCTATCCCAATGGCGCAGCTACAAGGCTCATTTGATTGGATTATTAATGGCACATCAGCAAGTTTAACAGGTGATTTACCACCACTGCCTAAAGGTTTGGTTAGCAATGCGAGCCGCTGTTATGACATGATGTATGGTGCCCAAACAACGGCGTTTAACCAATGGGCCCTCGATCAAGGAGCGGCCCGGGCAGATGATGGTTTGGGCATGTTGGTAGAACAAGCTGCTCAATCCTTTCACTTGTGGCGAGGAGTGCTACCGCCGACTGCACCCATACTATTAAACTTAAGGGCTGAATTAAAGGGCTGAACTAAATGGCTGAACTAAAGAGGCAAAAGTAAAATGTTAGAATTTAATATTACCTACGGTTTGTCGAGACTTTAATGTATGAAGACCATTGGCTTAATAGGGGGCATGAGTTGGCAATCCACAAGTCTTTATTATAGTGCAATCAATGAAGGGGTTAAACAAGGCTTAGGGGGTTTGCATAGCGCGAAAGTGTGTCTTTACAGTGTTGATTTTCATGAAATTGAGCAGCTACAGCATGTAGGAAAGTGGCGTGAAACTGCTGCTATATTGGCACAGGCTGCGCAAGCGGTAGAAGCGGGTGGAGCAGATCTATTTCTCATTTGCACTAATACTATGCATAAGGTGGCCACCGAGGTTGAGGTGGCAGTGAAAATTCCGTTATTGCATATAGCTGATGCCACAGCGAAGCAATTATTGGCCCATAGCATGACCAAAGTCGGCTTGTTAGGCACGGCATTCACTATGCAGCAAGAGTTTTATAAAGGGCGCTTGAGCCAAGACTTTGGCATTGAAGTACTGGTGCCTAGTGCAGAGCAACAAACGATGATTCATGAGGTGATTTACCAAGAATTATGCCTTGGTATCATTAATCACGACTCGAAACAAAAATACCTAGACGTGATTCAAGACCTTTTTAACCAAGGTGCTCAGGCGGTAATTTTAGGCTGCACAGAAATCACTTTGCTGGTACAACAGCAAGACACTCATGTGGCGCTATACGATACGACCGCCATCCATGCTCAAAGTGCGGTAGAGGCGGCGTTGGACCCAGGCTAGTATGGTTTAGCTTAGTTCGGCATTGTGATAAACATTTTGGACGTCATCAAGGTCTGTGAGCATATCTAAAAATGTTTCAAACATTGCTGCGTCATCACCCGTTACTGGGCTGGTATTTTGTGGGATGAATTGAATCTCATCCACTTCAAACTCAAACTCACCTTCATCGTTACCTAAAGTATCGATAAGCGCTTGCTTGGCTTTGTTGTATTCAGTGTTAGGTGCAAATACACTAGTCTTACCATCCTCACATTCGACGTCGGACACATCTACGTCGGCTTCCATTAGCGCCTCTAGCACAGCATCCTCGTCATCGCCGGCAAAAACAAAAATAGCACTGTGATCGAACATGTGGCCCACACTACCTGAAGTACCAATTTTGCACTTAGTTTTAGTGAAGCATAGGCGTACGTCACCAAAAGTACGGTTTGGATTGTCTGTTAGGCACTCAACAATCACCATAGCATTGCCCGGGCCATAACCTTCATAACGCGCGGTGGAGTAGTCTTCACCACCACCACCTTTGGCTTTTTCTAATGCCTTATCGATCACGTGACTGGGTACTTGATCTTTTTTGGCTTTGTCGATGAGTGTACGTAGGGCGAGGTTACCGTCGGGTTCCACACCACCAGATTTTGCACAAACATAAATTTCACGGCCGTATTTGCTATACACCTTAGCCTTAGCGTCAGATGTTTTGGCGATGTCTAACTTTTTGTTTTGATAGGCTCTGCCCATGGTATCTGTCCGGTGGAAAAAAACACCTTAATTTTACCTTTATAATTGATCTGGCGAAAGCTACAGATGTAAACTTCTTTAATAACCCTAAAACAAGCGCTATTTCACTTAGGATTTAACACAATGAATATCCGAGAAGTTATTGATGGTGATTTTGATGATATTTGGCCCATCTTTCATGCCATTGTTAATAAGGGAGACACTTATGCCTACCCCCGCGATACGAATAAGGAACAGGCTCAAAATTTGTGGTTAGAGATGCCATTGGCAACTTTTGTAGTTGAAAAAAACGGTGTTATTTTAGGGACTTACTTCATTAAAACTAATCAGACTGGAGCCGGCGATCACGTGTGTAATTGTGGGTATATGGTTGCACCTGCTGCACAAGGCCAAGGGCTTGCCACGTTAATGTGCCAACATTCACAACGACAAGCACTTGAATTGGGCTACAAAGCGATGCAGTTTAACTTTGTTGCAGCAAGCAATACGGGCGCCTTAAAACTGTGGCAAAAGCTAGGCTTTGCGACAGTGGGATGCTTACCGAAGGCGTTTTTGCATCCACAACTGGGATATATAGATGCCATGGTAATGTATAAATGGCTAACTTCGTGCTAGGGTATTGAGTTGTAGGTGAGCGTTCTGTCGCTTATTTAAAAAGAGCATCACTTATGAGTCTGACAAAACTTCCAAAAGACCTACCGGTACCTTTAGATGATGGCCGCAGTGATCATTTATATGGTATGCAATGGCCATCCTTAAAGTTAATGGCCACTAACCAACAGTGGGTAGATTTGGCACAGATCAAACATTATGCCGTGGTCTATGTGTACCCTATGACAGGGCGGCCTGATGAGCCTCTGCCAGAAAACTGGGATGATATTCCGGGGGCAAGAGGTTGTTCGCCTCAATCATGCAGCTTTAGAGATCACTATGTGGAATTGCAACAACTGAATGCTCAAGTGTTTGGTTTGAGCGTGCAAGCCAGTGCCTACCAACTTGAGGCGCAGCAAAGGCTGCACTTACCCTTTGAATTATTGAGCGACAATGAGTTACGTCTTAAAGCAGAGCTATCGCTACCTACATTTGACGTCGCCAATATGGAATTATACAAACGTATGACTCTGGTCATAAAACAAGGCTATATATGTAAGGTTTTTTACCCAGTATTTCCTTCAAGCGAAAACGCTCAAGAGGTGATAACGTGGCTTCACAGCCAAGACTAACTCAACACCCGTGTCCAGTTTATCCATTGAGCTGTTCATGCACGTCATCCAGAGGGGCAACCATGCTGCCAGCTAAACAGAAGCTTTGGGGCGACGCATAAAGGGTAATTTGATACCCAAAATCAGCCCATTACCCAGCAAAACTAGAACTAAGCCGCTCAAACTACTTAAGCTCCATGCATAACCCTCAAATACAGTGGATAGTGCTAAAGCGACCACCGGGAAAAGAACTGTAGCGTAGGCTGCTTTGCTGGCACCTATGCGGGCCACGAGAGAAAGGTAAGCGGTGAAACCTGCCACGCTGCCAATAATGGCCAAGTAAAATAAACCGCCAAGGTATTGAGGGCGAGAGTCCCAGGTTAATGGAGTGTTGGTAATCAATAGCAGGCCAGCCAAAAATAGAGTTCCATAAACCATAGCATAAGCACTACTAGTAAAAGGTTTGAGCCCTTTCTTGTTATGCCTTACCGAGATCATATTGCCAAGAGAAAACAAAAAAGTACCCAGAAATGCAAAGCCAATACTGCCCAGATCTACCCCCTTATTTGAATCCTCTGCTAACTCAGGCCAAAACATTAAACTCAGACCAATAATGCCAAGAATACCTGCAGCAAAGACTGCCGGGGTCGGTTTTTCACCCCAAAAAATTCGGTTGTTGATGGCGTTAAATAAGGTTGAAGAAGAAAAAATAACCGCCAATAGGCCACTAGAAACTGTTAAACCTGCCGTGTAAACACACACAAAATTTAGTGAAAACAAACACATACCATGCAGTACCATAAAACCGTGGTCTTGTTTGCTTGTGGTTTGTAACCGCCCACTAACCAGAACCAAAGACAGCATAATGGCCGCTGCTAGGGCAAAGCGGTAAAATACAGAAGTTAGTATGGCCACTTCGCCTAATTGAAAAGGGATAGCGATCCAAGTGGTGCCCCAGATAAGAACGGTGGATAAATATAAAAATTGGGTCACGCCGATTCCTTAGGTCTAGGTTGCCGTATTTAGTCTTGCAGGTCTGCAATAGGGGTCGCAAAGCTTTGTGCCATATCCCATGGGAAACGAATCCAAGTATCTTGACTGACTTCGGTAATGTACATGTCTACAGCAGATTTACCCGCTGGTTTAGCATACACAGTGGCAAAGGTGGCCTTAGGTACCATGGCCCGCACAGCGGCAGCTGTTTTACCCGTATCCACAAGATCATCAATGAGTAAAAATCCTTCACCGTCACCATCAAAGCCTTTGAGTAACTTAAGTTGGCCTTGCTGGCTGGCTTCCACCCCTGTTTCAAGTTGGCCATAGCTAGAAATACAAATAGTGTCAATTAAACGGATGTCTAACTCACGAGCAATAATGGCAGCAGGTACCAAGCCGCCTCGGGTAATCGCAATGATGCCTTTCCAAGGCCCATGATCAAGTAAGCGCCAAGCTAATGCACGGGCATTGCGGTGCAGCTCTTCCCAAGTAATGGGGTAGTCTTTATGGTACGGATTACTCATATTTGTTCCTGTGCTAAGTACTGATTTTTTAGATTGACATAATTGTTTGCCATGTAGGTAAGGCTTGAGATTTCATCATTTGTTAAGGGGCGTTTTTGGCGGGCAGGACTGCCCGCGTATAAAAAGCCACTCACTAAATGCTTGCCAGGAGTGACAAGGCTATTGGCAGCGATCATAACGTCATCGTCCACTGTAACGTTGTCCATAATTGTGCTTCCCATGCCGACTAATACGCGATTACCAATCGTGCAACCGTGCAAAATAGCACGATGCCCCACAGTGACCTGATCACCAATAATCAACGGATAGCCATTTGGGTTGTGAGTGCTTTTATGGGTAACATGTAAAATGGACCCATCTTGAATGCTAGTAGAGTGGCCAATGCGGATGTGATTTACATCGCCTCGAACCACACTGTAGGGCCACACGGACGAGTCTGCTCCAATATGCACATCTCCAATAATAATACACTCTGCATCAGCAAACGCAGTTGAATCTATCCGCGGTTGGGCATGTTTAAGGGGTCTAATGGACATTGTTGTTCCTAATTTGCAGCAAAACGTTGGGTATTGCTTAAAGAGGCACTATTATAACCCCACTTACATACAAAACAATCGACGAGATGTCATGAACACCAACTCCTTACAAGACGCTTTACTACTACCCGACTTTTCGTCAATTCAGCCTGCTGACGTAGCAGCCACTCTGGATAAAAAGTTGGCCGATAATCACAACGCCATTGAACAATTGCTGGGTGGCCAAGCGAAACTAAGCTATGCCCAGTTGGTACCCACGCTTGAACATTTAGATGACGAGATTAATCAGCTTTGGGGGCCACTTAGTCATTTGCATGGGGTGAGTAATAAAGATGAGGTCAGGGCCGCTTTTGATGAGTGTTTGCCAAAACTAACCGCCTATGCTACGAAAATGGGACAGAATAAGGCCTTGTACTTGGCTTTTTTAGACTTGTTAGAGAGCCATGAGTTTAGCCAATTAAGTCAATCCCAGCAGCAGTTTGTGAAGCTCCAGATTAGGGACTTTAAATTGGCAGGTGTGGCATTAAACCCCCAGCAGCAAACAGATTATGGTCGATTAAAGCAACAAATGGCAGAGCTATCTACACGCTTTTCAAATCAACTTATGGATGCTACTGAGCTATGGAGAAAGCATATTATTGATAGTGATGACTTACTTGGATTGCCAGAATCTGCATTACAGCAGGCCCTAGAGGCGGCCAAAGCTGAGGCCTTAGACGGTTACTTATTAAAACTAGATTTCTCTTGTTATCACGCCGTAATGACCTTTGCAGAGCAAGCACCTTTAAGGCAAGAAATGTATCAAGCCTTTAATACACGGGCTTCTGATCAAGGACCCCATGGCGGACAGTTTGATAACAGTCAAGTGATGCAAGAATTAGTGGGGCTGCGTCATAAGCTGGCTAATCTTGTGGGCTTTGATCATTACGCAGATTACTCAGTAGCCAAAAAAATGGCTGACTCTGGGCGCGCTGTTGAAGTTTTTTTAATGGACCTAGCTAAGGGCTGTAAGCCCCAAGCTGAAGCAGACATGCGTCAGCTACAAGAGTTTGTAACAACCCAAGGTGGACCCACTCCATTAGCCGCATGGGATGTGGCTTATTACAGTGAAAAATTGCGGCAAAGCCGCTTTCACCTATCCCAAGAAGAGCTCAAACCCTATTTTGCCTTATCAAAGGTGCAAGCAGGATTGTTTGATGTGGTCAAACGTATTTATGGCATTGATGTGTCGCCTTGTAATGGTATTGCTACTTGGCATCAAGATGTGGGCTTTTATCAGGTGTCTTTCGCCGGCAAGGCCATTGGTTACTTTTATTTTGATCTTTATGCTCGTCAGCATAAACGTGGTGGCGCATGGATGAATGAGTGCCGTAATCGACAAATCAAAGCTAATGGTGAGTTGCAGCTGCCGGTGGCGTATTTAGTGTGTAATTTTGCTCCGCCAGTGGGTGATAAGCCGGCCTTGCTGACCCATGGAGAAGTTACTACGCTATTTCATGAATTTGGCCATGGCTTGCACCATATGATGACTAATATTGACGTTGCGGGTGTTGCTGGTATCAATGGTGTGGCCTGGGATGCCGTGGAATTACCCAGTCAACTATTAGAAAACTGGTGTTGGCAAGAACAATCATTGCGTTTGTTTGCTAAGCACCATCAAACAGGTGCGGCTTTGCCCGAAGACCTGTTGCAGAAAATGCTTGCCGCTAAAAACTTTCAAGCGGGCATGTTTGTTATGCGCCAACTGGAATTTGCCCTTTTTGATCTACGACTTCATATGAATTACAACCCCGCTGCACCTCAATCGGTGCAGTCGGTGTTAAATGCGGTGCGAGCAGAAGTTGCTGTGGTTAAAGCGCCCTCATGGAACCGTTTTCAGCATGGTTTTGCGCATATATTTGCGGGTGGTTATGCGTCTGGGTACTACAGCTATCTGTGGGCAGAGGTATTAGCTGCAGATGTCTTTAGTCGTTTTGAAGACGAAGGGATCTTTAATCCAGCTACGGGCGCCGCACTTTGGGCACAAATAACGGGTCAGGGTGGTAGCCGTGACGCCATGACTTTGTTCACACAATTTATGGGTCGAGAGCCCCGTATCGACGCCTTAATGCGCCACAAGGGTTTAGTTAATAGTTTAGAGCAAGGACAACGCCATGAAAGTTAGATTTATTGCTGGCATTGTGTGCCCCAAGTGTGGTGCCCAAGACAGTGTGCGGATTTATATTCCGGAACAAGGTGAGGTGGATGAGCAGTTACGAGATTGTGTTACCTGTGGGCACGAAGAACGCATAGGGCAGGGTACCGCAGCACGCCAAGAGATGACGACCCGAGTGAATCATACTAGGCCAACTGCAGTTCAAGAAGTAGAACCTCAAGTGCTGAAGTTGAAGTAGTGGTGGCTTGTTTATAGATTGACGAACCAAATTTGTTTATGACTAAGCCATAGGAAACCAGCTAAGGCGACCAAGGCTCTAACGCCACAAAACCCCAAAAATGCCCACCAAAGTCCATCATTGCCCCAAGGTTGCAATAAATACCAAAGAGGCAACAACGCACCTAAACTGGCTAAAACCGAATAGAACATGGCTTGGGCTTGGGTTGCACCCACAAAAATGCCATCAAATAAGTAGCTCCAAACACTGATGATGGGCACCCATGTGACCCATACTGCATGCTGCATGGCGATTTTTTGGACCCCCTCAATGGAGGTCAGCAGGTTAATAAAAACGTCACTTAATAACCAAAAGCCAACTGTTGCAGCAACGGCGACGATGATCGAATAAACTCCTGCACCGAAGCATAGTTGATAAAACCGTTGCCGCTTTTTAGCCCCCAAGGCCTCTCCACAGGCGGCTTCAATCGCAAAAGCAAATCCATCTAAAGCGTAAGCAAGTAAAGTTACATATTGTAATAATAGCGTATTAGCGGCTAATACATCATCACCCATGCGCGCACTTTGAGAGGTAATAAAGGCAAAAGCGAAGAGTAGCATTAAAGTTCGAAAGAACAGGTAGCTGTTGAGGCGCACTAACTGCTTGGCTAAAGGTGAAAATGCAGCCCACTGAATAAAGAATGGCTGATTAAACCGAGCTAAGTGACGCCAAACTAAAGCTAGGGCTAGCAAAAGGCCACAATAATCAGCCAACAAACTACCCCATGCAACGCCTGCACTGGTCATGTCAAAACCAACCACAAATAACAGGTTAAAACCAATATTACTGACGTTAGTCACCACCAGTAAGATCAGAGGACTACGACTATCTTGGCGCCCTAACAACCAACCTAAACACACATAGGTGACTAATACGGCGGGTGCACTATAAACCCGGATAGTGAGATATTCTTGAGCTAATCCAGAGACTTGAGTGCTGGCCCCCATCAGCGACACACCCAGAGGAATCAACCAGCTTTGTAGGGCCATAATGCCCAATCCAATCACCAAGGCTAGTAGACCTGGCATAAACAGTAGCTGCATCAAGCGCTGCGCATCTTGGGCCCCATGGGCCTGTGCCGTGAGGCCAACAGTACCCATACGTAAAAAGCCAAAGGCCCAATAAATAAAGGACAGTAAGGTAGCACCCAAAGCAACGGCACCTAAATAGCGAGCGTCGTCTAAATGACCCATAATGGCGGCGTCTACTAACCCAAGTAGGGGCACGCTAATGTTAGAGACAATTAAAGGCCACGCTAGCACCCACAGTTGCCGCATGTGTTTGGCTTCAGGGGCATATTGAAAAGGCCCGTTTTTGGCCACGTTAAACAGACCTAAATGGCCGCGGCAAACTAAACAATAAAAAGAATAGACTGCTAGCGATGACCACTATCGATGGCCCTGCTGGGGTGTCATAAAACCATGACAGTGCTAAACCACCACTGACAGCTAACATGCCAAGTAAACTTGCAAGCAAGGCCATTTGCTCTGGTGAATTGGATAAGCGTCTGGCCGCCGCTGCGGGAATAATTAACAAGGACGTAATGAGTAAAACACCCACTACTTTCATGGCTACAGCAATCACTACAGCGACCAAAAGCATAAGCAAGGTGCGCGTCAAAGCCACATTAACGCCCTCAACTTGAGCCAATTCTTCATTCACTGTAATGGCTAATAAAGGCTTCCAAATGGTGACTAAAATGACTAAAACCAAAGCACAGGCTACGGCAACCCACAAAAGGTCTGCTTGACCGATAGCTAGCAAGTCACCAAATAAAAAGCTCATTAAATCGATCGCTTGGTGATCAAAGAGGCTCAAGCTAACGAGTCCTAATGATAAGCTGGCATGGGAGAGAATGCCCAGCAACGTATCTGTTGCTATCATCCGTTGATGCATGAGCGTGCTGAGCAATAGGGCTAACAACAAACATACCAGCACGACCGCTAAGCTAACATTAACATGCAGCAATAATCCTAATGCAACTCCTAGCAGGGCAGCATGGGCAAGGGTATCGCCAAAATAAGCCATGCGGCGCCACACCATGAAACAACCTAAAGGTCCTGCAATGGCGGCAATCATTAAGCCACCCAACCAAGCCCATAATAGAAAGTCAGCCATGATCGCAGTCCTCATGATGCTGGCCGTCAATAATGTCGCCATGACTGGTGTGGTGATGATTATGCTGGTGGTTATACAAGGCTAAATTCCCACCACTTTGGGGACCAAATAAATCGGTAAATGCAGGGTCTTGGCTGACTTGCTCTGGGTGCCCAGAGCAGCAAATGTGTTGGTTTAAACAAATCACTTCGTCTGTGGCAGCCATCACCAAGTGTAAATCATGGGATACCATAAGAATACCGCAGCCTAAGATATCTCTAACCTGCCCAATGAGATCATACAACGCCACTTGCCCAGTGACGTCAACACCCTGAACGGGTTCATCTAAAACCAATAAATGGGGTTTGCGCAGGAGCGCCCGCAATAGCAGTACCCTTTGGGTCTCACCGCCAGAAAGTTGCTGCATGGGTTGTGCAAGTAGTTTTTCTACACGGCACTCATGCAGCAAATCATGCCATAGGTTTGGGCTTAATGGGTGTTGCTTATGGCGGCCTAGGTCTAAAAAGCGCGCGACTGACAGGGGAAGGGTCTCTTGTAGTTTTAGCTTTTGTGGCATATAGCCAATACGCAGTCCCTTGATGGAGTTAATACTGCCGGTGGTAGTATTGATTAATTTCAATAAACTACGCACTAAGGTAGACTTTCCAGCCCCATTAGGGCCAATAACAGTGGTAATTTGGCCCATTTGCAAAGCCATGTTCACATCTTTAATTAGCCACCGATCACCGCGCTTTACCCCTAAATTTGTGGCCGTGAGTAAGGCCTCACTCACAACTTAGATTCCAGCTTCTTTGGCTTATCAAGACAGGCCTGACAGATGCCAACAATCTCAATGGTGTGCCTTTTTATTTCAAAGCCATGCTGATCAGCACTCAATTTAATGGCTAAGCTAATGTACTGACTATCCAATTCTTGGGCTTGATGACAGTCTTTACAGAGTAAAAAATGCCCTTGGTGCGGTGTGTCTGGGTTACAACAGCCCACATAAGCGTTAATGCCCTCTAATTTATGCAGCAAACCCTGTGTACATAGAAACTCAAGCGCACGGTATACCGTAGGAGGTGCCGAGTTGAAACCTTCTTTGACTAAGCCAGCTAACAGTTCATAGGCACCAATGGGTTGGTGACTGCGCCATACTAATTCCAGCACCCGCTGGCGCACGGGTGTAAGTCTAACACCGCGTTCAACGCAAAGGTTTTGCGCATTGCTGATGGCGCTACTGACACAGTGAGTATGGTCGTGGGGTGAAAATACGGTAGCCTGCATAGAAACACCTTGATAGCCTAATCGTTGTTACACTGTAACAGAATAGCTTGACCTTTATTATCAAAATAAGGGTCTCAATTGACAAATTGTTATATTATAACCTACTATGCCAGCCTATTTTTAATGCGTTGTTAAGGTTACCCCCTATGCTTTCCGCTGCTCGTTGTGCCTCGCAGGTGTTAGTAATGCTTATGTTTTGGTGCACTAGTGCAATCGCAGTGAGCCCCATAAGCATACTGCCCAGCACCCATGTGCTTTCTCTTATGGTCAAAGAAGTTACGGGGGATAAGCATGAGCCACTATTACCCACTAACGTCTCGCCCCATGATTTTAGTTTAAAGCCGAGTCATGTTCGTCGTTTACAAAAGGCTGAACTTGTTGTCTGGTTTGGACCCACAATCGAACCTTACTTAGCCAAGGTTATGAGACAGATTCCAGATGATAAACAATTAATTATCAATCAAGACCTTTCAGCTTCAAATTATGGTGGACATCCCTGGACAAGTCCTGGGTATTTATTACAAGGGATGCAGCAACTGAGACAATATACGGGTCAGGCTTGGAACAGCCAAGAGTGGGTGCAGCAGATGATCCAACTCAAGGTTGAGCTTGCAGCCAGTACCCGTGACATGAGCCAAAAAAACCAAGGCTACTTGGTTTATCACGATGGTATTAGTGCGTTTGAAACCTATTTTGGATTAACACACTTAGCCAGTTTTACCAATGCTGATGATCAGCCACCTGGAGCCCAACAGTTGGCAATTATTGCTCAGCTGGATAAAGACGACAAAGTGGCCTGCATACTGATGGACCATGAGGCTCAACCTAAGCTAGTGAATGCTGTAATCAAGTCCAGTGTAGAGCGTATTCAAATTGATATTCTAGCCACTAAAAGTCATTCCTTATTGGTTTATTTAACCCGCCTGCAAAAGGCCTTGTTAGGTTGTGGCCATCGTTAGGCTATGGTCACATTTGGGGCAGTTGGTGAAGCTTCTGCATGCGGTGCCTTAAAATGTCTCTGAACACGTCAGGTTCCTTAAGGACAGTGACACCCGCTTCTCGCTGATGATTATCTAGACTGTGAAACGTTTCTAGTCGAGACAGCCAAAAGCGCATCGCTGCGGCAATGAGCATCGCATTCCAGTACTGCTGCTCTAAAGACGTAAACGCTCGTATGTTTGCGTAAGCCTCTAAAAAAGCGTTATACAAATGAGGTGCAATGCTGCCATCGGCTGAAATGCACCAGTCATTGACGGTGATAGCAACGTCAAACAATAAATAGTCGTTACTTGCGTTATATAAATCAATGGTGGCGCTGAGTTTGCCTTCATTGAAAAGCGCATTGTCATGGAACAGATCTCCATGAATAACGCCGGTTGGCAAGTTTGGTTGTTGGCTTTGCATGGCATCATACTGACCAATCGCCATCATCAACATGGTGGCGTCTTCACCCTCGATGCATTGCGCTGCTCTGGGGCCTAATTCGTTCCACCAGAGTGGCCCCCGATGGCTTTGGCGCTGCTTAGCAAAGGCTTGACCCGCGACATGCAAACTTGCCAACTCTTGGCCCATAATGGCACATTCGTTTTTGCCAATTTCTGAGCGAGCTAGGTGGTCACCTGCAAAACGTGGAAATAATAAAGTTGGTTTGCCCGCAAGTAGGCTCAGGGCCTTACCTGTTTGGTTTCTTAAGGGGGCGGGCACAGTGACATTATGCGCAACTAAATGTTCTGTTAAACCAATGAAGTAGGGCATGTCTTCATAATCTAAGTCTTCAAATAGCGTGAGTACAAAGGCCTGCGGTGGCTGGCCCTTGACCTGAGTTGTGACAAAGTAATTAGTGTTTTCAATGCCACCGCTGATGCCTCTTAATTCAATCAGTTCACCGAGGTTAAATGGCGAGAGGTAAGCACTAACTTGCGCACTACTAAGGGTGGTGTATACAGCCATAGGATTACTACTTTTTAAAACGAAACATGGTCATCAACGAGGCTGCAAATAGTACGCGTAGAGACGCTTCAATTCAAGTTAAGGCCGCTTCGTTATGGTATTCTTTAAACCATAAATACCCATAAAGATCTGTTTGAGAAGACATCATGACTGTAAAAGTTGCTACCCCCGTTGTATTAGTAGACGGTTCTTCCTATTTGTTTAGGGCATACCATGCAATGCCGCCGCTGAATAATAGTAAGGGCATGCCCACAGGTGCGATCAAAGGCGTAGTTAACATGATGCGCAGTTTGGCTAAGGACTATGCCAATGCTAATATTGTGGTGGTATTTGATGCCAAGGGGCCCACATTTCGTAATGAAATGTATGCGGAATATAAAGCTCACCGACCTCCTATGCCTGATGATATGCGCCCACAAATAGAACCGATCCACCAAATTATTAATGCCATGGGACTACCTTTGTTAATGATTCCAGGGGTAGAGGCTGACGATGTTATCGGTACCTTAGCCGCTCAAGCAACAGCTCAAGGCATTGATACACTTATTTCTACGGGTGATAAAGACATGGCTCAACTGGTGAGCCCACATGTTGGTTTAGTTAATACCATGACCAACACTTATCTTGATGAAGAGGGCGTATTCACAAAGTTTGGCGTTAGGCCAGATCAAATTATTGATTATCTAGCCATTGTTGGTGACACAGCGGACAATATTCCAGGTGTGCCAGGGGCGGGACCCAAGACAGCGGTCAAGTGGTTAGCTGCTTATGATACTTTAGAAAATCTAATGGAAAAGGCAGATGAAATTGGCGGAAAAATAGGTGAAAAGCTGCGTAATGCGTTAGATTTTTTACCCCTATCACAGGCCTTAACGACCATTAAATTAGATGTTGAGCTTGAGCAGAGCCTAAATCAGATGGCACCTAAGCCAGTTGACCAAGCTGCTTTGCTGGCCTTATATCAAGACTTGGAATTTAGATCATGGGCTAACGTGTTAATACAAGATGGTGTCACTGCCAGTAGCTCTCCCATAACCCATGGCCACGCTAACGCCGCCAATAATAACTCGAGTAATAATTCTCGTAATTATTCCAGTCACGCCTCCCTGGATGATAATGAGGCGCCCCAAAAAGTGATCCCAACGCCACAGGTTGTGGCCCATAAAAACTACTCCACAGTAACCACTCTGGCTGATCTTGCCCCGTGGTTGAAAGCTTGCAAAGAGGCGACCATTTTTGCCTTTGATACAGAAACCACCAGCCTTAATTATATGGAAGCTCAACTGGTCGGGGTTTCCTTGTGCATAGAAGCGGGCACCGCCGTTTATGTACCTTGTGGTCATGACTATGTGGGGGCGCCAGAACAAATCAGTCGTCCAGACCTCATTGCGGCCATTAAGCCTTTGCTAGAAGATGCGACCCAAGTCATTTGTGGCCAAAATCTAAAATACGACATCAACGTCCTCGCCAATTATAATATCCAGTGGCAGGCAAAAATTATTGATAGCATGGTGCAATCTTACGTCCTGAATTCCACCGCTAGTCGACATAATATGGATGCCTTGGCTGAACATTACCTCGATTATCAAACGGTTAAATATATAGATATTGCGGGTAAAGGGGTTAAACAGCTCACCTTTAACCAAGTGGATATAGAGCTCGCTAGCCCCTATGCCGCTGAAGATGCAGATATTACCTTGCGCTTGGCGCAGCATTTTTCTGCATGCCTAGTCGTAGAGCCTAAATTAGGGGCAGTATATGACACTATAGAGCAGCCTCTCGTTCCAGTGCTGTCGCGCATGGAGCGCATTGGTGCTCTGGTTGATGCAAAGGTGCTGGGCGAACAAAGTCAAGTGATTGGCAAGCGCTTAACAGAGCTTGAACGGGACGCCTATGAACTGGCTGGGGAGGTCTTTAACTTGTCATCAACGCAGCAGTTGGGTGCTATTCTATATGAAAAGCTGGGTATAGCAGTGACCAAAAAAACCCCCAAAGGCAAACCATCAACTGCCGAAGCGGTGTTGCAAGAACTCGCCCAAGATCATGAACTGCCAAAATTATTACTCCAATACCGCAGTCTGAGTAAACTAAAATCAACCTATACTGATAAACTGCCTCTAGAAATAAACCCTGCTTCGGGTCGCATTCATACCTCCTATCATCAAGCTGTAGCAGCCACAGGCCGGCTTTCTTCTAGTGACCCCAATTTACAAAATATTCCTATCCGCAGTGCTGAGGGGCGTCAAATTAGGCAGGCTTTTGTGGTGCCTAAGGGCCAAGTCATGGTCGCTGCCGATTACTCTCAAATAGAATTGCGGATTATGGCTCACCTTTCCAAGGATGAAGGCTTACTAAACGCATTTGCTACCGGCCAAGACGTGCACAAAGCCACTGCGGCTGAAGTGTTTGGTGTTGCAGTGGAACAAGTGAGCAGCGACCAAAGAAGAAGCGCAAAAGCCATTAATTTTGGTCTAATTTATGGCATGTCAGCCTTTGGTTTGGCGAAGCAGCTGGGTATTAGTCGGGCTCAAAGCCAAGATTACATAGGGCGTTATTTTACTCGCTACCCTGGGGTGCAAGAATACATGGACCACACTAAAGCAATCGCTGCAGAACAGGGTTATGTCGAAACTATTTATGGCCGTAGGTTATATCTGCCAGATATCAAAGCCAGCAATGCCATCGCCCGGCAAGCGGCTGAAAGAACAGCTATTAATGCGCCAATGCAGGGTACCGCAGCAGACATTATTAAGCGCGCGATGGTCAGCGTTGATGCATGGTTAGCGTCGAGTGGTTTAAATGCCCGGATGACAATGCAGGTTCACGATGAATTAATTTTTGAGGTAGACACAAGCCAAGTGGATGAACTAGTGGTGGGAATAAAGTCAGCTATGGAAGGGGCCGCCGAGCTTTTGGTACCGCTTATTGTTGATGTGGGAGTAGGGGACAATTGGGATCAGGCGCATTAACCACTAATTAATTTCAAAATAATTTAAATAACTTGAACTTAATGGAATAATAACCGTCTGAGTATTTAACTAGCTAAGCGTCTTCGACGAAACACATAGACGCCCACCCTGAAAACCGCTCCCCTCGGTCTTCAGGGTTTTTTTTGCCTCATGTTTATCATGTCTTAGCCTGATGTAGGTCAAAAAGGTTTGGGTTGGCGGTTAGTTCAGATTTAACTTATCCTCCTCCAGCTATTAACTACTCAGTGGGTCGGCCGTCAATGCTTTAAGAGTCGGCTCAGCGCTACCTTCAGAATTCAAAACAGGCTTCATCCAAAGTACCAATTGGCGCTCTAAATCCGCAATACCGTCGCCCTTTGATGCGGAAAAGCTCTGCATACTGATTAAGCCTTCTGGGTGTTCAGGTAAGCCTTTTTTGACTTCCATTTTAGCCTTCATAATGCCATTATTTTTTAGCTTGTCGGCTTTGGTTAAGAGCAAATGAAGCGGCAATTGTGAGGCGATACACCAATCAATGATCATGCGATCAAAGTCTTTCAAAGGATGACGTATATCCATCACTAAGACTAAACCTGATAAGCTTTCGCGAACTTCTAAATAATGGTTCAAGTGCTTGCGCCATTTTAACTGCATGGCGACCGGGACTTTAGCGTAGCCGTACCCTGGCAGGTCTACTAATCGACATTGATCAACATTAAGGTTAAAAAAGTTGAGCAGTTGTGTGCGTCCGGGGGTTTTACTTGTTCTTGCTAAACTTGGGTTGCGAGTGAGTGCATTAATGGCACTAGATTTGCCAGCATTAGAACGCCCAGCGAAGGCCACTTCAGAGCCAATATCTGTGGGACATTCACTCACTTTGCTCGCGCTAGTGGAGAATTCTGCGGAACGGAATTTAATGTGTTGTGTGGTCATGGAAGCATTCATATTTAAATTAGCCTGCATTTTACATTATTTTTACAAAAATAAACCCTGCTAAAGTGAGGATCTTCCCTCAGACAGGGGCTGAGTCATTGAAGTCATGTCACCTGCGCCTTATAATGTTCCGGTCGAAATATTGATTTTATAAAATTTACGGGAACACCGATGAAGAAACTGATTGTATGTATGATGGTTGGCCTTGGCTGGATGAGTTTTGCCTATGCAGCTGGTGACGCAGCGTCAGGTCAAGGTAAAGTAGCTGTATGCAGTGGATGCCATGGTGCTGATGGCAACAGCATGATTCCGAGTTTCCCTAAGCTAGCGGGTCAAGGCGAAGTGTATCTGGTCAATCAGTTAAAAGACATTCGCGATGGCGCTCGTAATGTGCCTCAAATGATGGGAATTTTGACTGGCCGTACCGATCAAGACTTGGCTGACATGGCCGCTTTTTACAGCACCCAGAAAGTGACTGTGGGTGCCACTAACCCAGATCTACTCGACTTGGGTCGTCAGATCTACCGCGCAGGTATTGCTGAAAAAGGGGTTGCAGCTTGCACTGCGTGCCATTCCCCTACCGGAGCAGGTAATGCTCAAGCTGGTTTTCCAGCCGTGGGTGGCCAGCATGCAGACTATCTTATTAGTCAGCTCAAAGCATACCGCACAGAGACCCGCACTAACGGCCAAGCTAAGTTGATGCAGCAGGTTGCTGCCCTTTTGAGCGACAAAGAAATTGAAGCTGTGGCAAGCTACATGCAAGGCTTATCTGAATAATTAGACCAGCGTTTCAAAAAGGTGGCTCAGGCCGCCTTTTTTATTTGTGAGCAGTTAGGCTGAGTTAAGGCACGCACTTCCATCGCCTAATGCGTCACTCTAAACATCTACAAAGTCACTCAGGAGATCGACCATGTTGAAGAAAATTATTACACTATTGGCGCTAGTCAGTTTGCCCGTATTTGCGATGGCTGCAGAGTATCAAGCAGGCACACATTATATTGTCTTAGACAAGCCTATTAAATCGTCGAATACTGAAAAAATCGTAGTGAATGAGTTTTTTGGGTATACCTGCCCTCATTGCAATGGTTTTGAGCCACAGTTGCACAAATGGGCTAGCGTGCAAACTGATGATGTAAGCTTTATACCCATTCCAGTCATCTTTGGTCGTAGTTGGGAGCCTTATGCAAAGGCCTATTTTGTGGGGCTCAACTTGGGTGTGTTAGAACAGACTCACCAAGCTATGTATGATGCGATACATATTGATGAAAGGAAAATGACTAACCGACAAGCGTTAGCTGCGTTCTTTGCTGAACATGGCGTTAGTCAGGCTGATTTTGATAGTGCGTATGATTCATTCGATCTGCAAAATAAAATACGCCAAGGCAATCGTTTAGCCGCCCAATCACAGATAACAGGTGTGCCATCGATGTTAGTCAATGGCAAGTATATGGTGAATGCAACTTTGGCAGGTAGTTCTGAGGGCATGCTTGCGGTTGTGGATTATCTGGTAGACCTTGAAAACCAATAAGCTTGATTAAGGTCACGACAAGGTGATTGTAGCAGGGTAGAATGGGGCTAAAGAGCGCAAGCTTAATACTAGCAACGGACACACAAACACATGAGTGATCAAGGCCCCAAGCCGACTACGCATTTTGGTTTCAAAGAAGTTCCAATGAGTGACAAAGTAAGCCAAGTGGCTGGCGTCTTTCATTCTGTGGCAGCGAAATATGATGTTATGAATGACCTAATGTCCATGGGTATTCATCGGCTATGGAAACGCCAAACCATTGAAATGAGTGGTGTAAGGGTGGGTGATTCAGTGCTCGATTTAGCCGGTGGAACGGGTGATCTCACCATGCGTTTTAGTGAGTTAGTGGGGCCCGAAGGTCATGTCATCTTGGCTGATATCAATGAGTCTATGATTAAGGTAGGACGGGATCGGTTAATTGATAAAGGTGTGGTTGGCAATGTCAGCTACGTACAAGCGAACGCTGAAGCCTTGCCTTTTCCTGATGATAGCTTTGATTGCATTACCATCGCCTTTGGCCTGCGCAACGTAACTGATAAAGATAAGGCCTTGGCGTCAATGCAACGCGTGTTGAAGCCTGGTGGCCGTTTGTTGGTGTTAGAGTTTTCCAAAACAAATAACCCACTGCTAACTAAGGTTTATGATACCTACTCGTTCAATATATTACCGAAAATTGGTAAGTTCATTGCGGACGATGAAGCCAGCTACCGCTATTTGGCAGAATCTATTCGTATGCATCCAGACCAAGTCACCCTAAAGAGCATGATGGAAGCAGCAGGTTTGGTTAACTGTCGCTTCCACAATATGACAGGTGGCATCGTGGCCTTGCACTACGGCGTTAAAGCTTAATTAGTGGGAATATAACGAGCCCATGAAAGCAATTTTTCGCAGCTTCTCGATTCTTCGAGTGATCATCCGCTATCGTCTAGATGTGGCGTTATTAGGCTATGCTTTGCCCTTGCCAGTCAGGCTAATATTTTGGTGTATGCCATGGCGTTTGCTGGTGCCTGTGCGAGGTAACGTGGGCCAGCGTTTGCGTTTAGCGTTGATTGACTTAGGCCCTGTGTTTGTTAAATTTGGCCAATTGTTATCCACGCGTAGGGATATGCTAGATGATGAATTAGCTGAACAGTTGGCTACCTTACTGGATAAAGTTCCCGCTTTTGACAGTCAGCAATCTAAGCGCTTAATCGAGCAAGCTTTAAAGCAAACTGTGGTTGATGCCTTTGCAGAATTTGATGACGAACCCCTAGCCTCTGCTTCTGTTGCCCAGGTGCATAGTGCGCGCTTAATTAGTGGTGAAGCGGTTGTTGTGAAGATCATTCGCCCTGGCATTAGACGCACTATAGAACGCGATTTAAAATTAATGCGTTTAGTGGCCAAAGTGATAAATGCGGCGGTTCCCGATCTCAGGCGTCTGCGTTTGCATGACGTTATTGATGAATATGAAAAGACCATTTTAGATGAGCTTGATTTGCAGCGAGAGGCGGGTAATGCGAGTCAGCTTAGGCGCAATTTTGAAAACTCTAATCTTTTGTATATCCCTAAAATGTATTGGCATTTGAGCAATCCTTCGGTACTGGTTCAGGAACGCATTTATGGTGTGCCTGTAAGTGACATTGTGGCGATTGAAAAAGCAGGCATTAGCCGACAAGAACTGGCTAAACGAGGGGTCGAAATATTCTTCACCCAAGTGTTTCGTGATAGTTTTTTCCATGCTGACATGCACCCAGGCAATATTTTTGTAAATCCGTCACTGCCCAACGACCCCCAATATATGGCGGTCGATTTTGGCATTGTTGGCAGCCTCTCACAAGAAGATCAAACCTATCTGGCACGTATTTTGTTGGCCTTTTTCAACCGTGATTATCGGCAAATTGCTCAGTTGCATGTGGACTGTGGTTGGCTGCCTGCAGACACTAAAGTGCACGAGTTTGAGGGTGCGATTCGGGGCGTGAGTGAGCCCATCTTTTCGAAACCCTTGGCTGAGATTTCTTTTGCTCAAGTATTATTGGGTTTATTCCAAACGGCTCGCCGATTTAATATGCAGGTTCAGCCTCAACTGGTTCTACTGCAAAAAACGATGCTCAACATAGAAGGCTTAGGTCGTCAGTTGTACCCTCAACTGAACTTATGGGAAACCGCCCAGCCGATTCTGGAGGAGTGGTTCAAGCGTCAAGTGAGTCCCAAACAAGTTTATCGCCAGCTTAAGCAAGAGTGGCCAGACCTGGTCCAGCAGTTACCGTATTTGCCCGGCTTAGTGCATGATGCCTTGCAACAGTCGGCGCACCCTCTGCCCATCACAGAATCGGTCAAAAAAGGCCCCAAGGCAAAAGGGCATTGGAGCGGTTTAATCGGTTTAGTATTTGTGCTGGCTGCTGCTGCGTTGCATCCTATACCCATAGCAAATCAAGTGTGGGTGGCTCCAGTAAGTACCGTGCTAGGCCTTATTGGTATTTTGATATTATGGAATAGAGGTAATCATTAATGTCTGATAACGATTGGTTAAACCCCATTATGTGGGATGAAAAAGGTTTAGTGCCTGCTATTGCCCAAGATTATCAAACAGGACAAATTCTGATGATGGCTTGGATGAATCAAGAGTCCTTAAAGTTAACACAGCAAGAGCAACGGGCAGTGTATTGGTCGCGGTCAAGGTCACGCCTTTGGCGCAAGGGCGAAGAGTCAGGGCATGTGCAAAAGTTACATAGCCTTCACTTAGACTGCGACGCTGATGTCATTTTATTAAAAGTTGAGCAAATGGGTGGTATTGCATGTCACACTGGGCGTCCCCATTGTTTTTTTAAACGTTTGCATGACGGTCAATGGCGTGAAGAGGTGGCAGTGGTGAAAGACCCCAAGGAGATTTATAGCCATGAGTGATGTATTGAAGGCGTTGCAATTAGTGCTGCAGGAGCGCAAGCAGGCACCGCCTGAATCATCCTACGTGGCTAGTTTGCACGCCCAAGGTTTAAATAAAATTTTGGAAAAAATTGGTGAAGAAACCACAGAAGTGATCTTAGCTGCAAAAGATACACAAGATCTGGGTACGACTAAAGCCGTCATTGCTGAAACCGCAGATTTATGGTTCCATTGCTTGGTAATGCTATCGCACCTTGATGAAGATCATACCGCAGTTTTGAAAGAGCTAGAGCGACGATTCAACTTGTCGGGTTTAGTGGAAAAGGCTAATCGTAGCCAGTAATTTATTAATAAGGAGTAGAGTCTCATGGGTTTAGGTGGAATCAGTATCTGGCAGTTAGTGATCGTTTTAGCCATTATCTTGTTGCTATTTGGCAGTAAGAAACTAAGAAACATTGGCGGTGATTTAGGAAAGGCGGTCAAAGGGTTTAAGTCGGCTATGAAAGATGGTATTGAAGAGCCCAAAGCGATTGACGACAAGCAAGATGCCAATTTTAGTGCGGACACCTCTGCCGATACCACAGCTGAAAAAGATTCAGCAAAAACTGATAAATAGCGGCCAAATCTATGTTTGATATTGGTTTTACAGAGATAGTACTTGTCGCTGTGATTGGTTTGCTGATTCTTGGCCCAGAACGTATGCCCGTTGCAGTGCGGACGATCGGTTTATGGGTAGGAAAAATAAAGCGCACGGTCAGCGGCGTACAAAAAGAGATACGAGATGAACTAAGGGTTGACGAAATTCGTAAGAAGGCGGATGAAAACCGTAAAGCTATTGAAGGTAGGATGGCTGAATTGCAGGCAGAAACAGATATTATGGAAGCCCCCGTAGTTGCTGCACAAGAAAATCAACCAGTAAAAAAACCAGTGAAAAAAGTGGTAAAAAAAGCGGTAAAAAAACCGACTCAAGACGCCGAAGAAAAACCTGCCAAGAAATCTGTAAAAAAAGTGGTAAAGAAGCCAACACTGGGTGTTGATAAAAAAACGGCAAAGCAACCTGTAAAGAAATCTGCAAAAAACGTTGAACAAAAAGATCCCTCAATTGGCGGCTCTTAACTGTTTCTGGAACACACTATGAGCGACGCAAAAGCCTACACCACAGAACAAGAGTCTGAACTACCCTTAATGAGTCACTTAATAGAACTGCGTAATCGGTTATTGAAGGCGGTCGTCTTGGTGGTGCTGTTTTTTGCTTGTATGTTTCCTTTTTCAAACGATCTTTACCTCTATCTTTCTGATCCCTTGCGCAGTCTTCTGCCTGAAGGCTCCACCATGATTGCTACGCAAGTGGCTTCTCCCTTTTTAGCACCGTTTAAACTCACTATGGTGCTCGCGCTATTTTTAGGTATGCCGTTTATATTGCATCAAGCGTGGAGCTTTATTGCCCCAGGACTTTATAAGAAAGAGAAGCGCTTGGCACTGCCTTTGTTAGGCTCCAGTATAATTTTGTTCTATTTGGGTATCGCCTTTGCTTACTACGTTGTGTTTCCACTGATTTTTGGATTTTTTACAGCAACGGGCCCTGAAGATGTTAAAGTCATGACCGATATATCGGCCTACCTCGATTTTGTTCTGAAGCTCTTTTTTGCATTTGGTATTGTTTTTGAAATTCCCATAGCGACGATATTGCTCATCTGGTCAGGTGCAACCACGGCTGACGATTTAGCTAAAAAGCGTGCCTATGTGTTAGTCAGCTGTTTTGTGATTGGTATGTTAATTACGCCACCTGATGTGATCTCTCAAACCCTACTTGCTGTGCCCATGTGGTTATTATTTGAGGTAGGTATTTTGGTGGGTCGGTTCGTCAAGCCAAATACTGATGATGATGCGGAAGAAGATGTCAAAGAATCCACTGTCGTAGATTAGCCAATTGGCTGAGCTAGTCAGCTCTGGGCTAAGGCCCAGTGGATCGTCTCAAGTGGAGCCGAATGGCTGCACTTGAAATATGGGTGTTGCTCTAGTCTGAGTGTCAGTTTAAGTTTAAGTCCTTTATTTCACCTCATTGCCGTAAACCGCTTGTGCTTTGCCGTGCGATGGATATAATGGCGCTCCCTTGTTAAAGGGGCCTGTGACACGCGTTAAGCGAGTCATTAAAAGGCCTTGTAAAACAAAGGGCTGGCAAAATCCCAAGGGACGCGTCAGGGATCGAAATAAAGTGGTTATTTACCCCATTTCGATTGACGGCGAGGATTACTTCGGTATAATACGTCACCTCGGTTGAGCGCACTGCTTTAGGGCAAATCACTCAATCGACCGCTCTTTAACAATTTAATCAAGTAATTCGTGTGGGCGTTTGTTGGATTGGCAATAAGACCTGAACCCTTTCTTCGGAATAAGGTTGAGGCAACGAT
>Ga0206130_10000196_pt1 | contig 105221 bp, 85 predicted proteins | sample Helgoland_Spring_9_FD_148637 | JGI IMG/M metagenome (GOLD analysis project Ga0206130, IMG submission 148637) | Pelagic subsurface seawater microbial communities from Kabeltonne, Helgoland, North Sea - Helgoland_Spring_Bloom_20160512_1 | ecosystem: Environmental > Aquatic > Marine > Epipelagic ...
TAACTAAATATTTTTCATTGCCATTAAAGTGAGCATCAACAACAACGCTGTATTCTAGTTTGGCATTCATTCCAATAACTTTCTTCAATGTTTTTTGAAGAAGTTGTATATAATGTTCTTCTAACCACTCATAAAAAAACTGACTAGGCACCTGGAGAGTTAATGTTTTGCTGGAAAGCCTAATGGGTTTAATCGGTTCAAACCATGTCCTGTAGCTCTGTGGGTTAATGTTATCCCTAATAATTTTTAAGCATTCAGCCCAAGCTAGTTCGTGTGATTTATTTTCCGCCATAGAATTTTAAAACTTTTGTGAGTGTATTAATTATCATTGTTGAGTCATGCGAAATAAGGTATAAATTTCCACATATTGACTATAAAAAACACTTGTTTTTTATTTTTTTTCGATGTATACAACAAAGAAAGATTCCTTGTCGATTTTTGGTAGTCCATAAAATTACAATTCATCTATCGAATGGCAAAGAAATAAGACTTTTTGCTAGAAATATGATGCTATTTATCGATTAGTGTTGGAAGCGTCTTCTATCTTCTGTTAAATTTGTTTTCTGAAATGGACTAGCTTTATATACGAGGGAGTGAGAATGGCATGGAATGCCCTTAGAACTAATAAACTCAGAAGTTTTTTATCTGTTTTGGGTATAACAATTGGTATTTATTGCATTATTGCTGTGTATGCCCTCGTTCATTCTATAGAAAAAAACTTAAACGATGGCTTTTCAGGTTTTGGTACCGATGTGCTATTCGTTCAAAAATGGCCATGGGATGATTTTGGAAATGGTTATCCATGGTGGAAGTATTTAAAAAGAGATCATGTATCGGATGTTGAGGCAGACCAACTTAGAAAAGTATTGCCTAAATCTGTAGCTAGTTATGTTGGTTTTCAGTTTACTTCTTCCACTAAAGCCAAGTATAAATCAAACACCCTAGAAGGGCTAAGATTAAATTGCGTCGGTTACAATTATAAAAATATTCAGTCCGTTGAACTTGCTCAAGGACGTTATTTTACCAGAGACGAAACAAAGTCCGGAAGAAATGTCTGTATTATAGGTTCAGATGTTGCAAAAAATTTATTTGGTGAGTTGTATCCAATAGGACGCATCATACGATCAGATAACCGGCTTTTAAAAGTAATTGGAGTATTGCAAAGGCAAGGGGAAAGTATCATTAATGCCTCGGCAGATAATCAATTGATTATTCCATATACTTTTGGAAAAACCTTTATTAATTATAAATCCGATAGGTATAGTCCGCAAATAACAATCAAGCTGGCTGATGGGCTTAATTTAAATACCTTAGAGTGGGAAATAACCCAACGAATGAGGCAAATTAGGCGCTTAAAGCCCGGAGAAGATGCGGATTTTGCAGTGAATCGCATGAGTATGATTACTGATGTAATCAGTTCATTGTTTGGAACGGTTAAAACCATTGGTCTTTTTATTGGTTTATTTGCCGTGTTAGTGGGTTGTTTCGGAGTAGCAAATATCATGTTCGTGAGCGTTAAAGAACGAACACAGGAAATTGGTATTCAAAAAAGTATAGGGGCTAAAAGAAGTTTTATTCTTATCCAATTTCTTATTGAAGCCATTTTCCTATGTATCATTGGCGGACTAAGTGGCTTATTTTTGGTTTGGGTGACCTTTCAAGCCGGAAATTGGGTTCTTCATTCTCAAATGGATTCAGCAATTACACTCTTTGTTTCTAGCGGTGATGTCCTATTTGGTTTGATAATGGCTGTAGTGGTAGGTGTTATTTCTGGCTATTTGCCCTCCTTTACGGCCTCTAGATTAAATCCAATAGAAGCGATTCGCTCAAAGTAAAAATAAAACTATGAAAGTTAATACATGCATTGCACTGCTCGGTTTTTCCTTATTTGGAAACCTGCAAGCGCAGCGGGGACAGGATTTTACAAATAAATATCTGGTGGTCGGAACAATTATTGATTCACTGAGTGAACAACCAGTGAGCTATGCAGCAGTTGAGGTTACCAATACCCAAAGTAAAGAGATAGCCGGGGGAGTTATTACAGATTCAACAGGTAGATTTTTTATAGCGTTGAGTCCTGGCCGTTTTCAAATTATTGTGAGTTCTGTGAACCATAAAAATTTTAAATCGCCGCCCTTCACACTCACTGCCAGCTCAAAAATTAAATCTTTTAGAAAATTAACATTGGCTACCTCTATCGTTTTAGACCAAGTAGATATAACGATTCAAAAATCCTTGATTGAGAATAAGATTGACCGTTTGGTATATAATGTAGATCAAGATATCACCAACCAAGGAACCTCTGTAACCGATATGCTTCGCAAAGTGCCAATGGTTGAGGTGGATGGGGATGGAAATGTGAGTATTAGAGGGAGTCAAAAAATCAAGGTTTTCATCAATGGCCAACCCAGTGCCGTCGTCAATGGAAGCATTACGGATGCCCTGCAATCCATTCCTTCCGATCAGGTCGAACGGGTCGAAGTAATTACCAACCCATCGGCTAAATATGATGCAGAAGGATCGGCAGGAATCATTAACTTGGTGCTAAAGCAGTCCAAGATCAAAGGCCTGAACGGAGGCATACGAACCGGGTTTGGAAACAGGTCTGCTTACTTCAGAGGCAATTTGGCATTTCAGAATGGAAAAACAGGGTTTAGCTTAAATTTAGGCAGTTACTTCTGGAGAAATATTAATGAAACGGAGATGGTTCGAAAAAATACCATTGGTTTACAGGAATATGAGTTCAGGCAAAATGCTGAGGGGACTTCCTTTGGTGGAGGACCTCGCTTAAGTTTGGGAATTGATCATACATTTAATGATAAGAATGCCATATCTTTCAGCATATCCAGTAGGGGACGCTTAAATAATTCAGATCAAAATTTCTCTGCATCCTCCGGGTTAGCAAGCGCCACGCTAGATTATTTGTACACCAGAGAAACGGATAACAAGGGGTTTAATTATGGATATGACATGACCTTAAACTACCTAAGAAAATACACGAAAAAAGGCCGAGAATTAGGAATTGCAGTTCAGTACGGTGCAAACAACCAGTTGAGCAGTTATGATGTAGTTCAGCTGGATCGAACGAACCCTATTTATCGAGAAAAAAGTGATAATAATGCGCTAAACGGAGAATATACCTTTCAAATAGACTTTACAGAACCTATTCGAAAATGGGGAATATTTGAAACAGGCCTAAAGACGATTGTTCGGAGGGTAAATAGTAAATATACCATTGATAGTTTAAACGCAGCAACCAATAATTACGAGACGATTGGTGCCTTAAGTACGACCTTTATTTATGATCAAGAGGTGTATGCGGGGTATCTTCAATTGCAATTCAATGTGACAAAAAAAACAACGATGCGTTTGGGTACGAGATATGAGCATACCATGTTTGGGGGAAGAACAGAAGATGAAAACACAAACTTTACGGGAGATCCCTACAGCAACTTAATTCCCTACATCTTAATAAACCGAGTAATGGGTCGTGCAGGTTTCCTGAAATTTGGCTATTCCAATCGAATTCAACGTCCAGGTTTATTCTTTATTAATCCATACCAAGCTCAATCTGATCCAAGAAATCTAAGCACGGGAAATCCAGAATTAGAAGCAGAATTGGCACATAATTATGAATTGAGCTACGGAAAATATGGCCGAAAAGGGGGAGGAATGATTAGTGCTTACTTCCGGCAAACCAATAATGCCATCGAGTCTATTCGAAAAGTGGGTTCTGATGGTATATATTATACTACTTATGGAAATGTAGGCCAAAGCTATTATCAAGGATTGGATGGGAATGCCAATATAAACACAAAAAATCTGCGTCTCTTTTTAAACGGTGGCTTAGGTTATGCCATTATTCAAAGCACGAGTGATTTAGCCACCTTAAATGGTCTTCAGACCGAAGGAATAACATACAGTCTTGGAGGCGGTGGAAGCTATCAACTTCCTCAGCAATGGGAAATATCGGGTTTTGCTCGCTTTAATGCTCCATCGTATAATTTACAGGGATACACAACCAATTGGTATTTTCACACCTTTGGTATTAAAAAACGGTTCAATAATAAACGCGGAGGAATTGGATTTGGCTTTGATAACCCTTTTACTCCTTATGTATATTACAGAACCTACAACGAAGGAAATGACTTTACGCTGGATCAAAAAACGAAAGCATATCAACTAGGTATAAAAATAAACTTTGACTACAAATTTGGTTCATTAAAAGTAGAGCCTAAGAAAAAAATAAACTTCAAAAAGATTGATAATGGCGATGTGAAACAAGGCAGCAGTGGAGGTCAAGGGGGTGAATAGGCTGTATTGTTTATAAAACTGGTCTTTTGTTAATATCCTTAGAACAAGGCTAATTACTTTTGCCTTAATGGAATTAGTAGGAAAAATAATCAAAATATTACCCCTGCAAGAGGGGCAAGGTGCCAATGGACCTTGGAAAAAGCAAGACTTTATTATTGAGACAGAGGAGCAATACCCTAAAAAAGTATGTTTTAACGCTTGGGGAGATAAAATTACCCAATTCAATGTACAAGAGGGTCAATCCTACAAAGTTTCAATAAATATCGAGAGCAGAGAGTATAATGAGCGTTGGTATACAGATGTTAGAGCTTGGAAAGTAGAGCCTGCGGGTTCTATTGCAGCTCCACCGGCAAATACAGCTGCTCCAACGCAGAATACTGCACCTCAAACCAATGCTTCAACAAGTACTGAAGATGATATTTTTGAAGGTGGGGGCGATGATGATCTCCCGTTTTAATTTTAAGATAATTAACGTAAAAAGAACCATTGACCTCAATGGTTCTTTTTTTTTATCCTTTTATTTAGTCAAAAGGCTCTCTAAATCGGAGGCGCTAAACTTTGCATCTTCCGTGCCTTGGTAAACCTTCTGGAAGTTTCCATTCCAGCTGTAAACCACACCTGGGGTTAGTGCTCCATCTCCCAATAGTTGCCAAAAGGTTGGGATGTCAACGACCGTATATGGGTATTGTTTCCCCGCTTTCTTAAAGAATTCAGGTATTTTAAATGTTTCCTCATCCATGAAGATAATATGCAATGGAGGCAGTATACCCTTAGTATCTATAGCAGCCAATTCTTTTGCGGTTTCTTGGCAGTGATCGCAGCCAGCAGCAAATAAACATATAATCTGTTTTCCTTGATCTAGATTGACCGTTTTACCATTAAAATTGGTGTACGGGGCAAAACGAGAACTTCTTTGGTCAGGCCCTTTCTCTAGAGTCACAACTTCACTAGATTCATCCACACTATTGTTATTCTCAGATGTTTTGGTCTCTTTGCTTTTTTCTTCCTCGTAGGCATCTGGAGCTTCTCCTAAATTAACCAATTGAAGCTCTTTTTTCGCAGCTACCTTTTCTTTGGTCATGGAGTCTCTATGAGCAATAGTATCAGGAGCCAAAGGAGGACTTGAGGGAATTTGAGATTGCACCCGATTCTTTTCCTCTAAACAGGGCTTAACATCATGCGCAAAGGCCATGAACATTAGTAAAGCCGATCCCAAATACATAATTAATAGGTAACTGAACTTGTTTTTCCCCTTGGGCTTATTCCGAAGTACCTTAAATAGGTATATGAGAATGCCAATGGTTAACAGATTCTTTATAAAGGCTTCCAATGGAGTCATTGGTAATAGTTGCCCAAAACAACCACAATTACCATTCATTGCCCCATGTTTAACCATCTCAATACTTAGGTGTATGTTAAATGCAACCAAAAGCGCAATAGTAACGGGAATAACAATCCGCTTTATATGGTGATTAAATAATATGGCGATAGCTATGGCAATCTCCAAGGCTATAATAAGACGGGCTAAAAAAGGAGCGACACACCAGGAGGCAATGCCTAGGTCAACCAACTGCTTTTCGAACATCCAAAGTGGGAATAATTTAGAAATCCCACTAAGCATAAATAGGCCAAAAATGACGATGCGAGCCAACCACGGAATATACTTTTTTACCTTACTCATTGCGATTGCAAAGTTCTGCTATTTTATTAAATAATGTTCATTGATATGTGTCAAAATAGTGTTTGAAAATGGCATAGCTATTAATGATGAATATGAAATTGAAAAGTGTCAGTTACAATATTCTCATTTGCAGTATGCCCCCAAACCTTGCTCACTAATTTGTAATCAGTATGAGGTTCGAAACCTTCATCAGCTATGAAATGGATTGTTTTTGAATAGTGATATTTACCACTTTTTTCCATTACATGCGCGTTGCTTGGTTCACTAAATAGTAAGCTGTCGTCACTTTTGCGATACATACTTACATTTACGTGGTGTACAGCACTTCCGTCGTGCGATTCAAAGTCTATTTTTATTTGATCCGTTGTACCAAACCTCTGTGCGGAAAGCATAGGTGAATATTTATGAATGTGATAGACCGCACTATTCGTGTGATTATGATTGTTTTCTGTGTCTTTTTTACATGCATTTGAAAAAAAAGATGCGGCTGTTAGAGCCCCTAGTACTATTAATTTGTTCATTTTACTTTTTTATTTGGTTTTTTATTTGATTTGTTCAGTATATAAGATACTTGTGCTGTAAATCGAGTCTTCAGTTTAAAAACTTCTGTACTCGTTTTGTTTGTTTTTACAGGGAAATCAGCAGCAATGCCTACGACCTAGTTTTTATATTTGTTTTGTAATCCGGCCTTTAGAAAAGAGGCGGTATAAGAAGAGTTTAACACTTGTTTTTTATTGGCATAAAAGTCTCCCATTTTATTATCTGTAACAAAATTTAAGGATGGAGCCATTTCTATTTTTTTGTACTTAAAGGAATAAAAAACGCCAATGTTCCATGTATATGAATGGCCAAATCTATATCCATTGCTTGTTTTAAACATTCGACTACCACTTAAAGTGGTGAGAAATGCCCATTTATCTCTTTTTAGTACTGCGTTAAATCTATAGATGGAGGCCCATGATCCTTTTCCAATGTTAAACGCTGCTGGCAGTTTTTTGGTGTTATGAATGTTGCTATCGTATATACCAGTGGGCAACATAGCGCCTATTCCCATTTCCGTAAAACAGCTCCAATTTTTACTTTTTCCAAGGCTTCGGTCCAAAATAACTCTGCTTAGCATGAGTTGTCCGTCCTTAATGCCGCAAGTGCTTTGCTTTACTTTAGAGCTTACTCTTTTGTTTTGCTGATATCCTATTTTAGATAGAAAGCGCCATTTAGCGTGAACGAAAAACTGGCCATTTATATGAACGGATCTAAAATAATCCATAGCAGTAAATCTCTGTTCTCTTGGAGCAGATGCCATTCTTTGATTCATGAAGTTTAATTCAATTAGGTCGTATCTAAATGTATTTGAGAGGCCTCCTCCTATCGCGTTTATTGCACCTCCGCAGATATCGCATGCAAGCAATATTTGCGCAGAGCATAGCACACTGCTTAGAGCAATGATATGTTTTTTCATTAGTTCTTATTTTTCCGTTTTATTTATTTCTTAAGATGAGTTCGAGTTATTTCAAACGAATCTTGGTGGGTGGAAAATAAGAGGGATGTAGGTATTTAAATTATGGGATAAAATTTCTCCAAACGCTTTCAATATAATGGGATTTGGCTCATCAAACAGAGCAAAATACTCATGAACAAGGGCAATGGTTAAAAAGCTTACTATTTCAGGAATATTCTCTTCCTTAAAGCTGGCTTTTATTTGCTCTTGTTTTTTTAAGAAGCACTTCCCATCACATTTTAAAATAGGTTTATCTATGTTTTCACAAAACTGTTCAATAAACTTTTTTGGAGCGATGGATTTATAAACTAAAAAAGAAAAAGATAGAAATTGGGCTTGAGCCATTAAGGTAATAAGCAATATTCCAATCCATTTTCGCAAGGGTTCAAAGGTAGAAATCACAAAACTTTATACTATGATTAATATCATTTTTTAATAAAAAGGTATTGCAATGAACATAAATAATGCATTGCATTCAGGTGAGCTTTAAAAAAGGTAAAGCAAAACTCCTGTGAGAATCAAAATAATTCCAGACGCTAAACCAATGTTATGTTCCCACTTATGAGAGTCAATTTTTGACATCAATTTACTTGAAATACTTACCCATATTAACATGGAGGCAATGGTGATTAGAGTATACACTAAAGCCAATAACAAAACGGCATTAAATCCCTTAGAACCAAGTAAAAGGAATTGCCCTGTCACCTCTAAACAAGGGGAAAAGAACATCGCTATATTTAAGCTAAGAATGATTTTATTCACGCTTTTATCCTTCACATCTTCTAAGTGAAAGTGATGGTGGTGGTAATGCCTAAATAAAAACCAAATACCTATTAAAATTAGAATAGCTGCAGAGATGGCATGGGTAAAAATAGCTAATTCGGCTTCCAATTCTTTGCCGAGTAAAGCAATTGATATTCCAATAATTACGGTGCTTATCGAATGAAAAAAGGCCGCTTGAAAACTAATCCACAATAGCTTTTTCTGGGACCATTTAAAGTTATTGCCCAGGACTGTTAGAGGCATCCAATGGCTCGGTATTAAGCCGTGCAACAGGCTTATAATAATGGCGCTTATAAAAATAGCTTCTACAGTCATATATTTTTGAACATTCTAAAATGTTTAATGCCCACTTCTTCAAATGAGTCGCCTTCTATCCGATAGTTTAGTTTTTCGTAAAAAGGCACTGCATTTATTCGGGCGTGCAAAACTACTTTTTTAATCCCATTTTCAATCAGTATTTCTTCTGTTTTTTTATTTAGTAAGGTACCCAATCCTTTCCCTTGGTATGAGGGGTGTGTGGCTACTTGCCTAATCTTTGCGTCGCCATTTTCCAGGAACTTAACGACATTGCAAGCAATAACTACCGTTTTATAAAGCACGATGACATGCCATTGATCAAATTCAGTCTTCAGTTCTTCGGGTTCAAACTCTAAGCCCAGAGGAGTCCTTAAAACTCGCTTTCTTAAAGCAATGCTTTGTATTTGTTGTTTTGAGTTAAAAGGAGCCTTGAGTATTTGTATATTCATAAAATTTCGTGAATCTATATTAAAAGTATTGAAGCGTTCATGTGATACTAGGCTATACTATGCTATTTTTTATGCGATCAACTGAAGGTCAAAAATATTCATAAAATGTTGAACCAATTTTCCCTTTACCTCTTGCATGGAGACCTCTCTCCCTAAAATGGATGATATGCTTGCCACTTCCTTATCTGGGATTCCGCAGGGCACAATATGGTTAAACATGGATAAGTCTGTATTTACATTTAGGGCCAAGCCATGCATACTCACATATCGGCTGCATTTTATACCAATGGCAGCCACTTTTTTTTCTTCTCCTTTATCCGTTACCCAAACCCCAATCTTTCCATCAATAATATATCCTTTAATTCCATATTCTGCTATGGTTTTAATAATCACATTTTCAATGTGCTGTACATAGGATTTTACACCCAAGCTCAAAGCTTCCAGATCAAAAATAGGGTAGGCAACCAGTTGCCCTGGTCCATGATAGGTAATATCGCCGCCACGCTCAATACAATAAGAAGTTGCTCCTATGGAATCAAGAAATCCCTCATTGACCAATAAATTATTCTTATCCGCACTTTTGCCTAGGGTATATACATGGGGATGCTCGGTGAGTAAGAGTTGATGCTGCTTAGTTGAAGAACCTATCTTTTTTCGCTCAATCTTCTCATTAAACAGGCTTAGCTGATAATCCCAAGCTTGCTTGTAGTCTTTTACCCCTAAGTCTTCAATTTTAACCAAGTTCATTGCTAATATCAATTACGCTCTCTTGCATTACTTTCACCAAACCAGGAAGCGCGTTTCTTGGTTTACTCACAAATTTACACTCTGTGTAGATCACTGGCACTAGTCCCTGTGATTTTGCTTTAGAATTTAATACCGCATACAGTCCAGCGGCTTTCAATAGCTCGTTTTTAATAGGGGCTCCATTATTTCTAATAATTACATGACTGCCTGCAAAACCTCTGGCATGCATCCAAGTATCGCGTTTTCTTGCGAGTTTAATCATGGCATCATTCCCTTTCGCATTTTTCCCAATCCATATATCAAATGCTTCTGAATTTACAAGGCGATATGGACTGGCGTTTTGTTCTTTTTTTGCGGTTTTTTTTTCAATCTTAATTGTTTTACCCTTCTCTAAATCGAGCAATTTCTGGTCAGATTCTATTATTCCCTGTTCGGCAGTTTTAATTTTTCGTTCAATTTCCTCGATTTGCAAGTGCTGATTTTTTCCTTTGCGGTAAAATCGTTGGGCATTTTGTTGCGCATTTAGAAGAGGATTTAGTTTAATCTCTAATTCTGAATTATCGTAGTAATCCCAAACTTTAATTAGGGCATCTCCCTGTTTAATTAAGTGAAGATTAGATAAGATGAGATCGCCTAGTTCCTTGTATCCTTTTGCGCTTTTTAATTGTGCTAGCTCTTTTTTTGATTTCTTTGAATAGGCTAAAAATCGTTTCTTTTTTTGTTTAACTGTATTTTTAAGTTGTTGAGCCTGCTTGGCTTGCCTCGTCGTTTTTAGGTATTCTGATACAATACTTTGTGTATTGGTTTTTTCATTAGTAAAACAGAGCTTTCCTTGATCTAAATGCAAATATTTATTGGATAGCTCATTAAAAATATTTTTTATCTGTGGTATTTTAGAGGCTGTGCTGGAATAAAAGTCTTCAGGTATTGGTGTTTCCCAGTTGCCAAAGAGCTGAGGGTAAGCCATTTTAAATTCATTTTCGTTTGTGATCGCAAGGTCCTCTATTTCATTTAATAAATATTGATCTAGATGCTCTCCTACATCGGATTTTAAATTTTGCCTGAACACGCTTATACAAATATCATCTTCGTAGTAAAGGATATTGGAGTATCTCCCAAACCCTTTGAGCAGGATAGATTTACCATGCTCCAATTGAATATGGATAATTCGTTCAAAGGGAAGAGATTGAACGGAAATAATGCTCAAATTTTCACAGCTTTTAAACCAAGGCAAACATTTTCGTCCAAACTTTCGATGAGGCATGTTGTACCTAATAAACATCTCTTGTTCCATCCATTGCATAACCAATTGATGTGAACCGTGTTTGCTTCTGGTTTCGATAATTAACTCATCTTTTCCAGTGCTAAAGATATTTGATATAAAGGATCCCTCTAAATTGTTGCGAATTTCTTCGCTTATTCTACCATATGTAATAAAATGAGAGAACAAGGGTCATTTAAGGTCTTTTTGGTTTTAGTCCCACGTAATTATACGGAGTTATTTGTTTTAATTCATCTTTAAGTGCATCTGTGATTTGCAAGCTATCAATAAATTTTCCAATGGAGTTTCCATTAATTTTTTCATTGGTTCGTGTGAGCTCCTTCAACATATTATATGGATTCTCAAAGCCCTCTCTTCTAAGAATAGTTTGAATAGCTTCTGCTGCCACAGCCCAGTTGTTTTCTAAATCTTCAGCCAGTTTGTTCTCGTTTAAAAGAAGCTTGCCTAATCCTTTTAAAATGCTGTTCATGGCTATGCTCATGTACGCGTATGGCATTCCTAAATTTCTCAGTACAGTGCTATCGGTTAAATCTCTTTGTAAGCGACTAATGGGTAATTTTCCGCTTAAATGTTCCATGAGTGCAATGGCAATGCCAAGATTTCCTTCTGCATTTTCAAAATCAATGGGATTTACTTTATGAGGCATCGCTGAACTTCCAACTTCGCCTGCTTTAATTTTCTGTTTAAAGTAATCCATACTCACATAAGTCCAAATGTCTCGGCACAAATCTATAAGGATTACAGAAATGCGTTTTGCCGCATCTAAATTCGCAGCTAAAAAATCATAATGATCAATTTGTGTGGTGGTATTGCTTCGCTTTATATCCAGATGGCTGCTTAAAAAATGTTCTCCAAAAGCAATCCAATCTACATTGGGGTAGGCCACATGATGCGCATTAAAGTTTCCAGTAGCTCCTCCAAATTTACCATGCATTGGTATTTTGTCAAGTTCAGCTATTTGCAATTGCAGACGTTCTGCAAATACATATATTTCCTTGCCTAAGCGGGTAGGAGATGCTGGTTGACCGTGGGTACGCGCCAACATGGGAATATCTTCCCATTCTTTGCTCATTTGGTCTAATTTAGAAACCACTTCTTCCATTTTTGGACGAATGTTATTTTTTAATGCATCTTTTAAGCTGGCGGGAATGGCGGTATTATTTACATCTTGGCTGGTTAAACCAAAATGTATCCACTCTTTAGAGGAGGCCAAGCCCATTTCATCAAATCGCTCTCTTATCCAATATTCAACGGCTTTAACATCATGATTGGTTACTTTTTCAATATCCTTTATGTTCTGGGCATCTTCCTCTGAAAAGGACTGCACAAGACTTTTTAAATCGGATTGTTTTTTAAAGACATCAGAGAGTTTTGATTTTAACTCGTCGACCTGACTAAGCGCAAGAAGGTATTCAATTTCCATCCAAACACGGTATTTAATTAATCCGTATTCAGAAAAATAATCCCTCAAATCTTGAGTATGTCGAAGGTATCTACCATCAATCGGGGAAACGGCCATTAGTGCATCAGACATGGTTGCAAAGGTACAATTCAAAAGAAGAACGTATCATTAAAACTATAATGAATATACCTACAGGTTTTACCCAAAAGTATTAAACAAAAAAAAGATGAAGATTGAATAGCATTCATTCTTCATCTTTTAAAGGGTCTAAAGCCTAAGGTTTTATTTAATATGAACTCCCTCAGCTCTATACGATAATCGTATTTTACTCTCGGTTATTTCGGCAATTTCGTCAGCAGATTTGCCATCATCTTTCGCATATTCTTTTAGCATTTCTAAACTCGTCGTATCGTAATAAAAGTTTCCAGTAGCCTGAATCTCTTTGCCTTTACAATCCATCGGAATCATAAATGCATGGTCAAAATCGACCATAATGTTATCATCTTCGGCAAACCTGTACCAGCAACCTTCTGTTTGGCAAACAGCCCCAACACTTCCTTCAACAAGTGCGTTGGATGTTCCATTGCTCAAAAAGCTATCTCTTGCATCAGCAAAAGAAAGGGTAGCGGTCGTATCGAAAGACGCACCATAAAATACTTTAGTTTCTGTTGCTTCACTGCTTCCACCGCAGGAGGCCATAGCAATAATTGCTAATGCAACGATTAATTTTCTCATGGTGCAAATATAGGTATTTAGACCATCTCACTAAAGCCATCGTGGGCTTTTTCATCAATAATCTTTAGTGTAGTGGGGTTTGGACTTTCCCAAAGTAAATCTAAATCTTTTACAGTATTAACAAGCTCATTGTACTCCAGACGCAAATCTGTGTTGTATTTTAATTCGTGTTTAAGTTCTTTAACCTCACTGGCTTTTAGCTCATTGTAAATAAAAAGGAGGAGGTGTTCTTTTGTAATTTTTGGATCCATAGGCAAATTATATACTCTACATAACGGACCCAAAGTGTATTTTATTTTGAGTACATGATATTTTTATCCATGACTTTTTTCAAATTTGCTAAAGCATAATGCATTCTTCCAATGCAGGTATTGATATTTGCTCCGGTCATTGCAGCAATTTCTTTAAAGCTTAAATCTGCGTAATGTCTTAGAATAAGTACTTCTTTTTGTTTCTCAGGTAACTGATGTATAAAAGATCGCACATAATTTACTTTCTCACTATGAATCATGTCTTTTTCGGCCTTGGCATCTTCGTACCCTATAAAATCAAAAATGCTCGTGCCCTCACTATCTGTGACAGTAGGTCTTAGTTTACGGCTTCGTATGGCGTCAATGGCTTTGTTTTTGGCAATTCTACTCATCCACGGACCAAATTTATTTTCATGGGAGTATTTTCCTGCTTGAATAAATCGGATAGCCTTTACAAAGCTTTCCTGAAAAATATCTTCCGCTAAATAGCGGTCATTCACCATGAAAAATATGGTAGTAAAAACACGATCCTTGTGTCTTTTCATGAGCGTTTCGAAAGCTGCTTCGTTTCCGTTTAAGTATTGTTGGATGAGATCACCATCGCCTAAGACTTCTTTTTGATTCATAATAATTACCCTTTATGTTTTGGTTAAACTTAAAAATGTGTGGAGTAATTATTTATCTAATAGGCGTTTTTTCTTTTTGATCTAAAAACAAAGATAGTTTATACGGAGGAGAAAACCAAATAGGTCATGCGAAGATTTGAATTGAGTGGCTCACAAGCTAGCTCATAAAACTCTTTTAAGTACTGTGTTTGAAGGTTTTACGGAATGTCTAAGTACTTGTGGGTTTGAATACTTATGTTCCAATCAGGATTTTCTTTTATAAAATCAATAATTAATTTTTCCGATTCTTCCTTTACTCCCCATTCTGGTTGAAGAAGTTTGATGCAATCTTTAGAAATTTGGTTTTCAAATGTTTTGGCCCATTCCAAGTCATGCTTATTGTAGACGATGACTTTTAGTTCATGTGCTTTTATTAGTTCACTACTCAAAGCATTTTTAAACTTTTTGGGAGAAATACATATCCAATCTAAGGCTCCTTTTATTTCATAGGCTCCGGAAGTTTCAATATGTAACATGAATTCTTCGTTCCTCAAAGCTTTACACAATTCAGTCAAATCATACATAGCAGGTTCTCCACCGGTAATAACTACATGCTGGGCCTTTGTTTTAGTAATGGCTTCTAGTATTTCAGAAATAGACATTTCGGAATGTAATTTGGCATCCCAACTGTCTTTTACATCGCACCAAACACAGCCAATGTTGCAACCAGCAATGCGAATAAAATAGGCTGGTTTGCCCATGTGAACCCCTTCGCCCTGCACGGTATAGAAGTGTTCCATTATTGGTAGTTTATTTGACATGCTTCGTTTTTTCTATGCGGAGGTGTTTTGTTCTAATCTCTTTTTTCGAACGAGCAGTGTGTTGCTAAGTAGGCCTGTTATTGTCATGGGTCCTACACCTCCAGGAACAGGAGTAATTGCAGATGCCTTCTCTTTTACTTCGGTATAATTAACATCTCCTGCTAATTTCCATCCTCTTTCATTATCTGCATCTATTCTAGTCGTACCTACATCAATAACAATGGCTTCTTCTTTTACCATATCTGCAGTTACAAAATAGGGTTTGCCAATGGCTGCAATTAGGATATCAGCCTTTTGGCACCATTCTTTTAAGTTCTTTGTTCTACTATGGCAAAGGGTTACCGTTGCATTACCAAATGCGTGATTTCCGCTAAGTAAAATACTTAATGGTCTGCCAACAATATTGCTTCTCCCTAACACCACCACATGCTTTCCTTCAACAGATAGATTGTAATGCTCCAATAAAAGGAGTATTCCATAGGGTGTAGCCGGGTTTATTACTGCATTTCCCTTGGCCAAACGCCCCATGTTTATATCGTGGAACCCATCAACATCCTTATCCGGTGATATTCTGGAATTGACAACATTCTCATCTATATGTGCAGGAAGTGGTAATTGAACAATAAGGCCATCAATTTGATCATCCTTATTGATTTTATCAATGCGATCGAGTAGATCATTTTGGCTTAAATTCTCAGGCAGTCTATATATTGAGCTTAAAAAGCCTACATCTTCACAAGCTTTTTCCTTTGCATTTACGTAGGATTGACTTGCCCCATCGTTGCCTACCAAAATGGCAGCTAAATGTGGGGGTCTATTCCCTTGTTGAATAATTTGCTCCACATCTCGCTTAATACGCAACCTTACGGCTTCACTAGCAATTTTACCTCTGAGTCTATTATCCATATCGGGGCAAAAGTACGAAGGCAGATACTGTATTGCAAGATAGATTTATGGATATAAAATATATTTTAAGAAGCTCCAAAATGTATAAAGTAAAAGGAATGAATCTTGTAAAAAAGATCTTAAATATGGCCTTCTTGAATTTTTTTTCTTAATGCAACATGCATATTATCCTTGTAATTGATGACATTATCACAATAGCATTTTTTTATTTTTTTTTAATATTTACTTTGAGCCATGAACAATTTTTACCAAAATAAAACGAGCACTAATTTACTAATCTTAACAATCTTTGCATTTACATTTACCTTGGGCTGCAAGAAAATATCCAAACCCGAAATGAAAAAATCCCAAACCTTAGTAGAAGTTGAAACACTAGAAGTTGAAGCACTGGTGCCTTATGACGATGATGAAAGAATCCTTATTAAGCCAAAACTATTTTTATCCTCAGGCGAGGTTGCAGTGGATGCTGAGGTTCATGTTACGAATGAAGATTTTGAAACTTCAGGATTTGTAGATGCTGCTAATGACTTGGAGATTGAAGTTCCTGAAGTGGGCTTTTATCAATGTGATGTGGTTTACGGAGGAAATGTCGTATTAGCAAATGGTTTTTTTATTGATGAGAATGGTTTGTCTTTGTCCGGCGTGATTCCTGATAATGCGGCTGGTTTCATTGATGAAGGAAATTAATAGTATAATTATATCCAGTAATGAGGTGAATGCATCATTACTGGATATAAATTAGCATATACTCTGCCTATTTTATTTAATATTATTTTATTTGTAATAAAAAGACTACTTTTGCTTCTTGAAGCAAGGAAAATTACGGCGTGTTTTAATGTTAAGGCTGAGTCTTGCAATTGTTATTTTGCAGATTTTTTCCTGTTCGTTTGTGGGAGAGCAGCCAGAGAACGTTGAAGAGGTAGAGAAAAACGCGGTTTTTGGAACTTTATTGAATACCAGTTTTGATCTTATTGAAAAAGATTCTTTAGATAAGGCTCTGGGCTTGTTGGATTCTGCCAAGAATTTGGATTGCCTAAAATCCTCACTAGGTATTTGCTATAATACAATTGGACTTTGCCATGACAAAAAAGGAGATTTACATGAAGCGTTAAAAAGCTATGCGTATGCAAGTAGTATTTTTATAGAAATAGATGATTCTACTGGCTTGGCTCAGACTCAAATTAACTCGGCCAGTTGTTATAAAATTATGGGTATTTATGACCGGGCAATAATGTTAGCCATATACTCAGAAAAGTATCTTCGTAGAGATACAAATCACTTTAAAGAATTAGCCGTTGTTTATAACCTTATTGGAAACATCCATACCGAAAATGAAAACTTTTCATTGGCTATGGATTATCATACACGTTCATTAAAGATACGATTAAATAGGGGTGGGGCTTTGGGTATTTCGAGTGCTCCCGCTATAAACAATTTAGGTTTTTGTTATTTTAAGCAAAATATTTTGGATACAGCTTTAATGTATTTTAAACAATACAAAGTGCTAGCAGAAAGTATAGGAAGCGATCGAAAATTAGCTCGTTCTTATTTAAACATGGCGAAAGTTTATCTTAAACAAGGTAAACTTCAAACCGCTTTTGCTTTTTTAAGCAAATCTGAACAATTGTACAAAGAGCTGTCTTATAAGCCTGGTCTACTTAATGTCCACTTATTAAAATCGAAGTATTACTTGAAAAGCAATTTAATTTTGGCGCGTGTAGAGGCGTTGGAAGCTTTACGCATGGCAAGCTTTTTAGACTTTGGAAGAGAAAAGTTACAAGCTTTGAAATTATTGGAAGGGATAATGGGAACGAAGAAGTTGTATGCTAAGGCCTATGAATATGCGCAACAACACTTTGAGCTAAAGAATAAACTGGAAGGAAAAGAACAACTTAGCAAAATATATTCTTATGAAATTGCAGCACAGTTGGATCAAAAGAACATTGAACTTATTGACTCGAAACGAAAAAGAGACTTGAGTGAGTTGAAGAATAAGAAAAGTATTCAAGAACGAAATTTCTTTATACTTCTGGGATTATTAACTTTTTTACTGGCTATAGTTATGATATACAGATATCTTGACAAGAAACGTTTTGTGGAAGAATACTTTGCATCGAATACTGGAGTAATACTAAAATCAAGCAAGAAGATTCTGTTCGAGGATATTCAGAGAGTAGAAACCCTGAGAAATGATTTGGTTTTATTCTTGAGTCAGAATCGGAAAATTACGGAAAGAGGCACAACTCTTAAGTCCTTTAATACCCATTTACCAAAAATCCAATTTGGAAGAATACAGCACGGAATTATTGTTAACTTTAACGAGATAGATAAAGTACTGAGAACACGAATTCAATTCAAAGGTGAAACGATTAATATATCGAAAAAGTATAAAGATGAATTCCTGGATCAATGGGAGTCATTTAAAGAAGCAAGAAAAGCATAATTCTGCAAACAATTTTAATCTAAAACAGATGCTTACTCAAAAAAGATAGGGCCATGTCCTCCTTAAACATGAGCCCAATGCATGGAAACAACACATTATTAAAACTTATAGTACATAGGCACGAAACCTATCCTTAATACATGTGATATTATCACAAGGTATTGATAGTGTGGGTGATTTGGCCTTGTTTTGAATCAGTGAAAGGAACTAAACCATTTGGGTTGGTATTTGTTTTGTAGTTGAAATATTTTTTATAATCATCCGTTTAGTTCCTTTTATTTCTAATCTCTAAATACTATAAATATTCTTTGTGTAGTAATGTATTTATGAGCCACCAACCAGCCTGTTCTATTTAGAATGGGCTGGTTTCTTTTAAGGACTATTTCGTTGCAATATAAAAGAGATCGTAACAGCCTTCCTCTGCTTCTGAAATACTGTAATTATCCATTGTAATGCCTGAGGTAAGTTGTGTGTTTTGAATTAGGAGTTTTTTTCGATTCCAACGATTAAGAATATCATAAGGAATTTGAAGAGCCCAACGGGGTAGGTTGTATTGAAGGTTAAAAATATCAAAACGAGTAATACGCTTTACGGATTCTTTATTTTTAGTGTAATAATTTTGAACTACTTGATCGCCAAAAACGCCTTGAGCATTTACAGAAGAGTAGTACGTTAACATCAAATCTTTGAGTTCATGAATAAAGTATTCTCTAATATGCCAAGGATTACGAGTAATGGACATGGGTTTATTTGGGGTTGTTACAATTACTTTACCTCCTGGTTTTAAGACTCGATGGATTTCTTTTAGAAAGAAATGATCGTCTTGCATATGCTCTATGACTTGAAACGTAATGACAAAATCAAAATAATTGTCCTCCACGTTTGAAAAAGGAGGGAATGTTTGTTGCATAAAACGTACATTTTTATGGTCCTCAAATGGAATTCCTGGTAAATGTTTATCCAAGGTAACAAACTCATCACATTTAGGGGCTACAATTTCAATTCCATAACCCATTCCTGTGCCTAGTTCTAGCACTTTCCCATTCACAATCTCTGCAGCTTTGTGATAGGCCAAAATGCTCCGTTGAAAAACATAATTATCTGATTGGTCGTGTTGCGAAACACGTTCTGCCGTTTGTATCATATTAAAAATTAATTCTAAAACGTTCTCTTTTTAACTCTCCGAAGGAAAGAGGGTTATTATAGTCTTCTATGTGTTGCAATCGATTATTATGCAATAGAATTGCCTCGTGAACAGCTGCCTGAAAACTTGTAATTGAAGCTTCATTTTTTCCAGCAATATCATAAGCTGTTCCATGATCTGGACTTGTTCTAATGAGAGACAATCCAGCGGTAAAATTAATCCCATCATGAAAGGCAACGGATTTAAAGGGAATAAGTCCTTGATCGTGATACATGGCTATCACCGCATCAAAGTTGTGCATATTTCTGCCACTAAAATAGGAATCTGCAGGATAGGGACCAAAAACAAGCTTTCCTGTTTCAAACATTTTCTTTATTGCAGGATTAATCACTTCAATTTCTTCCTTACCAATAACGCCACCATCACCTGCATGTGGATTTAAACCCAAAACAGCAATTCTAGGTCGTGTGATAAGAAAATCTTCTATCAAACTCTTATGAACAGCATTAATTTTATTTTCAATTAACTCGCTGGTTAGAGTCGTTGCTACTTTATCAACAGAAACATGTTCTGTGACCAAGGCAACTCTAAAGTTATCGGCATATAGAATCATGCAATAGTCGTCAGAACCTAATTCATTGGCAATGAAACCAGTATGTCCTGTAAAACCCTCATGACTTTCGGCAACCGTGCTTTTATCCAAGGGCGCAGTAACTATCGCATCTAAAGTACCGCGTTTGGCATCTTCCATGGCTTTGTTTAGCGATTTTAAAGCCTCGGCTCCACTATCCTTGCTTTGCTTGCCTAATTCAACTCTAAATTCACTATCGCTGCTTACCACGAGGTTCATTTGTCCGGGTTTGGCATTTTTTGCCTCGTCTATAACATGATATTTAAATTCGTGCTGTTTATAGCTTTTTTTCAAAAATGCAATGGGTTTGGGATTGCAGTATAGAACAGGTGTACAATACTTATAAATGTAATCATTAGAGAACATACGAATAATGAGTTCCATTCCAACTCCATTTAAATCGCCACACGTTATTCCTAAAATGGGTAGTTTCTTATTTTCCATGCTGTATGCTTTTAAAGTAGTGTAACATTAATCGAACGCAAACTCCTGTACCTCCTTTGGTGTGGTAATCTTTGGTTCCATGTAAAAAGGCCATTGGAGCTATATCAAAATGAAGCCAAGGATAATCGATAAAATTTTTAAGAAAGGCACCTGCAGTTTGAGCGCCTCCGCCTCCTTTTCCTAAATTCTTCAAGTCGCTAATGTCTCCTTTCATTTCATCTTCATATTCAGGCCAAATGGGTAGCTCAGCCAGGCGCTCATATGTGTGCTCGCCAGACTCTTTTACTTTATATTTTGTATCATCACTTGCCGTTCCCATAACAACCGTTCCGTATTCACCAACAGCCGCTGCCGCTGCTCCTGTTAATGTGGCAAAATCAAAGACATGGATGGGGTCATATTTCTTAGCATAAGCCAGCGCATCGCATAAAATTAAGCGTCCTTCGGCATCTGTATTTAATACTTCTACCGTGTGTCCACTGTAAGTGGTAATAATATCTCCAGGACAGATTGCATTTTCTCCGGGCCTATTATCTGTAGCTGGAACCAAGCCAATAACCCATAGCGGCATTTTTTGTTTGGCAATTCCATACAAACTAGCACCAACCACTGCAGATCCTCCCATGTCACTTTTCATGAAATCCATGCTTTTGGGCGTTGGTTTTAAACTTAAACCACCGGTATCAAAAACAACTCCTTTACCCACGAGAACATAGGGTTTTTTATTGAGTGCATTCTTTGGCTTGTATTCCATAATGCTAAACGTAGGAGGCTCCTGACTTCCTTTATTAACCGCTAATAATCCGCCAAATTTTTGACTTTCTATTTTAGCTTCGTTCCAAACCTCTACACTAAACCCAGCTTCTTTGCCTAAGCGAGTAAATTCTTCTGCAATGGTTTGGGCATTGAGTGCGCTTACCGGTTCATTTACCATGTTTCGGGCAATATGAACGGAATCAACACCAATTTTAATATTCTCAAATTCTTCTGACCCCTTTCCAGTAAACGAGACCTCAGCATTACTCATGGTAAAGGTCGATTTTTTGGATTTATGTGTATCGAAGGAGTAATTACTCAACATAAAGCCCTCAGATAGGGCCAATGCTAAGGTGTCTTCTGCCGAGATATTTACAAAATGGGCTGCTTCAATATTTTCTGCTTTGCATAAACTAAAAAGTTTGGCTCCATTTTTTCTGGCCTTTTCTAAATGAGCAGAATCCACTGTATTCAGAATTTCTAAGGCATAAAACCCTTGCGCGTCATAGGCGTGGGCTGATGAAACATCATCTACACATTTTTGAGTGAAATACGTAGCGATGTGGTCTGGTAATTCACCCTTGGGTAAATCATCCATATGGTTTAGTATATATATGGTACTATTCATTTTGCTGCTGCGAATTTAATTTATTCGGAGGGTTTAGCACAGTTCTATGGATAAAAATACCATTCGAGCCGATTTATTCTTCTTTCTTTGCCAATTCCAAGTTTTCATCGCCCGACTCATAAGGCGTGTAGGTAATAATAAACTGAAACATTTCATCCGTTGCTCTCATGCTACTCCCCGCATAGTCAAAACGTTCTGCCACCAACTGTGGAGGGTCAAAAGGATTGTTTGGGTTTTGAGAAGTGTTATCATAAATCCCTTCGGCAATGATTGTACTTCCTTTAGGGATTTTGATCATTTTTGGGAAAGTATAAAAATATTGCCATCGAAAATCCCACCTTGGAATGCGAATGAGCCGAATGGTATCTCCATTGGGCTTAATGGCATAGGCTAAAAATGATTTCCCTAACATATGCATATGCGGGTTTATGGTGAGAACACTAATGTCTTGATTTACCGTGAATGAACTGGTATGCTTACTAACGGTTTCTGGCTTTAGTTTAAGAGGAGGGTCTATTTTTCCATTGTTTACACCATTGGTTCCAAGCATGAGCTCTTGCAGCTGGCGCTTTGGTGCTTGATCCGTAAAAAATAAGTGCAGTTTGCTTTGGTCAGATATATTTTTTTTGCTGGGTCCAAAATGCATATCATTGCCAACAAAGCTAAATTTCTTACTTAGAGGAATGGTCCCAATTCCAGGAGGGTAGTGTACTCCAAATGCTCCTGGTAAATAGTTTACAGCACTGTGCACGCGTAAGGGAACGGAGCCATCATCTTGCAAAAAACCAAGTTGTTGCCCCTCTTTATCAAATGCTCCTGAGTTAATTTCTATGGCTTTGGCATTTGGCATTTTGGCTTTTTTACTGTCCTCGTATAAAAGTAAATGTCCATTAAAATGATGCACTAAGTCTGGATTTTGAGGAACAAAGTGTACGGATTGAAGAAATTTATTTTTAGGTATTTCTCCTGGAATATTTACAAGGTAAAAGCGATCGGTATAATCATCTTTCAGTTCAATTTTTGGTAAATCCAAAACCATGTCTGGCTTTCGTTCTTTTACATCTTGTGGCTTCCAAATGGGCTCTTTAAGTCTTTTGCCTTCAGGAGAGCCTTGTTTTACCCAACGTTGTATGGTGTTAATTTCCGTTTGGCTTAGGCCTCTTTCTCCAAGGAAATGACTGTAATTTTGGTCTGCAGGCCAAGGTGGCATAAACCTATTTGCAGTCATATATGCAATGGTTTTAGATTTTGTTTTTACCTGATTGTAAGAAAGGAGAGAAAAAGGTCCTATTCCCTTAGGATTGTGACATCCAGAGCAATTTTTAGCTAAAATAGGAGCGATATCCTCACTAAAAGTGGGTCCCCTTGAACAGGAAGAAGCCAAAACAATGAGCAGGAGAGCATACCATTTAATCACAGAGCAAATCTAAACGACAATTTTATAATTATCTACCGTTGTTGGAAAATCTAAAATACCTTTAAATTCCATTGAAAAAGACTGGGGTGGTGCTGGATGTAAATTATATGTTATTAAAATTGACACTGACAAATACATGCCCTAATTTTGCACCCTTTTAATAATGAGTATTAATATTACATTACCCGATGGCTCTGTAAAGTCCTTTGAAAAAAACGCTAGTGCTATGGATGTAGCCATGAGTATTTCTGAGGGTTTAGCCAGAAATGTACTTGCCGCTAAAGTGAATGATAAAGTGGTAGACGCAACCTTTCCGATTGATTCGGATGCGACCTTACAGCTGCTAACCTGGAATGATGCGGAGGGAAAAAATACCTTTTGGCACAGCAGTGCCCATTTATTAGCAGAAGCTCTTGAGGCGCTTTACCCGGGTATTAAGTTGGGAATTGGACCTCCTATAGACCATGGGTTTTACTATGATATTGATTTTGGAGACCATACGTTTACCAGCGAAGATTTTGGTAAGGTCGAAAAAAAGATGAAGGAATTGTCCAAAGCCAATAATGCCTTTATTCGTAAACCGATGAGCAAAGCAGATGCCATTGCTTATTTTGAGGATAAAGGAGATGAATACAAGCTGGATCTTTTAAAGGATTTGGAGGATGGGCAAATTACCTTCTACGAACAAGGGGGATTTACGGATTTGTGTAGAGGTCCTCATATACCTAAAACAGGTAAAATAAAAGCCATTAAGTTAATGAGTTTGGCGGGTGCTTATTGGAGAGGAGACCAGGAAAATGCCCAACTTACTCGGGTGTATGCCGTTACTTTTCCAAAAAAATCTGAGTTGACGGAATACCTTGAAATGCTGGAAGAGGCGAAGAAAAGAGATCATAGAAAACTAGGGAAAGAGTTGGAGATGTTTACTTTCGATGATGACATTGGACCAGGTTTGCCATTGTGGCTTCCAAATGGGGCACAAGTGATTGAGAGTCTAGAGGAGTTTGCCAAGAAAACGGAGAATGCAGCCGGTTATGATCGGGTTCGTTCCCCCCACATTGCAAAAGAGTCCATGTATTTAAAAAGTGGTCACTTGCCTTATTACGCAGATAGCATGTTTCCGCCCATGGATATTGACGGGGAAAAGTATTATCTAAAGGCGATGAATTGCCCGCATCATCACAAAGTATTTAATGCGCTGCCTAGAAGTTACAAAGACCTTCCCATACGGCTTGCCGAATATGGAACCTGTTACAGGTATGAGCAAAGTGGTGAGTTGTTTGGATTAATGAGGGTGCGTTGCTTGCAAATGAATGACGCTCATATCTATTGTACAGAAGAGCAATTTGAGTCTGAATTTAGGGCAGTAAACGATCTATACCTTAAATATTTTGAAGCTTTTGGCATCGAAAAATATGTAATGCAGTTCAGTAAGCATGATCCGGCCAAGCTAGGATCAAAATATGTGAATAACCCCGCTTTATGGGAAAAGACCGAGAATATGGTTAGAGATGTACTTATTAAAAGCAACATTCCCTTTGTAGAAGTGGAGGATGAAGCTGCATTTTACGGACCTAAAATCGATGTTCAAGTATGGAGTGCCATCGGTAGAGAATTTACATTGGCCACCAATCAAGTTGATTTTGCGCAGGCGGAGAGTCTTGACTTGGAGTATGTAACGGAAGATAACAAGAGAGCACGTCCCATTATTATTCATAGAGCTCCACTAGGAACTCATGAGCGATTTATAGGCTTTTTATTGGAACATTATGCAGGCAATTTGCCTACTTGGTTAGCCCCAAAACAGGCAATAATATTACCTATTAGCGATAAATATGCAAATTATGCCGAAAGCCTTTGTGAATTGCTGAAAAAGACCGATATTCGCGCCCTCATTGACACCCGTGCGGAAAAAGCCGGTAAAAAGATACGAGAGGCAGAAATGAAGAAGATTCCTTACATGCTTATCGTTGGAGAAAAAGAAGTGACGAATGATACTGTAAGTGTTCGTAGGCACGGCGGAGAAGACTTGGGTGAAATGAGCAAAGAAGAGTTTGTAGAATTAATTAAGAAAGAGGTAGCCGTATAAAAAAGAAAAGAAGGCCATATAAACCGAGGGGACCCCTGCATCAGATAAATGAAAAAATATCTGCAGAAGAGGTACGTCTGGTTGGTAACAACGTCGAAATGGGCGTTTACAAAACAGGGAAAGCTATCGAAATGGCCTACGAGTTAGGTTTGGACTTGGTAAATATATCTCCCAATGCTACCCCGCCTGTGTGTAGGGTGGTCGATTACAATAAATTTTTATACGAGCAAAAAAAGAAACAAAAAGAACTTAAAGCGAATTCTAAAAAACAAGAATTAAAAGAAATTAGGTTCGGCCCAAATACAGATGATCACGATATTGCTTTTAAAACCAAACATGCCAAAAGCTTCTTAGAAGAAGGAAACAAAGTGAGAGCTTATGTTTTTTTTAGAGGAAGAAGCATCATGTATATGGATAGAGGAAGAGAATTGATCATGAATTTTGCGAATGGTTTGATTGAAGATGGCATTGCCAAACTGGATCAAGCACCGAAGCGAGAAGGGAAAAAACTAGTAATTATACTATCACCAAAGAAGTAAAAAAAAGGAATACTGATATGCCAAAAATGAAGACCAATTCCAGTGCAAAAAAACGTTTTAGAGTAACGGGCAGTGGAAAAATTAAGAGAAAAAAAGCGTACTTAAATCACATTCTTACCAAAAAAGCAACCAAGCGTAAGAGAGGATTAAGTAATGATGCCATTGTATCTGATTCAGATATGGGTAACGTTAAATTTATGCTTAGAATAGGTAAATAAGAAAAATTAAACTGGCCGTAGCCCCTAAAGTTTCCAGTAATAAGGAACGCTAAAGCCAATAAACTAATAGTAATATGCCAAGATCAAAAAATAGAGTCGCAAGTAGAGCCCGCCGAAAAAAGGTGATGAAGCTCGCCAAAGGGTACTTTGGAAGAAGAAAAAATGTATGGACCGTTGCAAAAAATGCGGTTGAAAAAGGACTTACCTATGCATACCGAGATCGTAAAGTAAAGAAACGTGAGTTTCGTTCTTTATGGATTGTACGTATTAATGCAGCAGTGCGCGAGCACGGAATGTCTTACAGTGTTTTTATGGGAAAATTAGCTAAGAGTGATTTAAATATCAATCGCAAGGTATTAGCGGATATTGCCATGAACGATCCACAAGGATTTAAAGCTATCGTTGAGGTAGTAGCTAAATCTTAATTTCGTAAGAAAATAACCAGAGAAGCCGTTCCAAAAGGAGCGGCTTTTTTTATGGCTTAAATTTTAAAATTTCTGAGTTCTAAAAATAATCTTGAATTACATTTGCTCTATGTATCAATTAAGGGTTGTCCACTCCAGCAAGGACGTCGCTGATTTTCATGCCGTCCCAAAATTGGTTTACAAGAATGATAAAAATTACATCTTTCCCATTCAAAAGGATGTAGAGAATACCTTTAGTCCTGAAAAAAATGAAAATTTTGAGAAGGGGGAAGTGATTCGGTTTAATCTGTATGACGCAGCAGGCATTGCCATTGGCAGAATTGCCGCGTTTTATACCAAAGATGCAAAGGGTAAACTAAATGGAGGCTGCGGTTTCTTTGAGTGCATAGATGATACCGCTGCGGCGCATGCGCTGTTTGATGCCTGCAAGGAGTGGCTGCAACTAAAAAATGTAGGTTTTATGGATGGTCCAATAAATTTTGGGGGAAGGGAAAGCTTCTGGGGACTGCTCATTAGCAGCAACTCGTATCCCAGCTATAGAGAAAATTATCACCCGGCCTATTATCAAAACCTCTTTGCATCGTATGGATTTGAACTTGAAATTGAGCAAAGTACTTTCACCTTAAATCACCTCACCTTTAATAAGCCTCGTTTTGATATTTTAGCTAGTCGTATCATGAATAATCCTAAATTCAGATTTGAGTATTTAGACTATAGCAGACTGGATGATTTTGCAGCGTACTTTGTAGAAATATATAATAAGGCCTGGTCTTTTCATGATGATTTTACTCCCATGACTGCGGATAAAATGCGCAAAGAACTCAAAGAATATAAGGCTGCTATGCCGGGTCACTTGGCTATTTTCGCTTTCATTGACGATAAGCCGGCTGCATTCTACATTAATATATTGGAGATTAATCAGGTATTTAAGAATTTTAAGGGGAAATTATCCTTATGGAACAAGATTCAGTTCTTATTAAAGCGCAGAACCATAGATAAGGTGCGTGGAATTATATTTGGTATTATTCCTGAAGCGCAGCGCACTGGCATAGAGGTGGGTATGATTATGAAAATGTACGATACCATGGTAGAAAACCCTCAATATAAACTCGCAGAATTGAGTTGGATAGGTGATTTTAACCCCAAAATGTTTGGTTTGCTAGAGAAGATTGGAGCAGAAAAATCGAAAGTACACCATACTCTAAGAAAGGTCTTTTAAGGGCCGCTTTCGTGGTTTCTTTTTAAACGTCTAGTATAAGAAACGTAGGGTAATTAATAAGCACTTTCGTTTCGGTTTATTACTTAGCTAAATATAAATATTTTGCTTTTATTTTTTCTTCTATAAACACCAAATTTTATATTTAGCTGACTTCATTAATACTCACAGACCTTTCGGTTTAGCACAAACGCCCTATGTTTTTTATATATTGTTAGGCACTGGGTTTTTCTAATTCAGAATTTGTCTAAATTCGTTCGGACTCATTGTCGTTTTCTTTTTAAAGATTTTGCTAAAGTATTGTGGATATTCAAATCCTAAAGCATAAGCAATTTCACTTGCACTTTCATTAGAATTCAATAATCTATTTTTCGCTTTTTCAATGATGTATTGATGAATATGGTCTTGAGTACTTTGTCCTGTTTCTTTTCGTAGTAAATCGCTTAAATATTTAGGCGACATATTCATTGTTTTTCCGCAATATTGAACTGAAGGAATTCCTAACTCTAATTGCTTTTCTTCTTTGTAATAATCTTTTAATAATTGTTCAAACTGACTTGCAACATCTTGGTTTAAGTTAGTTCTCGTATAAAATTGCCTATCATAAAAACGCACACAATAATTAAGTAACAATTCTAAATTTGATATGATTAAAGTCTGACTATGTGCATCAATATTGTTGCTAAATTCTTTTTCTATTTTCTCTGCAATTTCCGTAACTGTTTTTCTTTCTTCATTTGATAAATGTAAGGCTTCATTTGAAGCGTATAAGAAGAATGAAAAACTCTCTATTTTTTTTTCAAGTTCAGATTTTCGTATTAAATCAGGATGAAAAGCTAAAGTCCAACCTTTATCTTCTAAGACAGTTTCTGCTTTTTTAAATTTTAAGACTTGATTTGGTGCTGTAAAAACCATTGTTCCTTCTTGATAGTCGTATGAGTTTCTACCATAGTTTACGATAGTAAAAGGACAATTGTCCTTTAAGCTAATTTGAAATAAACCTAATGAATATCTTAAATTATCCACTTCTAAGTTTTGCAATACATCACCAATTCGTAATACCGAAATCAATGGATGTTTTGGTTTTGCTAAACCTAAAAATCGATGCGCTTCTGAAATCGTTTCTATTTTTATGATGTCTTTCATTTTCTTAATTTCTAATTTGGTTTTAATTCCGATAAGAATGATAAAAAAGAATCAGATCGAGAAACAAAACCACTATCAATAACGTACGTTGCAATAAACAATAATGCAAACCCAATTGCCATTCCTTTGTAATACGGATTTGAAGCAAATAACAAGGCAATAATAGAAACTAACATTAAAATAGGATATATCTTAAGTAATGTTTTACCTGCTTTATTATCATTAATATGTTTAGTTTGTTCTTTTACAATAGCTTCTTTTTCTGACTGTTTATAAAATGTAATGCTCTCTTTTACGTGAGCTGGCCGACTATATAAAACATATCCTCCATAACCCAATAAGATTACGAGAAGTAAACCCATTGGTATTATTGCACCTCTTAAAAGTTCATTTTGGTTCTTAATTATTCCAATAAAAGCAACTAAAAGTAAAACTCCTATCCCTATCATTATCCGAGCTTGAGTAACTTCGCTTTTTGCCCAATTGTTTGTGTGTTCTATAAAATCCATACCATTACTATTTAAACTGGCTCATTATCATTTTATCAAATGCTCTGTCTCCAAACCATTTACGAATGGCAATTGCTGGTTTAGCCATATACCCTTTTACGTATCTAGTTTTAGGTTTTTTAACTGTTGTGGCTTTAGCAATTACATTTCCAAGTACATCAACATCTGTTAGACTGTTGTTTGTATAAGTTTTTTCCATACCGTCTGCCACATTATTAGCAAATGTTGAATAAGCACCTTTTCCAGATGTTTTTCTTAAATTATCTGCTGCAATTGTTCCCCAAGGTGTTTTTATTCCGCCTGGTTCTACAACCACTACATCAATTCCAAAAGGCTTCACTTCTAGTCTCAAACAATCGCTCCATCCTTCTACCGCGTGTTTTGTTGCGTGATACCAAGCTCCAAGTGGTGTGTAAATTTTTCCACCCATAGAAGAAATATTCACAATGCGTCCAAATTGATTTTCTCTCATTTTAGGTAAAACCAATTGAGTAATACGTGCCAACCCAAACATATTTACTTCAAATTGTCTTTTTGCTTCTTCAATAGAGACATCTTCTACAGCTCCATAAGAACCGTAACCTGCGTTGTTGATTAGAATATCTATTTTTCCTTCTTTGTCTAAAATGGTATTTACACAATTTACAATAGATTCGTCTTTTGTTAAATCCAATGAAACTATTGATATTCCCTTATCTTTTAAATCATTCATTTCTTCCAAACGTCTTGCAGCTCCATACACTTTGTATCCTTGGCTTTGTAAGATTTTGGCTGTTGATTTTCCCATTCCTGATGATGCTCCTGTAATTAATGCTATTTTATTCATTTTTTTTGTTTTAAAAGTTTTACAATTAATTATGAAGCAAAATTATAGCAATGTTAAAGCGTAGATGTATTCTAATTGCCGATAGTTGAATACTTTTTGCGTAATCGTGTTTCCGCCTTGTGCCTAACTCCCTTATAAGCGCAACAACTATACCATATAACATACCATACGGTAGGGTTTAGCGCAGATTTGTTAACTATATAAGAGCCCTTGTATTTGCAGTAATGTTTCGTTTTTTTAGTGTACTCAGCAATTCATTTACAAGAAATTAAAGCCCCTCGAACCATTTATCCTCAATTGGGATTGGTTCTGATTTTCTTAAGGCCACTATCCTATAAATTGTAGTATTTTCGTCCCACTATTTAAGGTACTATGGCAAACAGCAACGCATCCAATACAGCCGGCTCAATCGAAGGAGGAATGTTTAAAAACATTGACTTTACATCCCTAAAGACCATCATGATTGTGGCTGGAATATTTAGAATATTAGCGGCACTTTTTTCTCAAGGATACGGAATGCACGATGATCATTTCCTCATTATTGAAGCTTCCGCCTCTTGGGTAGATGGATATGATTACAATAATTGGCTGCCCTGGAATAAACCAGAAGGCGCGGTTCCAGAAGGGCATAGTTTTACTTATGTAGGATTAAATTTTGTGTTTTTCTATATTTTAAAGGGAATAGGCCTCACGGATCCAAAGATGCTTATGATCTTGAATCGTTTAATACACGGTTTGTTCTCTCTACTTACCGTTTACTTCGGATATAAGATTACCAAGAAAATATCTACCAAAGAAAATGCTACCATCGTAGGGTGGTTCTTAGCGATACTTTGGATTTTCCCCTTTATGGCCGTCCGAAATTTAGTGGAAATAACCTGCATGCCATTTATTATGTGGTCGCTTTGGCTGTATGTAAAGAGCAATACCAATAAAGACCTCATTCTCTCAGGAATTCTTATGGGATTGGCCGTTTCTTTCAGGTATCAAGTGGGTGTTTTTGCGATAGGCTTGGCGCTGCATTTGCTTATCCGCAAGGATTGGAAGCCCTTTCTTCTTTTTTGTTCCGGTGTTTTACTCCTGTTTGTTTTTACTCAAGGACTGGTTGATTATCTCATATGGGGCTATCCTTTTGCCGAGATGTTGAGTTATGTACTCTACAATATGGATGAAGGCACGCGTTATATGCCCAATGCCAATAGCTTTATGTATATCGAAGTGCTTATGGGTATTATGCTCGTTCCACTTGGTTTAGTCATGGGTTTGGGATACTTTAGATCGGCCAAGAAATACATTTTTATGTTCCTGCCCAGTTTATTGTTTCTACTCTTTCATTCCTTTTACCCCAGCAAGCAAGAGCGATTTATTTTACCCATTCTTCCTGTATTTATTATGCTAGGTGTTTTAGGATACCATGGTTTAAGAGATAAAAAAGGATGGAATAAATTCTGGAACATTTCTATGAAAGCATTCTGGGTGCTCAACATTCCATTGCTACTTATGGCCAGTGTTACCTATTCAAAGAAATCGAGGGTAGAGGCGATGTACTACTTTTACGAAAATAATTTATCTCCCAAGTATATACTAACCGAAGGCAGCGGCAGAGGAAAAACTTCTATGTTTCCTAAATTTTACTCAGGAAAATGGGATGTGGTTTTTGCCAATACAACCGTGTTAGATTCCAATGTAGACCGTTCTCACGATTACATTATATTTTCGGATTTAGACCGTTTAGAGTCTAGAGTGCAGTTTTATAAAAACACCTTCCCAAAAATGGAGAGAATAGAGATATGCGATCCAAGTTTTGCTGATAAGGTGGTTAAATGGATAAACCCAGTAAACCGCAACGAGTACTTTGAGATTTGGGCTACAAACACAAAAGCATCTCAAACAAAAAAAACCTCCAAGTAATACTTGAAGGTTTAAAGTGATTCGGCTGAGGCTCGAACTCAGGACCCACGCCTTAAAAGGGCGTTGCTCTACCAACTGAGCTACCGAATCGTTTCCGTTAAGGGACTGCAAAAATATATTGATTTAATATCTCTTGCAAGTCTTTTACACCTATTTTTCAAGATTTTTTTATTCGAACCCAAGAACCGTTTCAATGAACAGATTAAAGCATTATAATTCAGCGTTTTATGTACGGTAATAAAAGTCATTTCTGATTAAAACAAAGCCAATCAAAGCTAAAATATTTCTCGAAGCAGATATGCTAAGCTAAGGGAGGTCATAAAAAGGCAAGGAATTGGAATAATTGTAAAGAAAAAACCAACACTATTCGTTGGTATGACTTAAAATGTGCAATTTTGCGATAATGAACCGCCTGCTATCCCTTTCTGCTCTCATTTTTACGAGCTTGAGCCTATATTCACAGGGAGTATTAATCAGTCCGTTAAATTCAAGAACCGTGGTTGAGCGGAACATCCCAGATATTATATCTTTGGGCATTACCGATACTTTATCCTTGCCTTTTTTTGAGGATTTCGTACAAAATAGGAACGGGCAACCGAATTCAGCGCTTTGGGTGGACAGAGATGTTTGGGTGAGCAACACTTTTACAGAAGAACCAGTCAATGCATATGTTGCGGTCTTTGATCATTTAACGCCGCAAGGAAAACCTTACGGAACCATAAATCAAGGCAGCTCAAGATATTCCGATAGTTTGACTTCACAGCCCATAGACTTATCAAGTTATAATGAGTCTGACGATCTTATGTTATCTTTTTTTTGGGGCGCAGGAGGTTTAGGAGATGCGCCAGAAATTGAAGACTCGCTCAAAGTCTATTTTAAAAATGACACAGGAGCTTGGATTCAGCGTTGGGCCATTGGTGGAAATAACACAAACCAACCCATGAGTTTTGCGAGTGAGCGCATTCTGGATGGGACATTCTATCACGAAGCCTTTCAATTTATGTTTGTAAATTACACCAAGGAAACCGGTAACTTAAACCACTTCCTTGTTGATTATATATCCTTGGCCGAAAATCGATTAAAAGATACCTCATACAATGGGTTTAAGGATATTGGAATCACAAGCTCCTCCGGCACACTTTTATCAGAATATAGCCAAATGCCGTATCAGCACTTTTTACTTTCACCAGGTTCAAATACGAAAGCAGATCAATGTTTAGCCATTCGAAGCTTGCATGACAATCAAGTGGTGCAAACAAGGTTTGGAGTGAACTACTACAACCAATACGGAACTAAAGTGGCTTTTATCCCAGATGCAACAAATGCAAAAAACATTGGTGCAGATTCCTTCGCTCAGTTCTGCTTTCCCACGCCAGAGCTAGATACCTTGAGTGGAGACAACCCTTCCCTGCGCGTAGAGTATCTTATTAATCCCCTTGGTGGAACGGAATACCCCGTGGACAACAATGCATTGTTTAACAATAATATATATTCATACACGCAGCAGTTTAACCCATGGTACGCCTATGACGATGGAAGTGCCGAAGGAGGAATTGGTTTAGATTACACGAATCTACCCACCAACCATAAGGGACAATTTGCCGTAAAGTTTAACAATAAAAAATCCGATAGCATCAAGGGAGTGGCTATTTATTTTAATCGCAGCAAAGAAGATGTTTCATTTAGAAGTTTTAAACTCAAATTATGGGATGAATTAAGTGCCGTAGGCCTGCCCGATAATTCAGATAAAGTAATGTACTCCCAAGAAGTGCTCAAACCTGCTTATACCGATAGCATTAATGGGTTTGCTTACATTCTGTTCGATTCATCCATTGCATTGCCCATTGGTGATTTTTATATTGGTTGGGAGCAAAGCCAAAAGTTCTTGTTAAACATTGGTTACGATAATAATTATCGTTTTGAGAATCAAGAGCGTTTTAATCCAAATGTTTTTTATAACCTTTTGAACTCTTGGAATAAGGGATTTAATATTTATGGTACGCCCATGATGCGACCCATAATAGGCCCAGATAAAGAATTTTACTTTGGAACCGAAAGCATTGCCCTCAAAGAGATTCAACTTTACCCAAACCCTGCCAATACTATAATTACCTTTAAAAACATTCCAGAAAATAGCCAAATTAATATTTTAAGTGTGGACGGAAGAGTGGTAAAACAGAGTAATAAATCCACCATTGATATCCGTAATTTAAAGAAAGGGCTTTATTTTGCACAAATCTATCATGAAACCAATCTAAGACTTGTGAGATTTATAAAAAATTAAATATGAACATAACAGTAATTGAACTGAAAAGTCGTTTAGATGCAGGGGAGAGTCCCTTAGTTATTGATGTAAGAGAACCCTACGAATTCGAAGAATATAATATTGGGGCAGAGCTCATATCTCTAGGAGATCTTCCCAATAAATTGGATGATTTAGAAGAGTATAAAGACCAGGAAATTATTTTACATTGCAGGAGTGGCGCGAGAAGTGCCGGTGCGCAGCAATACCTGCTTAAAAACGGATTCTCAAATGTTCGAAACCTCGAAGGGGGTATTTTAGAATGGCAACGCCAATTTGGGTAATGTGAACTCATGAAACAAAAAGGAATCATTGTTATAGGTCTGGGAAGTATTCTCATCCTTTGCATTGCATTTACTTTTGAATCATGTCAACCCAATCCCCAGTCAGAAGAACCCTTCTTTCTAAATCATGCCGATGATGTAAATTATGTGGGCAAAGAAGCCTGTAAAGTATGTCATACAGAGCATGCTGCTACTTTTTCTCAAACAGGAATGGGCCAAAGTTTTGGACATTTAACTCCAGCCAAGTCCGCTGCTTATGGCATTAATAGTAAGGCAATTTACGATGCTAAAACAGGCATGTACTATGCCGCTAAATGGAAAGCAGATCGGCTTTTTATTCACGAGTTTAAACTTAAAAAGGCAGACACCACATATCATCGGAAAGAGGAGATTAAATATGTCGTGGGTTCTGGGCACCATACCAACAGCCATTTTTGGGAAGAAAACGGCTATTTGTATCAAGCGCCTCTAACCTTTTACACTCAAAAGGGGATATGGGATTTGCCTCCAGGCTTCGAAACGTATAATAGTCGGTGGGATCGCCGAATTGAACTGGAGTGCATGAGCTGCCATAATGCAATGCCTAAATTGACGGAACACACACGCAACCACTACATGGATTTGCCAAAGGGAATCGATTGTGAGCGCTGCCATGGACCGGGAGAACTCCATGTAAAAGAGAAAACTGCAGGGCATATTGTTGATACGTCAATAGAGGCAGATAGAACCATCGTAAACCCGAGGCGATTGCCTTGGAAATTACAGATTGATGTATGCCAGCGTTGCCATTTGCAAGGCAATAATGTACTAAAACCAGGGAAATCCTTTACGGACTTTAAACCAGGTATGCGATTGAGCGATGTGTTTGAAATATATATGCCAAGCGAGCAAAATGGAGAGTTTGTAATGGCTGGGCATGCAGAGCGATTCCAAATGAGTGAATGTTTTAAGAATTCCAATGCAAATATTGATGAGTATAACCCGCAATTAAACTTTACCTGCATCAACTGTCATAATCCGCATGTAAGCGTGCGCAAGACCAATATAGAGCGGTTTAATGCCACCTGTAATGGCTGCCACAGACCCAATGGAAAATCTAAATATCTAAAATGCAGCATTGAACCATCTAAACTTAAAATGGCCAAGAATGACTGTGTAAGCTGTCACATGCCAGCCAATAATACGAAGGATATTCCTCATGTTACCGTTCACGATCACTACATTACAAGACCAGGTAAAAAAATCGCAACCCAGCATAAAACAGACCTTTTGTACTGTGTAAATGAAAAAGAAGGGGAGCAAAAGGCAGAGGCGCTCATTACTTGGTATGAGAAATTTGATAACGATACCAAGTATTTGGATAAGGCAGGTACAATAATCGGCTCAGAACGAGCAGAAGTTCAAATTCATTACCATTATGCGCATGCCCAATGGTCAAGTATTATAGAACGGGGGAGCAATTTGGACATAAATACTATGGATGTTTGGACGGCGTACAGAATAGCCAAAGCCTTTGATCGATTGGGAAAACTGCCTAAATCTATTGTTTTTTATAAAAAAGCCTATGATATGCTAAACTTAGACGACCAGTTTGTATCCGAGTATGCCAATGCATTGATAAGGAATACCGAGTTTAAAAAAGCCAAAAGCATCCTTCAGCGATTTAGCGTTGAAAATAAAAAAAGCACTTTAATTTATTACAACTGGGCTTTACTATTAGCCAATACCAACAGTTTGGGCCCTGCAGGGAAAATGATAGGAGAGGCCTTGCTTCTCAACCCCAACCATCAAGCCAGTTTAGCCTTAAAGAAGGAAATTTATGGCAAACTAAATAACTTTTAAAACAGCCCTGAAACAATCCTTTCAAGAAGTTCTAGAAACTTACGGTCTGTTCCGTCAAAAGCATCCAACCGATCCGAATCCACATCTAAAACAGCAAGAACTTCATTGTTTTTTAAAATGGGGACTACAATTTCTGATAAACTGGCTGCATTGCAGGCAATATGTCCGCGAAACTTAGTAACATCAGGAACCAAAATGGATTTTTTTGAAGCCCAGGCAGTTCCACAGACTCCTTTTCCTCTTTGGATTCGAGTGCAGGCCACGGGGCCTTGGAAGGGACCTAGTACCAACTCATCATTATCTACAATATAAAAGCCTACCCAAAACCATTGAAAAGTCTCTTTTAAAAGGGCCGTAATATTAGCCAAGTTTGCTATTAAATTGCCCTCTCCCTCACAAAGCATCTTTATTTGCTTTAAGGCGAGCTCATACTTTTGGGCTTTGGATGCGTTTGGGTTTAATACAATTTGCTCCACAGTGCAAAGGTAGGAATCAAAAAGAGTATTTTTGCGCTGCATGAGTAGTATCAATCGCTTATTAAAAATTATGGACGAACTGCGCGAGCAATGTCCTTGGGATAGAGAGCAAACATGGGAAAGCATCAGGCATTTAAGTATTGAAGAGGTCTATGAACTCAGCGATGCTATTATGGATAATGATTCTGAAGAAGTAAAGAAAGAACTTGGAGATTTACTTTTACATGTGGTTTTTTATGCGAAAATTGGCTCAGAGACGAATCTTTTTAATTTTGATGATGTGGTGAATGAAATTTGTGAAAAGCTTATTCGCCGTCATCCCCATATTTATGCAGACGTAGAAGCCAATGACTCCGAAACCGTGAAGAAAAATTGGGAGCAGATAAAGCTAGAAGAAGGAAAAGGGGAGAAGACCTTACTTCAGGGGCTTCCCAAGAGCATGCCAAGTATTGTTAAAGCTTTTAGAATGCAGGAGAAAGTATCTCAGGTGGGTTTCGATTGGGATGATATGAAAGACGTAAAAGGAAAGGTTTTGGAAGAACTGGAAGAGTTTGAAACCGCACAAACCGAAGAGGAAAAAACGGCAGAATTTGGGGACCTGCTTTTTGCCTTGGTTAATTATGCCAGGCACGTGGGCATTAACCCAGACAATGCTTTAGAGCTCACCAATAGGAAGTTTAAGAATCGCTTTGAATACATTGAGCAAACAGCCAAATTAAATCAATGGGAGCTCAGTAAAATGGGTTTAGAAAAAATGGATAAATATTGGGATGAAGCAAAGGCCAAGGGTTTATGATTGCAATAATACCAGATGGAGCATAATAGGTTCATAAACAAAAAAAAGCGGTTCGAGCCGCTTTTTTTATATGTATTTTTCAAGGTATTAATCTCTTAGTTTCGAAATCAATCGTAAGATCTCTAAATACAACCACACAATGGTAATTAGCAGAGACATAGCACTAAACCATTCCATATACTCAGGAAGATTATGTTTGGCACCTTTTTCGATCATATCGAAATCTAAAATCAAATTAAATGCAGCAATACCTGCAATTATTGCACTTATTCCAATGCTTAATGGACTTGAACCAGCATAAAAGCTCGACAGGCCGGTAAATCCAAAGAGGCCACCTAAAACCATGATTAGATAGAACCCACCTACAGCAACAGTGGCGTAAATAATTACTTTTTTAAACATGGGTGTAGCCTTTAGCCATCCCATGCGGTATGAAAAAAGCATGATTCCTAAAATTAGAAAAGTGATGGAAACCGCTTGCATAATAATTCCTGGAAACGCGTAATTGTAAACCATACTGATTACCGAAACAAAAACCCCTTCTACTACTGCATAAATAGGAGCTAGAATAGGACTCCATTCTTTTTTAAATATGGCAATAATAGCAACGGCAAATCCGCCAATAGCACTTCCCCATAACCAAGTAGTTAAACCATTAATAGCTCCTGGGTCACCCGCAAACTTCCACCATACTGCAAGCGCTGTAGCTACTAAAGTTATAAATAAAATGGTGCTTTTAGTAATGGCACCTTTTACAGTCATGGTATTACCCATGGACATTGCATCTATATTCTCTACCTTTTCTAAGGTTTTATCGTTGTAAAATGGATTGGACATATTTTTAAAATAACTGGCGCGAAGTTAGATAAATTTGATTAAGGTTTAAAATAGTGTAGATAAGTTACAAAGAACATTCGATGTAATTGGGAGCTTATGCATCTTGAGCGTCACATACTGCAACTGCGGCTAAATTTACAATTTCACGTACGGTACTAGAAGGGTGTATGATATGCGCACTTTTTTTGAAACCCATAAGAATAGGTCCAATAGCCTCTGTTGTGCCCATTCCCCTTATTAGCTGATACGCGGCATTCCCCGAGTTTAAATCAGGAAATATTAAGGTATTGGCATTTTTGCTTCCAATTTTAGATTCAGCATATTGTTGAATTCTTGTTTCTCCGTCCAAGGCCAAACCTACTTGCATTTCACCTTCCACTTCTATTCCTGGATGCATAGTATGCAACACCTTTATAGCTGCCTGAATCTTTTTTGGTAGGTCACCAACACTACTTCCAAAATTTGAATACGAACAAATGGCAATGACTGGTTTAATTCCAAAATGTTTGATTTTTTTATGAGTGTGCAGCACCAGTTCAACCAACTGTTCCTTAGTATAGTTGATGTTTACTGTGGTATCGGCTAAAAACAAAGGACCTCGTTTAGTCATTAATACATGCATGCCCATCACACGGCTTACCCCTTCATCAGTTCCAATGCATTCAATGGCTGGTCTAAGGGCAATGGGATAATTGCGAGTTAGTCCAGTAATTATGCTGTCTGCTTTTCCTTGCTTTACCAGCATGCAGCCAAAATAATTACGATTTCTCATGTTCTTGATAGCCTCATATTCAGTTAACCCCTTTCTATATCTGATTTTGTAGAGTTCTTTCCCCATTTTTTCAGACTGTTTTTCGTCTTCCCACGGATCAATTATTTTGGCTTTTTTGAATTCCAAGTTATGTTCTTCAGTTAAGGTTGCAATATTATCTTTATCTCCCAAAAGGATAGGTATGGCAATCCCTTCTGTCTCGCAAATATGAGCTGCTTTTAGTATTTTCGGATTATGTGCTTCGGCAAATACCACCTTCATCGGTTTTCGCTTCGCTTTGCTTATTAAACGGTTAACAAAATCATTATCCATGCCAAGTCGTTTTCTGAGTTCAGCTCTGTATTTATTCCAATCCTTAATTGGGGACTTGGCCACGCCACTATCCATGGCTGCTTTAGCAACAGCAGGTGCAACCGAAGTCAATAACCTTGGATCCATTGGTTTTGGGATAATATAATCTCGGCCAAAACTTAGATTATAATCATTATAGGCCATCATTACTACTTCAGGAACGGGTTCTTGAGCCAGCTCTGCAATGGCTTTAACTGCAGCCAACTTCATTTCTTCGTTAATCTCTGTGGCTCTAACGTCTAAGGCTCCTCTAAAAATGAAGGGGAAACCAAGTACATTATTCACTTGATTGGGGTAATCACTTCGGCCAGTGGCCATAACGATATCGCTTCTGGTTTCAACGGCCAAATTATAATCAATCTCCGGTGTAGGATTAGCCATGGCAAAAACAATAGGCTTTTTAGCCATGCTTTTAATCATTTTTGGTGTTAAGATATTTCCGCGACTCAGTCCCACAAAAACATCTGCCTTTTTAATGGCCTCATCTAAGGTTTTTTTCTTTGTTTTTATGGCAAATTGTGCCTTGTATTTATCTAAATCCTGACGTTCATTGGTAAGCACACCTTTAGAGTCAAGCATTAAAATATTGGTCTTTTTTACCCCTAAGCTTATGAACAGCTTCGTGCATGCAATAGCACTTGCACCAGCGCCGTTTACCACCAACTTCACAACTCCAATTTTTTTATTTACAATTTTTAGAGCACTCAGCAATCCCGCGCCACTGATTATGGCGGTTCCATGCTGGTCGTCATGCATTACAGGAATATTCATTTCCTTCTTGAGACGCTCCTCAATTTCAAAACTTTCGGGAGCTTTAATATCCTCAAGATTAATGCCGCCAAACGTAGGTTCCATAGCTTTTACGGTATTGCAAAAGTCATCTACACTTTTACAGTTAAGTTCAATGTCAAAAACGTCAATGTCAGAAAATATTTTGAATAGCACTCCTTTTCCTTCCATGACAGGTTTAGAAGCTTCCGGCCCAATGTCACCTAAGCCAAGAACAGCAGAACCATTGCTTATGACTGCTACCAAATTCCCCTTAGCTGTGTATTTATAAACATCCTCCGTATTTTTTGCTATAGCTAGGCATGGCTCTGCAACACCTGGAGAGTAGGCCATAGCTAAATCACTTTGCGTATTCGCAGGTTTTGTTGTTACAACTTCTATCTTACCTGGCTTTCCTTCTGCGTGGTAGCTTAAGGGATCTACATATTTCTTAATTGGCATACTTTATTTTAAATTTAAACTAAACACAAAAATAACGTAAGACAGGCTCCATTATTCCTGTGTTATTTACATTCTTACTAAATTCCATTTTTGAGGATTGTTTGGAAATCCTACTTTTGGTAGGAAGAATTGTTCTTTACTGTAAAAGATGGATAAATAATGGATAAATGCCTCCGCTTTTTTGCATTAAGCCTGTATTCAATCATTCTATATTGTAATTTTGCAAATCCATGTCACACGAAGATATTTTATCTAAAAAATACAGCCCTCAAGAATTTGAGGACAAATGGTACCAATTTTGGTTAGATAAAGGCTATTTCAACTCTACTCCTGATGAAAGGGAGCCATACACCGTGGTTATTCCACCACCCAATGTAACAGGTGTCTTGCATATGGGGCATATGCTCAATAACACCATTCAGGATGTCCTTGTCCGAAAAGCGCGAATGGAAGGGAAGAATGCTTGCTGGGTGCCTGGAACAGACCATGCATCCATTGCAACGGAAGCTAAGGTGGTTAAGATGCTTGCAGATAAAGGGATTGCTAAGGAAGATATTAGTCGAGAAGAATTTTTGGGGCATGCGTATGAATGGAAAGAAAAGTATGGGGGAATCATACTTGAACAGCTAAAAAAGCTTGGAGCAAGTTGTGATTGGAGTCGCACAAAGTTTACCATGGAGCCGAGCCTCTATGACGCAGTGGTTGATACGTTTATTGACTTGCATGACAAAGGCTTAATATACCGGGGTACGCGTATGGTAAACTGGGATCCGCAAGGAAAAACAACCTTGAGCGATGAAGAGGTGATTTTTGCAGAAAAACAAGACAAGCTTTATTACATTAAATATAAGATAGACGGTTCAAATGAATACCTAAATGTGGCCACTGCGAGGCCAGAAACCATAGCAGGAGATGTTGCTGTTTGTGTTCATCCCGATGATGCGAAGTACCAACACCTGCTCGGAAAGCATATTATAGTTCCCCTAATCGACCGAAAGGTTCCTATTATAGCAGATGACTATATTGATATTGAATTCGGTACCGGTGCATTAAAAGTTACACCAGCCCACGATATTAACGATTATACTATAGGATTAAAACACAATTTACCTGTTATAGATACCCTTAATGAGGATGGAACCATATCAGAAGCAGGGATTCTTTTTGTAGGTAAAGATCGATTTGAAGCCCGAGATTTATGGGAAAAAGAACTAGACAAGCAGGGCCTCTTGGTAAAAGTAGAGGAGTATACACACAATATTGGGACAAGTGAGAGAACTGGAGCCGTGGTTGAGCCGCGCATAAGTACTCAGTGGTTTATGGATATGCAAAAGTTCATGAAAAAGAACCCAGAAGTGCTTTCATCTGTGATGGATGATGAAATAAGATTTGTTCCCAAAAAGTTTAAGAACACCTATTCCCATTGGATTGAGAACATAAAGGACTGGAATATTAGTCGACAGCTATGGTGGGGACATCAAATACCTGCATGGCATTACAGCGACGGCACGTTTAAAGTAGCAAAAACAGCCAAAGAAGCCGCCAAAAAGTATACTGAAGATGGTAAAAGTGTAAGCCCAGAAGACCTCACACAAGATCCAGATGTTTTGGATACCTGGTTTAGCTCGTGGCTATGGCCAATATCTGTATTTAATGGCATTGAGAACCCTAACAATGAAGATATTAAGTATTACTACCCAACCAATGATTTAGTGACAGCTCCCGAGATTTTGTTTTTCTGGGTAGCACGAATGGTTATGGCAGGTTATGAATACAGGAAAGAGATCCCATTTAAGACGGTTTACTATACCGGTATCGTAAGAGATAAACAAAGGCGTAAAATGAGTAAGAGTTTGGGCAATAGTCCAGACCCTTTAGATTTAATTGCAGAGCATGGAGCAGATTCCGTTCGAATGGGAATGCTACTTTGTTCTCCTGCAGGGAATGATATTTTATTTGATATCAGCCAAGTAGAGCAGGGGCGAAATTTTGGCAATAAAATATGGAATGCTTATAAGCTAACACAGATGTGGATAACCGAGGAGAAAGAGGAATCTGAAGCGGCAAAACAAGCGCATATTTGGTTTCAGTCTAAAGTGGATGAAACCTGCGTTATTATTGAGAAAAATTTCGAAAATTATCGATTAAATGATGCCTTAATGAGTATTTATAAGCTCATTTGGAACGATTTCTGTTCTACCTATTTAGAGGCGTGTAAGCCCAATTTTGGCTCAAATCTTAGCATTTATACATACCAGAATGTATGTTCTCATTTCGATGTCCTAATGAGAATGTTGCATCCCTTCATGCCTTTCATCACAGAAGAGATCTATCAACTATTGAAAATAGGAAGCTCAGAAGCCTGTGTTATAAGTTATTATCCAAAAAAACAGACAGCTGAAATATTTGTGGACGAGGCCTTGGAAATAGTAACCGAGGTTCGCGCCATCAGATCTGCTCAAGGCTTGTCTCCAAAGGAAAAATTACAGGTATTTGTGGATACCAATCAAGGCGAGATGTGGTCCTCCTTAGAGGCAATGATATGTAAGTTAGCCAATGTGGATTTGACCTATGCTGGCAAACCAGAAGAGGCGCATAAGCAATGTTCGGTAGGTAGAGATACCTGTTTTGTTCTCTTAGGAGATGCTATTGATACGGAGGCAGAGACTGAAAAGCTAAAATCTGAATTAAAACATCAAAAAGGATTCTTAATAGGCGTTCAGAAAAAGTTAGGAAACGATAAGTTTGTAGCTAATGCTGCTGCTGAGGTGGTGGATAGGGAACGTCAAAAACAAGCAGATGCAGAGTCTAAAATAGAAGCTTTGGAGAAGGCTATCGCTGCCTTAGGTTAATTATACCTTAAGTGTGGCGTTTAGTTTTAAAGGATATCTATTGATTATAACTCTTTTGAATAAAGGCTTCATCGTTTATTATAAATAGATATTTAGTCGTTTATTATTATGAAAACGTTAAATTGTGCTAAGTAACACATCGGCCGTTGGTAAATTGCTTTCCACACACTAAATTTGCATTGCAAATAGCGTTTCTATTTGCATGTATAAACACACCACTAAAATCATACACGAAGGCTTAACATTTGATGATGTTTTGGTTGTTCCTTCCTATTCTAATGTACTCCCACGAGATGTGGACACCAGTACCTTTCTTACCAAAAAACTGAGATTAAATATACCTTTAATTTCTGCTGCTATGGACACGGTTACAGAGAGTAAAATGGCCATTGCCATGGCGCGTGAAGGTGGAATTGGGATTATCCATAAGAACATGACCATCGCTCAGCAAGCTGCTGAAGTAAAAAAGGTTAAGCGAAGCGAAAGCGGAATGATCCTGGAACCCGTAACCCTTGAAGCAGATGCCACACTCGAAAACGCACTGGGTTTAATGAAAGAGCATAAAATTGGGGGAATACCAGTTATAAACTCAACTCGAATGCTTGTTGGAATAATCACCAATAGAGATTTACGTTTTCAAAAAGATTTGACCCAAAAGGTAGGTGATGTAATGACTAAGGAAGGTTTAATTACTGCTAAGAAAGGAACTGATCTAAAGCAGGCGCAAGATATATTGGAAAGTACAAAGGTGGAAAAACTACCGATTGTCGATGAATCCAACGTTTTAATTGGTTTAATTACTTTTAAGGATATTCAGAAAGTAAAAAATTATCCTCGTTCATGCAAGGATAAACATGGTAGATTGGTTGTTGGTGCGGCAGTAGGGGTAACAGCAGATACTGTAGAAAGAGTAGAAGCTCTCGTAAAGGTAGGGGTAGATGTGGTTGCTATTGATACAGCCCATGGACACCATCAAGGCGTATTGGACGAAGTTAAAAAGATAAAAACTAAATTCCCTGAACTTCAAATCATTGCAGGTAATATAGCCACAGGAGCCGCTGCCAAGAAACTAGTAGAAGCAGGTGCTGATGCCGTTAAGGTGGGGGTAGGCCCAGGAAGTATTTGTACCACACGTATTATTGCGGGTATTGGAATGCCTCAATTAAGTGCCATTATGGATGTGAGCGAAGCCTTAGCAGGAACAGGGGTTCCCTGTATCGCAGATGGAGGTATTCGATACAGTGGGGATATGGTAAAAGCCATAGCGGCTGGAGCTAATTTAGTTATGGCCGGAGGTTTGTTTGCTGGAACCGACGAAAGTCCGGGCGATACCTCCTATTTTGATGGCAGACGTGTAAAAAGTTATAGAGGTATGGGTTCGATAGAAGCCATGAAAGAGGGAAGCAAAGACCGGTATTTTCAAGACGCAGAAGCCGAAGTTCAAAAATTGGTTCCAGAGGGCATTGTAGGAAATGTGCCTTATAAGGGCTTGCTTAGTGAAGTGGTTTACCAGTTGCTCGGTGGGCTCAAATCAGGAATGGGGTATAGCGGATCAGAATCCATTTCAAAACTACAACAAGCTGAATTTACCAGAATTACAAATGCAGGAATGCGAGAAAGTCACCCTCATGATGTAGCTATTACGAAGGAAGCACCTAATTATAGCAGGTAGCGAAGTTTACAAACTATAAAATAAATAGAAAAGCCCCAAGCTATTGATTTTGGGGCTTTTCTATGGGACTATATTTTATTTGAAATACGAAAAGTCGTGATTTTCTTCAATAGCTAGCAATGCATGGTACATCAAGTCAATGCAGCTTTGAACATCGTCCTCATGCACTGTCTCTACAGTTGTATGCATGTATTTAAGCGGAAGCGATATTAATGCACTTGCCACACCTTCAGCACTGTACGCAAATGAATCTGTATCTGTTCCGGTGCTTCTTGAAACTGCCGCACGTTGAAAATCAATCTTATTCTTCTTGGCTGTATCTTTTAATAATTGGAGTAAATTATTTTGGACTGCTGGCCCAGTTGTAAGAACAGCACCATCGCCACACTTACAGCTACCAGAAAGTTTCTTGTTATACAAAGGGGAATAGGTATCGTGGGTCACATCTGTAACTAAGGCCACATCTGGTTTTAGGCGTCGGCTAATCATTTCAGAACCTCGAAGCCCTATTTCTTCCTGCACGGCGTTTACTACATATAGGGTGAAAGGTAGCTTCATTTTATTCTCCTTAAGTTTTCGAGCTACTTGGGCAATCATAAAACCACCCATGCGATTATCTAAGGCTCTACCCACAATGTATTTCTTATTCAATCGGTACATAGAATCTGTAAAAACAACCACTGAGCCTACGTGAATGCCCATTTTTTCGACTTCCTCATCGGAGCTTGCACCCACATCAATAAAAATAGAGTCTTGTTTCATGGAAGGCGTTTTTCCCTCTCTTACATGTATTGCAGGCCAGCCAAACACCCCGTCAACGGGTCCCTTTTCGCCAAATAGTTTCACTCTCATGCTTGGGGCAATTGAAAAATCACTGCCGCCATTTCTTCGAACGTAAATATATCCATCCTTGCTTACGTAATTGACAAACCAAGAGATTTCATCAGCATGAGCTTCAATAACAACCTTGTATTTTTTCCCTGGGTTTATGACTCCCACAGCCGTTCCATAGGTATCTGTAATAACTTCATCCATATACGGTTTCATATAGTCCAACCAAACTTGTTGGCCAGGGTTTTCAAAACCTACCGGTGAAAATGTATTTAAGTATTTTTCTAAGAACTTTTTAGCTGTTTTTTCCATTCAGGCAAAGATACAAATATGCAGGAATGCTTGAGGAGATAGTTGCGAAAAAAATTACATATTTAAGATTTTCTTTAAAATGCTTCAAATAATCTAAATCAAAAAAAACACTTGCCCATGTCACGCATTTTTATCAACTTTGAGGCATGTCCAGCATGGATATTCTAAATCACCAACAAATTGAAATTAAAACACAGCGGATGGCCTGTGAAATTGCCGAGTGTTATGCTCAGGAACAAGAGCTTACGCTATGCGGTTTAAACGAGCGCGGATATTATCTCGCCCAGCGATTAGCTCAAGAGATTGGCAAGTTTACGCCCCATCTTAAAATTAATCTCATTCAAGTGCAGACCTTGGATGGCGTATCCTTTGAGCCAGTTTCATCATTTGCTAAAAAACATATATTATTAATTGATGATGTAATTAACAGTGGCAGAACCTTAATGGATGTGATGGATGATGTGTATAAGGATAAACCAGCATCTATTCGAACTGCTTTTTTAGCCAAAAGAGAGCACCGTGCATTTCCTGTGAAAGCCGATTTTGTTGGAATTAGTTTAGCTACTACGCTAAAGGAGCACGTCTTTTTTGATAATTCAAATGCTAAAAAACTCAAGGTATATTTAAAATAAGTTTGCAAGTGCACTGCATATCTATCTATTTTAGCCCTTTAATTGATTACATAAACTATGAGCAATAATAAACACCCCAAAGCTTTGCCTTATTTGTTCCTTACAGAAATGTGGGAACGTTTCGGATACTACTTAATGCTGGGTATCTTTTCCTTGTACATGTTAGACAGCGTGCAAACGGGGGGAATGGGTTTTGATGCTGGTAAAAAAAGTGATATTTATGGAACGTATCTAGGCCTGGTTTACCTCACGCCTTTTATTGGAGGTTTACTAGCTGATCGACTTTTGGGCTATAGAAAATCCATTATAATAGGTGGTTTGTTTATGTCTGCAGGTTATTTTGGACTAACCTTACACACCGAGTTTTCATTCTATATAAGTTTAGGTCTTATTATTCTTGGGAATGGGTTCTTTAAGCCAAACATTAGTACGCTTTTAGGAAATCTATATAACAAGGAAGAGTATAAATTGAATAAAGATGCGGGTTTTAACATCTTTTACATGGGAATAAATATTGGGGCCTTTGTCTGTAATTTTGTTGCAGCTTACCTCAGAAATAAATACGATTGGAGCTGGGCTTTTGCTGCCGCAGGTGCAGGAATGCTCATTGGTATTCTAATTTTTCTTTTAGGTCAAAAGCATACCAAAGAAGCGGATGTCATCAAACCATTAGAAAAAGGAGATATGAGTACCGGTCAGATCTTAGGATTTACCCTTTTACCTATGATTGTATTTGGCTTTTTGGGATATCTGATTCCCGGAAACGTTCTGGGAACAGATAGCAATGATGCCTTTATTTTTGGTTGCATTCCCGTGGTCGCTTTCTTTATCTATATGTATGTAAAGGCCAATGCTAATGATAAAAGGCCCATTGGAGCTTTGCTCGCAGTATATGGCTGTTTGGTTATTTTCTGGGCCGTGTTTCATCAAAATGGAGATGCATTAACCGTATGGGCTAAGGATTATACAGATCGTGAGGTCTCACAAACGGTAGAGAAACCATTGGAAAGCATTTATCTAACAGAAACAGTTACGAACGATGCTTATGTAAATTATACCGATAAAGAGTTTCAGTCCTACTTGGAATCACAAGAAGATATTGATGCTGCTTTTAAAGCGGAGGGGAATGAAACAGAAAGAAAAGAATTAGCAAAAAAACTGAAGGAGCAGAGTGCATCTCATGGCTATTTTAAGAATCTTGGTAAGGATAAAACTCCAGCTGAAGGAGGGAGTTTAAAACTGTATTCTACAGAGCTTTACCAATCTATAAATCCGTTTTGGGTGGTTTTATTAACGCCTATTGTTGTGGGATTTTGGGGCTTTCTTAGAAGAAGAAAGAAAGAACCAACAACCGCTGGTAAGATTACCCTTGGTTTATTTATTACTGCTTTATCTGCCTTAGTTATGGTTGGAGCAGTAAAGTCTGCTGACATAGAAACGGCTAAAGTGAGTTCATGGTGGCTCATTGCAAGTTATGGCGTTATTACCTTTGGAGAGCTTTGCTTGTCTCCCATGGGGCTTTCTTTGGTTAGTAAGCTTAGCCCGCCAAGAATTACCGCTTTAATGATGGGAGGATTCTTCCTTTCTACAGCTATTGGTAATAAGCTGTCCGGTATGTTGGGTGGATTATGGGAAGGGTTTGATGATAAATCGAACTACTTCTTTATGAACTGTATACTCGCATTGGCAGCAACAGCAATGATGGTTTTACTCTTGAAATGGCTGAACCAAGTAATGAAAGAGAAAAACATTAGATAAGATTACTTAAAAATAAAAAGAAAATAAAAATAGAATATGAATCCAGATTATCAATTAATGCTACTAGCCTGGCTCGGGGTTTTCCTTTGGGTAGGTTTTGTAATATTTTCCAATAGGAAAATTCACCCCGCCGCACTCTTTACCCTTTTTATGGTAGAGTTATGGGAACGTTTCAGTTATTATGGAATGCGGGCGCTCCTCATTCTGTACATGACAGCCAATCTCATTGATGGTGGATTCGATTTTTCGGACGCCAAGGCTTACGGAGTTTATGGGGCATATGGAGCTCTGGTCTATTTAACACCGCTAATAGGCGGGTATTTTGCCGATAAATTAATGGGTTTCCGAAAAGCAATAACGCTTGGAGCTATCCTAATGGCAATGGGTCAATTTACCTTGTTTTTAAACAATCAAACGACCTTCTTTATTGGTCTGGCTTTCTTAGTGGTAGGTAATGGTTTCTTTAAGCCAAATATCTCCAGCATGGTTGGTCGTTTTTACGAAGATGGAGATAAACGTAGAGATGGAGCTTTTACTCTTTTCTACATGGGAATTAATATGGGAGCCTTTTTAGCTCCACTTACCTGTGGTGCCATTGGTGAAAACGAAGGGTGGCAATATGGCTTTTTGGTGGCCGGTGTTGGAATGCTTCTTGGTTATTTGGTGTTCCTATGGGGACAGAAAAAAGGATACTATGAAGAAGTGGGAAAGAAGCCCGATGTAATTTTGGATAAGCCCCTCTTAGGAGGAATATCAAATAAGTTATTGCCTTATCTGGTAACTATAGTTCTCGTAGGAATGGCATGGTTGCTTATTATTAATAATGATATTGTGGATGTAGTGCTCAGTGTATTAGCTGTTGGAATCATTGGTTATCTATTATTTCAAGCAAGCAAGATGGAAGTAACAGCCAAACAGAGAATTTGGGTTATTCTAATCTTATTGTTATTTACCACTATTTTTTGGACATTCTTTGAGCTTGCTGGTTCTGCATTAAACTTGTTTACCGCAAGAAATATTAATAAAAGTGTCCTAGGGTTTGAAATTAAAACAACTTTTTTCCAATCGATTAATCCCTTGTTCATTATGGCTCTAGCGCCAATTTTTTCGTGGATATGGATTAAGCTTTCCAATTCGGGTAAAGAACCTTCCGCGCCGTATAAATTTGGTGTGGGTCTCATCCTTTTAGGTTTAGGTTTTTTAGTACTTAAATTTGGTCAAGGCTCAGCCGTCGCAGGTATGATCCCAGCCTTCTTTTTAATACTCTTATATCTCTTACACACGATTGGAGAATTGGTGCTTTCACCTGTTGGTCTCTCGTTGGTAACAAAACTATCTCCTAAAAACATGGTGGCCTTTATGTTTGGAATTTGGTTCTTATCTTCTTCCATAGCTCACCAAGGAGGAAAGCATATTGCAAAACTTACTACCGTGAGTGAAAAAACAATTGTAGAAGGAGAGAATTTCCAGACCTGTGGATCAAATCCGACTATGTTGAGTCTGCTTTCATCCCCTAAATACGCTTCCCAGTTAGAAGATATAAGTATTTCTACAGTACTTATTTCAGATGATTTTATTTCAGATTTAAATGCCTCAGACTCAAGTAAGCAATACAGTAAATCAACTGTTGTTGTGAATGAAATTCTTGAGGAATCTGAAAAGTTCTCTGGAGCGAAACAGGACAAGGTAAGAAGTTCGGCAACCGTAAGTTTCCTTTCAGAGGGAGCATCCGTTGATCAAACGGTAGAAAAACGTGCGGATCTTGCTGGCTTAATGGCTAATACGCCCAATGAAACGATTGGGGAGTGTATAAAAAACGAATCTTTAAATAAAGGATTGAGTGTCTTTGGTATTCTTGGTTATTTTGCCATAGGATGTGGTTTCTTGTTATTCATACTTGGTAGAGTTATTACCAAATGGATGCATGGAGTTAGATAAGCCATTTACATACTTTTAATCAAAAGGCACAATTTACAAAATTGTGCCTTTTTTTTAGACTAAGTTTTTACCTTTGACGTTATCTAAAGATATTATGTTTAAACGTAAATGCCTTTTATTTATTTCTTTTATTTGGACTGCTTTTATTACTCAGGCAAAAATAGAAAAACCCATAAGCACTATGGCCAAGGATTATGTGGAGTACGATGATACTGGCTTTAACTTGGATGCTGTAATCAGAAATGAAGAAGATAATAGAGTCCGAAAATATCCTGCACGTTTATGGCAAATAACAGGGAATGGTTTAAAGAAACCAAGTTATCTGTACGGCACCATGCACGTAAGCAAAAAGTTGGCGTTTAATCTAGGAGATACATTTTATAAAGCCCTGGGTGAAGTGGATGTAGTTGCTCTTGAATTAGCCATTGATAGCTGGTTTTCTACTATTGGAAAGAATGCTAGATTATCTCAAAGAAGTAGTGAAGATAGAACGAATTCATACTCTTACAGGCAGGAATACAAGGATGCGCTCAGATTTCCGAAGTTTAAATTAGAATCCATTATTTCCGAAATATCCAGCAGTGACTACATGAGCAATTTTCTGCTTTATCGTCAAGGCTATGGCTCTGCAGATTTCAGTGAGAAAACATACGTAGACTTGTACATTCATCAAGTAGGAAAAAAAATGGGCAAGTTTTGTACTGGCCTGGAAGATTTTGAAGAATCGGATCGAATGGTGAATCGTTCGAATTGGAAAAACAGAACGGTTTCAAAGAAAAAAAGATATCGACGGAGTTCCTATGGATACGGAGAAAATCCCATTGAAAAGGCCTACCGCGAAGGAGACTTAGATCTTATAGACTCATTAGACCGCCAATCTGAAAGTAATCCCTTGTATCACAAATGGATGCTTGATGTGAGAAATAGAGTAATGGCAAATTCGATCCATAAAATAGCTCCAGAAAAATCTATTTTTGCCGCAGTAGGTTGTGCCCATCTTCCCGGAGACAGTGGCGTCATCGATATGTTACGAGGAATGGGTTATCAAGTAAAACCCATTCGAGATAGGGTTGGAGATTACGCATTTAAGCAAAAATTAAAGCTCGATGCAGACTTTACACCGGTCACCCTTGAAACATTTTCGAGCTATTCAGGAGAATTAGAAATAGACTTGCCTGGTAAACCTATCTTAAGAGGCTCAGGAAGCCAAGAAGAACTCTTTTATGCTGATGTAAGTAATGGTTCGTATTATGTCATTAAAAAAATACCATACTATGGTTTAGTGAATAATATCAGTTCAAGTGAAGTTATCCGACAAATTGATAGTGCCCTCTATGAGAATGTTCCAGGAGATATTGCAGCCAAAGAGAAATTAAATATCTCTGGATATCCCGCTTTGATTGTGAGTAATAAAACAAAATCCGGGGAATCTCAGCGACATGTTTTTATTGCCATGGATAATTTTGTTTGGTATGCCAAAGTTAATGCTTCCGGAGAGTATGCCTTTGGCAAAGACGTGAGTAAAATTATTAAAAGCATAAGAGTAAAGGTGCTAAGCCAAGTTTGGAATACCTATGAGCCGCAGTCCGGAGGCTATTCCATTTCTTGGCCGAGCAAAGTAAGTTCTCGAAAATATTCCTTTGATACCAGCACTAATTTTACTGGACACAAGAGCCTGGAGTTCATGAATTCAGAGAATAATGAATTTTATTTTCTCTACGATGTCAATGCATTCATGGGAGACGTAGACGGAGATTCATTTCATTTTAAACAATTGGTTGAGAATTTAGCTTTTTATACAAAGTACTCCATAGTGGAAACAAGTTTTGTTGATGTTCAAGAAAGAACAGGCTACTCAGCCACATTAAAGTCAGAGGATAAGTCAAGATTTTTGCATCTTTTACTTATTCCCAATGGAAGTAAATACTATTATATAGGGGTTTATACACCGAATAAAAACATCCCAAATAACTTTTTAAATACGTTTAATTACACCAAATACAAGTACAAATACCTTCCTCAAACCTATACGGATAAAGAAACAGGGATGAGTTATAAAACCACCAATAAAGACCTTTTGGAATACCGTCAGAGATATATTGAAGAAGAGCGCGCCCTTATCAAAAAAGATATCATTTACCCAAAGGAATATTCTGAAGCCTCGTACTTTTTTGAAGATACTTTAAAAGATGGCAGAAGATTAAACGATTATATATTTTTCCCCTCAGGTGAATTCGTTTCAGTAAATTTTTATGCCGATAGTAAATTGGCTCCTGATTCATACACAGCTCTTGTAAGAGCAGTGAAAAACAGGGATGGGAGTTTATATGAAAACTATAAAACTTTTATAGATTCGGTAAATAAAGCAGACGAAACTGAACGAAAAATAGAGGCTTTTGGTACGGTTAAGCCCACCTATGAGAGTGCGGATATTAACTATTACTCTTTGGATACAATGTATAAGCAGAGTGAGTTCTATATTGTAGAAAAGAAACGGCGAATGAAAGGATCGAGCATGGTGTATTATTCAAAAGATATCATTGGATCCCATCAAATGTTGGAGTTAGCTCATAACTATGACGTTCGAAGAGGAATGAGTGATGTAATCCAAATGATTCTGGGCTCATTTACTTTCCCTAAGGATGATATACGCAGGTTAGACAGTACTCAAGTAGCGGATTTATTAATAAATCTAATGAAATCAGAAGACTCAATTAGTCAATTTAGATTGTTCGATTACTCATCTCAAATTCCTAAAATAAACGCGCAAAGAAATGATGAACTTTTTGAGCAGATGAAATTGTTTTCCACTCGCAGTAATAAGAGTTCTCAAAGGGTTTATCGAGCCATGGAGCAAAAGCTTAAGAATGATGATTATGATGGATTAGTTAGTTATTATTTAGAAAAGTTTCTGCGGGCAGGAGATACCAGCGATCTGCAGGCAAAATACCTTTCTAAGCTATCTGCAATGAATACTAAACAAGCCATTGATACGATGATTTACTGGTTGCTGGAAGAAACACCATTAAAGCCAGAGGGATCCTATTTATCCTCTGTTTTTAGAGAAATTCTATATCCTGCATATGACTCATTAGAACTCTGGAAATTGTATTACTCAAAACTATTACCGCTAAGAAGGTATGATGAGTATAGTTCTACTATTTTAGGTATTGGATTACAAATGATGGATAGTGCCATTGTAGATAAATCCATCTTTGAGTCTTTATTGAGCGATTTAATATTGTCATTTAGAGATGATCTTAAACGTAAAATGTCGGCTAAATCAAAAAGGTATTATTACGATGAAGAAGGACCGAAGTATGAAGCTAAAGATTATAAAGATGCTGTGTATGGTAAATGGTCAAATAATCTTTTTAAGATACATTTTTCCAACAAAGGACTTAATAGCAACTCTGAAGAATATGACGATTACCAGGGGAATCGACCATTCGATAAAAGAGGCTATTCAGTTTCGAGTTTGACAAAAGACGCTAAATTACTCATGAATTTTTATGAAGAGAACGCCTCGGTTCGCAAGAGAATCAATCGCACACTAAGCATTCAAAATCTTTCTGATAAGCTCGAGTTTATTGAAGTTTTATTTGAAGGAGGAGCTGCTATCCCAGATTCTATGCACGATATATATCTGAGTAAAATGGATTATAGGTACGGTTATGCTGCCTTACTTAAGAAAAACAAACTGGATCGTTTTATCCCTAAAAAAATGTATAAAGAAAAAAGCTTTGTGAGAGACTTCTCCAACTATACCCGCTGGAATACAAGTGATACAGTAGTTTTTATCTCAAAGCGTAAGTCTAGTATTGAAAATGAAAAAGGAAACATGTATTTCTTTAAGCATCGATCAAAAAAGAAGAACTATAAAGGCGAGGACCCTGATTGGATGTATGCTTATGTGTGGATGGGTTCAAACGATACCATACGCAATCTGACTCCTCCTCGATATTTTTCATTTGGCAATGATATTCCAAAAAAAATCACCTTCAATGAACTGATGCAAAACGAAGTAAATAAGCTGAAGTATTGGAAGCATCCTTATTGGAAACCATTAATTCCAGAGAATGAAGAAGAGGATTTTTATGATTATTACGACTAGTAAAATATTGAATTTGCTCAATGATAAGAATGATATTTTTTAAATGTTAAAGCGTATTTTTGCACTTCTGTGAAAATGAATTTGATAAATAAACTAGAATCTGGCGAAGCCAGTATATGCGTTGTCGGTTTAGGCTATGTGGGTTTGCCCCTTGCCTTGGAGTTTGCAAAGAAATTTAGCGTGGTTGGTTATGACTTTAAAGCAGACAGAGTGGAGATGATGAAGAGGAGTCAAGACCCCAGCCAAGAAATAGATTCATCAGAATTTAAAAATAGAAAAATAACCTTTACTGCAGACATAAATGATGCAAAAGATTGCACCGTTTATATTGTAGCAGTTCCTACTCCAATTAATTCGGCCAATGAACCTAATTTAGGTCCTCTTCTAGCCTCAAGTGAGGCTGTTGGGAAAATCCTAAAGAAAGGAGATTACGTTATTTATGAGAGCACGACATATCCCGGATGTACCGAAGATGATTGTGTGCCTGTTCTTTCAGAGCACAGCTCCTTAGAAGCATATATAGATTTTAAAGTAGGGTACAGCCCCGAAAGAATTAATCCAGGCGATAAAGAAAGACCATTAACAAAAATTTTAAAAATTGTTAGTGGAAATGATGAAGAGGCAACAGAGAATGTTGCTGCTTTATATGATTCCATCATTACAGCAGGAGTATTCCGAGCAACCAACATAAAAGTGGCCGAAGCTGCAAAGATTATTGAGAACACTCAAAGAGATGTAAATATTTCTCTTATGAATGAGCTCTCAGTTATTTTTAACAAAGTAGGTATAAATACCTATGATGTCATAGAGGCGGCTGGTACCAAATGGAATTTTCATAAATATACTCCTGGACTTGTCGGAGGGCATTGCATTGGAGTAGATCCATATTACCTCGTTCATAAGGCTGAAAAATTGGGGCTTCATCCAAGAGTAATTGCTGCGGGTAGGTTTACCAATGATAATATGGCTAAGCACATTGCTGCGATTGCTGTAAAGAAATTAAATGCCAAAGGGAAAGTGGCCCAAGACTCTCGAATTTTAATCATGGGAGCGACCTTTAAAGAAAATGTAGCTGATATTCGAAACTCCAAAATTGTGGATGTTGTGAATGAGTTGAAATCATATTCTGTGAATGTTTCGGTAGTTGACGCTCATGCATCCTCTGAAGAATTAGAAGCCGAATATGGTTTTGGACTAGAATCAGAAATTGGAAACCAATACGATGGAATTATTTTGGCTGTTTCACATCAAGAATACTTAGACTTAGGTCCAGAATATTTCAAAACAATCATTTCTGAGGGAGGGTATTTAATGGATATTAAAGGAGTTTTTAGAAACAATCAAGAGGCTCTTGGTATAGAGTATTGGAGTCTTTAAAAAATAAGAACTAAAGTATTCTTATCTTCATAAGATGAAAGCGTCTGTATTTCTTCTGTGAGTTGTTGATACGTTTTTCTTCCTATAATTATAGCTTTAATACTGTATTTATACCCTCAGTAATTTCATATTTATGCCATCCAAGTTCCCCCCACATATTCGGCTCGGTAAAAAAGGAGAAAATATTGCAATCAGTTTTTTAGAGGCCAAAGGATTTCACATTCTAGCCTGTAATTTTAGATTTAAAAAGGCCGAAGTTGACATTATTGCAAAAAGGGACCAAAGATTATCCTTTGTTGAAGTCAAAACTAGAACTGGGAAGGGATTCACACGTGCAGAGAACTCAATTAACAAGACAAAACAACATCTTTATTTCTTAGCAGCTCAAGAATACTGCAAGAAAGAGGCCATATCCTGTCTGATTCAATTTGATGTAATTGTCATTGAACTGTTTGCCTATGGGAAAGATTTATTTTATTTCCCCGACTCATTTTATCCTAATCCAGAGAATATGCTTAAAGGATGAATAGTAAAAAAAGCCAAAAGTGTAATGGAATAGCGGCTTCGCATATTTCCATTGTTCGGATCTTATTTTTTCTTAACCATTGAGCTGAAGCTATTTTTAAGTCCACTATATTTGGTTAGATCTACTTTAATTGAACCCACCTTAAGCGCAGATTTAATGCGGATTGGAATTTTATTTGCATCGTCCGTAACCCAGATAGTCATATCATCATCACCCTTAAATACTCTATCTACTACAAGCTTTGGCTGTAATTTAATGCATCTCACTTTACCTATATCAGACCGGATGATTTCCTTACCCGTCACTTTAAAACTCAATTTATAAATAGTATTATCAAGGTAAATATTAATGGGGTAGGAGTCTCCTTTTTTTGCATGTTGCAAATCTAAATTTCTCGCATAGTAAAGAGCCGATGCAATATCTTGAGTATAGCTTGGAATATTTAGTATTCCCTCCGTATTTTTCAATTTTTTGTTTCCATGCATGAATATAGCATAGTCTTTATCGGTATAATCATCTTCTCTCACAGATTTTGCATAGCGCAAGGGAGCGAGTGAACGGGCATCTACCCAGCTTTCAAACTTGTCTCTCACCTTAAAAGCCCAATCAAAACTTTTAAATGTTCTACCATCTACGGTAGTTTTATATACTTTGCGTTTATTAACCGTGGATTTGCTGCCATCTACGTTCATCGTAACCTTAGCTGCATTAATAAAACCATAATGTACTCTAAAAGTGAGTTTTTCTCCTTCCTTAAAGGCAGTGTTCTTAACGGTTCTGAACTCAAAGCCATCCACCTGATTTTCTGGAGAGAAAGACTGAAATGCAGAAGTGGTAAAAACACATAGAACCAATGGAAATAATAGTTTTAAAGACTTTTTCATAATACAATCATTTTGATGTGATAAACATAAATCAAATGGCGTGCCAAAGTGTTAGTTTTATTGAACACTTTTTTGTGGACGGTTTTTCTAAAGGCCTATTCTTTCTGCCTCAGAGATGAGTCTTTCCTTAGAAATAGGTACCACTCCTTTTTCTTCACAGACCAATCCTCCACCTAAATTGCTCAATTCGGAAAGTTGCTTCAAATTACAGCCCGTTGCAAGACAACATGCCGCAATGCTAATAACAGTGTCGCCAGCGCCACTTACATCAGATATATTTCTAATATGTGCTTTTGTATGGTATTGTTGATCTGCCGTTGAAACCAGCACACCTCTCTCACTCATTGTAACCATACTTACTTTATTCATCAGTTGTTCGTGCATGAGCGCGATGGCCTCAGTTACTCCCTCAGTAGTCGTAAGGTCCGTATCAATATTAAGCCCCTCCTTAATCTCTTTTAAGTTTGGCTTGAATAAATCTACATTTTTATATGCTAAAAAATTCGCTTTTTTCGGGTCAACAACGACTGGAATATTCGCTTTTCGCGCAATTTCTATAAGTGTTTCAATATTTCCCTTGTGTAAAACGCCTTTATTATAATCTTGCATAATAACAACGTCTGCATTTTCAAGCTCTCTTTCAAAATGCTGCTGCAATAAAAACGAATCAAGTGTGGTCATATCTTCTAGCACCTCATGATCTATTCTAACCAATTGATGTCCATTTCCAATAACCCTTGTTTTTGTGGTTGTGCTTCTATCCTTGCTTCTATGAATAGCTAAATCAGAGAGATTCTGTTTTTTAAGTAAATCAATCAGATTATCTCCTTCTTTACCAATGCCTATAGATGAACAGAGTACTGTATTTACACCTAAAGCTTTAAGGTTTAAAGCAACATTTCCAGCACCGCCTAACCTGCTTTCAAAATTACTCTCATTTACAATGGGTACAGGCGCTTCAGGAGAAAGTCTATCCACTTTTCCAGTAATATAATTATCCACCATTACATCCCCAACTACAATAACTTTGAGCTTTTCGATTTTCTGAAATAATTCTTGAATAAATTTAGACGCCATTTCTTGCTGCAAATATACTTAATTAGTCAATGAGTTTATCGAAAGCATTTTTAAGTCTTCGACAAGCTTCAATTAAATTTTCTTCACTCGTTGCATAGCTCAATCTTATCGACTTTGGCGAACCAAAGGGTTCCCCTCCAACTGTGGCCACTTCCGCCTCTTGAAGAAGGTACATGCAGAGGTCTCCTGCATTGCGAATGACTTTTCCATTGTATTTTTTGCCAAAAAAGTAATCCACCTGAGGAAAAAAGTAAAAGGCACCTTCCGGATTATTCAATTTTAACCCTTCAATCATTCCAAGTTTTTCCTGTACCAGTTGCTTTCTTTTTTCAAAAACACTCCTCATCTGGGCAATTTCATCCTGAGAGTTTAGTAAAGCCTCTACGCCAGCCATTTGAGCTACACTATTTGCAGCTGAAGTAAATAAACCTTGTATTTTTTCGCAGGCTTTTACCCACCATTCAGGACCCGCTAAATATCCAATACGCCAGCCAGTCATCGCATACCCTTTTGCTAAGCCGTTTACGGTGGCAGTGCGCTCCTTCATACCAGGTATACTTGCGAAACTGCAATGGCTCCCTGAATAGTTGATGTGTTCGTAAATCTCATCTGAGATGATTAAAACTTGTGGATGTTTCTCGAGCAAAATAGCGATTTGCTCCAACTCTTCCTTTTTCCAAACAGAACCTGATGGGTTCGTTGGGTTCGAAAAAATAATTAGTTTTGTTTTAGGTGTAATGGCTTTCTCAAAATCCGCTACGCTTGGTTTATAATTATTTTCTATAGAGGTCTCAATAGGAACTACTTTAGCACCTACATATTCAACCATGGTAGGGTAACTTACCCAATATGGCGCAGGTAAAATAACTTCATCTCCATTATTTACAACAGCCATGACAGCATTAATTAGAGAGTGTTTAGCTCCAGTGCTTACAATGGTTTCATTTATGTTATAAATTAAGTCATTCTCAGTTTTAAGTTTTTCGCAAATAGCTTTTCTAAACTCAGGTAAGCCCAAAACAGGAGGATAGTGCGTATAGCCTTCCAGTGAGGCTTTATGAGCAGCGTCACAAATATTTTTAGGGGTATCAAAATCGGGTTCGCCAATGCTTAAGCTAATTATATCCTTGCCTTCACTCTTGAGCTGACGTGCTATCTTAGCCATGCCTAAAGTAGCGCTTTCTGTAATGTTTCTTGTTGTATTGCTTAATTCGTATGTACTTGCCATTTGCCTGAGCAAAAGTAAAACAAAGCAATGGGCAAGGAAAAATAATATTCGAATAATTACTGTAAAATTCGAACAGGATAATGGTTATTTTTGTGGCGTGAAAATTTTGTTTGTCGCCAATCGTGTTCCATACCCCCCTTATCGTGGCGATAAGCTTAAAATATTCAATCTTGCTAAACAACTCAGTAGTTCTCATGAGTTACACCTTATCACCATTGCAGAAGATACCTTGGATTTGTCCTACAAGGATAAATTAACTCCGTATTTTAAAACGATTGAAATGGTGTATTTACCCAAGTGGAAGCGTCAACTCAATGTTTTTAGGTCATTATTTAATCGGAAACCTTTGCAGGTGAATTATTTTAGCACTTCAAAATTTCAAAATTTGGTTCAGTCCATTCATTTCGATGACTTTGATGCAATACATGTGCAACACCTCCGAATGAGTCAATTCTTTGATGGGCAAGTGCCTCCACAAGCTATTTTAGATTTGCCCGATGCCTTTAGCCTCTATTGGAAACGGCGAAAAGAAAGAGCAAAAAATCCGTTCATAAAGTGGTTTAACGCATTAGAATATCATCGTTTACTAAAATTTGAGCAGAAAATACTCCCTCAATTTGGTTTAAACTTGGTTTGTAACCAAGAAGATAAAGAATATTTACGCAGACTTCAAAAGGGGAAAAAGTCAAAGAATCAGGTTCGTATAGACCTCCTTCCAAATGGCGTAGATACAGATACTTTTTCTCGTAAGCACTCCAATATGGAACCTTTACGAGTTTTATTTACAGGTAATATGAACTATGCCCCTAATGTGGATGGAGTGCACTATTTTACAAGTGAAATATGGCCTTTAGTTTTAAGGGAAGTCCCCAATGCAACATTTATAATTGCGGGTCAAAAACCGGTGGAATCTGTAAAATTATTGGCATCTGATACCATTGAAGTAACAGGCTTTATTGAAGACTTAGCCCATGAATACACCAAGGCGCAAGTGCTCGTGGCTCCCCTCAGGTTTGGTGCAGGAACTCAAAACAAAGTGTTAGAGGCCATGGCATCTGCCGTTCCAGTGGTTTGTACAGATATTGGTTTTCAGGGGTTGAACGCAAATCAAGGGCAAGGAATATGGAGCTTTACCGAGCCATTCGATTTTGCGACGCAACTCATTGTTTTGTTAAATGACCTGCAATTGGCAAAGTCAAAAGGGTTGGAAGGGGAGAAAATCATAAAAAAGCATTTCTCTTGGAATAGCATTAGCAGCAAATTGAGTTCATATTTTAAAGAAATAGATGAAAAAAAGGGCACTGAATCATAAAATAAATGGCACATAAGCAGGAAAATATTTCAATAAAAAATGCTCACCAGCATAATCTAAAGAATATAGATGTAGATATAGAACATGGTTCTTTTACCGTTGTAACAGGTGTTAGCGGCAGTGGAAAGAGTAGCCTTGTATTTGATACTTTATTTGCTGAAGGAAGAAGACGTTATGTAGAAAGCCAAAGCAGTTACGCCAGGCAATTTATGGGTCGTATGAAGAAACCGGCAGTGGATAAGATAAATGGACTTTGTCCAGCAGTGGCTATTGAGCAAAAGGTAAATACAAAAAATAGCCGGAGCACTGTAGCTACTAGCACAGAAATCTATGATTACCTGAAGCTGCTTTTTAGCCGCATTGGTCGAACGTTTTCTCCAGTAAGTGGCAATGAGGTTAAATGTCACAATACCAATGATGTTATTAACTTTTGCATGGAGCAAAAAGAGGAAGAAGATATATATGTTCTCGCTCCTTTAAAGGAAGGTCATGAAATGGAGGATCTTCAGATATTAATGCAGAAGGGCTTTGCCAGATTGTGGTCTAAAGAGGGTCTTCGAAAGATTGAAGATACCAAAAAATCTGAATTACCTTTAAAAGCGACATATCTTTTAGTGGATCGCATTATAAGGGAAAAAGAGGATTTAGACCAAATGAATAGGTTTGCAGAGTCCGCGGATTTGTGCTTTTGGGAAGGCGATGGGGAATGTTTAATTTTAGCAAATGGTACTTTAAAAGAGTTTAACAATAGGTTTGAATTGGATGGAATGACCTTTGAACAGCCAACAAAGGACTTTTTGAGTTTCAATAATCCTTATGGTGCTTGTAAAACTTGCGATGGTTTTGGAACTGTTCTAGGTTTAGATACGGACTTAATTATCCCAGATAAAAGCCTATCTGTCTATGAAGGAGCGGTGGCAGCCTGGAACGGAGAATCTATGAAACAATGGAAAAAAGACTTTGTCTTAAAAGCAAAAGATTTTCCCATTCATAAGCCGTATGAGGAATTAAGTCAAGTAGAACAAGAACTGCTATGGAATGGGACCAATTCAATTCATGGCATTTATAGGTTTTTTAAATTTGTTGAGCAAAATAGCTATAAGATACAATACAGAGTTATGGCTGCTAGGTATAGAGGTAAAACAAAATGCACGGACTGCAAGGGGACCCGGCTCAGAAAAGATGCCGCCTATGTTAAACTCGTCTCCGAAAACGAAAAGCAAGATAAATATGTAGGTCTTCAGGAATTGTTAATTATGTCTGTAAAGGATGCTGAAAACTATTTTGCTCACTTAAAGCTAAATAAACTTTCACATCAGATTGCCAAACGGACCGTTCAAGAAATTCATCAGCGATTGCTGTTTTTATGTAATGTTGGCTTGGGTTACTTATCTTTAAGTAGATTAAGTAGTTCCCTAAGTGGAGGGGAGAGTCAACGAATAAATTTGGCAACTTCTTTAGGAAGCAGTTTAACCGGAAGCTTGTATGTTTTAGACGAGCCAAGCATTGGCCTGCATAGTAGAGATACAGAAAAGCTTATCCGTGTATTAAAAGAATTGCAAGACTTAGACAATACGGTAGTGGTTGTAGAGCACGACGAAGACGTTATGAGAGCCTCAGATGTTCTCATTGATATTGGTCGATATGCAGGTGTTTTGGGAGGCAATATTACCTACCAAGGGAAATTTAAAAACATATCCAAGTCCAAGGCTAGTTTAACAGCTGCGTATTTGAATAATGAAATGAAAATTACGGTTCCTGAAAACAAAAGAGAATGGGTTCATTATATAGAGGTGCAAAATGCAAAAGCGCATAATCTAAAAAATATTTCAGTCAAATTCCCATTGGATGTTTTCACTGTAGTATCCGGTGTAAGCGGAAGTGGCAAAACTACATTAGTTAAAAATATTTTATATCCCGCTATGTCTAAACATACAGGTGTATACGTGTCAACTAAAACTTTAAATCATAAATCACTGACGGGTGATAAACATCTGGTTAAGGCTGTAGAGATGGTTGATCAAAATCCTATTGGAAAAAGCAGCAGATCCAATCCAGTTACCTATGTAAAAGCCTATGATGACATTAGAGACCTCTTCTCAAAACAACAAATATCTGTTTTAAATGGGTTCAAACCTTCTCACTTTAGTTTTAATATAGATGGAGGCCGATGTGACCATTGTCAAGGCGAGGGAGAGACAATAATTGAAATGCAATTTATGGCTGATATTAAATTGCCCTGTGAGGTATGTAATGGTGCCAGATTTAAAAAGGAAATTCTTGAGGTTCAATACAAAGAAAAGAATATCAGTCAAATTTTAAAGCTTACCGTAGATGAAGCTTTGGAACACTTTGCAGCTGAAACGAACCTTTGCAGTAAATTACAACCTTTACAAGATGTTGGCCTTGGTTATATATCTCTGGGTCAAAGCTCTAATACGCTCAGCGGTGGAGAAGCTCAACGAGTAAAATTGGCTTATTTTTTAAGTAAAGCAAGTCCGCATAAGAAAGGACAAACCCTCTTTATTTTTGACGAGCCCACTACAGGCTTGCATTTTCATGATATTAAAAAGTTATTAAAATCCTTTCAGGCCTTAATTAAAAGAGGACATACCATTATTTGCATTGAACATAATATGGACGTAATCAAATCGGCTGACTGGGTTATTGATATGGGTCCAGAAGCTGGAGAGCTTGGTGGGAATATTGTTTTTGAAGGAACCCCAGAAGGCTTAGCCAAATCAGGAAAGGGCTATACTTCGGACTATCTGAAGGAAAAAATGAAGCTCGTATCATCGAAAAAGTAATCGATTCATATACCTATCCAAGGTTCTTTTTAACCAGTGGGGAAGTGGCTGGATCACAATTAAATGGGGATACGGCACCCAAGTCATTGTTTCAGTTATTTATTCTTGATTATCTTCGCAACAATGATAAGAATTGGTATAATCGGTCTGGGATATTGGGGACCTAATCTGGTTAGAAATTTTAATGCGGCAGAGGGTGCTGAGGTGACAATAGTTAGTGATTTTGAGCAAGATAGGTTAGACAAAATCTGTAGCCAATACCCAAATGTGCTTGGTGTAAAAGATGGTGCAGAGATTATTAACAGTACGGAAGTAGATGCGGTTGTATTAGCAACCCCAATAAAAACACATTATACCTTAGCTAAACAATCACTGAATGCAGGAAAACATGTTCTTGTTGAAAAGCCATTAACCACAAGTGCAGAGGAAGGAAAAGAGCTCATTGCACTGGCAGAAAGCAAGGGTAAAGTAATTATGGTTGACCATACATTTCTTTACACTGGAGCAGTTAAAAAAATTAAGGAATTAGTAGAATCTGGCGAGATTGGAGATTTGCAGTATTTTGACAGTACGCGTATTAATTTGGGACTTTTTAACCCAAATTGGTCTGTGGCCTGGGATCTGGCAGTGCATGACTTATCCATTTTTGATTATATTAGCGGGGGTAAGCAAGCTGTATCAGTGAGTGCAACAGGTATTTCGCATACAAACCTTAGCATTGAGGACATCTCTTATATTACCCTTCATTTTTCCGATAAAACCATTGTTCACATTACGAGTTCATGGATAAGCCCCGTGAAAATTAGAAGCACTTTGATTGGAGGAACAAAAAAAATGGTCATTTACGATGATGTAGAGCCTACAGAAAAAATTAAAATCTACGACTCTGGCTTTTCTGTTCAAGATCCAGAAGAAATGCATAAATTCTTAGTGGATTATCGTTTTGGCGATATCCATATACCAAAAATTGCACAAACGGAAGCTTTATTGGGCGTCGCCAATGACTTTATAAGTGCTATTGAAAATGGAACGATACCCATTTCGAATGCGCAAACCGGTCTTCGGGTAGTAGCCATTTTGGAGGCTGCAGAGAAATCCATGAAGCAAAAGGGAGCTGTTATAAGCCTTAAATAAAATATTCTATGTTATCTATCCTTAGTAAAATAGGATAGTGTGTCTTATTTGCTCCAATGATGCAATAAATAATTTGGAATTTAGGTAGAACGGAATGGTTTTTGAAATTACTAAAAGTAAATATGAAAATAATACCTCTAAAAAAATGGCTCAGAAATGGAATATTTATACTTTTAGGGACAGTTTTAGGACTATTCACGATGAGTTTTTCCATTGGAATATTGGAATATGAACCGAATCCGCATAAATCTATAGTTCAATTCAAAATCAAAAACCTTGGAAGAGATGTGTTTGGCACCATTGGGAACTTAAAAGGAGTGGTAAGTTTTAATCCAAATAACATAAAAAGTGCAAAAATCGATGCTTCCGTTGATGTTAGTACAATCAATACAGGAATCAAGCTGAGAAATAAACACCTCCAAGCCAAAGATTATTTTAATGCTGAAGAGTATCCAACAATTAGAATTAAGAGTAAAACTATCCAATTGGTTAATTCAGAAAATAACACTGCGAAAATGAATGGAACCATAATAATTAAAGGAATAGAAAAGCCGTTAAATATTATGTTCACGTTTCTAAAATTGGATTCTGGATACATACTTTCCAGTAAGTTTACAATCAAACGAAAAGATTTTAATGTGGGTTCCAGGAAGACTAAGGCAATGAAAGATAAAGTAGAAGTTAAGCTAGACATTGTTATCAATTGAAATAGGTTAATTTTGCCCTACATGATATTGTATCAAGCCTCCCGTTACAGCTTAAATCAATTAAGGGATTCCATTGTTAAAATGAATCCAGCTGCCTATTCAGAGCCTGCGAAAGTAATTCTTAAAGCAAGTGTTGGACAGCATGTTCGGCATGTTATCGAGATGTATCAAGGCATGCTGGATGGCTACGAAAAAGGAATAATTAATTACGACAACAGGAAAAGAAACAGCGAAATAGAACAAAGCAGGACAAAGGCCGCAGAGCTTATTGATTTAATTTTGGCAGAATTAGAGAAAAAAGAAAAAAACCTAACCCTTGCAAGCGGTTTTGGCTCGAATAGTTCTAGTGAAATACCAACGACCTACGAAAGAGAAGTCCATTATAATTTAGATCATACTATACATCATATGGCCATTATCCGTATTAAACTTGAAAATGAAGCGAACATAGAAATAGATAAGGACTATGGTATCGCTTTCTCAACAATGAAACATAAAGAAAGCTTGGAAGCACAAGCAACATCTTCTTAAATTTGTTGAGCCATGCATCCTGAATTTGAGGAAAAGAGAAGTAAACCGTTATTTAATAAGCTGAAATATTTTAAGCAATGGTTCGCACTGATTGGATTATTCTCCGCATTTTTTGTTTTTAATGGCAACTATTCCGCTTTGCTAGTGACCTCTTTCGTAGGCTCATTCATTTTCTTGAGTTATCATTTTGCCTTACCATTATTTAGGGGAGCAACTTTAATTTGGTTGAAAATAGGGGGGTATATCGGAAAAATTACGCAGCCAATTATAATGGGAGTAGTCTTTGTTCTAATTTTCACCCCTTTTGCGCTTCTTTTTAGGCTCTTATCAGCTAAAAATAAAACAGGCTTTCAAAAAATAAAATTGAGTTTCAGTAAGGAGGACTTTAATCAACAGTTCTGATGAGTTTTGTAAAGGAATTTATCCGATTTTTAAAGGCAAGAGGTAAACTTTGGATGCTACCCATCATTCTCGTATTAATTCTTATTGGGTTTCTTTTAGTAGCAGGTCAAACCTCATTGTTTTCAGCATTTATTTACACTTTATTTTGACTTATATTCTCGGAATTTCAGCCTATTTTCATGATTCATCCGCATGTCTTTTGCGCGATGGCGAAGTAATAGCTGCAGTTCAAGAAGAGCGATTTACTCGTATAAAACAGGACCATTCTTTCCCAGTACATTCCATTGTATTTTGTTTGACAAAAGCAGGCATTTCTATTGATGAATGCGAAGCAATTGTATTTTTCGAAAAACCTTTTCTAAAGTTTGAAAGAATCCTTGAAACGGCCTTGAGACAGGCTCCTAAAGGGTATGATTTATTTAGAAAGGCCATCCCTCTGTGGGTGAAAGAAAAACTATTTATGAAATCAGGGATTTTAAAGGCCTTAAAAAAGCATTTTAAATTTTCAAATTCAGAAAAACTTAAGTTTAGTCGCCATCATATGTCTCATGCCGCAAGCGCCTTTTGGCCTAGTGGATTTAAGGAATCAGCTATTTTGGTGGCAGATGGTGTGGGAGAGTGGAGTACTACTAGTATTTGCCACGGAACAAAGCAAGGCATCAAGCTTATTGAAGAAATAGAGTATCCGCATTCGATTGGTTTATTTTATTCTGCTATTACGAGGTATTTAGGCTTTAAGGTAAATAGTGGTGAATATAAAGTCATGGGGCTTGCTCCATACGGAGAACCAAAATATGTAGATTTAATGTTTTCAAAGTTATTGCTTTTAAAGGACGATGGCTCATATCAATTAAATATGAAATACTTTGGATTTACACAAAAATTGGATTGCATTAATTCAAAGTTTATAGCTCTATTTGGAGAGCCTGTAAGGAGTCTAGAGGATGACCTCAGTCAGTTTCACAAGGACATAGCCCGAAGTGCTCAACAGGTTTGCGAATTAACAATGGTGGCCTTAGCTAAGCGTGCCATTGCTGTTACGGGATCAAATAATCTCTGTTTATCTGGAGGAGTCGCACTAAACTGCGTGGCTAATCAAAGAATAAAAGAAGCATTACCCAAGGTTTCTATTTGGGTACAACCTGCATCTGGTGATGCGGGAACGGCTCTGGGAGCGGCAATGGCTTACTATACATCAATGGTTCAAGCCCGCCCAATTAAACCAACTTCACATATGTTTTTGGGACCTGACTATTCCTCCAAAATGATTGTGAATAGCTTAGAAAAGATGCACGCAAAATTTGACCGTTTGGATATAAATGCTATGAACGACATTGTTTCATCGCATTTGGCCAATCAAAAAATAGTAGGCTGGTTTCAAGGAGCTGCAGAATTTGGACCTCGCGCCTTGGGGAACAGGAGTATTTTAGCAGATCCTCGCAATCCGGCTATGCAAAAAGACCTCAATATTAAGATTAAATTTCGCGAAGGGTTTAGACCCTTTGCACCAGCTATTCTCGAAGAACATCGAAACGATTATTTCTCAGGTAAAGGCAAAAATGAATTTATGTTATTTACAGAAAATTGCATTTCAAAGGACCTGCCGGCCACTACCCATTTGGATAAAAGTGCTCGGGTACAAACCGTTACAGAACAGAGCAATCAACGGTTTTATTCTTTGTTAAACGCATTTTATGCAAAAACAAATTGCCCAGCTTTAATTAATACAAGTTTTAATGTGAGGGGAGAACCCCCTGTACTTGGTCCTAAAGACGCTTACCGGTGCTTTATGAGTTGCCATTTGGATGTATTGGTTATAGGAGATTTTATATTATTAAAAGAAGATCAACCGGAAGAAAACCGGAAAATCCCTATTTTTGATTTGGATTAAATGAAACGATTGAAGCTACATGAATTAGGCCGCCTAAGTGATGAGGAATTTAAGAAAAAACGAAAGTCTGAATTGGTTCTTGTTTTAGACAACATTCGTTCCATGCACAACGTAGGTAGTGTTTTTAGAACTGCCGATGCTTTTTTGGCTCGCAAAATTATGCTTTGCGGCATTACTGCATGTCCTCCGCATAGAGAGATCATGAAAACTGCGATAGGAGCCCAAAATACAGTGGAATGGACCTATTTTGAAAAAACAGAAACTGCTTTAAAACAACTAAAAAAGGAGGGCTATACTATTGTAGCTCTCGAACAAACCACGCGCTCTGAAATGATCCAAAATTTTATTTGGCCCAAGAAAACAGCCTTGATCCTAGGGAATGAAGTGGACGGTGTAAGTGATGCGTCTTTGGCTATAACGGATACCGCTTTGGAAATACCTCAATTAGGCACCAAGCACTCTTTAAACGTAAGTGTTAGTGCGGGAATGGCTATGTGGGAATACGCCAAAAAACATTCGATTCAAGAGTAAAAGAAGAAGAAACCTTGCAGGTATCATCTTTAAAAATTACATGCTAATTGCAGATTTACCTCCATCTACATGAATGACCTGACCCGTAATCCATGAAGATTGATCTGATAACAAGAAGGCTGCAGTTTGACTAATATCTTCTGCCGTCCCAATTCTTTTCAATGGGTGCCGTTCCGCGTTCGCTGCTTTTTTATCTTCTGAACTAAGCAGCTTAGAAGCCAAAGGAGTATCTGTTAAGGAAGGAGCTATTGCATTTATGCGAATTTTTGGTGCGAACTCTGCCGATAATGATTTGGTTAATCCTTCAATAGCACCTTTTGAGGTAGCTACCTGGGCATGAAAGTTAAATCCCTTTTGAACGGCAACAGTGGAGAATAGTACAACCGATGCTTGTGCTGACTTTTTTAAAGCAGGCAAGGCCTGTTGTATCACTTTAATAGCTCCCATAACTTGTAAGTTAAAATCACTCGCAAAAGCCTCAGGTTTAATCCTTGCAAAAGGCATTAAGTTTATTGAACCAGGGCAATAAGCAATTCCATCCAAGACTTCTGGAAGAAAGTCTAAACTAAAATCACTTTCTACATCTAAAGGGTGGGCATGTTCTCCAACAATTTGGTTTGAATGGTATGTCTCATATACCTGATGTCCTTCGCTTTTAAGTTGATGAGATAGCGCTTTACCTATTCCGGAAGATGCTCCAATGATTAAATAATTTTTCATTATTAAAGAAACATTCTATAGAGCGAATGGTTTTAATCCAAAACCAGTTATCCAAAAGAGTTTTTATAATGAATTAAACGCCAGAGTATTCACCAAATACATCTCTTAATGTATCCGCAACCTCTCCTAAGGTAGCTTTATTCTCTACTGCTGCAATAATTGTGGGCATTACATTTGTTCCATTTTTGGCAGTTTCAGAAAGATTTAAGAGTGCCGATTGAACAGACTCTGCATCTCTTTCGCTTTTGAGTGCAAGAATTTTATCCATTTGGATGGATCGGATAGAATCGTCTACTTTTAGCAGGTTCATTTCTGATTTTTCATTGGTTTGAAACTTATTCATCCCTACAATGATACTTTCTTGACTTTCAATTGCTTTTTGAGCAGAATAACTGCTCTTTGCAATTTCATTTTGCATCCATTGACTTTCAATGGCCTCCACGGAACCGCCCATCTCATCAATGGTATCTATGATAGAAAAGGCTTCTTCTTCAAGCCTATTGGTTAATTCTTCTACATAATAACTTCCTGCCAAGGGATCTACTGTGTTTGCTGCACCAGATTCGCAGGCTATAATTTGTTGGGTACGCAAGGCAATGCCAGCAGCCGTTTGAGTGGGTAAACTCAAGGCCTCGTCAAAACCATTGGTATGTAGACTTTGCGTTCCACCAAGAACGGCACTCATGGCTTGAAGGGTTACTCGAGCAATATTATTTTGCGGTTGTTGAGCGGTTAATGTACTTCCTCCGGTTTGAGTATGAAACCGAAGCATTTGAGCCTTAGGTTCAGTAGCTCCCATTTCTTTCATCATCTTTGCCCACATTCTTCGTGCGGCTCTAAACTTTGCAATTTCCTCAAAAAAGTCGTTATGAGCATTAAAAAAGAAGGAGAGGCGTTTCCCAAAAACATTAATGTCGAGACCTTTTGATAAAGCAGCTTGAACGTAGGCCTTTCCATTTGCTAAGGTAAAAGCAAGCTCCTGTGCTGCAGTGCTTCCAGCTTCTCGAATGTGATAGCCGCTTATAGAGATCGTGTTCCATCTGGGCAATTCGTTGCTGCACCATTCAAAAATATCCGTAATTATTTTCATGCTCGGTTTAGCAGGATAGATATAGGTGCCACGAGCAGCATATTCTTTTAGAATATCATTTTGAATGGTTCCAGATATTTTAGACAAATCAGCATTTTGTTGCTTTGCTATTGCTACATACATGGCAAGTAGAGAGCTTGCCGTAGCATTAATAGTCATGCTGGTTGTAATGTCTTGCAGTTGAATGCCATTAAACAGCGTTTCCATATCTTTAATAGAATCTATTGCCACTCCCACTTTGCCTACTTCTCCTTCAGAGAACTCATGATCACTGTCATAACCAATTTGAGTAGGTAAATCAAAAGCAACCGAAAGCCCTGTTGTTCCTTGGTTTAATAAGTAATGATATCTTTTATTGCTTTCCTCGGCTGTTGAAAATCCGGCATATTGACGCATGGTCCAATGCCTTCCTCTGTACATATCAGCTCTGGTTCCACGAGTATAGGGGAATTCTCCTGGAGCCTCAGCTCCTTGGGGACCATAGTTTGCTTTGATATCAAACCCACTACTGTTCTTAAATTCTTTACTCATTACTTACTTATTGAAAGGTTAATTTAACTTCTGATTTAATAAAAGCAATGGCTTTATCTACCGGCTGCTGTCCTTCTTCTTGAACCGCTTCGATAAGAACTTTGGCCAGTTCAGAGGCAGGCCCTTTGGGATCTACTAACTTGCTTTTTTCTTGAATTAATTGTTTAAGCTCTTCTTTAGCCACTTTGATAATAGTATATGCTTGGGGAGAAACATAAATTTGCTGTGCTACGTTGTGGCTAAACTCTTGGTTAATTGTTTCAAGCATGGCATGCCTAAAAATCAAGGCGTTTGACTCTGCACGATTGTATTCCGAAATTAAATGATTCAGGGTTATTCGCTCTAAAAAAAGAATGTATCTTTCGTAAGCCTGCATGCGCATGGGGTTAAAGGTGGAGGCGTTTGCCTTCCGCAATTCTAGGCGCACTTTTTCTAGATTGGCATTTGATTGGTTCTTTAGAACCACATAAGCCGTAACAATAACAAGGATACCAGGGATGGCTATCTTCATCATTTCTAAACTGATTTCTGCTGCGTTGCTCATATCTGTACTGCAAATAACGTCTATTTGGGCTGAAATAATGTGCCCTGGTTTTTTGCAATTCTATTGTTTTCTGCTTTAAAAGGTACAATTTTGTAGTATGACAAACAGCAGTGTATATGTAGTTGATGCATTACGAACCCCTGTGGGCAAATATGGGGGCACTCTTGCAAGTGTAAGGCCAGATGATATGGCGGCTTTTGTAATTAAATCATTGATTGAACGCAATGCAGGGATAGATGTTTCTGCTGTTGATGAGGTTATTTTTGGAGCAGCCAATCAAGCTGGAGAAGACAATAGAAATGTAGCTCGGATGGCTTCATTGCTTGCTGGCTTGCCCATAGAAGTGCCTGGATATACGATTAATCGTTTATGCGCAAGTGGTTTGCAGAGTTATATGAACGCGCTCATGGCCATTGGTTCGGGCAATGCTGAAATGATTATTGCAGGTGGGACGGAAAGCATGAGCCGGGCTCCTTTTGTGATGGCTAAATCAGAAACCGCTTATAATAGAGTTCCTGAAATTTATGATACAACGATTGGCTGGAGGTTTACGAATGATAAATTAGCAGAAATGTATTTCCCGTATGCTATGGGCGAAACGGCTGAAAATGTGGCCGAAAAGTGGGGTATAACGCGTTTGGAACAGGATGAGTTCGCCTTTAACTCTCAATCAAAATATCAAGCAGCCCACGAAGCTGGAAAGTTTTCAGACGAGCTGGTATCCTATACTATTCCGCGTAGAAAGAAAGATCCACTCATTTTTGATAAAGATGAGCACCCTAGACTATCATCAGTAGAGGTTTTAGGTGGTTTAAGAGCAGCTTTTAGAGAAGGTGGCTCTGTTACGGCGGGAAACTCATCTGGTGTTAATGACGGAGCTGCAACGGCATTAATTGTCAGTGAGGAAGCCTTAAAAAAATATAATTTGACTCCAATGGCGCGTATCGTATCCATTGGCGCAGCTGGAGTAGATCCAGCATGCATGGGCATTGGCCCAGTACCGGCCACACGGAAAGCATTGAAAAAAGCAGGCTTAAGCACAAAGGACCTGGGATTGGTTGAATTGAATGAGGCTTTTGCTTCTCAAAGCATTGCGTGTATGAGAGAGTTAGACTTAAACCCCGATATTGTCAATGTAAATGGGGGTTCTATAGCTATTGGACATCCTTTGGGCGCGAGTGGAGCTAGAATTTCAGCAACTTTGTTAAATGAGATGCAAAAAAGACCCGATGTAAAATATGGTTTAGCTACCATGTGCATAGGTGTTGGTCAAGGTTGTGCTGTACTCTTTGAAAACTGCAAATAGTCAATGAATCGCTACGCCCTTATACTAGCTTATGATGGGAGCCATTATCATGGCTGGCAAAAGCAGCTCAATGCAAGTACGGTTCAAGAAGTTATTGAGGGGCGATTAAGCACCGTCTTAAACCATACTATTAAAATTGTAGGTTGTGGTAGAACAGATACCGGCGTTCATGCAAGGGACTATTGTGCTCATTTTGACTTGGACTCTATCGAAAATTTTGAAAATCTAAAATACAAACTCAATAAAATCCTTCCTAAGGATATAAAAATCAATGATCTATTTATGGTTCAACCTGGGTTTCATGCGCGCTTCGATGCCATAAGCCGCGAATACAAGTATTATTTAAGTTCGGAAAAAGACATTTGGAATAGAGATTACTTTTCTTTGGTGCATGGAGAACTGTCTCTGGATAAAATGAATTCCGCTGCTGCTCTGCTTATTGGTAAAAAGGACTTTACATCTTTTTGCAAGGTGGGGAGTGATAATGAGAATAATATCTGCGAAGTTTTTGAGTCTTTCTGGACCAAGGAAGGTCAGAAACTCGTTTATACTGTCCGAGCAAATCGCTTTCTGCGGAACATGGTACGAGCCATTGTTGGAACGCTATTAGAAGTTGGGCAAGAAAAAATAAAACCTGAGGCTATTTTGGCCATTTTAAATGAAAAGAACAGATCTGCCGCAAAGAAAAGTGCAGAGGCCAAAGGCCTTTTTCTATCGAAAGTAAAATATAAAAGGGATGAATAAGAAGAATTTACCCTTCTATGGATTGAATGCCTGGTAGGATTTTACCTTCAAAGAACTCAAGCAATGCTCCACCACCGGTGCTGATATAACTCACTTTATCGGCAAAACCCAATTGATGCACAGCGGCGGCTGAATCGCCCCCACCTATTAAACTAAATGCACCCTTTTCTGTAGAAGCTGCTACTGATTGGGCTACAGAGCTTGTACCTTGAGCAAAATTACTCATTTCAAAAACGCCCATAGGACCGTTCCATAAAATGGTTTTTGATTCCAACAAAGTTTTAGAAAAGAATTCGATGGATTTCGGACCTATATCTAGTCCCATCCAACCGTCGGGTATTTCATTGGTTGCACAAACCATTGTTTCAGTATCATTGCTAAATGCCGTGGTGCACATGCTATCTTCAGGGAGCAAAATATTTACTCCTTTTGCTTTCGCAGATTCAAGGATATTCTTACAGTCTTGTATTCTATCATCTTCGCATAAACTAGAGCCAATAGTTCCACCCATGGCTTTAAAGAAAGTAAATGCCATGCCGCCGCCAACAATAATATTATCGGCAATACTCATCAGGTTTTCAATAATTAATATTTTGTCTGAAACTTTTGCCCCACCCACAATGGCGGTAAAAGGCCTTTGGGGGCCATCCATCACCTTTTTTGCATTTTCTACTTCTCTTGCCATTACATAACCCAGAGCCTTTTCTTCAAAATTTTGAGCTATAATAGCTGTACTCGCATGAGCTCTATGGGCTGTTCCAAAAGCATCATTTACATATACATCTGCCAATGAAGCTAGTTTCTTTGCAAATTCAGGATCTCCTTTGGTTTCCTCACTGTAAAAACGGAGATTCTCTAATAACAAAACTTCTCCCGATTGAAGATTCGCTGCCTTATCAATAGCTTCTGACCCAATGCAATCATTTGCAAACTGTACAGGTCGATTTAATAAATGACTCAATTGATTCACAATGTGCGATAAAGAAAACCTATCCTCAGGACCTGATTTAGGGCGGCCTAAGTGACTAATAAGAACAATTGCACCATCATTATCCAATATTTTATTTAAGGTAGGAAGGGTCGCTTTTAAACGGCTATCGTCCATAATCTGGAATTGATCATTTAAAGGAACGTTAAAGTCCACTCGAATGATGGCTTTTTTATTTGAAAAATTTAATGAATCTATGGTTCTCATTCTGGATTGCAAATTTAAGCAAAACCGAGGATTGGGAGAAGGCTTATTTTAAAGTCATTGTGAATAAATAATACGAGCTCAGTTGTGGTTTTAGAATCGTTAAATTGAAAGTGCAATCGTTATAAGCACTTTCTGATTACAATAAATCCAGGGATCATAAAGGTGAAGATTAAAAAGAAGGGTAGAATAAGGCCTTTTAAACCTATTGCAAGCATAACCGCAATAATGAGCAGCTGGAAACCTAAACCAAAGGTGGAGACACCTGTCATGAACCAATTTGGAAATACTGCCCCTTTATTGGCATTCCTGTCTAAGAGATAAATGGACCTGTCAAAAACACCATATAAGAACTTAAACAATCTGAAAAGAATTGTAACATGGCTTTGTTTCTCGCCTTCGAATGCTTTTGGTGCTTTGTTCTCAAAAACTCGACTGGTTGTGTCCCCTTTGTGCTTAGCTCTTAAAATAACATAATAGTAATTGTATAGTGTGCCCTGCAATTGCAACCCAATGAATGATAGAATACATATCCAAATGGAAGTGTTCGTGATATACCAGATAGATATAAAAAATAGCGTATTGAGTAAAATATCTGCTACCGAGTCTAAATAACGACCGGTGTAGGACGGTTTGTTTTTTACTCTAGCTAATTCACCATCCGCTGCATCTAAAATTGACTTGGTAATTAAGAAAAAGGCTGCTAACCAGAAATAACCGTTTAGAATGCAATAAATGGCAAAGAAGCCAGCTATAATAAATGCGGCTGTAACGTGAATAGGCGTGACGGATGTATTCTTTAGCGAGTTTGCTATAAGTCTGGCGAAGGGCCTTCCATAATCTGAAAGATCAATAAAAGTATGCTCTTTGGGTAATTTAGACATGTAATAGTGTAGCAAACATTGACTCGGTTTGTACCAAAATCGAATGGGGCAAATATACGGTTATTTGCGATGGAATCATTTGATCTCAAATGATAAAACAATGGGAAAAGACTTCAAATGGTACGTTTAGAAGCAGATGATGTTTGATGAATAGGTATACTAATAGCTGAAACGGAATAAGATCATGCACTGTAGAAGGCAAAAACCCGTACCTTATTCAACTATTTTAACTCATTATCAATAAAGGATAGCAGCTCCGCTTTGGTATTGGAATCGTTGAATTTTCCATGAAAACTTACTGTAACGGTGGTACTCGTATCGTCCTTTATACCTCTACTTGCCACGCACAAGTGCTTTGCCTCCATAATAACGGCAACATTTTCTGTTTTTAATACTTCTTTCAAATGATTCGCAATTTGGATAGTCATGCGTTCTTGAACTTGTGGTCGTTTGGCGAAAAAATTAACAATTCTGTTTAACTTGCTTAAGCCTATTACATTTCCTTCACTAATATAAGCCACATGGGCTTTACCAAAAATGGGAACAAAATGATGTTCACATGTACTGTAAAAGCCAATATTCTTCTCTACCAGCATTTCTTTGTATTGGTAGTTGTTTTCGAATAAAGTGGCCTTTGGTTGATTTTCTGGGTTTAAGCCGGCAAAGGTTTCATTCACATACATTTTTGCTACTCGTGCAGGAGTATCTTTTAAACTCTCATCCGTAAGGTCCAGACCTAAAATTTGCATGATTTCTTTAAAATGCTTTTGAATGAGCTCAATTTTAATATCATTATCCAATTCAAAAGCGTCTTCTCTAAGAGGAGTGTCCGTGTTTCCGGAGATGTGGTTATCTCCGATTTCTTCTATATCGTTCGAATTATCCATTATATTCTACAAAGTTTCTAGGGGTTTCATATAACCTCACTGACAAGGACAAATCCGATGCCAATTTGGGTTTTAAAATAGTGTAAATAACGATGGCTATATTTTCTGCCGTTGGGTTAAGAGTTTTAAATTCTTCGGTGTCTAAATTCAAATTTTTATGATCAAATCGTTCACAAACCTCATTTTCTATAAGATTATTGAGGATTTTAAGATCAATTACATATCCTGTTTTTTCATCTACAGGTCCGGTGACCTTAATTTCTAGATCATAATTATGACCATGAAAATAGGGATTATTGCATTTGCCAAAAATCTTTTGATTCTCGTCATCCGATAAATTTGGTAAGTGAAGCCGGTGTGCTGCATTAAAGTGGGCTTTTCTGAAAACGGAAACAATCTTTGCCATATTTATGCAAAGAAAACATTTAAAGAGTCTATAATGTTCGTTCGCGACCTGTTTTTTTATATTTTTTGATTTTAAAATGCATTTATTGAGCCTTTCTATATGGTTTTTTATGCCGATTTTAATTTCATCCTTGCCTTCTATTTTCTAACATTCATATTTAGGTCATATCTGCCAATATCATTGCTTAAAAGTAAAAAAAAATAATTATTTGTAGTGTTCGCATGATAAAAGTCATACCATTTTTAATAGGTTTAATTATAGCCAATACTATAGCAGCACAGGATGCAGGCACCTTTCATTTTGGCCCTTACAGCAGGTATGAGAATAATTTGTATAAGTACCAATCAAGTAGCAACGGAACTTTTTCAAGTGTTCGTGCTTCGAATGGGTATAGTGCAGGTCTAGAGTTAAATGCAATTATCCAATACTTAGTTAAGGTTGATTTTAGAGTGGGCTTTTCTGAAATGAATTACTCCCCCAATTATACGAATGCCAACAGTGAGATGTTATACAACAATAACGTTAGAGCAGTACAGTTCGCGGGAAATATTCATCTGAGATTAGGAGGAAAACCTACGTTTTACCCTTCTGTATTTATTGGTACTCAAGTAAATACAGTGAGGGAGGCTACTATTAATGGTAGAGTAACAAACAAAAAAGATATTTGGATTGCAACGAGAAGTTTTGGTACTGTTGGTTTAGCGGGAAACTTTCTTATGATGAAAGAAAGGCTTCTTGTAAAGCCAGAACTGGGCATGCGCCTAAAGTTTATTGGTAAAAGAGGATGGGAAAACTCGCCAAATCAAGTTTTTATTGGGGTATCTGTTGGCTACAGGTTAAAAAATTAGATAAATTTCTACACTCTATTAAGTGATAGACGTTTAAATGATGTTATTTTGCAGCCTAATGAAATTTTTTATAGATACAGCAAATTTAGATCAGATAAAAGAAGCTGAAGAATTAGGGATTTTAGATGGTGTTACTACCAACCCGAGCTTAATGGCTAAAGAAGGAATTGTTGGTGAGCAAAACATTTTAGATCACTATTTGAAAATTTGTGATATTGTTGATGGTGATGTAAGCGCAGAAGTCATTAGTACGGAATATGATAAAATGGTTGTAGAAGGGGAGAAACTTCATGAAATACATCCAAATATTGTTGTAAAAGTTCCAATGATTCAAGATGGAATCAAAGCCATATCTTATTTCAGTAAAAAAAATATTGATACCAATTGTACTTTAGTCTTTAGTCCAGGACAGGCTATATTAGCTGCAAAAGCAGGAGCTACATACCTTTCTCCTTTTATTGGACGTTTGGATGATATTAGCTGGGACGGAATGGATCTTATCAAGAGTATTGCTAAAATTTACGAAGTTCAAGGTTACAATACTGAAATACTAGCAGCCAGCGTGCGCAACCCTTTACATATTGTAAAGTGTGCCGAAGCAGGAGCAAATGTGATTACTTGCCCATTAAGTGCGATGACCGGATTGTTAAAGCATCCATTAACTGATATTGGTTTAGAAAAGTTCCTAGCCGATCATAAAGCAGCGAATTCTTAGATTTTTCTTTGATGTTGTCAAAAAAATGACATCAATGAGGTAATATTTTAAATGAAAGCTCGTTTCCATTACATTCGCCGTAAGTTTTGAACAGATGTACGATTTCATAGAAGGAAATATTGATCGAATTTCCCCAACCCACGTTGTGGTTGAGAATGGGGGCATGGGATATTTAATAGCTATTTCAATTATTACCTATGAGCGAATTAAAAATGCAAAGCAAACCCGTTTGTTTGTGGAACAAACCTTTAAGGTAGAAAATCAATCACCCGTTGCCATGATGCTTTATGGATTTTCAGAGCCAGAGGAAAGAAGTATGTTCCAAATGCTTACCAGTGTTTCTGGTGTGGGAAAGAATACAGGTATACTTATGTTGTCTGCGCTCGAGCCTGAGGTTTTATCTTCTGCCATTGTTAATGGAAACATTGGGTTGCTGAAAAGTATAAAAGGGATTGGTGAAAAAAGTGCACAACGAATTGTTTTAGAACTGAAAGATAAAATTGGCTTAGGTAAAAAGAGTGCTGGTTCATTAGCTCCAGCAGGTATGTCAGATAGTATTATGGAAGCAGCAGCAGCATTATCTACCTTAGGATACAGCCGTAAAATAATTGATAAAACCTTGGTAAAAATTTCCAAATCTGGGGATGATGTATCGGTAGAAGTCCTTATTAAAGAAGCCCTTAAATTAATGTAAAAAGCCTATAAGTTAAAAAATACTCTATCAAAAGAAACCACATAGTAATGAATAATAGAGAAGGATATGCTTCTGTAATTGTCTATTTAGCAATTAAGAAGTATGTATTTTTATTGGCTTTTATATCTTTTTTTGCCCTGTCATGGGCGCAATCAGATACAAGTGCTAAATACAAAATTGATCCTCCAAAAAAGTGGGAAAAAAATAAACCTAAAACCAATATTGATTTAAAAGACCCTGTTAACTCCATTTGGAAATACAATGCCAAAACCAATCGTTATGAACAATATAGAAGGGTAGGATCTACTCAGTATCCCACGGGCAGTTCTTTATCTGTTCTCGATTATGTAAAAAAACAATCGAATCAAAACACCTCTGATTATTATAGAAAAAAGTCTCAAAATACTTTAAGTAGCTCTGGAAGAGGGAAAAGTTCAATTACAGATTATTTAAAAGGAGAATTAAACAACCCTTTAACCAATAAAATATTTGGAGAAGGTGCTGTGGATTTTCAATTAAGTGGTTCAGCCATGGTTAAGTTCGGGGGAAATATTAATGTAAATAGAAATCCTAGCTTTAGTAAAAGACAGCAGCGCTATTTTGTACCCATATTTGATCAGCAAATCCAATTTAGCGCGAATGGAAACATTGGGCAATACGTAAAACTTGGAATTAATTATGATACAGAGGCTGCTTTTGAATTTGATAACCAAACCAATTTAGGATGGAAAGGAAAGCCAGACGGTCTTTTAAAAGATATACAGGTGGGTAATTTAGCGCTTAACTTGCCTACGCAATTAATTAAGCCAGCCAACAATTTATATGGAGTAAGTGCGACCATGCAATTTGGCAAGACAACTATTCAATCTGTATTTAGCCAGAACAAAGGTCAGAGTACAGAAACAGTGCTTCAAGGGGGTGCCCAACTAAATGAATTTAGAATTGGCGCAGACAATTACGAACAAAATAGGCACTACTTTTTATCTCATTTTTTTAGAGATAATTATGATGAGTCTCTCGAAAATTTGCCTTTGATTACCAGTGGAGTCCTCATAAACAGGGTAGAGGTATGGGTAACAAACCGAGGAGCCAATGTACAAACTCCAAGAGATATACTGGCGTTTATGGATTTAGGAGAATCTGAGCCTTACCGCGCAAACCTAAATGGAAATGGCCCTGGAAATGTAACAGATAATTCCTCCAATGATTTATATAATGATATTAAAAATGATGGTGATGTCCGGAAGGTTGGTCAATCCATTGATAAATTAAATGCTAAATATTTGTCCTTTGAGCAGTCGCTGGATTATGACTTACTCACCAATGCCAGAATGCTAACCTCAAATGACTATTCCATTAATAAGCAATTGGGATATATTTCATTAAATCAACCCTTAAACAATGATGAGATTTTAGCGGTTGCCTTTGAATACACATACAACGGAGAGCCCTACCAAGTTGGTGAGTTTAGTCGAGATTTACCGCAGCAGAACAATGAAATGTTGTATGTAAAAATGTTAAAGCCCACCACAATACGGGTAAAAGTGCCTATTTGGGACTTAATGATGAAAAATGTCTACAGCTTAAACACCTACAGCTTAAGTCTGGAAGATTTCAAATTAAATGTAATCTATGCTGATGATACGAGTGGCGCAGATTATAATTACATCCCTAGACAAGATGTGCCAGCATTTGCCAATGGGAGGCCATTGTTACAAGTGTTTGGCCTAGACAAATTAAATAGGCAAAGAGAGGCGAAGCCCGATGGAGTATTTGATGCTGTAGAAGGATTAACCATCAATACTCAATATGCAAGAATTATGCTGCCCGTTGTAGAACCCTTTGGTGATCATATGAGAAATCAGTTTGGTTCAAGAGCTGATTTGGCTGATTACTATGCCTATGATGCACTTTATGATAGCACCAAATTGCTTGCTCAACAGGATACTAGGCATAACAAGTTCTTCTTTACAGGAAGCTATAAAAGCCAAAATGGCGCAGAATTATTTCTTGGAACCACGAACTTAGCGCGAGGGAGCGTGAGGGTTACAGCCAATGGGAGACCTTTAACTGAAGGGTTTGACTACGAAGTAGAATATGTATTAGGAAGGGTGCGAATTTTAAATCAAGGGCTGCTGCAAGGAGGCGCTGAGATTAGAGCTACTGCTGATGGACAATCCTTCTTTAATATTAATCAAAAAACCCTCTTAGGTGCAAGGGTGGAGCATAAATTTAATAAAAATGTAATGCTAGGGGCTACCGCTTTGCACATGTATGAAAGGCCTTTAACAACGAAAACAAATTTTAATGAGGAGCCACTGCTGAATTCCATCGTCGGAGCCGATTTAACTTTTAGCGGTAAGAGTCGATTTATTACTAAAATGGTAGATAAACTCCCTTTCCTTGAAACAAAGCAGATCTCGGTGTACAATGGGTATTTTGAATTTGCTAAATTATTTCCGCACAACCATAAATCTCAAGGCAAGCAAAGAGGAGTTTCGAATCTTGATGATTTTGAAAATGCTGAACTTCCAAATGACTACAAAACAGTTCATAACTGGGCTATGTCTTCGGTGCCTCAAAAGCAGCCGGATGTTATTTCAGATCCTTCTGATTTTGTTTTTGATAAAACAAAATGGTTAGATCACAGTGCAGATATAAGTTTCTATACTATTGACCCCTTGTTTTTTAGGGATGTTGATATGCCTGATAATATTTCTAATGACGCAGATAATATTTTAAGTGATCCCTACCAAAGACAATGGGACCAGTCTGATATCTTTAGATTTAGAAATTTTCCTGCAGGGACTCCAACTTTAATGAGCACCCTAGATATTCGGTTCAATCCATTCAAAAGAGGGCAATACAACTTTCTGTCGGATCCATCTCAAATTGATGCTAGCGGAACGATGTTAGATCCTAAAAAATCATGGGGTGGTTTAATGCGTAGAGTAGATTTGAATGATTTTGAAGCAGCCAATATTGATTACATTGAAATATGGATGCTTGACCCACTCATCGATAATCCAGGCATGTCTGGGGATTTCTATTTGAATTTAGGAAATGTTTCTGAAGATATTCTACCGGATCGAAGAAAATCATTTGAGAATGGATATCCAACCAATGGAGATTACTCAAAAACAGATTCTACAATCTCAGCCATTGTACCCACCTCACAGCAAATTAATTTTGCTTTTGATGCTGAGCCTCAAAACATAAAGAAACAGGATGTGGGTATAGATGGGATGGATGATGCTCAGGAGCGACAATATTTTGATACGCTTTACTTGGATAAGTTAGAAGCCAATTTTGGTGTAGGTTCAGCCATATATCAGGAGGCATTCAAAGACCCTGCAAATGATAACTTTTTACATTACCTAGAAGGCCAGTACGATACGGATAATGCCAATATTATTGAACGGTATGCTTCCTTTCAAAATATGCAAGGAAACAGTAATCCAGAACAATATACTAGTGGCAAATACAGTGGTATGCCCCGCTCATTCTCACCCATGCCCAATGATGAGGATGTAAACCGAGATTTTACCATGAACCAAAGCGAAGATTATTATCAATATCGCATTAAAATGTCGGCTACAGAATTGCAAATTGGTAAAAACTATGTGAGTGATATTATTGAAGAGAACGTCCTGCTAAGAAATGGACAAGAAAAAAGTTTTAAATGGTATCAATTTAAAATTCCAATTCGTCAATATGAAAAGGCCGTAGGAAATATCAGTGATTTTAAAAGCATTCGATTCATGAGAATGTTCCTGACTAATTTTGATAAGGAAGTTATGATAAGAATTGGTAATTTGAACTTGGTGAGAGCCGATTGGAGAAGATATACCAACTCACTAAAGCAACCGGGAATTATTATACCGGTAGATCCAAATGATGGTACGCAATTTTCTGTAAGTACCGTAAATAAAGAAGAAAACGGAAATAGAAGCCCAATTGTTTATGTGGAGCCTCCTGGGGTTGAACGAGTGCAAAACTTAGCCAGTTTGGGAACTACGCGAGAGAATGAGCAAGCGCTTTCTTTAAGTGTGTGTAACTTAAAGCCAGGAGATAGTCGAGCAGCCTTTAAAACGTCACAATTTGATATACGAAACTATAAAAGGCTTCAAATGTTTTTACATGCAGAAGCTCCTGAAAACCCAAATCTTAAAGATGATGAGGTTTCTGCGTTCATTCGCTTCGGAACAGACTTAACTAATAATTACTATGAATATGAAATTCCTCTCAAAGTAACACGCGGTATATATAATAATCCCAATGCCGCGGGAGTTTCGGAAGCCATTTGGAGAGATGATAATTTCATCGATTTAGAGTTTGCTCAATTAATACAGCATAAAATCGATCGTCAGAGAGAAGCCTGGCCTGTAACTGTGCCCTATGTTAAACCAGCAGAAAAAGGACAGTTCTCCGTGCTTGGCTTACCTGATTTAAGTAATATTAGAGTATTTATGATTGGGGTTAGAAATAATTCTGACAATGTGCAATGTTTTGAAGTTTGGGCTAATGAATTGCGAGTAAAGGATATTGCAAATTCTGGAGGCTATGCCGCTTTGGCAAACTTCCAAACTCAGCTAGCAGACTTTGGACAGGTGAGTATGGCTGGTAGTGTTAGGACCATTGGTTTTGGTGATGTAGACAAAAAACTCAATCAACGCTCCTTAAACAAAACCATTAATTTTGATATTGCGAGTAACCTGGAATTAGGGAAGTTCTTCCCTCAAAAACTGGGAATTAGTTTGCCTCTTTACATTGGATACAGCGAAAACTATATACGTCCAAAGTATTACCCCCTAAATCCCGATGTAGAATTGCAGCAATTTTTAAGTCAATTGGCCGATCCAGATGAAAGAGATAGGATACGAAAAGCAGCTGAAGACTTTTCATCTTTATACAGTTTTAATTTTTCTAACATCCGCCTGGGTAAAGGAGGAGGTAAGAATTACCCCTGGAAACTGAGCAACTTCAATGCCGGCTATTCGTATCAAAATAATTACCGAAGAAACCAACAGATTGAGGAGAATTTCACAAAAACTACGCAGGTTTCACTTGGTTATGCATTTAGTCCCAAAACGAAAGCTTGGCAACCATTTAAGAAAATTAAAAGCAAGCATCTGGGCATTGTTCGAGACTTTAACATCAACTTCCTGCCGAGTTCGTTTAGTGTACAAACCCAATTTAATCGCTTGTACTCTGAGATGCAGGCCAGAAACAATAATAGTTTTAACCAAATAAACCCAAGGTTCTATGATAAGAATTTCACCAATGTAAGAAATTATAACCTCAACTGGCAACTAACAAAAAAACTCAATGTTTCCTATTCAGCTATAGCAAATGCGCGTATTCAAGAGCCTTTTGGTAAAATAGAAACCAAGGAACAGAAAGATTCCATTACGAAAGAGATTTTTAATTTTGGCCAGCTAGCTGACTTTTCACAAAATATAAATGCCTCTTATAAGTTACCTATTGATAAAATTAAATTCTTCAATTGGGTATCTATTACCACCAGTTATAATGGGAGTTATAAGTGGACTCAGGCTCCTCCATCCTTCAAGGAGATTGGTAACACTATTCAGAATTCAGCCAATTATAGCATTCAGCCCAATTTTACTTTTACCCAACTGTATCAAAAAATCCCATGGCTAAGAGATTTAAATAGAAAGAAAAGAATTCCCGCTCGGAAAACCAAGCGCACGAAAACCAAAGATGGGGAAGGTAAAGAAGATAAAGAGGAGACCGAAAATAAAGCACCTAAGCCAAATTACTTGAAAATTGGAGTAGGGAACTTTATTTCGATGTTTAAAAATGCGGGCTTCAATTACAGTATTACAGAGGGTACATTGCTCCCTGGATTTAGGTATACGCCAGATTTTTTCGGGCAAAATGCAGCCAATGCCAGTCCAGGCATTAAGTTTATATTAGGCTTGCAGGAGAAAGACTTAAGGTACAAATTGGCAGATATTGGTGCCTTAAATACGGATGAACGTTTGAATACCCAGTTCACAAAAAACTATTCAGAGCAGTTCTCTGGTAATATTACTGTTGAGCCATTTAAAGATTTTAGAATCGTTTTTGATTTAAATAAAAGTTCAACCATCAATACAAATTCAACGTTTAAATTTAACGGTATGAATTTCGAAGATCAAGGATTTAGCGAAAATGGTCAATTTAATATGTCTGGATGGTTCTTTAGAACTCACTTTGTAAAAGATGAAAACTTTGGTGAGCAGCACCCCAATGCAGTTTTTACACAGTATGAGAATGATCGTTTTACTGTAGCACAACGATTAATGAATGCCGACGGAAGAGTTGGAACCAAAGGCTTGGACTCAACAACTGGTTTCCCTATTGGTTATGATCGCAACTCCCAAGATGTTTTGGTAAGTGCTTTCTACAACGCTTATTCAGGTGGCGATGCGGGTAGAGCAGCACTCTCCGCATTTCCAAAAATCCCATTGCCTGGATGGAATATCAACTATACCGGGCTTTCTAAGTTAAAAGCCATGAAACGCTACTTTACTAATATCACACTTAAACACGGGTATAATGGGAAGTATTCTATTAATGGATATACTCAGAATTTGAAGTATGATCAAGATGAAACCGTGGTCAAAGGTGAAACATTTACCCCAAAGTACCAGATAGAGAATGTGACTATATCTGAAGGGTTTTACCCATTAATAGGGATTAATGTAACCACTAAAAATAATTGGACTATTGGGATGGAGTATAAAAGACAAAGGACCATTCGTTTAATTGCCGCAAACTTTAACGTAACCGAGCAACGCAACAATGAGCTCCAAACAACCATTGGATATAGAATAGCCGGTTTGACACTGCCTATCCGCAGAAATGGTAGAAGATTGTATCTGCCCAATGATTTTAGGTTTGATTTAACAGTGAGTGTTAGTGATGTAGTTACGGTAGTGCGCAAAATTGATGGCGATGATAACCGGTACAGTGCAGGTATGAAAACCGTTCGTATTAGTCCTAATCTCAGTTATCAAATAAATGATAAATTTAACGTGGCTTTTCGTTATAATAGGTTAGCCTTAACGCCTAAAGTTCAAAACCAATTTTATACGGCTCTAACTGATTTTGGCTTGGAATTAAGATACACCCTCAACTAAAATGAAAAGATTTACCGCTCTTATTTGTTTCGTTTTTTTAAGCTTAAATCTGCAAGCACAAAAGGGAATTCCCTCCGGTACTTGGCGTTTTCATACAAGCTATAAAAATACGGAAAAGGTCGAAAGTTTTAACGGTCAAATTTATGCGGCTTCACTCTTTGGTCTGTATCGTATAAATCCCCTAAATAACGAAATTCAAAGGCTCTTTAAGACCGATGGATTTTATTCAGGGATCGTATCCCATATGAAAGCCTCCAGCACTCATCTTATTATCGGGTTTCAAGATGGTAATATTCAAGTGCTAGATCGTTTTGGAATTATACATAGCATCACCGGATTACGAGATGATCCCATTGCAGCAGATAAAGCCATTAAACATGCTAAATTTGACGGTGATATCTGTTATCTAAGCACGGATGTTGGGATTCTAAAAATAGATTTGAGGGTTTATGAAGTTACAGATAATTATAAATCCATTGGAGTGGGTGGAGCAATTCAACCGGTTGCCGCTATAGAGATTGTTGAGGATACTTTGTATGCAGCAACCCCAACAGGAGTTATATACGGAAACATTAGTAATACCGTTAACCTTAGCGATTTTAGTAACTGGACTGCTCTTTTTTTAGCTCCAAATATTACTCATTTAGTTAGCTTTAATAATGACTTATACTATGATTCAGACTCAGTTATTTATGCCTATAGAAATGGCAACCCCAGTATACAGAGCAGTGCTAACAGAGGAACGGTACGCATGCAGGTTTTTAATGATAAGCTAACAGTAATTCGTCCAACAGAATCTTTCCAGGTGGATGCGAGCGGTCAAAAAGTAGATCTCAATCTAAATTTAGTTACAGACGCCACCTTTGATAGTGAAAATAGGCTCTGGTATGCGAATGGACTCAATGGAGGTGCCTTACTCAGAACAACTACAGGAGAAACAGGGTATATGCCTAACGGACCATCGAGTTCAGATAATTTTTATTTAAGTAAGGAAGGTCCTCTGGTTTTTTGCACAGCTGGTGGGGTAACCAGTACTTTTGGAGGTTCCTTTAATGACAAAGGGTTTTACATCTGTGACAATGGAGATTGGACCAATAATCCAGGGAATCAGTTTACGGATTCAATGTATGATTTTACCTTTGCTTATTACATACCCCAGCAGGATAAATATTACCTTCTGAGTCAGTCTTTTGGTATGATTGAGTTTAAAGAAAAAACACCTGTAGCTAGATGGAATCAGGTCAATAGTTCCTTGGATGTTTTTCCGACCACTAATTTTGTTAGAACCAGCGGTTTAAATTTAGATAATAATGGAATTATGTGGGTTTCAAATTATGGAAGCCAAACTCCACTGCATGCCTATAATGGAAATACCTGGAAAGGCCTTCCAAACGTACCAAGCAATAAAGTTAAAAATATTGTTACCGATAAAAACAACCTTAAGTGGATTCAGCTGCACAATGATGGACTTCTTGTTTTTGATGATAATAATACACCATTCTTAAGCACTGATGATCGGTATTTAAAAGTGACCACCGGGTCAAACCCAGGCTTGCTAAGCAATGAGATCAGAAGTATTGCAGTAGACGACAATGGCTGGATTTGGATAGGAACATCAGTGGGATTGAACGTGGTTACAAATACCAATGACGCCTTTACAGATTTAGAAGTAGAACAATTAATTGTTAACGATATCGATGGGAAGGCTGCCTATTTATTAGGGGAAAACTCAATCAATGATATCTGTGTAGATGGTGGAGATAGAAAATGGTTTGCAACCAATGATGGCGCAGTGTTAGTAGAATCAGACGGCCAAAGTCAAGTGTTAAAATTTACAGCAGAAAATAGCCCACTTCTTGCAAATAGAGTAGTATCCATTGGCCAAAATACGGAGTCCGGTGAAGTGTTTTTTGCAACCAGTAAAGGGATTGTTAGTTACCAAAGCGATGCCGCAGGAAAAAAAGAACTTTTTGGAAAAATAAAGGTATATCCCAATCCAATTCCACCCGGTTACAGTGGTGCCATTACTATAGATGGTTTAGCAACGAATGCAGAAATAAGAATTACAGATGCAAATGGAATGTTGGTGTCTAAACTGAAAGCCAATGGTTCTAAGGCTATTTGGAATGGACTTCGATTAAATGGAACAAAGCCCAACAGTGGGGTGTATTACATCTTTGGAATTAATACAGATGCCACAGAAACAGCCATGGGTAAATTCATTTTTGTACGATAGAGATGAGCTGTTTAAATTTTGATCTTCTCTAAGATGATTACATCTTGGAAATCATGCCCTTTTGATTTTAAATCTCGATCTCTCCAAAAGCCCGGTATGAAAGCACTCTTTTGAAGTCCAGCCGCTTCAATCATTCGGTCCAGTTCAGGTTCGTATAAAGCGATGTTTGCTGCTGTAACTTCAGCATTCATTAAGCGATAGCTGTCTTTGTTTATAGGAAAATTAAACCCTGGATTGGAGGCTGTAAAATTTTCCGTTTCCTGGTTGTACGTAAAAAAAGTAGCCAAGCATTGTCCACTCGGCTTCAAAACCCTTGAAATTTCTTTGAGATAATTTTCAATTTCATCTTTTTGCATGTGAGTGAAAACAGAAAAAAGAAATGATTTTGTAAAAGAATCGTTTTTGTATGGGAATGCGAATGCTTTGGCATCTCCAATAGACTGGTTATACAAATCATTTTGTAAAGGCACATATAAAAACTCAAAATTTAGCTTATCCTTCGTTATTCTACTCTTACACCAATCGACTCCTTTTTTTACCACATCAAAACCCTTGTAAGATCCATTTTTATCTATATAATTGGTTAGTGCCGAGGCCGTTCTGCCAATACCACTTCCAATGTCCAAGACATGATCAGACGGAACCAGGTTAATATGCTCAATAAGCAACTCTAAATGGTGGTTTCCTTGTTTAATAAAATCCCCTGAACCTGTGTATATATCTCCTTTAAGTGGCTCGTATTTATGTCTTTTCCCCGATAGGGTTTCCCAAGCATCAATGGGAGAATAGTATATTTTTCGCGCAATAAATCTCAGATTTGGAGAAAGAGAATAATATAATTTTCGTAGAGACATATATAAGAATACAAAGTAAGGTATTAAAGCTCTTTGAGGCAAATAGACGCTTGCTTTCGGGCAAAAGATTATTGAACCAATCACACCTTAAATTGAAAGGGCTAGAGGGCTTTTCACGTGGTTCAAACAGGGGCGTCTTTTATCTCATTTGAACCGCTAACATCGGTTCTGTATTTCTTTTGAACGCCAGACATGAGGCCACGCAGATATTGATCATTGCAATACTTATAATGCCTGTGCGAAGGGCTTCTTAAGAAAGCACTTATTTCTGTGGGCGATACTTTTCTGCCGGCTAATGATAGAACGTCCACAATATCATGCGATTTAAGATTTAAAGCGATTTTAATTTTACGTAAAATTAAATTATTGTCCAACTCATCCTCAGGCTCCGGTTGTTCCCCTTCTTTTCTTCCACGCTTTTCTACGATTAAGCCATTCAAAAATACAGCTAATTGATAGTCTGTCATGGGTACAAATTCTTCATGATCCTCTTTTTTTAACCAATCACTTAATAAAGCACGGGTAACCTCATGATCGGCAAGTTCAAATATTTCCATCATTTTATCATCGCCATAGTCAAAGGTGTATCGCAATCGCTTTAGTATATCATTATTTTCCATTTTTTCCTTTAAGAGTGTATCTCGTCTGTTTATATTTTAAAATCTAAATTACCCAACCTAAGTCCAGCCCAACCCACCTGATGAATTACTACAGGCTTATTACTCCTATTTTTTGTTAGAAATGGTTTATCCATAAACGTGTGGGTATGTCCTCCTAATATTAAGTCAATATGTTTGCTTTGGGCCGCTAATTTACAATCATCTATTTTGGCTGATTTATATGAAAACCCGAGATGAGAGAGTAGAATAACCATATCTACCTTTTCTTGAGTTTTTAAGTGCTCTGCCCAATCATTTGCTTTTGAAACTGGATCTAAATACCCAATGCCCTCACATTTTTTCTTTGGAATAAGTCCCTCGGGATTAATCCCTACGCCTATAATACCCACCTTACGCTGGTTTACTTGTTTTATTACATATGGTTTTAGTAGGCCCTCAAGTGGTGTATTCTTTGTTTCATAATTGCAGTTTACAAAATCAAAATTGGCTTGTTTAATCCAGCCTGCAAGGCTTTCAAGCCCATTGTCAAAGTCATGATTTCCCAAAGTAGATGCATCAAACTTAGCCCGGTTCATCCATTCAATTTCCATGGAGCCGCCAAATTGATTAAAGTAGGGAGTGCCTTGCATAATATCTCCAGAGTCTAGCAATAAGGTTTCATCATTTCTTTCCCTGTCAATAAGCGTTTTAATACGGCTAATACCGCCCATTCCTGGATATTTAGCATGGTTTAAGTCAAAAGACTCAATGCGGCTGTGAAAATCATTGGTATGAAGGATTTTGATCTTGCGTTTGAGTTTATACCATGGTTTAGAAAGAATGAACTTAGGTATAAAAAGTGCCATTGAAACAATCGCGGATTTTCTTATAAATGACCTTCTATTCATCGATAAATCTCTGTTGATTCCGTGGTTTAATAAAGCCATTTTCTAAATACTCTTTTTTTAATTCAAACATTAAGGCCTCTCGCATGGTAATATCTAGGTCCTTCCTGAATTCACTTTCTAATAAAATCCCAAAGCCATCGCCTCCATTTGCCATGTAATTATTGGTAACGAAATATAGTGGCCTGCGACTATCAAATTTAGCCCCTTGTATTTTTACCTGGCCTTCTCGGGTGCTTAAAACAAGACCAGAAACAGGATCCATTTTTCGAGATATTAAATAACGGAAAAGAGAATCATAGTGCTGCGGGTATAATTTTAAAATAACCAAATGGTTCTCGAATGGAGAAAGCTCAAAGATATTTTTTGTAAAAATGGAATCAGCAGGCAGGCTAGACCGCAAGCCTCCGTAATTTAAAATACAAAACGATATAAATTCTCCAGAATTTATACCTAAAGCATGCTGGTAAATAAGGTCGGCGCTTAAATTATTTAGGTTCCCATTGGGTTTTGACTTGGTATAAGAAGTATCTAATACAGCCAAAAAAGAATGCATCAATTTGGATAATTGCTGCTTGTACGGCTCTATAAATTCATCAATATCTTGGTTTGAATGGATGGAATGATCAACAGGTATTGTCCTATTTCCCAAATACCGAATATTGGTGCAGGAAGCGCAGAGGAATATTACAATCGCAAGATGTTTCAAATTTGTGTGCAATTTAAATGAATTTTACCTGAATAGCCGCGGCTTTCTTTGTATTCATATAAAAAAAGCGTGCATGGTGGGAATGTTAATAAATTGGCAATACTTTGGTTAGCCTATAGACCTCATTTAACACCTTGTTTTTCAACTGTTTAAATTAAATATGTGTAAAAAAATAATTGCCAAGGAGTGCGCCTTTTTCCTTATCTCATTCTATATTTGCTCCATAATGATAAGAAAAAGTACTCTATTAATTTTTGCTGTTTGCTCAAGCATCAGTGTGATGGCTCAATGCGATCAAATTTTTATTTCTGAATACATTGAAGGAAGCACAAACAACAAAGCCCTAGAATTGTATAATCCTACGGATAAAGCCATTGATTTGAAAGATTATAGATTAACCAGGTGGTCTAATGGATCAGCTGTATGGAGCCCTCAGTACTCAGATAAATTAAGCGGTACAATTGAACCATTGAGCACTTTTAACTTAGTTATAGATCGAACGGATACCAATGGAGGCAGTTTTGATACCTCTGCTGCTGCACAGTTATTAAATAAGGCAGATTTACTTTTGAGCAAAGACTACAACACCAGTTTTAGCATGAGTTTTAATGGAGATGATGCCTTAAGTTTAGATATTATTGATGCAAATCCTTCCGATCCAGCAAATCCATATTTACCTATTGATATTTTTGGAAAAATTGGTGAAAGACCAAGACTTGGAATGAGCACGAGAACCATTGGTTGGAGTGACTCTTTTCCTCATTCTAGTGGTTTGGGATTGTGGTGTACCATTGACAAAACATTAATTCGTAAAAAATCTATTGTTTCTGGTGTGAATGCTAATCCTGCTTACTTCAATCCAAGAAACGAGTGGGAAGTTTTTCCAAGAAACACATTTGATTCTTTTGGAACACATGTCTGTGATTGCGAAACCTTAGGTTCAACTAAAGTTAAGAAAACAACCTTAAACCTTTTTCCTAACCCTGCATTAAACGCAACGTTTATTCCTTTTCATGGTCAATTAGAATCATTAGAAGTGATTGCATTAAATGGTAAAACGGTAACAATCAACTACAAAGAAACTAATTTTGCTCGTATGCATGGATATACTTTAGACTTAAGCGATTTAAGCAAGGGTCAGTATATTATTGCCATAACAGGTACTAATGGTGTAATCCATTCTGCTAGACTACTTAAAGAGTAGGCATGAAAAAAATACTCGTAGTCTTTTGTCTGCTTGCCTTCATTGGCAATTTGGGCGGACAAACCACCGTAACAGGTACTGTTATGGACGCAAATACAAATGAAGGCATTAAGGCCACTGTTGTTGTGGGAAAAAAGTCGATTGAAACAGCTTTTTCTGGAGATTTTACCATCAATGTTGGTCTTAAGGACTCAGTTTTAACCATTTCCTCTAAAGGGTATGAAACAAGTACAAGAAAGGTTTCTAAAGACCCTGTAGAGGTATACTTGGTCAGTTCAAGCATGAGCATGAAGGCAGTTCAACTTACTGCAAGTATTGCGGGAAAGAATAGAAAAACGCCCATTGTTTATACTAACGTTACTGGAAAAGACATACGAGAGAGTTTAGGTAGTGCAGATTTACCTACCTTATTTAATAATACCCCTGGGGTGTATTCTACACAGCAGGGGGGTGGTGCAGGGGATGCAAGAATAACCATTCGAGGTTTTAATCAAAGAAACATTGCGGTAATGGTAGATGGAATACCTGTAAATGATATGGAGAACGGTGCCGTTTATTGGAGCAATTGGTTTGGCCTTTCTCAGGTAACCTCATTTACCCAAATTCAAAGAGGCTTGGGATCTAGCCGATTAGCAAACCCTTCTGTTGGAGGAACTATAAATATTGTCACGAGAGGCTTTGCAGAGCGCTTTGCAGCTGGAGCTTCTATGGAGTATGGAGATGCAAACTATCAGCAGTATTCAGCATTTGTAAACACGGGTCGCTTAAAAGGGGATTGGGGAGCTGTGTTCGCTCTTACCAAAAGATCCTCAGATGGGTATGTGGATGGCCTTTATGATAATATGTATTCTATTTTTACGAAGGTTGAGAAACGTTTTGGCAAAAGAGCTAATTTGAGTTTTACTTTCATTGGCGCCCCACAGGAGCATGGCCAAAGAAGCTATAAAGCACGCTTGCCCTTATATTCAAATCAATTAGCTCAAGAAACAGGGCTGGATACATCCATTAATGGAATGGTTTTAGACCAAGGTCGTAGATATAATCAGCACATGGGCCAATTGGATAGAACGGAACTGAAAGATGGGCAGAGGGTGAGTACAGGAAGCGCAATACTTAATGAACGAAGAAATAAATTTTTTAAACCTCAGGCCTATTTAAAATTTGACTATAAGCCAAACGCACGGATATTTAATAGTGCGGTCTTATATGCATCTATAGGCCAAGGAGGGGGAGTGCGATCGCAAGGAGTTAGACAAGACCCTAACTTATATGGGCAGTATATTTTCCAGCGTGCCTACAATGCCAATAGATATGGATCTGTTTTTGCACCAAACATAGACCCTGCTTACCATCCAAGCTTGCGAAAATCAACGGCCATTTTAGCCGAAGATGTAAACAATCACAAATGGGCGGGTTTATTAAATACCTTTAATTTTAAGATTGATAAATACAATACATTCACCGCAGGTATTGACTTGAGAGTTTATGAAGGAGAACACTACCGCAGAGTTTACGATTTATTGGGGGGAGAGTATTTTAGGCCAGATGCCAATGATACCATGCCAGGAAATACTAGCCGCATTTATAAAGAAGGAGATGCATTTGACTGGAAGAATTATGGAAATGTGCGTTGGGCAGGAACCTTTGCCGAATATGAATATGCTAAAAATAAGGTTTCTACCTTTATTAATGCCAGCTTAAGTTACTCATCTTACAAAAGAACAGACTATTTTAGAGCGAATCCAGACGGAAGTCCAAGTGTGACGGATTGGGTTAATATTGTTGGAACAACGCTAAAAACTGGCCTCGGGTATAATCTTACCAAAGCCATCAATATTTTTGGTAATTTGGGTTATTTGAACAGACCCAGTAGATTTAGCAATGTATTTGATCGATCAAACTCTAAAGTAAAGCAATTAGAGAATGAGATTGTTTTGGGTTCAGAAATGGGCCTTAAATATAGCAGTAGACGTTTTTCAACCGAATTAAATGGGTACTATACCAATTGGAATAATAGGCCGTTAAATTCTTTGCCTTCTTATTCTACAGACGATGGAGATGTATTTTCTTACAACATTAATGGACTGCGTGCCGTTCACTTAGGAGGAGAGTTTAAAGCCATTTACAAGATGAAAAATGGACTTTCCATTCAAACGGCCATTGCTTTGGGGGATTGGAGATGGAAAAGTGCTGCCAATGCTGCAGTTTTTGATGACAATGGGGACTCGGTTGCTACGGTTCGTTTTGATGCTACTGATGTACATGTGGGAGATGCAGCCCAAAATCAATTTGTGCTGAACCTTAAATATGCACCAAAGAAATTCTTAAAAGGACTATACGTCTCTTTTGAAGCAATCTATTTTGCCAAGCACTTTGCCGATTTTGAACCAACGGCTCTTAAAGAAGGTTTTGAAAGAACCGAATCTTTTCAAACCCCTAATTACTCCATGATAAATACCAGTGCGGGGTACAACTTTTTGGTGAACAAGCAAAGAGTAAAAGTATTCTTAAATATCAGAAATTTAACCGATGCTCTCTTCATAAGTGATGCCAACCATCGCTTGAATAGAAACGATATTGCCGCTACGTTTAATCCAAAAAATGTAGAAGTTTTTGTGAGTCCTGGAAGAAGAATTACAGGCGGAATTAGTTTAACCTTTTAAAAAATTAGAATGAAAAAAATAATCAGTTACAGTGTAGCGCTTTTATGTGTGCTAGGTCTTAATGCACAGGCATCATTGCCTACTTCTTGGGATATGGGTAATGCAACGAATCCCATCTCATCTGCACCTTCCGGTTGGTCATACAATAATAGCAGTGGAGGAAATTTGATTTATACCTCATCGGCTTTTTACCAATCTGCACCGCAGGCATACCGAATCGATGCTACGGGGGAGTATTTACAATGTTATTTTGCTGATAAACCATCTAAAACTGAATTCTATGCTCGTCATACGGGATCTTCGGGCTCATTTCCTGGCGAGTTTCAAGTACTGGAAAGTGCTAACGGAACGGACTGGGATGTTGTGAAGAGCTTTACAACGGATATGCCCGGTTCTATGACTCTAATTAGTGAGAATCTCAAGTCTTCTAGCCGATACGTAAGATATTTCATGAAGAATAAACCATCCGGGTTTAATATCTCTATTGATGATGCGAGTATTTTTAAGGCGTTAAGCGGTCCAAATAGAGAAATTGAAGTATATGGAGGGAATTCAGAGTATAGGGTTCTTAAAAATCAAGAAGCCTTTTTAGGTGATACCAACAACTTTAAAATAACCTTAGTTAACAAGTCTAACAGTCAAAACTTAAAGATTGATTCTGTAACTATAACAGGTCCAGATAAAAGCTATTTTACCTTACAGAGCATTCCAAGTACTATTGGCTTTGGATCTTCGAATAGAGAAACATTTACTATCAAACAAGGTGCTAACGGTGCCGATGGCTCTAAATTGGCAATGCTAACTGTTTACTCCAATGACCAGGAGGGCAATCAGGTATTTCCGATTGATTTATTTGCCATTAAAGGTGCTAAAGCAACTGAGCCTATTAATCAACCCAGTAATTTATCTTTTACCTTAACCAAAGCTTGGCGCTTAAATTTGTCTTGGACTGCTGCTTCAAGTAGAAGTAGAGAACTGGTATTAATAAATACTAAAAGCATAACAGATAAACCTGTAGACAATAGTTCTTATGAACGTGGAGCCTATATTGGAACCAGTCGAATTATATTTGTAGGTGAAGTAGGTGAGATTGACATTAATAAAATTGTAGCAAATACAAATTATTTTGTGAAGGTATTTAGCTTTGATGGCAAAAATGGCTTCGAAAACTACTTAAATACTGGTGCGCCGGAAATAAATGCAAGTACTCCAGGCTTAGCTCCAGGAAACTACTACACAGGTATTGATGCAAGTAAAAACACCTTGATTAGTGACATACGAGCAAAAGTTAATCCTCACTTTCAGGTGTATTACAGCAACTATGCTCCTTATTTAGTGGATAATTTTGAAGCCTATGACACCACAGGCAACCGATTGGTTTTGGAAGGTTACTATTCAGGATATAAACATATATACACTGCACCTCTTATTTGGAATGTAATGAGTAGAGAGCATTGTTACCCATACTCATACATGGGCGAGGCGTCTAAGAATACGCCTAATTATAGCGATCTTCATTTACTCGTTCCGGTGAATCAAAATAAAGTAAATGCAGTGCGAAGCAATTTCCCCTTGGGTGTTGTAAAAGATCTCACCGTAGCCTTTGAGGGTGGTAAATTAGGGAAAAATGCAAGTGGTTTTACTGTTTACGAACCGAGAGATCAAGTAAAAGGCTTGGCCGCAAGAGCTAATTTTTATGCTTGTGCGGTTTATGACGAGACCGGTAAGAGATTTACTATTCCAACCTCAAATCAGTTTGTTGGGCAGTTGCAAGATCAATGGATTCTCAAAAAATGGCATAAAGCTTTCCCTCCATCCAACAGAGAAATTGCGAGGCATGAGTATATTGCCAGTGTTCAAAATAACAGAAACCCATTTATTGATAACCCAGACTGGGCCTGTAAGATTGACTTTAGTAATATGACGTATTTGCCAAATGGCAATTGTGATAGCTCAAATACTCAAAATGGCTTAGGGAATGCAATTACGCTACCCATAGAAGTGTATCCAAATCCAAGCAGTGGTGGCTTTATGGTCGAATTGCCAAAGTCTTTTAGCCCGGATGTGGATGTTATGATATACGATCTGTTTGAAAGGCTCGTTTTTGAGTCAAATATGACAGAACGCAAATTTGAATTAAAGCCAAACCTAAATCCTGGAACATATTTGTTGCTCTGTAAAAGTGGTGATACTACAGGCATTTTTAAAATAATCATCAACTAATAACAACAAATTTCAAAATTTGTACTATATTGGCACAGTTTTAGCAGAGATATAGTAAATGTTACCAAAAGTTATTTATGCCGTTGTTTTTGCATCCTTAAGTTTTAAGGGGGCCTCGCAGAATGCGAACAGGTACTTGAAGTGTGTCAGAAACTCCGATGTTTCTGGTTTAGCAAAGGATTTTAATAATTCTATACAGTTAAGTACGCCCGGCAAAGATGGATTTTATTCTAAAAGTCAAGCAAAAAATATCGTTAGTTATTTTTTTAATAATCATATTCCTACACGGGTTAAGATCGCTGATAAAGGGCAAAGCTCTAATGGCGGTCAATTTGTAGAGTTAAGAACCTGCACAAATCGCGGTGAGTTTGACATTAGTATATTTTATAAAGTAAGTGATTCAGAATCAAAGATTCATGAAATAAAAATCCAAAAATAATCGCCATCTTTGCGGCTATGGATTTTTCCTCAGAAGAAGTTCTAAATTTTATTGATTTTTGCCTGCATGAAGATGTAGGGGATGGTGATCATTCTTCTCTTGGGGCCATTTCGGCTACTTCTCAGGCAGAGTCCGTGGTTTATTTTAAATCAGATGGAATTTTAGCGGGGCAAACTTTAGCATCGGTAATTTGTAATAAAGTTGATCCAGCAATTCAGTGGAATTCATTGTCAAACGATGGAGAATGGGTAAATAAGGGAGTCATTGTTTCAACGGCTTCTGGGTCTGCGCAGTCTTTGCTCAAGGCAGAGCGATTATTGCTTAACTTTATGCAGCGTTTAAGTGGTATTGCAACAACTACAGCTCATGCGGTGGAACTGGTTAAAGATACGAATGTGACACTATTAGATACGCGTAAAACAACGCCTGGCTTAAGGTATTTTGAGAAGTGGGCCGTAAAAACAGGCGGGGGAGAAAATCATAGATTTGGTTTGTTTGATATGGTCATGTTAAAAGACAATCATGTAGATTCTGCTGGCAGCATTACGGAGGCCGTAAACAGTACTTGGAACTATTTGCAAACCAATCAGAAGGATTTAAAGATTGAAGTAGAAACCAGAAATTTAAATGAGGTTAAAGAGGCTTTAAAAACGGCTAAGGTAGATCGAATTATGCTCGATAACTTTACGCCAGAAGCCTGTATAGAAGCCGTTGCACTTATTGGTGATGAATGCGAAACAGAGGCAAGTGGAGGTATACAAATGAGTAATTTGCAATCATATGCAAGTACAGGAGTAGATTTTATTTCCTTAGGTTTCTTAACCCATAGCTATGAAAGTATGGATATATCCATGAAAACGAAATTAATAAAATAGAAGATGAGAAATAGGTTTTTAGCCGTTGGATTATTGGCTTGCATTTGTTTAATTTCTTGCGGTGTAGCAAAGAAGTCATCCGTTGCATCCTCCAAAGTAGAATGGCTTGATTTTACTACCGGGTATGCAAGTGCGAAAGAATCGGGTAAAATCTTGCTGGTAGATGTATATACCGATTGGTGTGGATGGTGTAAGAAAATGGACAGAGACACCTATACAGACTCGGCAGTCATTCAAACCTTAGATGCTCAATATGTTTGCGTTAAACTAAACCCTGAGAAAGCTATTAATTATACCATGGAGGGTAAAACCTACTCGGCTTTACAAATCAAGAATATTTTAAGCGAAAATCGAAGGAACGGGTATCCTTCGACTTACTTTATGCAGCCCTCAAAGGCAAAAAAAGTGGTCGCTTTGGTAGGGTATCAAGGCCCTTCCGACTTTAATAAAACCCTTACATTGACAGTACCTAGCAAATTATAATTGGGACGAAAAAAGAAAATCAGAATTGCTTCTTTTGAGAAAGTAGCAGTGGAAAAAGCAGTTGGCCAAGGCCATTGCTTAGCGCATACGGATGAAGGTCCTTTATTCATAAGCCATGCGGCTCCCGGCGATATCGCGGATATACGTGTTTTAAACTTTAAAAAGAAAGCTTATTATGGTAAGATTTCTAATTTGATCACACCATCGCCTTTACGTATTGACCCAAAGTGTGAGCACTTTGGAACCTGCGGAGGGTGTAAATGGCAACATATTGGATATGACGAGCAACTAAAAATCAAAAATAAAGAAGTTGAAGACCAGCTCAATAGAGTAGGAAAGCAATTGGATTTTGAAATGCTCCCCATTATGGGCTGCAAAGAGGAATTTGAGTATAGAAATAAGGTTGAAATGACCTTTAGTGAAACAGAGTGGACTCCTAATCCAGCAGATAAGGCTGCAGCAGGAAACGCTCTTGGTTTTCATGTTCCTGGTCGTTTTGACTGGGTTGCCGATGTTCAAAAATGTCATTTAATGCCAGATTTGGCCAATAAGATCCATCGGTCAGTTAAAGAGTTTGCTTTGGCTAATGACTATTCGTTTTTTCATTTGAAAACGCAAGTAGGTTTGTTGCGAACCTTACTTATACGCCGAAATCTAAAGGGTGATTGGATGGTTCTTGTCGCATTTACCAAAAATGAGAAAAAGAAAATTCAACGTTTAATGGAACACCTGCAAGCGGCCTTTCCAGAAATCAGCAGTTTACTTTATGTTATTAATCAAAAGAAAAATGACACTTTAGATGGCTTGGAGGTTCAGACCTTTGCAGGAGATGGCTTTATAACAGAGCAGATTGGTGATTTAACCTTTAAAGTTCAACCACAAAGCTTTTTTCAAACCAATACAAACCAAGCAAAGAATTTATACGATATAACCAAAGCCTTTGCAAACCTCTCTGGGAATGAGCTGGTATATGACTTGTATACTGGAACAGGTTCCATTGCCATGTATTTAGCCGATGGAGCAAGCAAGGTAGTAGGAGTGGAGTATGTGCAACAAGCTATTGATGATGCGCATGAAAATGCTACATTAAACTCCATCGATAATTGTGTTTTTTATGCGGGCGATTTGGCCAAAGTACTTACCACGGAATTTATGGAGGAAAATGGAAAACCTGATGTGATTGTAACCGATCCGCCGCGAAGTGGAATGCATGCTGCTGTTATTAATAAAATCATTGAATCTGAAGCAGAGCGCATTGTTTATGTGAGTTGCAATCCGGGTACCCAGGCCAGAGATATTGAAATGTTAAGCGAAGCATATCACTTAATCAAAGTACAGCCGGTAGATATGTTCCCACATACCCATCATATAGAAAGTGTTGCTCTTTTAACGAGGAATAAAGACTATGTAGCGCCTGTTGTAGAAGAATATGTGCCTAAGCATAAAAGAATAGCTAAGAAGGAAGAGTGAGCCTCTTCCTTCGGTACTAAATTCATTTCACCTATAGCTTAAAGCCTATTCCACTATTTGGTGTTCCTGGTTTTAAGTCGGTATTAAACTCCTTTACATCTTCTAGCAGGATGGTTTCTACCACTTTTGCTGTTAATTTAGATTTGGATAATTCACTCAATCTTAAATGTTGGTTGCGAATGGATTCTTCAATTACCTTTCGAACAGCCCTTCCATTGCCAAAGTACTTGTCTCTTTTCGTATGTAAAAATTCAATGTACTTCATCAAGTGCTCACTCGCTGCTTTTTCTGCTTTTAAGTTATTCTCGGTCAGTTGATTAATGGCTATGGTATAGAGTTCTTCGCCCGTAAAGTCTTCAAAATCAAAGGTTCTATCAAACCGGCTCTTAAGACCCGGGTTCGATTCCATAAACTTGTGCATGTTCTGGGTATATCCTGCTGCAATTACAATAAATTGGCCGCGTTGGTCTTCCATTCTTTTAAGCAGTGCCTCTATGGCTTCTCTTCCATAATCGCTGCTTCCGCCATCGCTTAAGCTGTAGGCTTCATCAATAAATAGCACGCCTCCTATGGCTCTATTAATTACATCCGTCGTTTTTATGGCTGTTTGTCCTACATAACCACCCACTAAACTTTGCCGGTCGCACTCCATAAGGTGCCCGCGTTCAAGAATACCGAGTGCCTTATAAATTTGAGCTAGTATTCGAGCCACTGTAGTTTTACCTGTTCCTGGATTTCCGCTAAAAACGGAGTGTAAACTGAACGATTGGCGTACATCTTTCCCCTGAGTTTTGTAGTATCTAACCAGTTTAACTACTTCCTCAATATCCTCCTTTACTTTAGCTAGCCCAATCATGTTTTTAAGCTTGCTCAAGGAGTCTTTAAGTAATTCTTCATCTATAGGTATATCTGGGAGGGTGTTTTCTCCGGCCTTTAAAATTTTCTCAAAGTCCTCTGGTTCAATAGTCGATAGCTGATCTCTTGAAAGGTCTTCAGGCTTGTCTGTTTTCATTACGCGAAGCCCAAGATTCATTTTTGCTTCGTCTACCAATGAATGAACCATTCGTGCATTTCCAAAAAATTGATCCCTATTTCGGTACTTGTCAACCAGGTATTTATAGAGCTGCTCTTTGGCGTTTTCGGAGAAGGATACAGCCTTTTCATTAGCCGAATAATCAGCTATTTCCAATAGTTCCTGCGGAATGTAATCTACAAAGTCATAATGCATAGTAAAACGACTTCTTAATCCAGGGTTTGAATCTAAGAATACATCCATTTCATCGGGATAGCCAGCACATATGATGGCAATATCCTTTGAATCGCTGAGCTCTTTAAGAAGTACTTCTATGGCTTCTCTCCCAAAGTCTTTATTGTCGTCTTCTTTACGGGCCAAGGCATAGGCCTCGTCAATAAAAAGAATGCCTCCTTTGGCCTTTTTAATGGCCTCCTTTGTTTTTGGAGCGGTTTGACCAATAAATTCAGCAACCAAATCGCCACGATCTACTTCGTGTACATGTCCTTTTTTGAGTAAGCCAAGCTCTTTGTATATTTTACCAAGCAATCGAGCCACTGTGGTTTTACCCGTACCAGGGTTTCCCTTAAAAATGGCATGAAGGCTCACTTTATCTGTCTCATCGAAGCCTTTATCCTTTCGTAAAGCAACAAACCTTAAGTAGTCGCTGTATTCCCGAATTTTTGTTTTGATGCCATTGAGCCCAATCATTCCATCGAGTTCAGACATGACCTCGTCAAAACTCTGGCTCTTAGGGATATTCAAAAGAGGCGTTTTGTCCTCTTTTAGCACTTTTTCTGTTTCATTTAACCAATTGGATTGTATGGCAAAATCTTCTTTACTCGCTTCTACATAATCATCGCCAATTTCAAATGGAGCAATGGCTATGAGGTTATCCATGAATAACACCTCTGCCAGATATTTCCCTCTGGTCCATGTGCCTACAATATCTGAACCCCATCCAACCGTTACTTTAAAGCTATCTTCTTCTGGTTTAACAAAAAATAATTTGGAAATACTTCCCTTTAAATATCCACTTTCTGTTCTAAAATTAATGATTAATTCAATGGGTAAATCTGAAATTCGCCGGGTAATATTTAAACAACTGGCCTCTATCCATACATATCTGGTATTGAGCGCATTAAATACCTTGTAATATTTCTTTTCGGTATGCAGGGTTTCATCTGAACTGGCCTCATAGAGTTTTACTTCTTTAAGCTCAAAGTAGGGGTTAAATCCATCTCTTACCAATCCTTGGTTTTCTATATAAAATTCCTTGGTGGCTATTGTTTCTCCTTCAATAATGGCTTCCCATCTGTATTTGCCTGGTTTCCAATAGGCACCCGTTGTTTTTACTCCCCAGCCTTCGCGAACATATATTATATTTTCATTTGAGTCTATTTTGCGATTGCAGTTTAGGTCACAAATTTCATTCTCATCAGAGTCAAAACATTTGAGCTGCATGTTTAAATTCCAAGATTTAGAATCATAGAGCTTATTTAAAAAGCTAACTTCACAATATACATAAGCAATTTCCTGTTCATCAAAAACATTTCGATACTTTTTTGAGTTGTTAGCGAGCCATTCCGTGCTGCAATACGACTTTATGTCTCTAAATTTATAGTTCGTACTAGGCATATTTTTGTAGTTCAATTATAGTGTTAAAAGCTCTTATAACAAGGTAAAACGTTGGAATTTTACATCCCCGATATTTTTTTTGGATAAAACACATAAAAAGTTAGCACAAATTAAAAAGGATATTATATTTGCACCCCCATTGGTGAGGTGGGTGAGTGGCTTAAACCAGTAGTTTGCTAAACTGCCGTACTCCAAAAGGGTACCGCGGGTTCGAATCCCGCCCTCACCGCAAGTAGAACTCGTTTCTACAAAGTTCGGGGTGTAGCGCAGTCCGGTAGCGTACCTGGTTTGGGACCAGGGGGTCGTAGGTTCGAATCCTGTCACCCCGACGAACTTTTAAACGAGCCTTCTTTTTAACACAGGAAGGCTTTTTTGTTCTCTAAGTAGGACTCCATAGCTCAGCTGGATAGAGCAACTGCCTTCTAAGCAGTAGGTCTCAGGTTCGAATCCTGATGGGGTCACTTTCAAAAGCCAATTCCTATCGGGGTTGGCTTTTTTTATTTCTTTGAATGAAACATTACGTTTACACCTCTAGGCATGATGGTAATTAGTTTGTAAACCAATAATTCTACATCTGCAAAGAAGCTTATTCTAAAATAAAAAAGAATTGCCATTTCTTTGCCTACTCAAGAGCGTTTTTTCTTCCTAAAAAATGACTTTTAAGAGCTCTGCTTTCATTCTTT